>Ga0126384_10002951_pt1 | contig 10294 bp, 6 predicted proteins | sample PanSoiMetPlot_36_FD_92543 | JGI IMG/M metagenome (GOLD analysis project Ga0126384, IMG submission 92543) | Tropical forest soil microbial communities from Panama - MetaG Plot_36 | ecosystem: Environmental > Terrestrial > Soil > Tropical forest > Bulk soil | place: Panama | collected 2016-02-17 | reverse complement strand
CCGCTGGTAGCGCACAGGATGGAAATCCCTTCCAAATGCTCTTCGCCAAATACTTCCACCACCTGGCTGTTCAGTTCAACGTGAATGTTCTCGGTTTGGCGAATCTGGTCGATCAGGTACTGCGACATTCCCGCTTCCAGCGATTTGCCTCGCACGATCATCACAACCCGCCGGGCACTCTGAGAAAAAAACATTGCCGCTTGGCCCGCGGAATTCGCACCACCCACGATGTAGACGTCCTCGCCTTTGCAAGTCGCAGCTTCAGTCATGGCCGCCCCGTAATACACGCCGGCGCCTTGCACACGCGCCATTCCGGGCACATCCAGCTTCCGATAGGAAACGCCCGTCGCGATGACAATTGCCTTGGCGCCAATCTCTGTTCCATCTTGCAGCGTGACAAATTTGGAAGGGCCATCCACACGCAACTTGGTTACCTCTTGTGGCGTCAGAATCTCCACGCCGAACTTCCGGGCTTGAGTCACGGCGCGGCGCGCCAGATCCGCACCACTCAAACCTGCGGGGAAGCCCAAATAATTCTCGATCCGCGAACTCATGCCCGCTTGCCCACCCGGAGCCTCGCTTTCAACCATCACGGTGCGCAAACCTTCCGACGCACCGTACACTGCTGCTCCCAACCCGGCCGGTCCGCCCCCGACAATGAGCAAATCGTAGAAGGATGTTTCAGCCCGAGTGCGCAAACCCAACTGACCTGCGATCTCCACAATCGTCGGATCGCACAGAGCAGTTCCGTCGGAGAAGACAGCGACTGGCAATTTCGAACGGTCGCAGCCGTCCGATTCGAGGAGCGCCCGCACTTCTGAGTTCTTGTCCGCAGTCTCAATGTCAAAAAATCGGTAGGGAACTTGATTGCGCGCAAGAAAATCCCGCACCGCATAGGAACGTGGTGACCACTGGCTGCCCAAAACGCGCACTCCTTCAAAAGCCGGACGGTACGTCGCTTGCCAGTCGCCAAGCAAGTCGTCCAACACAGGGTAGAGCTGTTGCTCCGGCGGGTCCCAAGGTTTCAAAAGATAATGCTGAATTTTTGCGTGGTTGATCGCCTGAATCGCCGCGTCGGTGTCAGCATAGGCAGTTAGCAGGACCCGGCGGGCGTCGGGGTAGCTCTCCATCGCTTTTGTGATGAATTCCACGCCGCTCATTTCCGGCATGCGCTGGTCGGCAAGGAGCAGGGCCACAGGTTCGCCGCGCCTCTTTAATGAGGCAAGGGCTTGCAAGGCCGAGGCGCCGGAACTCGCACGCATTACCCGATAGTTTTCCGCATAGTGCTTACGAAGGTCGCGTTCAACGGCTCGCAACACCTCTGGATCGTCATCCACCGACATTAAAACTGGCTTTGCCATGCTAACTCGCCCTCTGTTCGCTCCGACACACTTTACCGCTTGCGCTAATTGGATGCACGCCGAGCAGAGTTGTCATTCAGTTTTCTGGAAAGCGCTTATCGGGTTGGTCTTAAGTCAACGAAAGGAAGGCGTTTAGGCTTTGGGGTAGCACCCTTGACCGAGTTTGAATCCGTAACCCTTGACCATGCCTTGAGTTTCAAGCGGTTCCTAATTCGCTGCTTTAGGCGGTGACCGTCCCAGTTCTCATTCTTCGTTCTTGCTCGAAGGCTTGATATAAGGCAAGACCGCCATATCAATGACTTTGTCTGGAGGGTGCTCTTCAACGAGCGGTTTCCGTTCGACTGGCTGAACTTCTTCTCTGGAAATCGTAAAGTTTCGCGGTTTGCAATAAATTTCGTGAATTACCAGACCTTCACTCTCAGAAAGAAATTTCGATGTCGTAGTGGCAGAGACTAAAGCCGCAGTATCGCCGGAAATTGCGGCTAAAATTCCCGGCAGCAGGTTCGGGTCAGCCCGGCCTGAAATAGTCCCAGCGCGGTGCCTTTCCGTTGGAAAGCCGGGCGGTCTAACGCTGTACAGGAACGGGCCAAGAACCAACCAAAGCAACACCGAGAGCCAGACAAGCCAGCAACGCAACCCAGAACCCCGGATTGTTGATGGTGATGGCTTGGAGCGCACTAAGACTAGTTGCCACGCCCGGCCTTGGCCGCATCACCGTCATGAGCAGAAACGCAATCGTGCCTACCACGAAGAACGCAAGACCCAACGACAGACCCTTCAGAATCCACACGGTTCACCTCAAGTCTTGCGGCCACGTTAGCCGCATAGGCAATTAGTGTCAATGGAACTGGCTGGCCCGGCCATCCTCAACGGAGCAGCCGGGCCAGTGCACGCCGTGCAGTTCTCAAGCGGCCTGAAGTCCCTTCAAGACTACGCGAAGGGATGCGAGAAGCTCTTTGTGCTTGCCGTTATGCTCTGCTGCCAACTTCAAGCTTTCAATCGTGTCGTTGATGTCATCGCAAGTAAACTACAATAGGATCACTTACCTAGTAATGCACATAGAATTTGCGCCAAGCGGTTTTGGTACGTGCGCTGTCGGGTAGTGCAGGTGCCTTGAGTGTTAGAATTCCCATCAAAACAATGACGACAATTTTGGTAGCTACGTGCGCCTGTCCTTCATGGAACTCAAGCACAGGGGAATCGGCTCTTAGAAGTTCGCTCGCCATTTCTTGAAAAGTGCGGCTCTTCACTGCACTGGTGGTTAGAATTTTGGACATTCATAGTCGCACGCGGCGTTGCGCTGGAAATGGCATTTGTTGTTTGGGAGTACGTAGACCACTTGCATGACTTCAGGCGCGGCATCGTACACCTTGCCGGGACGTGGGAACGCGGAAGCCTAGATACGAAACTAGACCTTCAGCGCAGTCTCTTTCGGACCAGCTTTGTACTTTGAGCCTGAAGGAATTGACCCATTTTTGGACCGCAAAAATAGTTTGCTCTTTGAACGATTGTGGCTGCATTTCGCTGAAGGCGCGGCAGATACGGACGGGCCTGAAGACTACGAAAGCATGAAATTTGAAAGGGAAGTGGAACACTGTCAAGTTGGGGTGGGAGACGGGATTTGAACCCGCGACATTCGGTGCCACAGACCGACGCTCTACCAGCTGAGCTACTCCCACCACTCTCCGCAATTTTAGCACGCCAATCGCGCTCCGAAAAGCGCGCAATCTGCGCCAAAAAGCTCTTAGCAAAGTGGAAACTCTGGCCAATGTCCTTCCTCTTTGGCGGTCGCCCCGCTTGCTAAACTAGCCCACAGGAAATTGCGTCCCCGCGCATGAGCCCCCACGAGACCGACCACCGCCATTTTGAGCGGCAAATTGTTTTCGCGCGCCCGATTATCATCATTCTGGCGCTGCTGGCCGTTTTTGAGCTTGCTCCATCCAAAGAGTCGTCTCGTGCCATTTCTTTTCTCGTTGCCTACCTAATTCTTTCCATCCTTGTCATTCTCATCGAAGATCTCCTGCAGGAACGTGATTGGCACCTTCCTCTGGTCTGTGATCTTCTGGCTCTGGGTTTTTTTATTTACGTTTGTCCCGCTGCAGTCCCAGCCTGGTTTCCATACCTTTTCATTTGCTACGCTGCGGGCTCGCGCTGGGGCCTGCAGTTTGCAGTTCCGATTGCAGGCCTTATTTCGCTGAGCATCGTGCTTGTCGCAGCCGCGCGAACGGAGGCGCAATGGATTCGCGTGATTTCCTGGCTTGCTGCAACAGCCGCTACATTTGCCGCGGGCGCGGGCATCGCGTTCCTGGGCGAGCGCAGCCGCAATTTTGCCTCGCAAAACGAGTTTCTTTCACATATTACCGCAACGATGCAAGTGGATCAGGGCCTCGCCGAATCTCTCCGTCTGCTTCTCAATGAACTTGCCATTTCTTTTCAGTCTCCAGAAGCGCTTCTCGTCTACCGCGATGCCGACCTCGAGCGCATTTTTATTTGGCGCTTGAAGGCGGGTGAAAGCGAACGCCTTTCCCCGGAAAGCCTTCCTCTCGCGCATTCCGAGGATCTGTTGCTCGACGATTTTGATGCCACCCTTTGCTGGAACTCGCTGGAAGGTTCCGGCTCAGGGTTTGGCTGGGACCGACGCGACAGCCGCATGCTAAAAATACTTCCGCGCTTGCCTGGCCTGACGCAGCAGCAGTTTGGAATCCATTCCTTTATTTCCGTAGCCTTCGATCAGGGAGACCATCCCGTCGGGCGCCTCTTTCTCTTGAACGGAAAGAACGGCAATAAGCCCTACACAAAACAGGACCTGACCTGGCTGGAGCGCGTCGCACGTCATGTCGGCCCTTCCCTTGAAAATCTTTTCCTTCTGCGGCATTTGCGTGCTCGCGCCATTGAAGCCGAACGCTCCCGCATTTCCCGTGACCTCCACGATGGCATATTGCAAACACTTCTGAGCATTGAAATTCAACTGGACGTGTTGCGGCGCCGGATTGGCCACGGAAACGATCCGGTTTCGGGAGGCCTTACGTCGCTGCAGCAGACCGTCAAGAACGAGTCCGCTGAGTTGCGCGCCTTTGTTACGGACCTCCGGCCCGTGCGAGTGCAGTCCGCGGATCTGGTCGACTTGATGCGCGGTTTCGCCGAGCGCTTTCGCAACGAATCGCCGCTTGCCCTGGATTTGCTCATTGATTCGGCCGATTTGCGCGCTCCTGACCGTGTCTGCCGCGAGCTTTTCCAGATTTACCGAGAAGCACTCAACAACATAAAAAAGCATGCTAAGGCTACCCATGTCGTGGTAAAACTCTCGCAGGACGACAGCCGTCTACTTTTAGTCGTGGACGATAACGGTGAAGGTTTCAGTTTTGCGGGCCGCTTCACTGGGGATGAGTTGGATCGTCTGCGGCTGGGTCCCATTTCCATCAAGGAGCGCACCCGAGCTGTGAACGGGGTTCTGACGGTCGAGTCGAACCCGGGGCATGGAGCGCGTCTGATGATCGAGATTCCGCTTGGCTGACGGGGTTCGGGGTTTTTGCTGACAAATCCCGAGGTAAAAGGTCGAAAGGTTGCACGAAGACTTGAACTAAATTATGGCGAAGACCAAACCACAAATTCGAATTCTCATGGCGGACGACCACGCGATCTTTCGCGACGGCCTTCGCAAGCTCATTGACGGCGATGAAGACATAACCATCGTCGGCGAGGCGCAAAATGGTGCAGAGTGCATCAAGCTGCTGACGAAGCTGAAGCCAGATATTCTCTTGCTCGATCTGCGCATGCCCGAAAAAGACGGCTTGGCCGTTCTGGAGGAAGTGAATTTCGATCAGATTCCCACGCGCGTCATTGTTTTGACGGCGGCGGAAGATGATCGCGACGTTGTCCGTGCCATGCGCCTGGGCGCGCGCGGGGTTGTCCTTAAGCAATCGGCTACCGACCTCCTTGTGAAAAGCATTCATCGCGTGCACGCCGGCGAAATCTGGCTTGATAACCGCATGACTGCTGAAGTCATGAAAGCTTTCGCGAAGTCTTCTGAATCCGGTCCGCGCCGGGAAAAGCCGCTTCTCAGCGATCGCGAAAAGGAAATTGTCCAACTCGTTGCGCAAGGATTCCGCAACAAAGAAATCGGCGAAAAACTATTCATCTCTGAGCAGACCGTCAAGAATCACCTGCACAACATTTTCGACAAGCTGGGCGTTTCTGACAGGCTCGAACTTGCTCTTTACGCAATTCATCACCGGCTCATCGATCACGCTTCGTAATACCGCGATTGCTGTCAACCTTCGCGGTTTCACCATCAGAAACGCAAATTCCCGTACCTGCCCTATAGGAAAGAAGGGCAGTTAATTTCGGCTGTACCAATCCTCATCGTTCGTCCAGTTGTGAATTTACTCTCCGCCATTTATAAACCGCCAATCAGTTGTTCCTTGTTGGAACGGAGAGCAAAGGCCTTATGTTTCAGAACCCTACCCAGCTTCTCCGCGATTCCTCTCCTCATGTGCCCCGGAGGACTCGAAACCGCGGATATTCCACCCTCGAATTAATGGGCGTGGTCGCGATCGGAACGGGCTACTGGTTCTGGGCATTTTTACCGCAACCGGCGACATTCAGTTGAATAACGGCCAGTCCCACGACAACCTGGAGATTGACGCTTCAATCGCCACCATTTCTAACGGCGGCACGGGCGGCCTGACCAACATCGGCGGCACAATCAATACTCTGAACATCGTCGGCGGCCGCATTCAGAATCAGATCAAAAACATCAACTGACCACGCGTAATGTCCTCTTCGATCGCCGCTTTGCTCAGAACGGTTTCGCTCCGCCTTGGTATCCCTCAACGACACTAACCTCGACGGCTGCTACCACGGCGCAATATGTACCCTCAGTTCAGCGCCTGCGCTGGTTGGACAAAACTTCATACTACTACTGAGATACAAAGCCGGGACCGGCCGTCTAAGGGTGGGCCTCTGTTTGTTGCGTCATAGGTTAGTTTGGACCTGGAATTACTGTTAGCAAAACTTCCCGCCGAATACCTGTACTTTCGAACCGTATCTCGTAAGAAAACACCACTGCTCCAACCTTCGTCCCCTCGCCTTTATAGCCGATATACTCACTGTTGTAAGACTGTCGGGAGCTGCTACCCGCTGGTTATCGCCGCTTTTTCGAGCCTTGCGCGCTATAGAGAGATGACATCGGAATCTACAACTTTGCGGAGTCACCAGGCTCAACCTTCCCGGCTGTCCAAGCAACACTTCTGGATACCGCTTACGGCCGTTTTGGTTTTCGCTCAGTTGGCCTTGGTGTTCACCTGGGGTACGCGGCGCCCCGGGCCTACTTTCGTGGGCCTGGTAGACTTACTCTTCAACATCTTGTGTTTCTATCTCGTCATTCAGGCCTCGCGTCGATCCGTCAATTTGCCCCGTTATTTCTGGCGAGTCGCGGCTTTGTCCTTCTCTTTGTTTTGTGTCGCTGCCATCTCCAATATCTACGTATCCTGGATAGAACCCTCTCAGCGCGTAGCTGACATCGCAGACATCATTTCCGTTTTCTGGTTTTGCCCGACAAGCTTATTGCTTTTTCTCGAGCCTGATTTCGAACCGCGACGTTTCGATCCCCTCCATATCCTCGATTTCATCCAGGTCGTCCTGCTTTGGGTCGTAATCTACTTTTTCTTCCTTTACATGCCGAGTCACGAGTCTTCAGGTTCTCCATTCGAACGAACCTGGGTCCATGCCACCTGGGTCGGTTCTTTAATGTACGACGCCGCTATGGCGATCATTTTCCTTCTCCGCGCCGTGCTTACCAACTCCCGCGTCATCCGCGCCCTATTTGGGAGAATAGGCTTGTTTCTCGTTGCCGCGTGCCTGGGCGACTTCTACTACAACTATTTGGGCGGGACTCTCCATGCTGGTTCCTGGTACGAAGGGGTGTGGACCTTCCTCAACCTGTGCCCCATCGTCATCGCTGCGACCTGGGATCAATCCAAGATCGAAAAATCTCCGGTCCGGCCTCTCTTCAGTGAACTTGCCGCCAACCGCCTATTCCCGATTCTTTTTGCATTCATTGTCCTGGTTCTTTCTCTTTACATCGCTCGCGAACGCACACTTTCTGCTCTGCTCATCGTCGGCATTTCGTTTACCTGCTCCAGCCTTCGCCTGTTTCTCGCGCAAAAGAGGCAAGACCGCGTGCAAATAGAGTTGCAGGATGAAATCCTGCATCGCCAGCACGTGGAACAGCTCCTCCGGCAAAATGAAGAGCACCTTGAGGAGCTCGTCGCGGAACGCACAATTAAGCTGGAAGAATCGCGTTACCAGCTGCGACAGGCGCAAAAAATGGAAGCGATTGGCCGGCTGGCTGGTGGCATCGCGCATGACTTCAACAATTTGCTTACCGTCATCCGGGGCTATAGCAGACTTCTCTTGGATCGCGCCGCCGGCCATGAATTTCGCGGAGGTCTGGAACGAATCGATGATGCTGCGGAGCGCGCGGCCTCGCTCACGAGCCAGCTTCTTGCATTCAGCCGGCGCCAGGTGCTCCAGCCCAAAGTCTTCAATTTGAATTCCCTGGTGCAAAATCTTGACAGGATGCTCCGCCGCCTCATCAGTGAAGACATTGAAATGCGCACGCTACTTTCCACCGATTTGGGTTCCATTCGCGCAGACCGCTCACAACTCGAGCAGGTCATCATGAACCTCGTGGTCAACGCGCGAGATGCCATGCCGCAGGGCGGAAAACTCACCATTGAAACGTCGAATATATACCTGGATGGGGAATATGCCCTGCGCCACCAAACCGTTCAGCCGGGCTACTACGTGCTGTTGGCCGTGAGCGACACAGGAGCCGGAATCAGCCCTGAAAATTTGGCACGTATCTTTGAGCCTTTCTTCACAACCAAGGAATTCGGCAAGGGTACCGGCCTTGGTCTTTCTATGGTCTACGGCATCGTAAAGCAAAGCGGTGGAAACATTTGGGTGTACAGCGAGCCCAATCTGGGAACGTCTTTCAAGATCTATTTGCCCATTGTGAACTCCCCAACTGAACCTGTCGGAGAGGATTCTCATCCCGTTTCCCGCCTGCGCGGCACGGAGACAATTCTCCTCACCGAAGATGATGAACAGGTTCGCGAACTTGCCTGTGAAGCACTCGCCGCGTCCGGCTATCACGTCCTGGTTGCGGAAACTTCCCAGGTGGCAATCTCCATTTGTCGTGCCTATACCCACGGTATTGACCTGCTTCTTACAGATGTTGTTATGCCCGGAATCGGCGGTCGTGAACTGGCCGAACAGATCACAGCCATGCGTCCCGAGATCAAAGTTCTTTACATGTCAGGTTATACGCCGCAAGCGATTCTTCACCACGGCGAGCTCGACGCGTCCACCTTCTTTATTCAAAAGCCGTTTACACCCTCCTCCCTAGCCGCCAAAGTTCGTGAAGTCCTCGACCACTCCGTCGCAACCCTCCCTGGTTACCCCGCCGAACATTAATTTTTCTGAGTCCCAATCTTTTGCAAATGCTGGTCCTTCTTTTTCTTCAGGAGCCCGGTAAACTTTAAGCTCCCCTCTTGCATCTCTGTTCCTCTTTTCTTTGTAACGGGTTTTCGTGTCCGAGCACTACTGAGCAAGCACCTAACTTCAGGAGTCCCCATGCCCGTCGGCCTAGATAATCTCAAACACATTGTCGTCCTTATGATGGAAAACCGGTCGTTCGACCACATGCTGGGCTTCGCCGCTACGCCCACTTGGCAGATTGACGGCCTGAGCGGCCAGGAAAAGAACCGCGACTCCACCGGGGAATTTGCGCAGGTCTCGAATGACGCGCGCTTTTCGGGTGATTTCACTCCCGATCCCGGCCACGCCCTCTTTGACACCCTCACTCAGCTTTACGGAGATGCCAGGACGCCCACTTCACAAAACGCCACCATGAACGGCTTCGTCCTCAGCTACGAGGGCAAAACTCACAATCCCGAAAACGCCCATCGCATCATGCGCTGCTTTTCGCCCGACAAAGTCCCTGTTCTCACTACCCTCGCCCGCCAATTCGCCGTTTGCGATCGCTGGTTTTCTTCCGTCCCTGGCCCGACATTCCCGAATCGCGCTTACGCGCACGGCGCTTCCTCTATCGGCCGCGTGGACATGGACGTCGATTGGCACGCCATGTCCAAGACCATCTACGAACTTCTTGCGGAGAACAACATCGACTCCCGCATTTATTATCACGATTCCACCATGGCCATGACCTTCAAGGGCTTAATGAATCAGGGCCGTTATTTCGGTCTCTTCGACGATTTTCTTTCTGACTGCAGCCATAACCGGCTGCCCGCCTATAGTTTCATCGAGCCGCGTTACGCCAACGGGGAAGACCCGGTCAACAACACATTTTTCTCCGCCAGCGACCAGCATCCGGACCACAACGTCGAGCAGGGCGAAATCCTGATTCGCGACACGTTCAACGCGATCTGGAAAAATCAGCCGCTCCGCGAATCAACACTGCTCGTCGTTGTTTATGATGAACACGGCGGCCTCTACGACCACGTTCCTCCTCCCGTTGCAGTCAATCCCGATAACAAAAACTGGGCGGGTGATCCAAACTCTCTTGATCCGGCCTTCGATTTCACTCGCCTCGGCGTTCGCGTCCCCGCTGTGCTTATCTCTCCGTACATCGCGGCAAGCACAATCGACCACACTCTTTATGACCATGGCTCCATCATTGCTACTGCCTGCAAGCTGCTGCTCAAAAATGCAGCCGGCGCGTCACTAACAAAGCGCGACAAAAACGCTAACACCTTCGAAAACAATCTGACGCTCGCCACGCCGCGTACCGACACAATCAATTTCACCCTTACTGCTCCTGCCCACAAATCGCTAATCGTTCTTGCCAGGGCGCACTTGACGGCCTCTCACCTGGGCGCGATTATCAACACCAACCTGGCCGCCAACGT
>Ga0126384_10002950_pt1 | contig 10298 bp, 7 predicted proteins | sample PanSoiMetPlot_36_FD_92543 | JGI IMG/M metagenome (GOLD analysis project Ga0126384, IMG submission 92543) | Tropical forest soil microbial communities from Panama - MetaG Plot_36 | ecosystem: Environmental > Terrestrial > Soil > Tropical forest > Bulk soil | place: Panama | collected 2016-02-17 | reverse complement strand
TCAGCGAGGCCCCCGCCACCAGCTTGCGCAGCGCGAGGGCACGCCGGGTGAGGCAGCAGATGTCGACGTTCGGGGTGACCACCCGCCCGCCCTCACCACGGCGGCTGGCCGTGATGATGTGGTCGACCACCTGCCGCTCGGTCTACCTCCTTGGGGGCGCGCCGGGCGTGCCGGAGCGGGCCGGTGAGGAGCTGCGACGTCGTTATCCGGGACTTGTGGTCGCGGGCACGGACGCCCCGCCCTTCGGCTTCGACACCGATCCGCGAGCGGTCGAGGCGGTGCGGCGCAGGCTGGCAGCCGCCGCTCCCGACATCGTGTACGTGGGCATGGGGTTCCCGCGGCAAGAACGCCTCATCGCCGGTTTTGCGCCCTCGTTCCCGGCCACCTGGTTCCTCGGGTGCGGCGCCGCCATCCCCTACGCCGCGAAGGTGCTGCCGCGGCCGCCGCACTGGATGCGGCGCGGCGGCCTGGCCTGGCTCTTCCGGCTGGCCCACGAGCCGCGGCGGCTGTTCACGCGCTATGTCGTCCACGACCTTCCCTTCGCCGCCGCGTTGCTGGTCGGGTCCGCGGCGGAAGGGTTGGGACTGCGCCCTGGCCGGTGAGGCAGGCCGCGCGGGCCATCGCGTCAGGGCCGGGCGGGCCCAGTGGTTTCGCCCAGCCGCCGTGCGTGGCGCGTGAGAGCGGGCAGCAGCCAGTCCCCGATCCGCCCGAGCCGGGCGCCCGCCTCCGCCTGGCCGTCCTGCAAGTACCGGGTGGCGATCTCGGCCAGGTAGAGCACGGCCACGCGGCTGGCCACGCCGGGGCCAAGCCCAAAAGGCGCGAGGATCTCAGGCGCCGCAGTGACCGCACGCTCCGCGGCTGCCGTGGGGGCGATCCCGCCCCGGATGATCGCACCCTGGAGCCAGAAGTGCACGGCGTCGAAACCGACCGGGACCCCGGTCTCGAAGCGCTCCCAGTCCCACACCAGGGCGCGCCCGCGCGACAGCGTCATGTTCCATGGCGTCCAGTCCCCATGCCAGGAGCCGAATGCCAAGATGCCCGCAGCCGGGCTGAGCAGGTCGACCGCCTGCCTGATCGGGCCCGCGAGCTCGCTGTCGGCCAAATGCCGCAGGCGCGCCCGCAGGCCACCCAGGTACGGGCTGTCCGCCAGGGGCTGGCGCGACAACCCGCGAACCCCGGCCAACTCGGCCATGGCACCACCCAGCTCGGCCTGGCTCTTCGCCGGGTGCCCGGCGGGGAATGCCTGCTGCACGAGGACCTCGTTGCCTTGCCACTGGCCGTGATGCAGCAGGCGCGGCGGCTCCAGCCGCGACAGGGGCACGCTGGCGAGGAAGGCCAGCGCCCCTGCTTCGGCCCGGACGAGGCGGCGGGTGAGCGGGTTGACGCCGACCTTGACGAAACCGAGCAGTTCCCCGCCCGGCGTCAGCGCCTGCAGGACCGGTTTGCGGTTCGCGCGCGGGGCCCCGATGTGCAGGCTGACCAGCACGTCGCGGCGCAGCGTTGCCCGCAGGTAATCGGCGATGTCGGCATCGGTTCCCGCCGGCCCGGGCTCGATCCTGATCCGGTCGGGCAGCATCTCCGCAAGGCCGGCCCGCGCCACGATGGCAGCCGCGTGTAGCCGCAGCCGGTCGCGCGCGGTGCCTGACGCCTTGTAGTTTCGCAGCGCCGCTGCCGCCACCCGTCGGGGCTGGCGGGGGACCAGCAGGGCGGCCCGCCGCTCGTCCGGGAAGACGAGAAACTCGGTGCTGCCGGGCCCGTCAGGCCTGCCCCGCCTGCCCGGCCCGGGACGGCTGCTCCGGGTCACCGACTCCGGTGACGGCCAGAGCGTGCCGAGCACCTCCCAGAGATAGTCGCCCTGACCGCCGGCGGCTGGGCTGGGCTGCCGTCGCCGTGATGGCATCCGCTTGCTCACGCGCCGGTCATCCGTGCTCGCTGGGTCCAGCGCGGTTCGCGCCCCAGGAGGTTGGCGAGCCGGGCGTCGTGCGTCCGGTAGTGCTCCATGAGCATGCGCCGCGTTCCCGGCTCCAGCCCGCTTCCCGGACGTGCGTTGTAAGGCCCGAAAGTGCCCGGCTGGAAGGGCCGCAAGCCCAAGAACGCCAGCACCCGCTCGTATTCGCGGGCCGGTTCTGCGAAGAACGCCTCGCTGTCGATGACGTGGACCTGCTCGCGCGGAAAGAGCCGGAACGTCCGCTCAAGCTGGTCGGCATAGTGGCCGCGGTGACGGTAGGAATGGTGGCGGTGCGCGATGCTCTCATAGCGAGGGTCGGCCCGCATCCGGTCAATCTCGCCCGCGAGCCTGGAGTCCTCCAGTTCGAGCGCCTTCTCGAAACTCTCCCATTCGAAGCCGCGCGCGAGTTCGTGCTTGTAGGCGGAGAACGCACGCTCGACCGGGTCCCGGAGCATCACCACCAGCTTCACCGACGGCATGTCATGTGCGATCCGCTCCAGCGCGAACGGGTGATACACGTAGTATCCGCTCGCCTCGAAGACCACTGGCCCGCCGCAGCGGGCGGTCCGGCGCGCGGCCAGCCCGGCAACCGGGAAATGCCCGCGGTACCAGCGCACGGAGCGGAAGTAGTTCAGGTCGAAGTAATTGACCCCCTTGTGGAACGTCGGCCGGATCACCTGCGGGTGTGCGAGCAGCGCCCGGAACAGTGACGTCGTGCCGCAGCGCTGGGCACCGATCATGATGAAGTCCGGTTGCAGCCGCAGCCCGGCGGTCGCGGTGCCCGCGAGGACGTAGGCGCGGCGGCCGGCGTCCTTGACCATCTCCGGCGCGGCCTTGCGCACAGAAATCACGGTGCCTCCTCGGGCTGCCGGTCAGATCATGCCGCGGCCGAAGAGCCGCGCAGCACGCCTAAAGTGGCGGGGGTCGATGCCGGTAGCGACATGCGCGAGCGCCACGCAGGCATGCGGGGACGCCGGCCACTTCGCGAGTGCGGTCAGTGCGTATCGCAGCGCGAGCCGCCGCTGGCCGAGCACCGACCGCGCGAACGCGATCTGGCCGAGGATCCGGGCGTGGCCACGAGGCGACGCCGCGAAATCGGGGTGCTTCGCCAGCAGGTATTCAAGCCCCGCCGCCGTATTTTCCATCCCGTCCATATACCACGACCAGGCGTCCTTCCTGATGTCGGCCAGCGGCTCTGTGACCGTGCCGACCCGGCCGGCCCGGGCCAGGCGGAGCATCCAGTCGTAGTCCTCCGCGTAGCCGCCGGGCAGGTCCTCGTCATAGAGCCCGGCCCTGCTGGTCGCCTCGCGCCGCATCACCAGGGTCGACGAGTGCAGTTCCTTCACCCGGTTGCGCAGCAGCAACTGATAGCTGATCAGCTCGGCGCGGCCGGGCCAGATGGCAACCTGGCCGCCGGGCAGGAGCAGCCGCATGCCGGAGCCGACGGCGAGCAGGCCGGGCTCGTCGAGCAGGCGCGTCATCTGGGCGTGCAGCTTGGCCGGGTGCCACACGTCGTCGTCATCGCAGCCGGCCAGGTAGTCGCCGTGGGCGACGGCCACGCCGGTGTTGCGCGCGCCTGCCAGGCCGGGTGTGCGGGAGTTAACCACCACGGCCACGCTGCGCCGTGGCCTGGCAAGGTGGGTCAGGTCCTGATCAGGGGGCTCTTGATCGTGGACCACGATGCATTCGATCTCACCGGGATAGGTCTGGCCCACCACACTCGTGATCGCCTCGCGCACCAGGTCCGGCCGGCCCCGGGTCGGCACGATCACCGACACGAGCGGCCACTTCCGGCGATCGCTGGCCGGGGGCTGCCCGGAGGTGGCGCCGTGGCTGGTCACGGCTCGGGCCGGGCAGGCGGGCCGGGCATCGGCGGGCCCGCGGTGGCGGATCAGTTGCGGGAGGCCGATGGCCGTCACCACCGCCCGGTCGCGCCGGGACATCGCGTCGCGCCAGGTCTCATCCACCCGCAGGGTGACCTCGCCGGCGGCGAACCGGGACGGGTTCCCTGACAGGCCGTGGCTGGTGCCCAGGCTGATCCGGCCCTGGGCGATGTGCGCGAGCTGGGATGCCGTGGCCGGGATCGTCAGCTCACCGAGCGCTCGGGTGATGCCGCGCCGTGGTTGCCGCACGAAATCCTCGTACCTCAAGCGGGCGACGGCGATCCCGCGATGGCGCAAGAGGTCCGCCTCGCTCTGGCAGGCCACCCAGCGGGCCGCCGCGCTGGCCGGGCCCACGTGCCACATGACGTCGGTGCCCGCCGTCGCGTGCGGCCGGGCCACGTCCGGCTTCGCCAGCGAGTGGGCTACGCCGCGCACATCCCTGACAAGGTGGATGACGCGCACGTCGATGCCCGCCAGGGACAGCGCCAGCGCCTGGACCGGCCACTTGCTCGCGTCCACGACATAGCTGGCGGCTGCTTGCGCTGCGATCGCCCGGTACAGCCGGGCGTAGGTCTCGCCATAGGAGCTGATCGCGTCACGGAAGTCCTTTCCCGCGTGACGGCCGGCGAGCAGGCGGGGCAGGTGGCGCTGGCGCGCGACCTTGCGCTGCAACTGGTGGGTGACTTCGAGGAGCCCGGCGTCCCAGCCGCCGAAGGCCCCGGCGCCCACCTGCGTCCAGAACGGGCAGTTGGTGAACGGCTGGCCGCAGCCACACCGCTCGTCCCGGGGGGCGACGCGGCGGAACAGATCGATGAGCTCGCCGACGTTCACGAAGCCGGGCATCTCGCCCAGCGCCCGTTCTAGCAGCGTGCTGCCGGAGCGGCCGGAGCCGGCGAGATAGACGACCGTGGGCCCGCTTGTCATGCTGAGCCCTCCGGCGCCGCGGCCTTCGTGTGGACGGCGGGCGCTGCGGGCTGGGCCGCGGCCGTGGGCACCCGCGGCGGCCCGGCGACGAAGCGCACCGCCGCTATACACACGGCGAGTAGCAGGGACCCGAAGACCAGGCCGCTCAGGGCATCGGTGAGCCAGTGCAGCGCGAGGTACGCCCGGCTATAGCACTCACTGAAGGCCAGTGCCGCGACGGCCGTGGCGGACCAGATGGCCGCGGGCCTGCTGCCGCTGAACTCCCGCCAGAGCAGGTACGCGATGAGCCCGTAGAAGACCACAACGCGGCTGACGCCGCCGGACGGGAACGTTCCGAGCGGGCTGGTCGGGGGGCCGACCCGGTGGATGAAGTGGTGGATGCCAATGACGGCGTACTTGCCGAAGACGATCAGCGAGCCCAGCGCGAGCGGAGGCAGCCACCGCCTGCTTCGCCAGGTCACCGCGAGGCATACGGCGGCCGCCCCGGCCGCCCCCCACGTCGTCCACACGTCGCCTACCTTGGTAGCCCGCTGCATGACGCTCGCCCACACATGCACCCGGTGCGCGATCGTCCAGTTGAAGAACGGCTTGTCGATAGCCGGACCGTTGTGGACGACCAGCAGGCCGAGCAGCACCGTGACGAAGCAGACCACCACCGTCCCGCCGATGAACACGAGCAGGTATCTTCCGGCATCGGCCGTTGCCTCCCGCACCACCTGCCCGCGCGTGCCTCCGGCGGCCACGTGCTGGCCCCGCGGGACGCGGGCGGGCGGGGTGACTCCAGGCGGTCGCCGGCGGGCACGCCTGGCCAGTACGGCCCCCACGACGATGAGCACCGCGATGACAACGGGATAGACAAGGACCGCCAGGATGTTGGTCATTAAAGCCCGCTCCTTGGGTATCTTGGCGCGCTCGGATCGTCCGGCGTGCGCCCGTCCCGCTTGCCGAACCTGCGCCCCAGGGCGGCGATGCCCGGCAGCTCGGAGAGATGCAGCGTCTCCCGGAACCGCCAGCTCACGGCCACCAGCAGCGCGGACCCGATGAGTATCCCGGCCACCGCGGCGACCACCCCCGGGCCCGCGATGGCGCGGACTGCCAGGGGAACCGCGGCCATGCAGAGCACCGGAAGCAAGGCGGCGGCCAGGGTGCTGCGGCCGAACGGATGCACCCGGGAAACCGCGGCGAGCTGGATGAGCGGCACGACGTTGGTGAGCGCGATGGCTACCGCCCATCCGATGGCAGCCCCGGCGATCCCGTACCTGGGGATCAGGATGAGATCCAGCCCGACGTTCGCGGCCACCGCGAACAGGCCGTTCATCAGGCTCCAGCCGCTGCGGCCGCTGGCGATCAGCACCATGTCGACCTGGCCGCAGGCGGTGGCGAGGAGCATGGCTCCGGCGAGGATCACCATGACGCTGGCTCCGGCGCGGTAGGAGTGGCCGAAAACCGTGAGGACCTCCGGGCCGAAGATGATCGCGAGCAGGTACAACGGCCAGGTTAGGAGCATCAACCAGGCGGTCGTCGCCTGATAGACGGAATTGACCTCCCGCCGCTTCCCGATCGTGAAGAGCTCGGCGAAACGGGGCTGCGCCGCCATGCTGATGGCGGCGTTGACGAACTGCCCGGCGACCAGGAACCTGGTGGCCGCCGTATAGATCGCCGCCTCGGCCGGCCCGCGCAAGATTGCCACAAGCACGATATCCAGCCGCTGGATGGTGATCTGTGCGAGCGCGGCCACCGCGCGCGGTGCGGTGAACCGCCAGAACCCCCGGGCATCCGGCCTGGCCAGCTGCTTGCTGACGAGGCCGGACCAGGCGGCCGGCGCCGGTCGGCGGGTCACCGCGGCGGCTGACCGCCGCCGGTCGCCGCGGGCGGCAGGCGCACCCACCCGGTGCAGCCCCCGCCGCGGGCGGATGCGGCGCAGCCAGAGCCCGGCGAGCACGGCCGCGGGCAGGTACGGCAGGGCCCACAGCGGCGCCAGCAGGCTCGCGGCGCCCATGAGGGCAGCGACGAGCACGCCGAGCAGCTGCAGCCCCGATCGGCCCAGCCGGTCGAGGACCACCGTCGGCTGCATGTCCCGGTACCCACGGGTGGCGCCGAGCAGCGTGTCGAGGAGTGCGGCGAACGGGAGGGCGACCGCGAGCCACCGCAGCGCGGCGACGGCGGCGGCCTGGTTCGCGCCGGCGTGCCCTAGCTGCCCGCCGAAAATGACCGCCCGGGTCAGCGGGCCCGCAGCCAGGGCGATGGCGGCCGCCATGGACACCGATACCACGGTCACCGGAACGATGGCGGCACGGAGTATGGCGGAAACGCGGCCCTCCTGGCCAAGCGACCGGAGCCCGGCGATGAAGTTCACCAAGCCGACGTAGCCGCCAAGGGTCGCCGCCGTTTCGGCGATGAGGAACAAGGAGATGGCGGTGAAGAACGCCCCTGCCAGCGGCTTGCTGAAGCTCCGCGTCACGACCACGGTGAGCGCAACGGCCGCGGCGCCGGAGAACGCCGCGCCCGCCAGGTTAAGCGTGCTGCCCCTGGCCACCTCCGCCAGCTTGCCGGGCGCCGGCGCCGTGACCGCTGGTATCGGCAGCGTATCCAGCACCACCCGCCCATCGGCGTCTGCCACGGGGTCGGCCGGCGCCCGCCGCCGAAGGTGCGGCGTGAGCTCCCCGGTGACCTCTGCCTCCCGGCCCGACGAGCGGTCAGGGTCGGGCGCTGCCATCGGGCCTGCCTATGAACGCGGGCGCTGCCGTCTCTCGCCGCGCTTGGTCATTCCGCCAGAGCACCGCGTAGGCCAGCATGGTGATGCCAAGCGGCGCCCCGACGGCGTCGTAGGCCACCATGAAGACGAAGGTCAGCAGCAGGACGAGGACCCCCGCCACCCCCTCGGGACTGGTATCTCGCCAGAACCGCCAGGCCCCATAGGCGAAAAAGGCCAGATAGAGACCCGCACCGACGAAGCCGCTGCAGATGAACAACAGCCAGAGCTGCCCGTTGTTGCCCACGCTGACCTCGCCGCATTGTTTGCACTCGGCCGTCCTCCCCACCGCGATCGAGGTGACGCTGCCCTGCTGATGCCTGGTGTCGCCGTATCCGATGATGGGCGAGGAAAGCGCATCACGCGTCGCGAGGACCGACAGTGACGCGCGATGCGCGTTGCTCTGGCCATGGACCAGGCGCTGGCCGACGAGGCTTTGCAGCGGGGTGGTGACGATGATCATCCCGGCGACGGCTGTGCCCACGCAAACCATGCCGAGCAGGGCAAGCTTGCCCCGGGCGGCCAGCCGCAGGCTCACGTAGGCAACGGTGAAGATCAGGGCGAGCCACAGGCCCCGGTTGAGTGAGTACACGATCGGCACGATCACGAGCGTGAGAGCCGCCGCCGCGATCACCCGCTGTCGGCGGGTGCCCCGTATCCACCAGGCTGTGACCAGCCAGGGCAGCAGCAGGGCAAGGCAGTTGCCCCAGGTATTGGTGTACGGGAACGGGGCGTCCGGCCGGCCGAGGGCGACGCCGAGGACGTCCTGGACCTGCGCCAGGCTGGGGTGCATCTCCGCCTGGATATAGGGATTCGCCTGCACGCTCTGCGGCAGCATCAGCTGCAGTGGGGAGCTGAAGCTGAAGTGCGGGGCGAGCACTCCGCCCAGGCCGCCCGCGACGGTGTAGAGGCCAAGCAGGCCGAGCAGCCAGGCGATGCGGCGCCGGGGGAGCTCGCTTTCGGCGAGATTCCCCGCGTAGAGCAGGAGCACCGTAACGGAGAGGTAGCTGGCCGCCCGCACCCCGAACGAGAGCACGCGCGTCCCCACAGGCGTGGCAATGGTCCCGGGGGCGGTGAGGGTCAGGGCCGCGGCCCCGGCCAGCATGCAGACGAGGAAAAGCAGCCACAGCCCGAACCCGGGGGGCGTCCGCACGGGCCGCAGGCCGTGCGCCCGCCACGCGTACATCCGCGCGGCCATCGGGATGGCCGCCAGGATGAACACAAAGTCGCCAAAGCCAAGCGCCCACCACAGCGGGTACCCGGCGAGCAGGGCGGCGACCGGCCACGCGGGGTGGCGGGCGAGCCAGCGCGTGGGTGCGTATGGGCCGCCGGAGCGGCCCGGCCCGGCGAGGGCAAGAGCGCGTGGGCCGGGTGGAGGCTGCCGGCCGGGCCAGCGGCCGCCGGGGACGACCCGGCTGCCCGGATCGGCTGCCCGGCCTTCCAGGCGGCCCGGCCTCAGCGATGTGGTCATCGTTTGCTAGTCGTGCTGGTCCCCGCGCCCTGGCGTGGTGGAAGACGCAGCCACCTTGCGTGGCCGGGGTGGCTCTGCGCGAGCGCTCTGCGGGGGCGCCGCGTTCTCCGGGCGACGTGCCGCGGGCCGTTTCGGGGCTGTGCCCGGCGCGGGCGCGCCGGATCGGCGGATGGCCGGCAACGCGGCGCTGCCAAGGATGATCGTTCGCATCCGGTCCAGCCGCCCCACACATCTCGCCGCGTCCGTCTTCCGGGTGCTCGAAATCTCCACCACGACGATGGCGGCATCGGCAAATTCGGCCAGGCCGAAGGCGTCTGCGACCTCGCCGGTCGCCCGGACCTCGATGATCACGTAGCGGGCCAGCCGCCGCAGGTCGGTCATCAGGCTCTTATTGGTGTCGTAGTCGAGGTGCTCTACCAGCGCCGCGGTGGTCAGCCCCGGCGTGAGCACCCGGAGCCTGGCGTCTTCGGCAACGCGCCGGGCGGCCTCACCGAGCGTGGCCATACCGGCCATGACCTCGGCCAGCCCGGGCCGGTCGCCGATGCCGAGCAGGCGCCGCATGATCGTGTTCTGTGGATCGGCACAGACCAGCAGCACATCGGCCCGGGTGCGGGAAAGCGCAGCGGCCAGGTTGGCGGCGACGATACTGCCGCCATGGCCGGAGGAGCTGGCCGCGACCGCGATGATGTGGTTGCCATCGCCGAGCCCGGCCCCCACTGCCTCAGCGAGCTCGGTGAAGGCCCGCCCCGCGCCTGACCGCGGAGCGGACAGGGTGGCTGGCTCGCCGAGCCGCTTCTGGCGCAGGCGGAAGAGGACCGGCAGCCCGAGAAACCGCTCGACGTCGCGCGCCGAGTGGATCCGGTCGTCGCGCCGGTCGAGGACGAACGCGAGAACCAGCCCGATCAGCAGGCCCGCCAGCAGCCCACTGGGCAGGACCAGCAGCGGCTTCGGACTACTGGGGCCGGTCGGAGGGGTGGCAGCGGTGAGGATGCTGCCGGGCCTGTAGTTGACCGACCCTCCCAGCGCGGAGATGTGGGCGCGCAGCGTGGCCAGCTGAGAGTTGATGTTCTTGATCTGCGTGTTGATCGACGGTCGCTTCGGCGAGAGCGGCGCAAGCGAGTGCAGCTGTTGTCTCAGCTTGGTGAGCTGGGCCAGCAGCGGTGTCTCGCGCTGCTGCAGCTGCGCGACCTCGAAACCGATCTTGCCCCTGGCTGCGGCTGCCCGGACGGTGAGATATGAGGTGGCGAACGCCTGGGCGCACGCTGATGCACCGCGGGGCGATGACGCGGAACAGCTGACCTCGAGCACGGTGGTGTTGGC
>Ga0126384_10002949_pt1 | contig 10304 bp, 8 predicted proteins | sample PanSoiMetPlot_36_FD_92543 | JGI IMG/M metagenome (GOLD analysis project Ga0126384, IMG submission 92543) | Tropical forest soil microbial communities from Panama - MetaG Plot_36 | ecosystem: Environmental > Terrestrial > Soil > Tropical forest > Bulk soil | place: Panama | collected 2016-02-17 | reverse complement strand
GCGGCAATGTACCGGTTCACCGAAGGTAGGATCCCGATCATTGGATGCGGCGGAATTACCAGCGGCGCGGATGCCTATGCAAAGATCCGTGCTGGGGCCTCCCTTGTCCAGCTTTATTCCGCGCTGGTGTTCCATGGCCCGGGGCTGGTCGGCCGCGTCAAGAGGGAGCTTGAGGAGTTATTGCGTCGGGACGGGTTTTCCTCGGTGGCGGGTGCGGTCGGGGCGGATCAGAAATGAGCGCCACGCACCGCTGCCCGTCCTTGCGCGATAGCCACGAGGGCGGCCTCCGCAGGAACAGTGTTCGGTCTTTGTCTGATCCAAATCAAAACACAGCGCACGTCCCCTTTTAGATCCCTTCTCAAGCCCCGGAGGTGTGCCTCTCCAACCGAGAGAGCATCGATGCGATGATCGTGCAACGGTGGGAGCGACGCCGAGAGACAGCGGTTGACAGTCTGAGGGAGCGCCCTTTACGACGCGTCTCGAAGGATGGCTACATGGCTTTCACTTCACCCCGATGATCACCGCTTCGGCGAGGACGAAATCTAAATCGCCATTTTTTTCGTGCGGGCGCGCGAATGCCCGGAAGGCGGCGGAGCCGTTGCGCAACATGGACACTAGCTCACGCTTGGCGCGGTCCCCGACATTTTGCTGGTCGGCCCAAGGGCCAAACACCATGGGTTTGTCGAGGAGTTCCACATGCCGTTCCTTGAGCCCAGCCCGCGCAACCAAGTCGCGCCATTCGGTCAGGGTCAGGCAGCGCACATGGCTCGGATCGCGGAGCCTTTCGAAAGCGTTGTACTCGTCGGCCGCGGCCGAAAGCGTGGCGGCGTCGCCTTCCATCATGCTAGTGTCCGGCGAGATATTCTCCACCAGGCCGAACACGCCGCCGGGTCGGAGCACGCGGGCAGATTCGACTACGAATTGGCTCACGTTGTCGAAATGATGAGGCGCAATCCGGCAAGTGACGAGATCGAAGGTGGCATCCGCAAAGGGCAGCGCCTCGGCGCGCATCTCGACGAACGACATGTTCGCCATCTCGCGCTCGCGGGCGAGCCCTCGCGCCACGGCGAGCATCTGCGGCGTCAGGTCAGAGGCCACCACGTGGGCGAGGCGGGGGGCGAGCGCCAGCGCCACATGGCCAGCGCCTGTCGCGATGTCGAGCGCAATCCAGCTGGCCTGGGGCGCAACCAGTTCGACCAGGCGAAGCAGGCTGTTGCCCCTGGCGTGGGGGCGGCTTGTCGCGTATGTCGCCGCAAACGTGCCGAACCGTTCCTGGACGAGCGATTTCGATTTCAGGTCCATGGCGATGCCTCTCGTCCCATCCCTGCCTCCTTCGGGCAGTCCCGGATGTCGCTGCGCTCAATCTGGGCTACGGGGAGCGTAGGAGTGGGGACGCCTGTGGGCGAAACTAGCCAACTGCGGCCGGGTGGACAATCCACGTGTTCGTAGCTCTTCATTAGCGTTCATCGGCTGTTCATCAGCCACTATGGCATGCTTAAATAGCAAGCAGGCCGAGGTCAGTAGGCATAAGCAATTGGACCGATTTTCTGGCGAATCGAAGGACCGTGACCAGATCGTTCTGGTCAATGCAGACGACATCCCGCAGGGGGTCGCACCGAAGATCGAGGTGCACCGACGCGGGCTGAAACATCGGGCGCTTTCCGTGCTGGTGCGCGACCCGATGGGCAATATGCTGGTGCATCGTCGCAACGACGCGAAATATCATTCCGGCGGGTTGTGGACCAACGCGTGCTGCAGCCATCCGCGGCCGGACGAACCGCCGGCCGCCGCGGCGCGTCGGCGGCTCGCCGAGGAAATGGGCGTGCGCTGCGAGGTCAAGCCGCTGTTCACGGCCCGCTACCGCGCCGCCGTCTCGAACGGATACATCGAGGACGAGATCGTCCACGCGTTCGGCGGCACCTATGAGGGACCGGTGAAACCGGACCCGGCCGAGGTGTCGGAATGGAAATGGATGCCGTTCACCATGCTCGCCGAGGATCTGACACGCCGGCCGGAACTCTACACCGTCTGGCTTCGCCACTACTTCCGCGAACACTACGACGCTATCGCGGCATGGATGGAGAGCGGGTGAGTGGGATCGGCGATCAGCAGGGTGGTTAGCCGAAGGCGTAACCCGCTGCCTGATCGTGGACCCGGCGATATGCCCGAGAACGTCCCATGAGGGCTCGTGCAACGGTCACAGCCGAATTCGCAAAGTTCTATTGCGGGTCGATCAGAATGCGCCGCCAATGTGGGACGGCGACGACACCGACCACGGGCCCATTCGGGAAACAGGTGCGGCCCTCACCAATCCGAGTGCGGCAATGTTGGAAGACGCAGCATATGGGCCTGCGAATCGGCCGATCAGCGGATCATGGTCGCATTGCTATAGCTGACCGCGACCGGCTTGCCGGCCTTCAGGGCCGGCCCAACGACCTGGATCCGGGCGGTGGCGTTGACGGCGGTGGTGGTGTCGCGGGCCGTCATGCCTATGAGCAGTACTGCAATAGAAGCGACCAGCGAAATCGCCACGATTTTGACGTGGGTGGTTCGGTCTGCAGCAAACATCGTTGAATTATCCATCACGGCAACTTCCGGGCGCTTTTCCGAGAACGGGACATGACACTCATGTAGTGTCGCTGGTGGCCGTTTGGGTTCAACCATCGCTCAGCGCCGGGTCACTTCTCCGCGATTGCTTTGTGAACTTGTTCGCTATAGTTGCGACACGGCTCCGTCTGCCCGTATTGAATGTTTCGTGGCGCAATGCCAACACAGGGAGGAGTGCGAGTCGCACCGCGCCGGCCGTACGGCGCTGGGACACGACGGGGGGACCCGCATGTTGATCCGGCTCTCGATTCGCGACATCGTCCTGATCGATCGCCTCGATATCGATTTCTGCGCCGGACTGTCAGTGCTCACTGGCGAGACGGGCGCCGGAAAATCGATCCTGCTCGATTCCTTTGCGCTTGCGCTGGGTGCGCGCGGAGATTCGGGTCTCGTGCGCCAGGGCGCCGAGCAGGGTCAGGTGACCGCCGCGTTCGACGTGCGGGTCGATCATCCGGCCCGAGCCATCCTCAGGGCAAATGACATTCCGGCCGACGAGGACTTGATCCTGCGGCGGGTTCAACTCGCCGACGGCCGCACCCGCGCGTTCCTCAACGATCAGCCGGTGGCGGTGCAGGTGCTACGCAGCGTTGGCACCGCGCTGGTCGAAATCCACGGCCAGCATGACGAGCGCGCCCTCGTTGATACTGCGACCCACCGGCGGCTGCTCGACGCCTACGGGAACCTGGAAGCCGAAGCCGCCGAGGTCGCCCGGCTGTGGACGCTCCGACGCGATGCCGAGCAGCGGGTTGCACAGCACCGCGCCGAGGTGGAGCGTGCCCACCGCGAGGCCGACTGGTTGCGCCATGCGGCAGACGAGCTGGCGCAGCTCGCGCCCGAGCCCGGCGAGGAGACCACACTCGCGGAGCGCCGCACCAGCATGATGCAGGCCGAAAAGGTCGCGGAGGATTTGCGCGAGGCCCAGACCGTGGTGTCGGGCAGCGGCTCGCCGGTGCCGGCGCTGGCGGCGGCGGTGCGTCGGCTGGAACGGCGCCACGGCCAGGCGCCGGCGTTCATCGGACCGGCCGTCAAAGCGCTCGATGCGGCGCTGACGGCGCTCGACGAGGCAAGCCATCATATCGACCGGGCGCTCGTGGCAGCCGCCTTTGATCCTCATGTGCTGGAGCGTATTGAAGAGCGCCTGTTCGCGCTACGCGCCGCAGGACGGAAATACAACGCCCCGGTCGACCAGCTTGCGGCGTTGAGCGCGCGCTATGCTGCCGACCTCGCTCTGCTCGATGCCGGCACGGCGCGGCTCGTCGTGCTTGAAAAGGAGGCTGCCGTCGCCGTCGAGCGCTATGCGAAGGCGGCGGCGGCGCTGTCCGGCCGCCGCCGCGACGTCGCCGAGAGGCTCGACAAAGCGGTGAACGGTGAGCTCAAGCCGCTCAAGCTCGATCATGCGCTGTTCTCGACCGCGATCAAAACGTCCGCTGACGCCCCGGGGCCGGACGGCATCGACCGGGTGGAGTTCTGGGTGCGCACCAATCCCGGCACCCAGCCAGGGCCGCTGATGAAGGTCGCATCGGGCGGTGAGCTCGCCCGCTTCATGCTGGCCCTCAAGGTTGTAATCGCCGACCGCGGCTCGGCGCCGAGCCTGGTGTTCGACGAAATCGACACTGGGGTGGGGGGTGCGGTGGCGGACGCGATCGGGGCGCGCCTCGCGCGCCTCGCGCAGCGAGTCCAGGTGCTCGCTGTCACCCATGCGCCTCAAGTCGCGGCGCGTGCCGACCACCATTATCTCATCACCAAAGACGCCCTCGCGAAAGGCCAACAGGTCGCCACAAGAATCGCGGAACTTGAGACCGAGCTGCGACGCGAGGAAATTGCCCGCATGCTGGCCGGCGCCGAAATTACGTTCGAAGCCCGCGCCGCCGCCGAGCGGCTGATGCGGGCAGCGGCGGGGTGAGAATCAAATGCTGTCGCGGTTCAGACTGAAGTCTGCTACTCTATAAATACAAACAAGTTTCTTGGAGCCAAGCAAAGCCGGGAGGATTGGAATGTCAATTCGCATCGTCGTCGCTACTGCCGCGGTTGCGGCGCTCGTGCTGGGAAGCGCCACACTGGGTTCACAGGCTGTAACGCTCGACTATGACTATTACAAAGCCAAGGTGCAGCCGATCTTTCTGACCAAGCGGCCCGGCCACGCGCGCTGCGTGATGTGCCACGCGGAAGCCAACAACATGCTCAAGCTGCAGAAGCTCCCAGCAGGCCAGGCGACCTGGAGCGAGGAGGATACTCGCAAGAATTTCGAGACGGTCTCCAAGATCGTACAGGCCGTCGACGATCCCATGACCGCAAAAATTCTCCTTCACCCGCTCGCGCCCGAGTCGGGCGGCGATGCTTACCATTCAGGCGGCCGTCAATTTCCCAACAGGAATGACCCGTATTGGAAGACGATTGCCGATTGGGCAAAGGGCGCGACGCTGCCTCCCGGTAAGAAGTAACGACCGCGAACCGCGGGGGCCCGCCGGCGTTACGAAGGCAAAAGTCGTGGCCGTTCCTGGTTGGTCATGGCCGGGCTTGTCCCGGCCATCCCGATAATCGGAGGATTGTCTCATCCTGACCGAGATCGCCGGGACAAGCCCGGCGATGACGAGTTGGCCGTGTTAACGCAACGAGGCCCGCTTGCCGGGGGCAGTGAAGGCGTGACCGCCCTCTGGGATCACGAGCGTGTTGCTGCGCTTCGGGACTTCGCCAACCGGGATGACCTTGACGACCTTCATGGCCGGTATGTCGATCACCGAGACGGAATTGAGCGCGGCGTTGGAGACATACAGATACTTGCTGTCGGGCGTGAACGTGACCCACTCCGGCACTGCGGAGATCGGGGTCTCGTGGCCCGCAATCGTCTTGTTCGGCAGGTCGACCTTACCGGCGAGCTTGAGTGTCGGGAGGTCATACGCGTAGACGGCGTTGTTGGGGATGCTTGTCACCCAGAGCGTCTTGTTGTCCGGCGAAATGCCGATGCCGTGCGAAGGCTCGTTGGTGCGATAGCCGCCGTGGTCGTATTGGATCGGTGGCTCCGGCAGGGGCACCTTGGTGGCTTCCTTCTGCTCGGCGAAATCGACCACCGAGAAGCCGTTGAGGCTTGAAAGCTGGGTGAACACGCGTTTGGTCGAGCCATCGGGATTGGTCTCGATCGCCATGCAGCGCACGCCGAGATCCATCGTCAGTTCCCAGGCTACCTCCTCTTTGTCGAGATCGAAGGCATAGAACTTCTTCGACGGGATTGAGCCGCCGACCACGTATTTCTGGTCAGGCGTGATGTAGACGTCGTGCAGCCGCGCTGACGGGATGGTCTTCTTCAGCGTCAGCGTGTTGCCATCGACGATATCAAGCCCGCCCTTGCCGCGAGCAATCGCCACCACGATCTTGTCGCCCGTCTTGTTCACTGCCACGATGTTGGGATGCCCGCTCAGCGGCACCTTCTTCATGAGCTTGCCGGTCTTGCGATCGAGTACGTCAAGCGTTTCGGTCTCCTCGTTGGTCACGTAGACCTTCGAACCATCAGGTGAGAAATCGATGCCGTGGGCGCCGACGTAATTCTTGATCTCCTGGACGACCTTGTTGGTCGTCGGGTCGATGACGTGAATGCTGTCGCCGGCCGAATTGGTGATGTAGACGCGAACGGTGCTCGCCGACGCTGTCAACGGCGCCAGCGCGACGACCAGGACCGGTATCGCGTACTTCAGGTAGGATAATGCCTTCATGGAACGACCGCTCCTCGGATTTGTGATTGCTGTGACAGGCTACGTGCAAGGGTCGGGATAGGCAAGGGCGTCATACCTGAAGACCGCCATATATATCGGAGCGGGTTATTCCGGGTCGCCCGGCAGCGGCAGGCCCCCCGGAATGACAATGAAGGGAACGAGGGTCGGAACCGAACACCAGTGACAAATGCCCATGCCATCGAAAATGACCATGCCACCCAAAAACTTCTCCCATATCGCCCTCGATGCGCTCGACGAAACGCAGGCCAAGGCCGAGCTGAAGCGGCTCGCGGCCGAGATCGCGGCACACGACAAGCGCTACTACCAGGACGATGCGCCCACCGTTTCGGACGCCGAATATGATGCCCTGCGGCAACGCAATGCGGCGATCGAGGCACGATATCCGAATCTCGTCCGCACGGACTCGCCGAGCCGCCGGATCGGGGCGGCGCCGGCGGGGAAATTCGCCAAGCTCCGTCACGCCGCGCCGATGCTGTCGCTCGACAATGCGTTCGCGGAGCAAGACGTGCTCGATTTTGTGGCCCGCATTCGCCGTTTCCTCCGCCTCCCAGAGGACGAGGAGATCGCCTTCAGCGCTGAGCCGAAAATCGACGGCCTGTCGATTTCGCTCCGCTACGAAAACGGCGAGCTCGTCACCGGTGCGACGCGTGGCGACGGCAGCGTGGGTGAGGACGTCACCGCGAATTTGAAAACCCTGAAGGACATCCGGCACCGGCTTGACGGGACGGGCGTGCCGGCGGTGTGCGAGGTTCGCGGCGAAGTCTACATGACCAAATCCGGTTTCCTCGCCCTCAACAAGCGTCAGTCCGAAATCGGCGGGCAGGTGTTCGTCAATCCGCGCAACTCCGCCGCCGGCTCGTTGCGACAGAAGGATCCGTTGATCACCGCGTCGCGGCCGCTCGGTTTCTTCGCCTATGCGTGGGGCGAGATGAGCGAGATGCCTGCCAACACCCAGTCAGGCATGGTTGGTTGGTTCAGGTCCTGCGGTTTCAAAACCAATCCACTGGCAAAAATGTGCCACTCGGTTGAGGAACTCCTCGAATTTCATCACGAGATCGAAGCAAAGCGTGGCACGCTCGATTACGACATCGACGGCGTGGTCTACAAGGTTGATCGTCTCGACTGGCAGGAGCGTCTGGGCTTCGTGTCGCGCAATCCGCGCTGGGCGATCGCGCACAAATTCCCCGCTGAGAAGGCGATGACCCTCGTCAAGGACATCGAGATCCAGGTCGGCCGCACCGGCGCGCTCACGCCGGTCGCGAAGCTTGAGCCGGTGACCGTGGGCGGAGTGGTGGTGCAGAACGCAACGTTGCACAATGCGGACGAGATTGCACGACTTGGTGTTCGCATCGGCGATACCGTTCGCATTCAACGAGCCGGCGACGTGATCCCCCAGGTGCTCGGCGTAGTAGAGGAGCAGCCGCGTGGCGCGCGGCCTTACCACTTCCCGACAAGGTGTCCATGCCACCTGCACACGGAGGTGGTACGCGATAAGACTGCAACCGGAGACGAAGGCGCGGTCGCCCGCTGCAGCGGCGAGTTCGCTTGCCCGTTTCAGGCGGTGGAGCACCTCAAGCACTTCGTGTCCCGCCGCGCCTTCGATATCGAGGGGTTGGGCGAGAAGCAGATCGAGCTTTTCTACGAGCGGGAATGGGTCACGGAGCCGGCCGACATATTCACGCTGGAGGCGCGCAACAGAGAAATCCGTCTTCAGGAGGTCGAGGGATTTGGCGAAATCTCGGTGCGTAATCTGTTCGGCGCCATTGCGGCGCGACGCGAGATTGCGCTGGAGCGATTCATCTACGCGCTTGGCGTCCGCCATGTGGGCGAGACGACGGCGGTAGCGCTTGCGCGCGGCTACGGCACCTGGAAGTCCTTTCACGACGCATGTCTCAAGCTCGTCAGCGGCGACGATGAGGCAAAGGAAGAGATGGATGCGCTCGATCAGATCGGCGATACGGTGATTGACAGCCTTCGCGACTATTTCGGCGAGGCCCACAATCTCAAGCGCATCGAACGTCTGGCGGCGCAGGTGCGGATCCGCGACGCTGAGAAGCCGCGCCAGGGTTCCCCGGTCGCCGGCAAGACCGTGGTTTTCACCGGCGCGCTCGAGAAAATGACGCGTGACGAGGCCAAGGCGATGGCGGAACGGCTCGGCGCCAAGGTGGCGGGATCGGTGTCGAAAAAGACCGATTATGTGGTCGCCGGCCCGGGCGCTGGTTCAAAGCTCGACAAGGCGCGGGAGGCAGGCGTCAACGTGCTGACTGAGGACGAATGGTTCGCGCTGGTCGGGGAGCGCCCGTGAACGCGTAGGATGGGTTGAGCGGAGCGAAACCATCAGCAGCCGTGCGGCCGGGACAGGCTCCTGATGGGTTGCTGTCACTCAACCGTCCTGCGCATCTGCGCTCAACCCGTCCTACGAATGCGGCCTGCCGCAGCACCTTCCGTGCGCTCAGCGATTGCGATATCGTCACCGCAACCGATGACGAGGGGAAACGCCATGCACTACCGCAACGCCCTTGGCGCGATTGGGCTCACGCTGGTCGCGACCTGTTCTATCGCGCAGGCTTTCGACGACACGAAATACCCGGATCTGTGGGGCCAGTGGATCGGCGTGCGTATTCCGGGCGTCGGCGGCCAGCCCGGGTTCGACCCGACCAAGCCGTGGGGACGTGGGCAGCAGGCGCCGCTGACGCCCGAATACCAGGCGGTGCTGGAAGCAAGCCTCGCCGATCAGGCGAGGGGCGGCCAGGGCAACTGGAAGCCCGGCGCCGACTGCCTGCCGCCCGGCATGCCCGGCATGATGACGCTGTTTCAGGCCGCGGAATTCATCGTGCTGCCGGAGATCACCTATATCCGCATCGATCACGTCCATGATTCCCACCGCCGTATCTATACGGACGGCCGCGACTGGCCGAAGGATGTGGAGCCGAGCTTCCTCGGTTATTCGATCGGCAAATGGATCGACGAAAAAGGTGAGGGACGCTTCAACGTACTGGAGGTGGAGACCCGCCATTTCAAGGGCCCCCGCTCGCTTGACCCGGCCGGCATGCCGGTCCACGCCGACAACCAGTCGATAGTCAAGGAACGCTTCGTCTTCGATTGGACTCAGCCGGATACCATGCGCAACGACATCACCTTGATCGACAATGCCTACACGCGCCCGTGGTCGGTGTCGAAGACCTACCGCCGGCTGCCGATCAGGTATCCGGAGTGGCTCGAATATAACTGCGCCGGCGACAACGAGCTGATCAGGATCGGGGAGGAGACCTATTATCGCGGCGGTGATGGCAATTTGATGCCGACCCGCAAAGACCAGCCGCCGCCGGACCTGCGATATTTCAAGCAGACGCGGAAGTGAGCTGGCTCTTCCAGGATGCGATGAGATGAGTAGGATAGGTTGAGGGCAGCGAAACTCATCATCGGACATGCCGCGCGCTTCATGATGGGGTTCGCTGCGCTCAACCCATCCTACGCGCTGCGCATGCTTGCACAGTCCACGAACGAAGAGCAAGCCATCACGCCTGCAAGCTGTCACAAGGGAGGATTTTCATGCGTTGGCAAAGCACTCTGGCCGTCGTCTCCATCGCCGCCACGATCGGCGCGGCAGCCGGGCCCTCACAATCGCAGGAAGGCGGCCCCGCGCGAAATCCTGCAGCCGGAAAGTACCTCGCCCCGCGCGACCAGCTTGTCGCCATCAGGGCCGGCCGCATGTTCGAGTCCAAATCCGGTGCCATTCTGAATAACCAAATCATCCTCATCAAGGGAGACCGTATCGTCAATGTCGGATCGTCCGTCGACATCCCCGCCGGGGCGCGCATAATCGACCTCAGCGCCGCCACCGTCATGCCCGGCATGATCGACGCTCACGTTCACGTGGTGACCGGCGGTGCCACCGCGACGCAACGCGCCCTGATTGCGCTCGCCAATGCGCAGATCGACCTGGAGGCCGGTTTCACGACGGTCCTC
>Ga0126384_10002948_pt1 | contig 10307 bp, 6 predicted proteins | sample PanSoiMetPlot_36_FD_92543 | JGI IMG/M metagenome (GOLD analysis project Ga0126384, IMG submission 92543) | Tropical forest soil microbial communities from Panama - MetaG Plot_36 | ecosystem: Environmental > Terrestrial > Soil > Tropical forest > Bulk soil | place: Panama | collected 2016-02-17 | reverse complement strand
CCCTCCTCCATCCCCAGGCGATCCATAATTTGCTGGATGCGCTCAGCGCCAAAAATACGCAGCAGATCGTCTTCGAGCGAGAGATAGAACCGCGACGTGCCCGGGTCTCCCTGGCGTCCCGCCCGGCCACGGAGTTGGTTGTCAATCCGTCGAGCCTCGTGCCGTTCAGTGCCGAGAATATGGAGTCCACCCGCGGCCACAACTTTCTCACGCTCTTCCACACACGTCTGCCGATACTTCTCTAGCACTTCGTCAAAGAGTTGCTGATACAGATCAGGCGCCTTCTCGAGTTGCTCGCGTACCTCTTCGACAACTTTGACCCGCTCGCGTCGTTTCTCCTCATAATCACGTTCCGCAGCGGCGACCGCCTCCTCGTAGGGTTTGTATTTCTCCTCGTAGCGTCGCTCCGCCTCTTCATAGGCGGATACGGCCTCTTCGTGTGCCTGCCGTGCTTCTTCGTACAGGCGTGTCGCCTCGCCGTTCTCGCTCAAAGCTCCTTCAGTAATCCGCCCAACGGCCCGACTATAGCTCTCCAGAAGTCGTTCGTAGCGGCCCCGGGCATTATCCAAACGTGTGACCGGAACAGCGGCTTCTCCCTCGTTGAGCAAGCTTGCATATTCGGCGCTGGCAGTTTCGTACTCTTCCAATTGGTCTTCGCTGAGCGCCGGGCCGATCACCTTGTCATACTCACTCAAGGCGTGTTCGTAAGCAATACGCGCTTGGTTGTACTGCTCGAACAATGCGGTCTGTCCCCTTGCACCATTGGCGAAATCGAGTTGGCTGGCGAGGTCTTCGTAGTCGGTCCGGGCTTTCTGCCAAGATGCTTGGAGGGATGGGCGGTAGGTCTCGGTCACCTTTTTGAGGGCGGCATTCCGCGCTTCCTCGAAGGGCAGCCATTCCTTCTCGTATCGTTGCCGGGCACGACTGACCGCCTCATTATATTCCGCCCGCAGCTCTTCCAGGCTTTCCTCGTAGCTCTTGCCGGCCTGGGCAGGAGAAGTAACCCCCACTTTGCTGCTGAGCCAGCGCTTTTCGATCTCAGCCCGGGCAAGGAACTCGGGGTTCCCCCCTAAGAGGATATCAGTGCCACGACCAGCCATGTTTGTCGCAATGGTCACGCCGCCCAAGCGACCCGCTTGGGCGATGATATTAGCTTCAGCCTCGTGATTCACCGCGTTGAGTACGCTGTGTTTGATCCCCTTGCGTTTGAGTAATTTGCTGAGGTGCTCGGATTTCTCCACTGAAATAGTACCAACTAAAACCGGCTGGCCACGACCGTGACATTCCGCAATGTCGTCGATCACCGCATTGAACTTCTCCCGTTCGGTTTTATACACCACATCTGGGTGATCGAGGCGGACCATCGGTTTGTTGGGAGGAATGACCGCGACGTCGAGGTTGTAGATCTTTTTGAACTCAACCGATTCGGTGTCAGCGGTGCCCGTCATGCCCGCCAGTTTCTTGTACATGCGGAAGTAATTTTGAATCGTGATCGTCGCCAGGGTCTGGTTTTCTTCGCGAATGCGCACTCCTTCCTTGGCCTCGACCGCTTGATGCAGGCCGTCCGACCAACGCCGGCCCGGCATGAGGCGGCCGGTGAATTCATCGACGATGAGCACCTCACCGTCCTTAATCACGTACTCCACATCGCGCTTAAACAGAGTATGAGCTCGGAGCGCCTGGTTCACGTGATGCAAGGTGCCAATTTCCCCTGGATCATACAGATTTTTGACCCCCAGGATCCGTTCGACCTTCGCTACCCCCTCCTCGGTGAGCGTTGCCGTCCGCAGTTTCTCGTCGATGGTATAGTCTATCTCTCGTTGCAGGCGCGGAATCACCCGGTTGATCACATAGTATTTTTCCGTCGACTCCTCCGCCGGACCGGAAATGATCAAGGGCGTGCGCGCTTCGTCGATCAGGATGTTATCCACTTCATCGACAATGGCGAAGTACAGTTCGCGCTGGGCATAGTCATCGAGACTGAACTTCATGTTGTCACGCAGATAGTCAAAACCGAATTCGTTGTTGGTCCCGTAGGTAATATCCGCGCTGTAAGCTTGCTTGCGGTCGATGGGTCGCAGGTTGAGAAAACGGTAATCCTTCACCAAATACAGAGGATCAAACAGGAAACTCGTATCGTGGACGATCGAAGCGACCGACAGCCCCAAGGCATAGTAAATTGGCCCCATCCACTGTACGTCGCGCCGGGCAAGATAGTCGTTGACCGTAATCAAGTGCGCGCCCCGCCCGAGCAAGGCGTTTAAGTAGAGCGGGAGGGTGGCCACCAGCGTCTTGCCCTCGCCAGTCTTCATCTCGGCAATTTTTCCCTGGTGGAGCACGATGCCACCAAGGAGTTGGCTATCGAAGTGTCGCATGCCAGTGGTCCGCCGTGAAGCTTCGCGCACGGCAGCGAACGCTTGAGGCAAGAGTGTGTCGAGGATCTCGGCTTCAGCATCGCGCAGCGCCTTTTCCAGTTTCTCCGCTTCTTGCTCGAGGACATCCCGCTCCTCGTCAGACTCGCCACTCTGCGTCTCCCCACTCAACATTCGCGTCTGCAGCTCGTCTAGGCGAGCCCGCGAGTCCTGCGTAGTTGTCCGGACACGGCTTCTGAATTCGCTAGTCTTGGCCCGCAAGGCATCAGGGCTAAGGCTGGCAAACTCGGGCTCGAGCCGGTTGATCTCTTCCACGAGCGGGCGTAATTTTTTCAGTTCACGATCGTTTTTACTGCCGAAGACCTTATGAAGTAAAGTGGTCAACATTGCCTTTTCACCTCTGTTCTGACAGAGAAAGAAAGATTGCCCTATGGCGTATGCCGTATTGTACCACGCCACGGCAAAAGAGGAAGTTGCACACGATCGCGTTTTTCTTGATAATCACACCCGTGAAGTCATCGTGCCCCATGGGCGTCGCTACACGCATTCTATGCCTTTCCATCATCCTGAGTGCAGGCTGTACAGCCAGGACCCCCCTGCAGTTCCCTCCAGCCTCTCTCTCTCCTCCTTCTCTAACCACCGTGCCACTGAAGGTCGACAGCGATACCATCTTACCATGGGCTAGCGAGGAACCGACTCTTATCGTAGTGGACAAAGTGTGTCGGACGCTAAATCTTTATCAATATGGTCGCTTAGTCCGCAGTTACCCAGTAGTTATGGGTCGCAAGCTAGGGCGTAAACTCTACGAGGGAGACCAACGCACGCCAACCGGGCTCTACATGATTATTGACAAGGATCACCACCGACGCTGGTCCCGCTTCATGCTCCTCGACTACCCTACTGGTCAAGACATCCGTCGCTACTGGAAGAATGTCGCAGCCGGAGTGGTGCCCAGGCGCGGAGAAGGCTATCCTGGAGTTGGCGGCGAGATCGGTATTCACGGAACTGACCGTGAAGCGCTCAACCGCGTCGGCATTAATTGGACTCTAGGGTGCATTTCACTCTTCAATCTTGACGTGCAAGACCTCTACTCCTTCGTGCAAGTCGGGACCTTGGTCTATATCAAGGACTGACAAGAATGCTTAAAATTTTTCTCCTATGATAGTATTCAGGCGACATAATTCCTCTATAGTGCAAGCAAACTATCACATTTTGATTATTCAGCCATCACTTCCAACTGTTTCACGGGAAACCCTTTGAGTCTAAACGCGGAGATGGTTTCGCTCGAGACTTTAATCCAGGGCAGCTCGCGAGCACTGGTCATCGGTGTAGGTGGCGGAGGCGACGTCGTTGGCGCACTAGCCACTGCGCGGTTTCTGGAGTTCTGCGGCCTGCCCTTTCACCTCGGTGGCTTATCGTGGGAACGTTTTGTCTACGACCCTGTCCCAGGCCCACGCAGCCTGGTGGAAATCGAAAATGTACGCGTCCTCCATCCGCATGCTTGGATGGTAAACGACAAAACCCACACGCACTCCGGCGTCCGCTTTACCGAAACCGAGATGGCGGCACTCTACGGCTGGGAGGTGCTACACGTAGACATCAATGCTGGAGTAGTCGGAGCAGTGGCCGGGTTGGAGGCGGCTATGGCTGCCTTGGGGACGGATTTGCTGGTCGGCATCGACGTTGGCGGCGATTCCTTGGCCCAAGGAGGAGAAGCTGGGCTCCGGAGTCCGTTGGCCGACGCCATCATGCTCGCGGCATTCGCGGAAATGGAAAAACGTGGCTACGCTACCTTCTGGGGAGTCTTTGGCTATGGCAGCGACGGTGAGTTGACTACTAGTGAGATCGAATGTGCTCTCGCGCAGGTAGCGAAAGCCGGAGGGCTGCTCGGCGCGTGGGCGCTGACCCCACAAGTAGTGAGTGAGCTGGAAGATGTGGTCGAAAAAGTGCCGACTGAAGCGAGCGCCGTTCCTTTACGCTGCGCTAGAGGAGCTTGGGGTGAAGGTCGCATTCGTGACGATGCACGGCGTGTGCAGTTGACTCCGTTGACCACTTTGACCTTTTACCTTTCCGCGTCAGTGCTATTCAACATTCTGTCACGACCAGCACAAGCGGTGGTCGCGAGCAATTCGCTGGAAGAAGCCAATGATGCCTTACATCGGATCGGGATTAAAAGCGAATTGGACCGCGAGCGCGAACGGGCACGAGAAAAGAAGCTTTAGGCTGAGGTTTACCAATCCGCTGTAATTGCCTGAGGGTAACCGGATTTCCGTTCTGTAAGCAGTAGAGGCGATCCTCCTTTATTGCGCAAATGTCTCCACGATCAACCGATGATTCTCCATCGCCCGCTCGGCGCGAACACCGGCGGTTGGCGTATAAAGAATGGGCAAGTCGACAAGCCCCTCCCATTTCTTCAGTTGTTCCCGACACTCCTCAGGAGTTCCAGCAATAGCGATCTGCTCGATCATGTCATTGGTCACTGCCTCAGCCATCTTAGGGAGGTTAAACGTTTTGAAGTGTTCCCAAATGGCGAGTTTCTGTTGCGCCCAACCATGAAGATTGAGAATACCCTCGTATGACTTCACCGAGGCATAAAAGGCGATCTGGTTTTTCGCGTCCTGGATCGCTTGATTGCGGTCGTGGCTGACAGCGGTAATCAATAAGGTAGTGACGTCAAGGTCTTTGAGGCTACGCCCCGTTCGCTTGGCCCCGATCTCGAGATTCGGTTTGATGAATTCACTGATATACTTGCGACTGTAGAGCGGGTGCCCCACCAGTCCGTCGGCCACTTCTCCTGCCGTCCGCAACATCCCTTTCTGCACCGCGGCCAAGTAAATGGGGATGCGGTCCCGCACCGCCCGGGGGCGGACAAAGGCGGGAATATTGATACGATAGAAATCCCCGTCAAAGCGCACGCCCATACCCTTGTGTGATGCCCAGATTTTACGGATCAGCGCCACGCACTCTTTCATCTTTGCCGCCGAGCGTGGTTCGAAAGGCTGCCCGTACCAACCCTCGTTCATCGACTTAGTGCCACTGCCCAGCCCCAGCAGCATCCGCCCACCCGATAGCTCATCAAGGTCCATTGCGCCGGTTGCGTTGAGCACCGGATTACGCATGTAAGCGTAGGCGATACCAGTGGCAATCTTGGTACGCTTCGTACTGAGCGCTACTGCAGCGAGGGTCACGAGGCTGTTACGGTTGAAAAACTCTCCATTCCACACTGAATCGAAGCCGGCGTCATCCGCCATCTGGGCAATGTCCATCATGTCCTGGATCGTCGGTGTGAAAAGCGCAATTGCTCGGCGTTGCATGATTCCTTCCCTCACCTACTTTATCTTCAAGCAAGAGAACAGATTTTGCTTACGCAAAATTTTACAAGACACAGATTATCAGACTCTATTTCTCTCCATCCCACCTTACTCCATGACCTGCCCGCCACACACCAGTAGATAAAGGCCGGTTAGGAAGCTCCCTAAGTCAGAAGCAAAAAACAGAGCTGCGTTCGCCGTGTCCTCGACTGTGCCGCTGCGTCTCAATGGTACTTGTCTTTCATGTTTTTCTTGCGCCTCGGGTGTCAACATCGCTTTCACTTCTTCGGTTAACGTCAGTCCAGGAGAAACAATATTGACCGTGATGTTGTACTGCCCAACTTCAACTGCCAGGTTGCGCGTGAACCCTAACATGGCGGTTTTTGCTGCCGTATAGCCGTGATACTGCGGTGCGGGCTGATGAATGCCGATCGTATTGATGCTTAAGATGCGTCCCCAGCGCCTGGCCTTCATACCTGGAAGAACGGCCTGCGTGCAGAGAAACGCCGCTTTTAAGGTGGTATCGATCTGCTCTTGCCACTCAGCCCAAGTGGTATCAGCAAAATTCTTGCGCGGAATCGCCGCGGCATAGTTGTTGACCAAGATGTCCACTTTGCCGCAAGCATCTTCAGCTTTCTTCACCATCTCACACACTTGAACTTCATCAGCAATATCAGCTTTCACGAACAGTGCTTGGCCGCCTGCCGTTTGTATTTCTTCAAGCACCCGTTGAGGGTTTCCTTCCTCCTTCACCTGATTGATCACCACAGTTGCCCCTTCGCGGGCAAAGACTCGGGCAATGCCCGCGCCTGTGCCGCGGGCAGAACCGGTGATAAGCGCGACTCTATTCGCTAAGAGCATCGGCATACTTCCTTTTTTTACTAACAGTCGATTGCCAAAAGCTAACAACTATCCGGCCTGCAATCCCAGACCACGGATCGCTATGATGTTACGCAGTACATTGCTCGTACCACCCTGGATGGTGTAGGCCGGAGCGTAGAGATATTCACGGGCTGCACGGCCAGCCAAGCGAGCAGCCGACGACCCGGGCAAGAGTACCGCATAATCGCCCAGCAGACTCCCGATCGCTTGTGCGATACGTTGTTCAACTTCAGTACAGAAACACTTAGCCATTGCAGCTTCGTAATTCGGCACTCCTCCTTTGCTCAGCATCCACGCGACTTTATAAACCATAAACCGACCCATATCGAGTTCAATTTGCAACTGAGCGAGTTGGTTGCGCACCAGTGGGTCCTCGGTCAGACCGGTCTCCCGTGCGTACTTCACCGTGTCCCGGAATAATGGATAGTTACTCAGCAGCCGCTCGATGCCGCTGCGTTCATAGTCAAGTTGCGACGCAATCTGATACCAGCCGCGGTTCTTCTCGCCGATCAACCAGCGCTTAGGCACCCGCACGTTATCAAAGAACACCTCATTGAAATGGTGTTCGCCAGTCAGGTCCATCAATGGCCGTACAGTGACGCCAGGCAGTTTCATGTCGATCAGAAACTCGCTGATCCCTTTATGCTTTGGTGCGTTCGGGTCAGTACGCGCGACCAGATAGGCATAGTCAGCCACATGCGCAAAGCTGGTCCAGATCTTCTGGCCGGTAATGGAAAAGTGGTCTCCCTCCTCTACTGCCTTAGTGCGCAAAGAGGCCAAGTCTGATCCCGATCCCGGTTCGCTCATTCCCAAACAAAAAACAATCTCTCCTTTAGTGATGCGTGGAAGAATCTCGGCTTTCTGTTCCTCGCTTCCATACGCCAGCAATGCCGGACCAACCTGTCGGTCACCGAGCCAGTGGGCTGCCACCGGCGCGCCGGCACGCAACAGCTCCTCAGTTAAGACAAGGCGATCAAGATAGCTCTTTTCCTGGCCGCCATACTTCTTGGGCCAGGTGACTCCGATCCAGCCGCGTGCGCCAAGTTTACGCGAGAACTGAGGCGCATAACCGGTAATCCAGCCGTCTTCAAAAGAACAACCAGAAGGTATCTCTTTGACGAGAAATTCGCGGATCTGGGTGCGAAAATCGTCTTGCTCGGGGGTCAAAGCGAAATCCATCATTATCTCCTCTGCCCGGTGAACTCTGTCGATCTCCTCCTGTACCACAAGCTTGGCGAAAAAGGAAAGCCGCACTCACTATCAACGCAATCAGGCCTTAGTCGATCGGCGTCGCGCGCTCATGCTAGGGCGTCTCATCGATATTGGTGTCCTGCAGCTGAATGTAGGCCCGTGCCTGCTGCTCACCCGTTCCAATACCCTCGTCACCCTCTCGCCGGTGAGCGAGACGTCAACCTCGATGGCCAAGCTCTCCCGGCTCCACTCATCGATTACCGTCAGCGCGCAACTTCGAGCGCCTGACTCAACTTCCCCCGAGCTACCCGGCCGGGCAGTCAACGATGTTGGTCATCGTCGAGGCACCCGCTTCGAGCGTCACGAGCGACGGAGGCGCCTGTTGCATTGATTGATAAAAATATCAGCAAAGATTGACGACTTTATCAATAAAATGATACGAGATCCACTTAATGACTGGTCGTAGTTCTTCTAGGCGTCGCCGGCGATCCACAACATTTGACAGTTACTCACCCAATCGATAACCAACCGTTATTAAGGAGGAATCATCATGGCTTACGATCTGCTTATTCGCCGCGGAACCATTGTCGACGGCTCGGGGTTGCCGCGCTATGAGGCCGACCTCGGCATCGTGGGCGATCGCATCGCCACCATCGGGAAAATTAGCGACACGGCGAAAGAGGTCATCGATGCTGACGGGCGTGTCGTCGCCCCCGGTTTTATCGACGGCCATACCCATATGGATGCCCAGGTGTTCTGGGATCCTATTGGCACCTGCTCCTGCTGGCATGGTGTTACTTCCGTGGTGATGGGAAACTGCGGCTTTTCGCTCGCACCGTGCGCCGAAAAAGACAAGCTGCTGGTGATGAAGAACCTCGAACGCGCCGAGGACATTTCACCGCGCGCGATGGAGGCCGGCATCAAATGGTCATGGGACAATTTCGCGCAGTATCTCGACGCCGTCGATCGGCTGCCGAAGGGAATTAACTATACAGCTTATGTCGGTCATTCGGCGCTCCGCACCTACGTTATGGGCGACCGCGCCTTCACTGCAGATACCACTGCCGAAGATCTGGCAGCGATGAAGCGCGAATTGCGCAACGCCATCCGGGCTGGGGCAGCAGGCTTCAGCACCTCGCGCAACCGCAATCACGAAACGCCCGATAACCGCCCGGTTGCCAGCCGTCTTGCCAGTTGGGACGAGGTCCGGCAGTTGGTGGGCGTGATGGGCGAATTGCGCGCTGGAGTCTTCGAGCTGGCGCAGGAAGATATCGATCGCGATCCGGCAGTAATGGCTGATTTTCATGGCCGGCTCAAAACATTGGCCCTGGAAACGGGTGTGCCGGTGACTTTCGGCGGTGGCTCGTCGCGCAAATCTCCTAATCCGCACATGTGGCGTGCGTTTTTCGCATTGGCGGACGAAACCGTCGCCGCCGGCGGCAGGATGCTGGTGCAGACTTCGAGCCGCTGGATCAGCGCCCTGCTTTCGTTCGAAAGCGCGATGCCGTTCGACAAAGCACCGATATGGCGCGATCTCCGCAAGTTGCCGTTGGCCGAGCAGGAGGCCGCGCTGAGAAATCCAGAGATGCGCGGGAAATTGACCGAGGCCGCGCGCGAATACATGCGCAGCCCGCATCGCACGATCGGCGCCGAAGCCCGCCCGCCGGAGTTCGACTGGTTCTTCGTTCTAGATAAACCGCTGCCGCCCTGGCGTTCGCTCGCTCAGCTCGCGAAAGAATCCAATAAAGACCCGCTTGACCTGATGATCGATCTCGCTCTGGAGAAGCATCTGAAGCAGTTCTTCATTCAACCGATCGTTAACGAGGATCAGGATGTGGTGCTGGCGATGATGCGCCACCCGCGGTCCGTCGTCACTTTCTCCGACTCCGGCGCCCATGTGTCACAGATTATGGACTCATCGATCCAGACGCATCTGCTGGGTCACTGGGTGAGAGAACGGCAGGCGCTGACGCTGGAGCAGGCAATCCGCAAGATAACCTTTGATCTGGCGAGCTTCTGGGGACTGCAGGGCCGCGGTCTAGTGCGCGAAGGCTATTTTGCCGACTTGACGATTTTCGATCCCTCGACCGTTGCACCAGAGATGCCAACGCTCGAACGTGATTTACCGGCCGGCGCCCCTCGCCTCAAGCAAAAAGCGACTGGTATTCTGGCGACTATCGTCAATGGCCAGGTTTTGTTGCGCGAGAATCAACACACTGGAGCCTTGCCCGGCCGCTTACTGCGCGGCCCGTTAGCAGGCGCTTAAGTGTGTGGTCAACACCAATGACCGCGAGAAAGAGCAGTATCCTGATGTCCACGTGAATCGTTCTCGCAAGGAGGGTTTTTCGATGGCGCCGCAGTTTCGTCGCATCGTCACCGGTCATGATGCCGAAGGGAAGTCGATCGTGGTCATTGATGGGCCTCCGAGCGCGTTCGGAGCGTTCTGGCAGACCGAGAGGGCGCCCGCCGACAACCGCACGACCGCCGACGTCGCTCAATCAGTGCATACACTTGAGCCTCGACCGTTGGGCAGCATCTTCCGCTACGCGGT
>Ga0126384_10002944_pt1 | contig 10311 bp, 8 predicted proteins | sample PanSoiMetPlot_36_FD_92543 | JGI IMG/M metagenome (GOLD analysis project Ga0126384, IMG submission 92543) | Tropical forest soil microbial communities from Panama - MetaG Plot_36 | ecosystem: Environmental > Terrestrial > Soil > Tropical forest > Bulk soil | place: Panama | collected 2016-02-17 | reverse complement strand
GAGATCGCCGACATCGCGCACGGGCTCGCGCGGGTGGCGCGCTGGAACGGCCAGACCGAGGGCGCGCATATCTTTTCGGTCGCACAACACTCACTCCTGGTCGAGACCATCGCGCACCAGAGCGCGCGGCTCAACCGCAAAAGCCGCCTCGCCGTTCTCCTGCATGACGCGCCGGAGTACGTGATCGGCGATATGATTACGCCCTTCAAGGCCGTGATCGGAGACACCTACAAGGCGGTGGAATCGCGGCTCCTTGCGGCGGTCCGTCTGCGCTTCGGTCTGCCAGTGACCTTGGCCGCCGATCTGGTTGCAGTCATCAAGACCTCCGATCGCGCCGCCGCCTACCTGGAGGCGACGCGCCTTGCCGGATTTTCGGCTGCCGAGGCCGCCCGCTTCTTTGGGCGCTCGCCGAGGTTCTCCGCCGTCATCGAACGCGAGTTCCTTACGCCTTGGCCCGCCGACATCGCGGAGGCGCGATACCTTGACCGCTTCACAAAACTGACGCGGGAATGACAACAGATCGACGCTTCCACGCGCGCATCTGCATCCCTATATAGAAACACCCGATTCGTTTCACTCAGAACAACAAGGCCCTATGATCCACGTCTGCTCACTCGCACGACTCCATAAGACCGTTGAGGCTACCGGTGCCCGCCACGTCGTCACGCTGCTGAAGGACATTGATCTCGTCCGGCGCCCTGACGTCATCATACCCAACAACCACCTCATTCTGGGCGTGGACGACATCACCGAGCCGCTCGACGGCTATGTGGCACCGGCCGACGAGCACCTGACCAGACTCATCGAATTCGTGCGTGGTTGGGACCGCACCAAACCCCTGGTGGTGCACTGCTATGCCGGCATCAGCCGTTCGACGGCCGGCGCGTTCGTCACTGTGTGCGCGCTCAACCCGCAGCGCAGCGAACTTGCCATCGCGCAGGCGCTGCGACAGGCATCCGCGACCGCGACGCCGAACTTGCGTATCGTGTCACTGGCCGACCGCATGCTCGGACGGGAAGGCCGCATGACCGCCGCGATCGAGACCATCGGCCGCGGCACCGCCGCGGTCGAAGGTGATCCGTTTCGGCTCGAACTCGACTAGACCGGCGGTCGCAGGCGGAAGCCCGCCGCATCCGATGTGATCTTGTCGCATGGCTGCGCCCCTGCGTCCCATTGTCTATGGGAGCGCGCGGACGTAGCGTGTTGCCCAGGTTCAACAAGTGCCGGATTCAGCGATGTTTGACCGTCTCGTGCTTCTGCTCCCCGCACTCGTCCTCAGCACCCTCGTCGGGCCGGCCTGTGCGCAGGACGATTTCTACAAGGGCAAGACCATCACCATCGTGGTCGGCTTTTCGCCAGGCGGTGGCTACGACGTCAATGCGCGCGCGGTCGCCCGGCACATCGGTAAGCATATCCCCGGCAATCCGAGCGTGATCGTGCAGAACATGCCGGGTGCCGGCAGCCTCACTTCGGTGCGCTATCTCGACGCCACAGCACCGAAGGACGGCACCGTAATGACCATTTTCAATCCAGGCCTCGTCACTCAATCGGTCGTGGAGCCTGAGAAGGTCAATGTCGATTTCCGCAAGCTCTCCTGGGTCGGCATCATCACTCCCGATTTCCGGGTCTGCTACGGCTTCGGCCCGAACGGGGTGAAGACCTGGGCCGACATGATGGGCCGCAAGGAGTTCATCCTCGGCTCGACCGCTAAGGGCGCCGGTAACTACATCAACGGCGCCACGCTCAAGCACGTTTTCAACGCGCCGGTGCGGCAGATCCTCGGTTTCCCAGGCAGCGCCGAACAGCGCATCGCGATCGAGCGTGGCGAACTCGACGGCGACTGCGGCTCGTTCTCAAGCATCCCGCAGGCCTGGATCAATGAGAACAAAGCCCATCCATTCGTGCGCTTCACCGAAAGGAAGCCGCCAGAGATCCCCCAAAGCGCTGTGTTCATCAATACCTTCGCTACAACCGAGGAACAAATACAGCTGCTCAACGTCCTCAATGCAGCCGATCAGATCGGCCGGCCTTTCATCATGTCAAAGCAGGTTCCGGCGGAGCGATTCGCCGTGCTGCGGAATGCGTTCAACGCAACTATGAAGGATCCCGCCTTCCTCTCCGATATGGAGAAGCAGCAGCTCCCCGTCCATCCGCTACGTGGCGATGAGGCCGAGGCGGTCGTCGCCCAGCTTGCCAACGTTCCACCCACCGTCCTGGCCAAGGCCAGGGCAATCTATGAGTAATGCAGAACTGGCTGCCGGCCAGCGTGCCCTCAAGGACGAGTGTCTCCAGTACGCGCCTGCTATGATCGCGCCATGGCAGATTCCCCGCTCACGCCGATCGAGATCGGTCTCACCGCCGCGATCGTCACAGTCGAAAACGAGGAACCTGCCATCCTGGTCACCGGCGAGGACGCGGAACCCCATGTCGGGCTGCCCTTCGGCCCGTTCGATCCGCTCGCCCACCGCACTTTCGAGATCGGACTGCGGGCCTTCGTTCAGGCACAGACCGCGCTCGCGGTCGGCTACGTGGAGCAGCTCTACACCTTCGGCGACCGCGGCCGCCATGCCCGCCCCGATGACACCGGTCCGCACATGGTCTCGGTCGGCTATCTTGCGCTCACCCGTGTGCCCGACAACGCCGCGCCGTTGCGGGCCGCGGGTGCCGGCTTCGAGCCGTGGTATCGATTCTTCCCGTGGGAAGACTGGCGCGAGCAGCGCCCGGAGATTCTCGACAAGGTGATCTTGCCCCTGCTGAGCGAATGGGCGGGCCGCTCGGACCGTCGGGAGCCCGGCCGTGCGCTGGGCCGGCGCGAAAGACTGAGGCTCTGCTTTGGCCCAGGCGGCAGCGCGTGGGACGAAGAAAGAGTGCTCGATCGCTACGAATTACTCTACGAAGCCGGCTTGATCGAGGAGGCGCGGCGCGACGGCCGCGAGGCCGCGCTGGCGCGATACCCGCTCCCGGCGCTTGGGCAACCGATGCGGTTCGACCACCGGCGCATTCTGGCAACCGCGATCGCGCGGCTACGCGCCAAGCTCAAGTACCGGCCGGTGGTGTTCGAGTTGATGCCGCAGGAATTCACACTCACCGAACTGCAGCGCACGGTCGAGGCGATTTCCGGTCGCCATCTCCACAAACAAAATTTCCGGCGACTGGTCGAAACTGCGGCCCTGGTGGAGCCGACAGGTGACGTACTCACCGCGACCGGCGGACGGCCAGCAGCATTATTTCGCTTCCGCCGTGAAGTCTTGGCGGAGCGTTCTGCCGGTCTGCGGCTCGGCGGACGGGGCTAGGCTTGACCAGCGGTTTCGAAGCTGGCGGCTTCGAGCGCCTCGCGGGCGCCCTCGCCTGCCCACACCACGAACTGGAATGCCGGATAGTAGCGCTCGCAGGCATCGAGGGCAGCCGACAGCAGCACCTCGCATTGCCGGCCCGACGCTTCGACCCCGCCAGCAAGCAGCAGCGAATGGCGAAACATTACCAGCCCGTCGCTAGACCAGAGATCGAAATGTCCGACCCACAGCTGAGCGTTCACCATTGCAACCAGGCGCTCGACCTCGGCGTGACTACGCTCGGGAACCTTCAGTTCGAACGCGCAGGCAAGATGCAGCGACTCGATGTCGTACATCCAGGTGAAGGAGACCTGATAGTCGGTCCACTTCCCTCGCACCACGATAGTGAGTTCGTCTTCGGCTGCACGCTCGAACAACCATTGGTGCGTGGTCGCGACGTTCTCGACCACTTCGAGCGGATTTGCACGACGCACTTCGGCGATATCGATAACACTCATGACTCTCACCGTTACGCTACACAAGGTGACACCTGGAGCGGCCGCGCGTTACCGCATTCGATCCGGGTGGCTACCAATGAACTGATTGACGACCATCACCTGGGCCAGGCGCCAAGAACGCCTGCGACGATCGCTATGGATGGAGTTGCGCAACCCGGACACCCTACGTTGGCGCGTCCGAAATTCCGCGATGTGACCGACCGTTATGCACGCTAGGCGGTGAACGCGTCACCGGTAATGGCCCATTGGGCCGCCGCAAATATCCCCACATAACCTACCCCCGTGCGGCGGGCCTACTCTACGCAACACACACATCTTGCGTAGCAGACCCGAAAGGTTGCCGACGCTTTAGCACCGCGCATCGTCGGCAAGCCTTGAGATCGCTTCGCCTGACGCGGCGAGCACGCAGCCTTCGCAAGGATTTTGACGAGGGTGTGATAGAAATCTGAAGATTGTGAGGCAGCCAACAGCATTCGAAATGGGCGCAGGTATCAAGATGGGTGAGAGAGCCTTTATACGGTATCTTGATAAGGGAATCAGCCTCCTTTCGCGAATTATGATCTGACGACCAACAGCAGCCCAGAAGACAATTGTGGCGGACCGTAGGCAGCGCCTTTCTCACTGTTGGTGATTACGCTCGCCTTTCGGCCTTAGTCTCCATCCTCAGCAAGATCTCCACACCAGCGCTTCCAAGACTGCATCTCAGCGAATAGCATCGTACCCGCCTGTTGGGGACGGCGGGACATCGGATGTTCCAGCTTGCGAGCCTGATTGTGGTGGTGCTCGCGGTCGTCGGCGTCGTGCTGGCGATCGGCACACGCGATCGCATCCGCAGCATCGAATTTCGACTGCGGCTGATCGAGCGACGCCTGTCGGCGAGTCCGCCGGCCGCCGCCGTGCCCGAGCCGCCAGCTGTGGCCGCGCCGCCGCCCCAGGAGCCACCTGCGGTCAGCGAACCAGCGCTGGTCGAACCCGTCCCCCTGCTGTCGCCCAAAATCCCACCCAGGCAACTCGAGGCCGCCGCCGAGCCCCCTCCTGGGGAACCGCCTCGGCCGCCACCCGAGCCTTCGACCTCACCGGGTCCGACTCTCGAAGAACGCTTTGGTACCCAATGGGTGGTGTGGGCGGGTTTCATCGCGGTCGTCATCGGCGCCTATTTTTTTCTGCGTTTTTCCATTGAGCAGGGTTGGTTTGGACCCGGCACGCGCGTGCTCCTTGGCGCCGTGCTCGCGATCGCGCTGATCGCAGCGGGCGAATGGACGCGTCGGAAAGAACTGATCACCGGCATCGCCGGACTCGCGACCGCCCATATCCCCAGTCTTCTCACGGCCGCCGGCACGACCATCGCCTATGCGGACATCTGGGCGGCCTACGAGCTCTACCAATTCCTGTCCCCCGCCGTGGCATTCCTGCTGCTCGGCGTCGTCGCGCTGGCGACCCTCGCGGCGGCGCTGCTGCACGGCCCCGCCCTCGCCGGCCTCGGGCTCGTCGGCGCCTATGTCACGCCGCTGATCGTCTCCACCGAGCGCCCGAATTACTGGGCGCTTTACGTCTACCTCATGGTCGTCAGCACGGCCGCCTTCGCACTGGCGCGGGCGCGGCTGTGGCGCTGGCTCGCGATTACGGCGGTGATATTCGGTGTCCTGTGGACGCTCCCCGGTATCGCTGACTATCGCGTGGACTGGCTCACGCCGCACAATTTCCATGCCGTCGCGGGCTTCGTGCTCGTCGCGATCTTCATTGTCTCCGGCCTGTTCCTCGGGCCGGATGCCACGCCGGGCCAGATCGAGCCGGTGTCTTCCTCCTCGCTCGCGGCCTATTTGCTCGCCTCGACCATCGTGGTGTTGGCAAGCGGTCACGATGCGGTTGCGCTGACGACCTATACTGTGCTCGTCGCGGTCACGATCGCAATCTCCTGGCGGGCTGAGGCGGCAACTGCGGCGGTGGCAGCGGCGGCGCTGCTGACCTTGATCGTGTTCGTCGACTGGGCGTTGAAATTCAATTTCCTTCACCTCGTCGCACCCTCGGGTCCGATCGCCCCGGCGATCCCGGAACCGCCGCGGGTCGACGTCACCTGGCATCTCGTTCTCGGCTTCCTGTTCTCGGCTATGTTCGGCGGTGCCGGCTTTCTCGCACAGGGGCGATCGGAGCGGGCGGAGATCCCGATGGTGTGGAGCGCCTCGGCTGTGTTCGCTCCGCTGGCCATCCTGGTCGCGCTTTATTTCCGAATTGCCAACTTCGATCGTTCCATTCCTTTTGCCGGAATTGCCTTGCTGCTGGCGGCACTGTTTGCTGTCGCGACCGAGGCCTTGGGCAAGCGCCCGCCCCGGCCCGGGATCGCAGCGTCAAGCGCGATATTCGCGACGGGCGCGGTTGCCGCATTGGCCCTTGCACTGACGATGATGCTCGAAAGGGGCTGGCTGACGATTGCTCTTGCGCTGATGGTTCCGGGTGTCGCCTGGGTCTCGCTGGAGCGGCCGTTGCCGGCCTTGCGTGTCCTGGTGGGCGTGCTGGTTGCCCTTGTGCTGGCACGTGTCGCTTGGGATCCCCGCATCGTGGGGGACGACGTTGGCACGACGCCGATATTCAACTGGATTCTCTATGGCTACGGCGTGCCCACCGCGGCATTCTGGGTTGGCGGTTTCCTACTGCGGCGTCGGGCCGACGACACCCCGGCACGATTGTGCGATTCCGCCGCCCTGCTATTCGCGGTGCTGCTCGTGTTCCTCGAGATCCGCCATTACATCACAGTCGGCGACATCTATCACGTCTCGACCACGCTCACCGAGATCGCCCTCCAGGTGTCGGCGGGACTCGCGATTACGATCGGCCTCGAGTGGCTGCGTCAGCGCACCGCCAGCGTCGTGCACAACGTCGGCGCGCTGATAATCGCCTGCCTGACGCTATTTGGGATTGTCTTCGGTCTCGGACTCGTCGGCAATCCGATGCTGTGGCCGCGCCCGGTCGGCGGTCCTTTCTTCAACCTGATTTTGCTCGGCTACGCGCTGCCAGCGGTACTCACGGTCGTGTTGACGCTGATGACGCGGGGCTTGCGTCCGCACGCCTACAGTGTTGTGGCGGCGGTGGTGGCAGTCGGGCTCGCGCTTGGTTATCTCACGCTCCAAGTTCGAACGCTTTATCACGGCCCGGTGCTCACGGTCGGGCCCACCACCGACGCCGAGCAATACACTTATTCAGCGGTGTGGCTCGTCTTCGGCATAATGCTACTGGCGGTCGGCTATGTGCTGCGTGCCCAGTCGGTGCGCTATGCTTCGGCAGCCGTGGTAGTGCTGACGGTGTTAAAGGTCTTCCTGGTCGACATGAGCGATCTCACCGGTCTGTGGCAGGCGCTCTCGTTTCTCGGGCTCGGTCTGGTGCTGCTCGGCATCGGCTGGTTCTACCAGCGCCTCCTGTTCCCACGGCGCCTGCCAAATGCGCCTGCACAGACGTAACTCCAGGGAGAACGTCTCTCGGCAACTCAACCGAAGACTTGCGCTCTTCCGCAGCTTCTATTCCGGCAGCAGTCGTCTATTACCGCACCGACTGTATCGCGATGCCACCCTTGTTTCGCTCTGAAACACGGTCGCTCGATTGCGCGCAGCCTTGTGAGAGGAACGGTTAACGGCAGCGACATTCTTGCACTATTCCAAAAGAGATTGTTGTGCTAGCGGAAATATCTTGCAATTGTGCAAGCCGCGAACGACACGCCGATGCTGTCCTGGGACGACTTCCGTTACGTGAAAGCGATCGCCGATGCCCGCTCGCTCGGCGGAGCGGCGGCGTCACTGGGGGTCAATCATTCCACCGTGTTTCGTCGGCTCGATCAAATCGAGAGGCGGCTTGGTTCGCGTCTGTTCGAACGCGGCCGGGCCGGCTATGCCCTGACGCCGAGCGGCGAGGAAATGGTGGATCTTGCCGACCGGGTCGGTGACGACATCACCTCGTTCGAGCGCAAGATTACGGGCCGCGATCTGCGGCCGTCAGGCGAGCTGCGGGTCACCTCAAGCGATACTGTTCTGCTCCATTTGCTTACCGACGTGCTTGCCGATTTCCGCCGCGTCTATCCGGAGATCGTGCTCGAAGTCGTTGTGTCGAACGCGATGCTCAATCTGTCCAAGCGCGACGCCGACGTGGCGGTGCGCGCTGCCTACAATCTGTCAGACACGCTGGCCAGCCACCGCGTCGCCCGCATCGCGTGGGCGGTGTTCGGACCCAAGCGAATGGCGGGACTGTCCTTCGACCTGCAAGCCGATCCGGCTCGCCACCACTGGGTCTCCATTGCCGACCACATTGCCGTTGCCCGTGCATCCAAATGGCTGAAAGAGCACGGAGTTGACGAACGTCGCGTCGTCTACAAGATCAACACCATGCTGGGCCTCGCCGAAGCGGTCGCGAGTGGCGTCGGTCTTGCCCTGCTGCCCTGTTTCATCGGTCACACGGTATCAGGCCTTGCGCGGCTGAGCCCGCCTCTCCCCGAACTCGATGGGCAATTGTGGGTGCTTACACATCCCGACCTGCGTAATACGGCACGGGTGCGCGCGTTCATCGATTTCTGTGTGGCTGGAGTCGCCAAGCGGCGAAAGATCATCGAAGGATCGAATTGATTTTGCATAATCCGGGAGCTTGTCTCATTGCGAGCATCAATTGTTCCCGGGGCGAGGGCGGCCTTTGTAGCCCTTTCGTACGTTCTTTGTTTCTGACGCTTTCCGCGATTCTGCTGCCCGATAAAAATCGGCCCAGTTACTCGCTCGACCGTGACGACGGCGGTGCTGCTGGAGTTGCGGTATTCGGCGCGGGCTCGGAGGTGTGTCCGCGCCAGGTCGTCGTGCGCACGACGCCGGGTCGGGTAAAGCGGCGGGTGAAGTCGCAATAGGCGAAGCCAAGCCCGGACACCGAGCCGCGGAAGCTCTGTGCGTCAGTCCTGTTCAGGTTGAAGCAAGGCTCGAATGGAATGCCGCGCAGCGAGGCGCAGACCAGTTCGCCCTTGACCCGCAACGTCCCTGCCGGCAACGCGGCATAGCGAACCGGCCCGGTGCCGCGGAACTGGATGGTGCCCGCGACCGATCCATCGCCGTTGACCCTGCCGCCGCCGCGCGTACCGTCGAAGCACGTGTAGGCGAAGTATTTGCCGACCACGAAGCGCCGTGCCGCTTCGGCATTCATTGGCTCGGCCGCGGCCACTCCGGCCGCGAGGAGGCCGACCGCCAAGATCACCAGACGCACAGGCATCAGACCCCCGTCCCTGCCGGCAATTCTAGCCGCTTAGCGATGTCCTAACCACACGAATCTGTCAGAAGTATCGCCAAGGTTCGTCGCCAAATCCTGAACGCCTCAGCCGACCTTGACGACGATTCGGCCGCGAACGTGGCCGTCCACGATCTGGCGCCCAGCCTCAACGACGTCGCCAATCCCGATTTCGCGTGTCATTTCCATCAGCTTTGCACGGTCGAGATCGAATTCGAGACGCTTCCAGGCTTCCTCGCGATCGGCGCGCGGCCGATACACCGAGTCGATGCCGATCAGCGTCACTCCGCGGAGGATGAAAGGCGCGACGCTGGTCGGCAGATCCATGCCGCCCGCGAGCCCGCAAGCTGCAACCGCACCCCGGTACCTGATCATCGAGAGAACTTTGGCGAGGGTGGTCGAACCGACTGCATCGATGCCGCCCGCCCAACGCTCCTTCGCGAGCGGGCGCACTGGACCGGCGAGCTCCTTGCGGTCGATGACCTCGGCGGCGCCGAGCCGCTTGAGGTAGTCGGCCTCTTCTAATCGACCCGTCGAAGCGGTCACCTGGTAGCCGAGCTTGGCAAGAATCGCGACCGCAACCGATCCCACGCCGCCGACGGCACCCGTCACCACCATCGGTCCGCTTGCCGGCGTCAACCCATGGCGTTCGAGCGCCATCACCGCGAGCATTGCGGTATAGCCGGCGGTCCCGATTGCCATAGCGTCGCGTGTCGACATGTTCGCCGGCAGGGGCACCAGCCAGTCGCCCTTCACGCGCGCTGTCTCGGCATAGGCCCCAAGATGGGTCTCGCCGAGACCCCAGCCGTTGAGGATCACCTTGTCGCCCGGTTTCCAATCGGGATGCGAGGAGCTCTCGACGGTGCCAGCAAGATCGACGCCCGCGATCATCGGCCATCGCCGCACCACCGGCGCCTTTCCGGTCAAAGCAAGGCCGTCCTTATAGTTGACGGTCGACCATTCGACGCGGACGGTGACGTCGCCGTCCATGAGGTTGGCCTCGTCGAAATCGGCCAACGCAACCCGCTGGCCGCCGTCTGCCTTCTCGATCACGATCGCCTTGAATGTCGCCACACCTTGCTCCCGCAACCAGAAACAGACGACCTTTGTCGCGGCTTTCTACGCTGTCTTGCAGCGCCTGTCTCGCCGCTCCTCTCCTCAGAGTCTGACTCGGAATGGTATCCATCATTTCAAGCCCTTGCGAGTCGACGGGAGAGCAGTTGGACGCTGCCAATGAGGACCCAGGCCTCAGCGCTGGCGATCGTCGCCTCGAAGTC
>Ga0126384_10002942_pt1 | contig 10313 bp, 11 predicted proteins | sample PanSoiMetPlot_36_FD_92543 | JGI IMG/M metagenome (GOLD analysis project Ga0126384, IMG submission 92543) | Tropical forest soil microbial communities from Panama - MetaG Plot_36 | ecosystem: Environmental > Terrestrial > Soil > Tropical forest > Bulk soil | place: Panama | collected 2016-02-17 | reverse complement strand
TCGCCGCCAGCCGAGAGCTCGAGCAGGCGGCTGTGGACTACGACGCGAGCGCGAAAGAGGTGCGCACAACCCATCCTCAGTCGTTGAAGATCGCCGGCGGCTAAGTCCGTCCCCGGTGCATCTCGGCGCGCAGCGCAGCGTCCCCGTGACCAAGGTGCTCTCGGGCGGGCCGATCTCGGCAATGCCGGTGATGTGGAGAAGTTTTTGCCCGCTCGCCGCTTCGAGCTCGCGCCAGAGCCGATAGGCGTGCCGCAGCAACGGGACATAGGAAGGATGCTCGAAATAGCCGAGCCGAATGATGCGCGTGAGCCCATGGGAGGAGCCGCGGTCGTGGCCGGGTTGATAGCGCTCGATCCCCAGCACACGCTTGCCTCCGCGCGCCAAGTGCTGAAGCGCCGCGCTACCCTCGCGCCCAGGCCGCAGACGACGACGTCGAAATGGCTCATGTGCCGTGCCTGCCGCGAAGCTCTCGTATCGTTGCGCACTGGCTATGCAGGAGAGAACGCTATTTGCCTGCGCTGGGCCAGTGGCGGTGCCGATTGGCCCCTATAACGTCGTAATTCGTGCCCATATCGAGACGGTGAAACTTCTTTCAGCGCTTCTTGCCCTTCTCGCTTTTTTCGGCTTCGCGACCTGCGGTTTTGCGGCCGCAAAGCGCGTCCCATTGCCCCGGCCGCGGCCGGCGGAGATTGCACGACCCGAACCTCCGGCGGAGGCGAGCGCCGAAGAGCCGGCACCGTCCTCGGCGTGCCGGCTGCGGCTCACGGCGGAATTGGCGGTCGCGCCGTCGCTGCCGGCGCTGATCGGACCCGGCGAATGCAACGTGGAGGATGTGGTGCGGCTCGAGGCGGTGTGGCTCGCCGACAGGACTCGGGTCGCGGTGACGCCGCCCGCGATTCTTCGCTGCAGTTTCGCCGAGGCCATCGTGCAGTGGGTGCGCGAGGACCTGGCGCCGGCGGTGCGCGCTTTCGGGAGACCGCTCAAGAGCGTCGACAACTACGCAGCCTATGATTGCCGCGGCCGCAACCGCATCATCGGTGCGAAACTCTCCGAGCACGGCAAAGCCAACGCGCTCGACGTACGCTCGGTCAAGCTCGCCAGCGGCAGCGTCATCGAGCTGACCGATCCGGCGGCTGACAAAGATTTTCGCGAGCGCGTGCGGAAAAGCACTTGCGTGCGCTTTACGACGGTGCTCGGCCCCGGCTCCGACGGCTATCACGAGAACCACGTTCATGTGGATTTGGCCGAGCGCGCGGGCGGCCACCGCATGTGCCAATGGGACGTGCGTGAACCAGGCGAGGAGGCCGTGCCATTGCCGCCGCCCCGCCCGGCTGCCGCGCCATGACGAGGAGTGCCATGCCCCCGCTCAGCAATCTCGCCGTCCGCGATGTTGAGACGCTCGTTCACCCGTACACCAACCTTGCGGTGCTGCGCGAAACCGGTCCGCTGATCATCGAGCGCGGGAAGGGCGTGTTCGTCTACGACACGCAAGGCAAGGCCTATATCGAAGGCATGGCGGGGCTGTGGTGCACGGCGCTGGGCTACGGCAACGAAGAGCTGGTCGAGGCCGCGGCGACGCAGATGCGCAAACTATCCTTCAGCCATCTGTTCACGGCCAAGAGCCACGATCCCGCAATCGAGCTCGCCGAACGGCTCAAGGAGATCGCGCCCGTTCCGACATCTAAGGTGTTCTTCTGCTCCTCGGGCTCGGAGGCGAACGACAGCCAGGTCAAGCTCGTCTGGTACATGAACAACGCGCTTGGCCGGCCGCGCAAAAAGAAGATCGTCAGCCGGCACAAGGCCTATCACGGGGTCACGGTGGCGGCGGCTTCGCTCACGGGCCTTTTGAACAATCACCGGGATTTCGATCTGCCGATCGCGGGAATTTTGCACACGGCCTGTCCGCACCATTATCGCTTCGCGCATACGGGTGAGACCGAAGCGGCATTCGCGCGGCGTATGGCAGGCGAACTCGACGATCTCATCTGCAAAGAGGACCCGGACACGGTCGCCGCCTTCATCGCCGAGCCCGTGATGGGCGCCGGCGGCGTGATCGTGCCGCCACAGGGCTACTTTCAAGAGGTGATGAAGGTCTGCCGGAAATACGACGTCTACATGATCTCGGACGAGGTGATTTGCGGCTTCGGCCGGCTCGGAACCATGTTCGGCTGCACCGCGCTCGAATTCGAGCCGCACTCGATCAGCGTCGCCAAGGCGTTGACCTCGGCCTATGTGCCCATGGCCGCGGTGACCGTGCCTGAGATGGCGTACCAAGCTCTTCTCGATGAAAGCCGCAAGATCGGCACCTTCGGCCACGGCTTCACCTATTCCGGCCATCCGGTTGCGGCGGCGGTGGCGCTCAAGGCGCTCGAGATTTATGGGCGCGAGCGCATCGCCGAGCAGGCCGTGCGCAAGGCGCCGCATTTCCAGGCTCGCCTTGCCGCGCTCGGCAAGCATCCGCTGGTCGGAGAGGCGCGGGGGCTCGGGCTGGTCGGCGGTCTCGAGCTGGTTGCGGACAAGAAGAGCAAACGCTCGTTCGAGCCTAAGTCGGGCATTGGGCCGCGGGCCGTGCGCTACGCCGAAGAGGAGGGACTGATCGTTCGCTTCCTTATGGGCGACATCCTCTCGATCTGTCCGCCGCTCATCATCACGCCCGGCGAGATCGACGAGCTGTTCGATCGGCTCGGCCGCGCGCTCGATCGGACGCTCGATTGGGTCAAGCACGAACGGCTCATGGAAGCCTAAGTCAAAAAAATGGAACGGCGCCGGGCTTTCACCCGACGCCGCTCCCAGCCCCCTCGAGCCCTCAGTAGCGGCCGACATCAGCCGCGGCGAACCGCGGCTCCCCCGATCTCGGCCCCAGCATCACTACGATCGCGCCCATTTTGACGCGATTGTAGAGATCGATCACATCCTCGTTGGTCATCCGGATGCAGCCGGATGAGATCGCGTGTCCGATCCATTCCGGCTGGTTGGTGCCGTGGATGCGGTACAGCGTGTCGTGTCCCCCCGAATAAAGGTAAATGCCGCGCGCCCCCATCGGATTGGCCGGACCGCCTTCGACATAGTTTGGCAGCGGGCCAAGGCGCCGCTTTTCGCCTTCGGTCGGGGTCCATCCCGGCCATTCCTCTTTGCGGCCGACCTTGGCGACGCCGGACCAATTTTGCGCCTCTTCGCCGACGATCACGCCGTAGCGGATCGCCTGGTTGTCCGGCAGCACGTAGTAGAGGTAGCGCGCGTCACTATCGACGACGATCGTGCCCGGGGCTTCCTTGCGGTGATACTTGACGATGGCGCGCTGGTATTGGGCTGGGATGGTCGCCTTCACGTAGGGGGCGTTCGCGAGGAGCTTCTTGTCACGCGCGGTCATGCTCGCCTCGGAGGCCGGCTCGAGCTGCGCGTGCACGCACCCGCCGAGCAAAAGCCCGCTCAGCAGCAATGCTATTCCCGGTCCCCGCATCGTTACCCCCATCACGCTCTCCGGCGCGACCCACGACCAGTGCGTTTTGAGTCCCCCACTTGCTTAATTGGGTAACGAAAAGGGCTGCGTACTTCCAGGCCGAAGACGGCCCAATTCGATAGTCTTTGGAACCTGTTGCAGGAATGCCGCAGTTCGCTCCGCTGCGCATGGAAAGTTGCGCCGCGACTGGCGGAATCCGCTCTCGGACATGGTCCCGAGCGGCGGTCGTTAACTCTTGCTTTACCATGATGCTGCCTGCCTGGGCGGGTGCCTATCGGCACAGGCGAGGCCGCAATAAGAGAGGGCTGTTCCCTCAAGGGGTGGATCGCGAGGCGATACGGTAAAATCGCGACGGCGACTAAGGGAACCAATTTCCCTTTACGCTCTGTTTGAAATGTCACGATAGGACACGGACCGCGCCGGCCTAAGCAAATCAAGGTGTTGGACTGGCAAACCCCTGCCTGCGGCAGCTTTGACCCGCAAAGGTTTTCCGCCGCACTGGCAAACCAGCACCGGCGTTGCCGCACTTCAAAAGACAAAACGGTGGGACGAAGGAAATGCCGGAGCCTGGCCGAGACTTGCCTAGAATCAGATATACGTCGTCTCCTCAGAACCAGGCGAAGACAATGGACGCTAAACTTGAGCACAATGCCGCCCCCAAGGTCATCAATGGCCGCGTCAACGGCAGGTTCGCGCCGGGGTTCTCTGGAAACCCTGGTGGGTCACCGGAGGCTACGCGCCGAGCGTTCAACAAGCGCTTTCTGCTCGATCTGGCGGAGGACTGGCAGCAGCATGGGCGCGAGGTGTTCAAGCGGGTTCGGCGGGAGAGCCCGGCGAGCTACTTGAAGGTCTGCGCCATGCTCGTCCCGAAAGAGCTGAAAATGGAGCATTCCGGCGGGGTCAAGGCGATGACGGACGAGCAGTTAGAGCGCGGGATCGAGCTGATAAAGGAGATGCTGGCGCAGCGTGAGGCTGAGGCGAATGCCAAGGTGATAGAGGGGCAGGCGGTCCCTAGCCTGCCGTCGCCAGTTAGCGCCAAAAATTCTTGAAGCGGTCCGGCGCCATATCGGTGTACCTGACCGTGTGCTGGATGTTCTTGTGCCCGAGATAGTGCTGCAGGGCGCGCGTGTCGTGGCCATCATTGGCGAGCTTGAACCCGCAGGCATGGCGAAGCATGTGTGGGTGGATCGGGAAGGGCATCTTGGCAGCCTCGCCGACGCGCCGGATGAGGCGGTGGAAACCAATAGGACTGATCGGCCCCCCGCGCTCGGAAACGAATACGTGGGCGTCTTTGGGGTAGTCGCGCCGTAGCTTACGCAGTGCTCGCATTTCGTCACCGCGGATCGAGTGCACGCTGGGAATGCCGTTCTTGACCCGGTGCACGTGCAGGCGGCCTTCGGATAACTTGATCTGCTGCCATTGCAGGTCGCAAACCTCTGAGGCCCGCAGGCCGTGCCGATAGGCGACCAGGATCATGGTCGCGTCGCGATGGCCGTAGCGGCCATGCTTGCGGGCGTAGTCCATCAGCCGCTCGACCTCGCGCTCGGTGAGGTAGTTGAAACGATTTCCGGTGAGGGGACCTGCCGAGGAAGTGGGGTGGCCTGTTTTAAGCTACCTCCTTTGGAAAAAATTATCGGCGGCGTGACCTCAATCGTCTCGTTCCCCCCAGGAGGATGGATGCAGCAGTCTGCCGAGCCGGCAGTGAAACGGCGCGAGTTCATCACGCTGACTCGGCGGCGCGGCGGCATGGCCGCTCGCGGCGCGCGCGCAGCAGCCGACAATGCCGGTGATCGGGTTCCTCAACAGCGCATCGCCTGACGGCTACGTGCCAATGGTGACCGCATTCCGTCAAGGCTTGAAGGAAGCCGGCTACGTCGAGAGCCAGAACGTGACGTACGGAGCGGTGCAGCGTGAATTGAAGCAGTCCACGGGCATCGACCGCCGGCATGACCCTCTTGGAGACTTTGTCCACTAGATTCCAAATCAGCAACTCCCCGGACAGGCGGATCGCCAGCCGTTTTGCTGATGCATACGTGCCAGGGAGATCGACCCCTCTCCCCACCCGAGAAGCTCGGCTTCAATAAAACGCGCACGCGGCAGCCCGAAAGTGGCAATGCGCTAACCTTTCATTTCTGTCCGACATGCGGCACCACCGTCTACTGAGAGACCGAAGGTTTTCCTGGATACGTCGCTGGTGCCATCGGCAACTTCGCCGACCCGAATTTCCCCCGCGCCGACCATCGCAGTGTGGGAGGAGGCACGCCACCCCCGGGTCTCCTTGTTGCCCGACACGCCGCCCAAGCGCGTAGCGAAGCAGGGTGAAATAACAGCCGGCGGTGAACGCAAAAGAGAGTGCATGGAGCGCAAAGGGGAGATCCGGCGATGGGCGTCGCGATCTGATCGAGTGATTTCGTGAATATGCCTGTTAACCGTTCGTTAAGAATGTTGTGGCGCGCGAAGTCGTGTTCTGCGAAGGAGATCAATACAGCGGTGGAAGTCGTTCTACCGCTGGGCAAATAGGGGCATCCCTCGGTCGCTCTCCGAGGGTTTCGACAAAAGGGGATAGCGTGATGAAGATCATAATACGGGTGACGACTGCGTTCCTTGCTGTGGTGAGCACGGCCGGGTTCATCGCCGTATTGAGCACTGTGGGGTTGTTGACCGTGCTAAGCGCTGCCGCTGCCGCCGATCTGCCGCGCAAGGAGCCGCCTCCTCCGGCGCCTTCGGTTGGCAAGGCTCCAATCGGCAAGTATCCAGTCGGCAAGTATCCGGTTGGCAAATACCCACAGCCCGTCGTGACCAAGGGCTAAGGCAAGCGATCGCCTGTGTGAAAGCCTGAACGCCGGCGCGGCCCGGTTCACAACTCGTCGCGCGCGCCGAACTCCTCAAACCTTACTTAGCTGGTGGCTGAGAGTCACAACCGCGCGCTTTGTCTTTGATACAAATGAAAATGGGGAAACAAAGAAGCAGGGGGCAAACATGAAAGTCATAAGTGGGCTTCGCTGTTTCCTATGGGGTAGCTTGACAGTTCTGCTTGCTCCCCTGGCAATAACTGCACTCGCTCACTCACATGCCGTGCTCGCTAGCCCAGAGTTAAGAACCGCGCTCGCCGACCCAAGCACAAGGGCCGCCGTCGCTGATCCGGTCATAAAAGTGCCGCTTGCCGAGCCAGAGGTAAATGTGAGCCCGCTCGAAGCTTTGGACGAGTGCGTCCTGAGCGAAGAGTGCATCGACCAATATCTCTGGTCGGTGTACGAACGTGCGCCAAAGGTCGATACGATCAAGGTGGAGGAACAGATCAAGGTAAAAGTCGAGAAGAACGGCAAGAGCCGCACTGTCACGAAAACTGTTACCAAGTTCGTGAATGAGGACTTCACGTGGAAGGATCCGGCCGCTGCCGAAAAAGCTGGCATGTTGGTAGCGCAATACGTGATCGGCGGGATGGACCGAGGTTTTAAAGTGAGGCTGTATCATCTCTTTCGCGCGCTCGACGACGCCGGGCTTGCGCCTGGTATGACGAGCGGCTTCCGGGATGACTACCGGCAATCAATCGCAAGCGGCCACAAGGCTGCGACCGGTAACTCATACCATGGCGGGAGCCGGCGCGGCGGCTATGGTCACGGGCTTGCGGCCGATGTCGTGAGCGTCAAGGGGGATACGCGCTCTGAGCGATGCAGCTCAAGCGAACGCATGTGGAAGTGGATCGACACCCACGACAAGGAATTTGGGATTGGGAGACCCTACTTGGATAAAGATCCACCGCACATTGCGCCGATCGACGGTAAAGAATATGCCGATAAGCGCGGGGTAAATACGGAACTTGCGGACAAGGGGAGCACTGCGACCGGCAGAGACGTAGAGCCGGCGACTTTTCAGGAGTAACGGTTCGCGAGTCGCGCGAGGGGCGACGGGCGAACGGTGCAAAGGCTGCGCGAGCGCTTGGAGAGGACGCAATGAGAAACGGGATGTTCATCACATTCGTCCTGTATGAGCACGGGGTGGGCGCCCACGACGTACCATATTTTTTCGTCGGCGTGTCTCTGGGCCGCGCCGAGCATTCGCTCGCCGGTCCGTTCCAGACCAAAGCGGCAGCCTGCGCGTGGATCGAGACGCAAACCACTATCGGCCAAGCGATGGCAAGTCCGTAGGAAGGCCTCTGGCGCGTTCTTCGAGGGGGGATGCATCGCGCTTTGGGCAGTCGCCGTTTAGCTCTTTCCATTTGATCATGTTTGTCTTGCGGCTGTATTTCTCGATGAGCTTGTGGACGCTGTAGCGGCCCCTGCGGGGGCGGGCTTATGCGGGCGATCCGTCGTGCGGTCTTTGCCACGCTTGACGCCGCCGAGCGTCGCGCGAACCGCAAAGGAAGCGAGCGGTTGTTGCGCTTGCAAGAGTGCACCAAGCACCAAGTCTGCTCCCGGCGCGCGCTGTTGCGATGCGAGCAATGAGCCCGCGAGGGGCGCAGCAATGACGAGTGGTCCCCAGCTCACCAACAGTTTGTTACGGCGCGCTTGAGGGAACCTTCCTGCCGACAGGCACACCTTGCGTGCCTGCTAAGCAGGGTTCACTCAGGCGCCTCTGCTGCGGCCCGACACAGGCAGCTTTTGGGCCCGGAGAGCCGCACCCTTTCGAGTTCTGTTAGGAAGGCGCCAAGGCGACGACCTGGGAGATCACTAATCGGCGCTGCACGCCGGACTTCTTCGCTGGGCACACCGTCGCGTCGCTCAAAGCGTGGAGCGACCATAATCTTGAATTGCGCGGCGAGAGGAGAAAGAGGGGCCAAGCCCATCACGCAAACCGCGCATACCACCACGCTTCCCAAAAACTTTCGCATGGATTTACTCGATCATCTCGTCGATACCACGGGGCACCCGCCATTCGCCGAATGGAACGTTACGGAATATCCAGGGCGGCTTGCTCGCGTCATTCGGGCTTGATGCGTCGCATTTCGCACGGTGGTCCCGGACCAGGTGCGTGAGCCTACCGCCCCTGCCGTGAAACGCGAAGCCGAAGAAGATTGCAGCCGCAGACGACTATGAGTTAGCCGAGGCGACGTGTCTCGCTGCGATGAAGCGCTGGCCGAAAGCAACCATCATCCTGCGGCAAGGGGCGCGCGTGGTGCGAGACAGCCGGAAGCCTAGGCTTGTTCGATAACAGCGGGGCGGCTGGTGAAATGAAAAGAAGGGGCCGCTCGCCTGATGCGGCCCCTCAAGCGTCCGCCGCCGCTTTCAGTACAAGTTCACCAGGCCAGACCTATGAATCGTCCCCGGTGCTGACAGCGCCCTCCAACCGTTCTCATTGTTCGCGACGGCCTTCATGTTGATCGTTATCAATGCCGCCACCGCAAGAACTGCTGCCAAGATAAGTGCGAGCTTGCGTGGTTTCGGTGTCATGTCATCCCCCACTCGGCAAGATGTCATGCTCACTTCTAGAACGAAGGGCGGGAGAATGCTGTGATGCCAATCACACTTTAGTCGAATAGGCGGAAGCTATAGCTGGCCAAGCCGCCTGCCCCGGATCGTTCGATAAAGGTCGAGATGGGACTCGACTACCGGCGCCATGCCGCTCGCTTACGAAGAGTGCATTGGAGCAAAGAAGCATCTAGTTACTTCACCCCATACTCCTTCACTCCCGCTCCCGGGCCCAAAGTCATTCGCTATTGGATAATACGTACATTGGTGGAAGCGATCATCAGGAGCACGGCCGGACCATTCCATTAGCGGACATGGACCCGATTGAAGTCCGCAGTGCAGCGGTCTCCTGCCTCCTCGGTCTCATGTGCTATCTTTTCCGAACAGGTAGCAGTCGACCTCGTTCAATGGCGGGAGAAAATAATGGCCCGGATGGTTCAGCTTACTTTCGCCCGTGATCGGGTTCCTCAATAGCGCGTCAGCCGGCCCGTATCGACAATTCGTCGAAGCGTTCCGCCGCGGCCTTAACGAGACAGGCTTCGTCGAAGGCCGAAATGTGATGATCGACTATCGCTGGGTGGAGGGGTTTGCAGCGGATTTCATCCGCCGCAACGTCGCGGTGATTGTTGCGACTGGCGGTCCGCCCGCGGCCCTAGCTGCCAAGGCGGCGGCCACAACGACGCCCGTCGTCTTCATCACCGCGAGCGATCCGGTGAAACTTGGCCTCGTCGCCAGCCTCAACCGGCCGGGCGGCAATGCCACTGGTGCTGGCCTATTCGCCGTTGCGGTAGAGCCCAAGAAGCTCGAACTGCTGCATGCGGTTGCGCCCCAGGCTGCGGTGATCGGCGTGCTTGCCAATCCAGGTAATCCGAATGCCGAGACCATCACAACGGGCCTGCAGGAGGCGGCACGGACGCTCGGGTTGCAGCTCCAAGTCGTGAATGCCTCCACCGAAAATGACTTCGGCGCCGCCTTCGGAACTCTCGTCGAGCAGCGCGCCGGCGCCCTCCTGGTTGCCGCCGATCCATTCTTCAATGCGCGACGCTCACAGCTGGTCGCGCTCGCGGCGCGCCACGCCATTCCCGCGATCTACGAGTGGCGCGAGTTCGCCGCGGCCGGCGGGCCGATGAGCTACGGCACGGTCATTTCGGATGCGTATCGTCAGGTCGGCGTGTATGCAGGCCTCATCCTCAAAGGGGAGAAGCCGGCCAATCTGCCGGTCATGCAGCCGACGAAATTCGAGTTCGTGATCAATCTCGGGACGGCGAAGGCGCTTGGACTGGAAATTCCTGACAAGCTCCTCGCGCTCGCCGACGAGGTGATCGAATGAGTGCGCAAGCCGCAAGCTGGTGCGATCCAGCCGGTGGAAGTCCGGCCCAAGTTAAGGAGTAGCGTCCGCTTGGTAGCGAGTGTTGCGTGGCCACTGGCGACAGTGGTTGCGAAGC
>Ga0126384_10002941_pt1 | contig 10313 bp, 12 predicted proteins | sample PanSoiMetPlot_36_FD_92543 | JGI IMG/M metagenome (GOLD analysis project Ga0126384, IMG submission 92543) | Tropical forest soil microbial communities from Panama - MetaG Plot_36 | ecosystem: Environmental > Terrestrial > Soil > Tropical forest > Bulk soil | place: Panama | collected 2016-02-17 | reverse complement strand
CACCCTGGCGGCGGCCGTTCTGGTGGGTAGCCGGCCAGGCCGCGATCTCACTTATGCCCGACTTCGCCCTTGAGCTGTTGGGCATCAGGCGCAACCCGCTCGCGGAAATCGCGGTCCAGCCGCTGGTGCGCAAGGGAGCGGCTTTCAGCCGCCGCCACCTGCGGCCGCCGCCTGTGATCGTGCAGGCGAAGCGGCGGATCGCCGAGCTGAGCGTGACGCGCTAGCCGCTCATCCACCGGCCGTCGAGAGCTGCCGCGACCGGGTCCTCGGCATGGAGTCACGGCCAGGCGCAGCGTGCACGTGGGCTACGCGGTCGCCTGCTCTTGCTCCACCTCGGGATGCTCGGCGGATGCCTCGGGCGGCGCCGCCCGGCCGGTGCGCAACATCCAGATCGCGATCACGACGAGCGATACGGCCACCATTGTCAGCGACGCCCACTGGGCCTGCCGTAAGCCCAGGACTAAAGAATCCTTACGCAGGAAGCTCAAGGCAAAGCGGCCGATGGCGTAAACCGACAGCCATATCAGGCCGGTCACCCCGACTGGCAGCCGGCGCTTGAACCAGCGGTAGGTCAGGATGGCGGTGCCGAACACGATCGCATTGAAGACGAGCTCGTACGCGACCTCGGGGTGGACCGTGCGACCGGGCTCACCCAGCGTCCTTTCGTTTACATACTGAACCGCAAAGGGCAGGTTCGAGTCGATCGAATGGTGCTCGCCGTTGATGATGTCACCGATTCGGCCGATTGCAAAGCCAAGGGCGTTGGCGGGACCGGCGGCGTCGAGGAACAGCCGGTAGTCGACTTTGCTCTGCCAGCACCACAGAAACGCGCCGATCAGCCCGCCGAAGATGCCGCCCCACTGGCTGAGTCCGCCTTCGTTGATATAGACGATCCTTTGCCATGCGCCGGCGAACTGCCGGTAGTTCTCCCAGACATAGAGCAGGCGCGCCCCGATCAGGCCGGCGATCACCATCCAGACCGCCAGGTCGTACACCCGGTCAGCAGAGATGCCCTCGGGTTTGAGCAGGATCTGAGCCACGCGCGCAGCGGCCAGGATGCCGAGCACGCTGAAGACCCCGTGCCAGGTGATCAGAAAGGGGCCGATCTGGAAAAGGTTCGGGTCGAGGTCGATAACGATGGTCGCGAACATCACCCGAGCACTCTACTGATCCTGGCCAGTGCTTCGGACTTCGGGAGTAGCGCAAGAGTGTGCTCGAGTGGGGGGGAGATCCTCCCGGCAACCGATTCGCGGATCGGCGTGTAGAACTTGCCACGGCTCCAGCCGTGCGCGGCGCCGGCTGCCTCGAGGGCGGCGTGGATGGCGGCGGGCGTCCAATCGACGGGCTGCAAGATGTCGAGGGCCGCCTGCAGCATGTCCTTCTGGCCGTCGTTGAGCTCCGGCGCCGGGGGCGGCTCCGACAGGTAGCCAAGCAGCTCGGCTGCTTTGTCGAGCCTCGGCAGTCGCTCCTTGAGCGCGGGGGCCGCTGCGCGCACCGTCTCCGCCGGGAGCTCGGGCAGGAAGGGCCGGAGACGCTCTGCGAGCTCGCCGTCGCTCAGGGCGCGGATGTAATGGCCGTTGATCCAGTCGAGCTTATCCCAGTCGAACATCGCGCTCGCCTTTTGCACCCGTGCAATGTCGAAAGCCGCCAGCAATTCCTGGAAGCTGAAGATCTCCTGCTCGGTCCCCGGGTTCCAGCCCAGCAGGGCCAGGTAGTTGAGAAGCGCCTCGGGCAGGTAGCCGCGCCCCTGGTAAAGTCCAAGACGCGTCTCCGGATGCAGCCGCTTGCTCAGCTTCTTGCCATCCTTGCCGACGATTACCGGCAGGTGGGCATAGGCTTCTGGCCGCGGGAAACCTAGAGCGTCCAGGATCATCAGCTGATAGGGAGTATTGGAGAGATGCTCCTCGCCCCTGAAGACGTGAGTGATGTCCATGAGCGCGTCGTCCACCGGGCTTGCGAAATTGTAGACGGGCCAGCCGCTGGACTTGATCAGCACCGGGTCACCCAGGTTTGAGTTCTCGAAGCGCACTTCACCTTTGATCAAGTCCGTGAACGTGGTCTCGCCGTCAGGCACTTTCAAACGCACGGTAAATGCCGTGCGGCCCCTGGGCGGATCGGTCAGACAGCGCCTCGAGTACTTGTACGGCCGCCGTTCCCGGTCGGCGGCCGCACGCTCCGCTGCCAGCTCTTCCGGTGTGCAGAAGCACCGGTAGGCAGCGTCCAGCTGCAGCATCCGTGCCGCCTGCTCCCGGTAAGCGTCCAGCCGCTCGCTCTGCCGGTACGGCTCGAAGGGGCCGCCCACGTCGGGTCCTTCGTTCCACTCCAGGCCCAGCCAGTGGAGGCCTTCGTAGATTGCCTGCTCGTAATCGGGCCGGCTGCGCTCCAGGTCGGTGTCGTCGAGGCGGAGGACGAAGCTCCCATCTCGCTGGCGGGCGAACAGCAGATTGAAGAGGGCGGTCCGGGCATTCCCCAGGTGGACGTAGCCCGTCGGGCTGGGGGCCATCCTCACGCGGACGGGAGGCTCAGACACCTGCACATACTACGGTTCGATGCCTGGACTCCTTGCACTGAACGGCGGAGACGAGTTTCGTCCTGGCAACGAGCCGCAGGACAGAGAGCTGGTCGCTGCGGCCGGCTCAGGCCCCGCCTATGTGGTTGCCACCGCGGCACGACGCCAGCGCCCGGAGCTCGCCGTTGCCACCGCGCGCGATTGGTTCCGCGGTCTCGGCCTCGAGGTTGCTGAGCTGCCGGTCTATACACGTTCTGATGCCAACTCGGCCGAACTCGCGAGCCGGGCGGCGCAGGCTGGCTTCCTCTACATGACCGGCGGCGACCCTGGCCTGCTGGTGCAGACGCTGAGAGGCTCGGCTGTCTGGGCGGCCATGACTCGGGGCTGGCTGAACGGTGCCGTGCTCGCCGGCTCGTCGGCTGGCGCGATGGCGCTCTGCGAATGGACGCTGGTCATGGCTCGCTGGCCGCGTCACGAGCAGCGCCGAGCGTTGCCGGCTCTTGGACTCGTGCCGCGGACAGTGGTGCTGCCGCATTACGAGCGGATGGGGAGCCGCTGGACCGTGCACGATCCGCCAGAACCACTGACGCTGCTTGGACTTGACGAGCGGACGGCCGCAGTTTGGAATGCGGAGGGCTGGCATGCAGCGGGTGCGGGCGTGGTGACTGTGATCGGCGGTGGCGAGAGCAGGCGCTTCGGGCCCGGCCGTCCGTGCGAGGGTATTCCGGAACCAGTGGTGCGGGACGGGGAAGTGAGCTGAGGTGCGCGGAGGCTACGTTCGGCTCGACGGGCTCTCGGTCCACCACGTCTACGGGGGCCACGGCTCGCCCTCCGTGGTCTTCATTCACGGCCTGGGGTCTGCGGGCTACCTCGAGTGGCGTTACACCCTGACGGCCGTTGCTCGCGCTCACCGCGTCTTCGCTCCGGACTTGCCTGGCTTCGGCCGGAGCGAGAAGCCGGTCAGCGGCTACGGCATCCCTCTCTTCGCGCGAGTGATCGACGAGTACATCCGGACACGGCGGCTGAAGCCCGTTCTGGTAGGTGCCTCGATGGGCGGAAGAGTGGCGCTGGACGTCGCCTTGAGGAGTCCCGGGTCGGTGCGCAAGCTCGTCCTCGTGAACTCGTTAGGGGTGGTCAGGCCCACCGTCCACCCGTTCTACCCGCTCCTGCTTGTGCCCAGGGTGGGGGAGGGGATGCTCGGCCTGATGCGCGAGGCGCTGCACCGGCTTTCACCGGAGCAGGTCAGGCGCTACGCCCGGCGATTCGCAGGAGTGAGTGGCGACGTCGAGCGGATCCTGGATGACGTCTACCTCTCAGGCCTGCGCGAGATGCACGCGACCGACGGCTTTCCACGGGCTTACGTCTCCACAGTCCGCGCGCTGGCGCGCCCCGAGGCATACCGGGCGACACCTCTGATGGCCCGGCTGGCCGAGTGCGGCCTCCCCGTATTGCTGATCTGGGGCGCGCGGGACCGGCTCTTGCCGGTGGCGCGGGCTCGCGCGGCTCTCGAGGGCCTCCCCGGCGCACGGATGGCGGTGATCGAGGACGCGGGCCATACGCCACAGGTGGAGCGCCCAGAAGAGTTCAACCGGGTGCTGGAGGCTTTCTTCTGAGCCGGCTCCGGCGGCCACCTTTCGCCGAGCGATACAGATGACCCGGCAGCTCCCCGACGCCGAGCGCCGCGCGGTCTTGAAGGGCCCCGACTACCTCGCCGCGGTGGCAGACGGCCAGCTCGATCCGCTGGTGCACCCAGATCCCAACCGGCCGACACGACTGTACCGCGTTGTGTTCGGCGTCTTGCGGCTGCTGCTGCCGCTGCTGTTTCGGGTCCGCGTGAGCGGGCTTGAGAACGTGCCAGCCCCACCTTACATAATCGCCAGCAATCACCAGACCTGGTTCGACACCCTGTTCGTTGTGGCTGCCTTTCCGCGTACGCCGATGATCTACACGATGGCGCGGCGGGACACGGTGTTCAACCGTTCGTGGAAACGGTGGCTGGTCCCGAAGTTCGGCGTGTTTCCGATCACTCCGAGCCTGGGCGACCTGGATCAGCGGGGCGTCGCGACCGTCTACCAGGTGTTGGCCAGGCGCGGTGTGGTCCTGATCTTTCCCGAGGGACGCTACTCGCGAGGTCGCCGGCTTCGACCGCTCAAAAAGGGCGTCGCCCACTTCGCGCTCCAGGCCGGTGTCCCGATCTGCCCGGTGGCACTGACCGGCCTGGACCGGCTGCGCCCATTCGGCAAGGTCGAGGTCTCAATCGGTCACCCTATCTGGCCCGACCCGCCCGCCTCCTGGAGGATGGCGCGACGCATCGAGCGGATCGTCGACCGAGTTCGGCGGGCCATCCAGCGCGCGTTAGGTCGGGTTGGAGAGGGCGGCCCCACGTGGCGATCGCGGCTGCGAAGCTTTCCCAGGCGCCTTCGGGCGCGACTTCGCCACCCCCTCCGCAGGAGCCAGGTTTGGTGAGGCGTGGCGGGTAGGCGCGGCTCCGCCGGGCCGAATGACTTGTGGCCAAAGGCTGCCGGACGCTGCCCGTCACCCACCACCGGTGGAAAGGCAGCGACCCTCTGTGTCGGCACGGGAGGGGGTCCGCAGGGGGAGGCCTGCCTCCGTCTGCGACTCGCCTTTCCCGGGCGCCTTCGGGCGCGACTTCGCCACCCTTCGCGCAGGAGCCAGGTTTGGTGAGGCGTGGCGGGTAGGCCCGGCTCCGCCGGGCCGATTGACTTGTGCCAAACGCTGCCGGACGCTGCCCGTCACCCACCGCCCGTGGGGAGGGCGGCTACCTTCTGCGCCGGCACGGAGGGGGTCCGGAGGGGGAGGCCTGCCTCCCCCTGCCATTCGCTCGCAACTCGAAAAGGGAGATCCGAACGGGGTCTGCATAGACTCATGCAGGTGCACCTGGTGATCGGAGCCAGCGGCTTCGCAGGTCGCCACGCCGTAACCGCACTCGGGGAGCATGGCCCCGTGAGAGCGGCTGATCTTGGCGACGGGTTGGCGGCAGCGATGAAGGACGTTGAGGTCGTTCACGTCGCGACCCAGCTCTACTCGCCCTTCGACAGACTGACCTGGCGGGCGCGATGGCGGCGCGGGCGACCGAATCGGCTCCTGGTCGAGCTGATGCGCCTGGCGCGCAAGGCGGGCGTCCGCCGGGTCGTCTTCATGTCATCGACGAGCGCCCTGGGCACGCCCGGGGACGGCCGAGTGAGCGAGCGTACCCGGCCGGCTCCGGAGCACCCTTACGAGAGGCTCCTTGCGTACGACGAAGCCTGGCTACGCGAACAGTACGACCCGGAGGTGGTCGTGATGCGAGCCGCGCAGGCGTTTGGCCCAGGAGAGGCGGTACTGTCGCGCATGCTCGACAGGGTGCTCCGGGGCTGGTTGCTCCGGGGCCGGCTGCTGCTGCCCGGCGGCGGTCGCGCCGTGCGCACCTTCGTGGCCGGACGGGACCTGGGCCGCGCCTTCTACGCCGCCGGATTGCGGGGAGCTCCGGGTGGGGCCTACCTGGTGGGCGGATTCAAGGGTTCATGGCGAGAGTTGATCTCTGCGGCGGCGGCGGCACTTCACGTCGAAGCTCATATCACCGGCCTGCCTTACGATCTCGCATATCTGGCCGCATCGGCGCGGGCGACCTCCGGTCTGCCGCTGACCCAGCGCTGCTGGCGCAGTCCGTGCGCCGTCGATCTGATCACCCGACCGCATGTGGTCGAGGACGGCTGGAGCCGAAGAGAATTGAGTTGGGCGCCTGAGGTTACGAATTTCGCCAGCGGCCTGGCAGGCCTCGCTGAGTGGGTGCGCCAATCTGCCTTCGCGCCTGGCAGGGGCAAGCTCGTCGCCCGCCGCGGCGCCGGTACGCATAGCGACCGCCTCCTTCTCGGTTAGGCCTCGTATCGACGTTCCCAGACACAGGCGGAGATCGGCAACCGGCTGCTGCACACTGGTCACCGCTGCCCATAGTCATGGTGAATGAACTGGTGGAGGCGCTCGATCTCTGATTGGGAGACGTGGCGTGGTTCCCCCAACTGGAGCGCGATAAAAGCGATGCGCGCCATCTCCTCGACCTGTGCCGCTGCTGTATAGCAGTTGTGCAGGTCCTCGCCGACCGCGACAACGCCATGGTTGGGGAGCAGGACGGCCCGGTCATTTCCGAGCCCTGCCGCCACCCGGTCGCCGGTGTCCGGCTGTGCAGGGGGCACGTACTCGAGCACCCGCACGCCGCCGCCAAGAAAGCCGGCGGACTCGGTGATGAGCGGTGGGATTTCGCGATAGAGGGTTGAAAAAGCTGCTGCGTATGGGGAGTGGGTGTGGATCACGGCGCAGACGTCCGCACGTGCCCGGTAGACCGCCAGGTGGATCGGGGCGTCGACGGAGGGTTTCATGCCTTGACGGAGCAGCTTGCCCTCCAGGTCGAGCATGACCAGGTCCTCAGGCTGCATCGCCAGGTAGTCGACGCCGGAGGGAGTGACCAGACACCAGCCGGCTCTCGGCGGTCGGGCGCTGAGATTGCCCGAGGTGCCGGATACGAGGCCACCCGTCAGCATCCGCCGGGCCTGCCGGAGCAGCTCATCCCGTAGACCGAGTTCTGAGTCCCTCATCGCGACCGTTCAGCGGTCCGCAGGCATTGGCACCCATGATCGACCGGCGCGAGTTGCCGTCGCGCGGTCAGGCTGTTGGGGAACACTGGTTCCCGTGCTCTATGTCACGACAAGACAGGTGATTGTCTTGAAGACGCCCTCGATCTTCTGGATCTTTTCGACGATCAGCTGGCCGATCGCATTGACGTCTGCCGCCTCGCAGACGGCGATCACGTCGTACTCGCCGGTGATGGCATCGGCGGCCGCGATCCCGCTCTGCCCCTGCATCTTTCTCGCGACTTCCAGAGCCCTGCCCGGCGAAGCGTTGATGAGGACGTAGGCCTTCATTGCGCACCCCTTGGGTGGTGTGGAACACCAACTCGGTCGCCGCGGATCGTCGGATCCGCGTTTAAGAACAATTTAGCTGCCAGCCCGGCGCCGTGCACGGAGCTCACAAAACGCGAGGGCCAAATGGCGGCGGTTGTGCCTGTCCGCAGCACACGAATTGGACGTACTGCCGGCACCAGGCCCTCACCAGGTCAGCGCGACTTCAAAGCGCGCAGCATCACCTCGTCGGCGATGTTTGCCCCTGAGAGCAGGACGACCACCCGTTCGCTGGCCTCCGGCGCGTAGTGGTACAGCAGTGCGGCGAGCGCAGCCGCGCCGGCGGGCTCCGCGAGCAGATGCTCCCACTCGAAGTAGAGGCGTATGGCCCGCAGCATCTCGGTCTCTTCGACCGTGATCATCTGGTCCACGCAGGCCGAGGCGATGCTCAGCGCGATGCGCCCCGGGGTCTTTGCGGCCAGGCCGTCTGCCATCGTGTCGACGCGGTCAAGCGTCACCAGCTCGCCAGCGGCCAGGGATCGGGTAAGCGCGTCAGCGCCGGCAGGCTCCACCCCGATCACCCGGACTGAGGGACGCCGCGTCTTGAGGTACCGGGCGATGCCGGCGATCAGGCCGCCGCCTCCCACCGGCACCAGCACTGTGTCGATCGCCGGCAGCTGTTCGAGCAGTTCGACGGCGACGGTACCCTGGCCGATCACGACGGCAGGATCGTCGAACGCATGCACGAAGATGGACCCGCCCGCTTCCTGCGCGCGCAGCGCCTCGCGGTAGGCGTCGTCGTAGCTCCGACCGAACTGGACAACCCGGCTGCCCATCCGTTTGATCGCCTGAACCTTGAGCTGATTGGCACCGTCGGGCACGTACACCGTGGCGGGAATTCGGAACGCCTGTGCGGCGTAGGCCACCCCGAGTCCGTGATTGCCGGCTGAGGCCGTGATCACCCCGGCAGCGCGGTCTTCAGGTCGCAGGCCCATGAGCTTGTTGAGGCCGCCGCGGACCTTGAACGCCCTCGTGGGGTGGATGCCTTCGATTTTCAGGTAGACGTGGCACCCGGCTTTGGCGGTGAAGGCGCGAGAGTACTGCAGTGGCGTTAGAGAGAGGTGGGCGTGGAGGTCGGCCGCCGCCCGCTCGATGGCCTCGGCAGTGACCGGAGCCTGCTCGGCGCCGGCTGGCGTCGTCGTCTCTTGCAAGGCCACCTATGTTAGGCCTGCCGGTACGATGCGAGTCGTGAGCGAGGACGAGGACCTGCTACCTGCCCGAGAGCGGGCACGCGTGAAAAGCCGGGACCGCAAGACACGGGGGCCGAGGGTCATCGTGGACAATCCCGGCTTGAAGAAGCTGGCTCTCTACCTGGCCCGCAGGCGGCCGAGGAAGCCTACCGTGCCCCGCTGAGCAAGCGTGCGACCAGGCGCCTGGCACCTCCTTCGCGGTGCCTGAGCGCTCGCAGCCTGTGGGTGCTGTCAGGTCAGCGCCGGGATGATCGCCCGCTTGTGAGTGCCAGACCCGATTAGCGTGTCGGCCGTGGCGCACTCCACGTCGAAAAGCAGCCTGTTTCCGTTCACCTCTTTGAGGCGCGCCGTGACCACCACCCTCTCGCCGGTCTTGGCCGGAGCGACGTGCCGGACGCAGACCTCGTAGCCGACAGTGGTGTGGCCGGCCTCGAGCTCGGCCTCGACGGCGCGCTGGGCCGACTGCTCCATCAGGCCGATCATCGACGGCGTCGCGAAAAGCCCTGCTCCCCCGACGTGCTTCGTGATCAAAGACGAGTCGATCACCCGTTCGATACGTCCTTCGAGGCCTGGCTTCAGACCGCCGAACTCGCTTCCCATCGCCGTACATTGTCACGGATGACCAGACAGACCGTCCGGCGTGCCATCTTCCCCGTCGCGGGGCTGGCCACCCGCTTCCTGCCTGTGACCAAGGTCCAGTCCAAGTACATGCTGCCGCTGATCGATAAGCCGACGATCCAGTACGCGGTGGAGGAGGCGATCGCCGCAGGCCTGGAGCAGGTGGTCATGGTCACCGGCGGCGGCAACTTCTCCATTTATGAGCACTTCGATCGCTCCTACGAGCTGGAGTTCTATCTGGCGGACCGAGGTAAGGACGACCTGTTGAAAGTGCTCGCAGACGTGGACCGGCTCAACGACGAGATCGACCTCGCCTACGTGAGGCAGGAGGAGCCGCTGGGTCTTGGCCACGCCGTGTGGACCGCGCGCCGGCTGGTCGAGGGTGAGCCATGCGCGGTCTTGCTGCCCGATGACGTGATCCTCGGCGACGAGCCATGCCTGGGCCAGCTGATCAGGGCTCACGCCAAAACGGGCGGGACCGTCCTGGCCGTACGCCGTGTGAGCCCGGACCAGATCAGCCGTTACGGGATCATCGCCACCGGTGCGTCGAACGGCAGGCTGCACGAGGTCGTGGACCTGGTGGAGAAGCCGGAGCTGTCTCAGGCGCCGAGTGACCTGGCCATCTTCGGTCGCTACGTGCTCGCTCCGGACGTTTTCGAGGCGTTGGGTGAAACCGCGCCCGGGAAGGGGAAGGAAATCCAGCTCACGGACGCGCTGAAGAAGACGCTCGAACGTGCGCGCGTCGTGGCGTATGAGTTCGAAGGTGAGTATTACGACACCGGCACGGTGCCTGGATACCTGCGTGCCAACCTGAAGCTGGCCCTCAAGCGGCCCGAGCTGCGGGAGGCGATGCTGGGGGTGGTGCGTGAGCTGATCGACCGGTCCGAGCTGACGGTCAAGTAGCGAACGTTCGTTCTTTTTCCATTCACCTCGGGGTTTCGCAAGCCGGTCGTTATAATCGGGTGACGCTCTTATGAGCCATCGCCCGTGCCTCCCCGCCCGCAGGACTTGCAGCTATGGCAGTGTCTGGAAAGCGACGCT
>Ga0126384_10002940_pt1 | contig 10315 bp, 5 predicted proteins | sample PanSoiMetPlot_36_FD_92543 | JGI IMG/M metagenome (GOLD analysis project Ga0126384, IMG submission 92543) | Tropical forest soil microbial communities from Panama - MetaG Plot_36 | ecosystem: Environmental > Terrestrial > Soil > Tropical forest > Bulk soil | place: Panama | collected 2016-02-17 | reverse complement strand
GCTCAGCTTGCGACAAACCACCAACGAAAAGAATGAAAATCAATACAGCTATCAGATATGACTTAACGTTCACAAGACTTCCTCGTTCAACGTTGCATTGAGTCCTTGAAATCCTGATCTTTGAATTTCCAATTGGGTTCCTCCGTGCCTCCGTGTCTCCGTGGTAGATGTACTCTGAAATCATTTTTTATCCGGTTGAGGTAATTGCGGCGACGCTGCACTGAGTTCCTTTACCTTGCGATCAACGTACTTATCCAGCATGCGAGGCAGCTCTCGATTAATCCTGTTCATGAATTCTTCTTCCGACTCTTTCATTTTTGTGTCTACCTGGTCTAGCCGCTTGTCGAAAGCGGTGAGCCTCTGGTCGAGTTGCGGTGTAAACTGCGCCACGGCGCTCTGTGCCTGGCGTCGCATATCGTTCAGTTCGGCCCGGTTTTTATCAATCTGCTGGCTCTGATAAAAGATCACGCCTAGCAGCACAGCCACCATGACCACAAGCAGGTAACCCAGGTTTCTGACGGAATTAAGTTTCTGCTGAATCATTGCTTCATCCTCCTGAGACGACAGGGATGCAGTTGCTTCTTCATTCATTGCAGGCGCGCCGCCATGACTGGCGCTTACTGGCTTTGCTTCAACTTTCTGGATCACACTTTGACCAGTATGTCGTTTCTCTTGTTCAACGCGCGGCGCAATTCTTGTTGGAGTATTTGCTGGATCTCGGGCCTCGACCGCAGTTGGCATTGTTACAGCTTTGGCGCTCAGCACTGTAGGCGGATTCACTGACGCCTGCTCTTCTAGCACGTGGATTTCAAATTCAGGACCATCTTTGCCCAGTCTGAAGTGATCCAGCTTGGTCAACATCGCGTTGGAGATAGCGGTTCCATTCACAAATGTGCTATTCGTGCTCTGGTTGTCGGTCAAACGGATGCGCTCATTCTCAATTGTTAAAAAGGCATGTTCGCGCGACACCATGGGATATTTGTCTGGAGCCAGCGCTACCTCACAACCTGGATCACGTCCGATCCGCACGCGTGGCTTGGACAACTGCCAACGGTTGTCCGTGCCCAGCAGGTGCAACTCAACCCGCATGTACGGCCTTCTCCTTTCTTATCAATGCGAGCGCCACGGCGATGCACATTACCGACGCGAAAGCACCGAGCACTTCCAGATATTGAATCAGTGCCGGCGACGAAGTGGATGGTCCTTGATCGCCCGTTGCCACCTGTTTCTGCAAGGCGGCCCGCATCGTTTCCGGATCATTCGGATGGAAAGTGATAGCGACGCTATTCAACAAGGCGTAACTGTACGGCTCGTTATCATGGATATAGAGATCGGCCAGCGATTCCAGTCCCCAGCGCCCCACCATTAGCGGTGAGAGTCCGTAACGAAAGGTCGGACTCATGCCGCGCTGCTGAAGTTCATGCGGAAAGTCAGCAATCACTGGGCGATCATTGACCGTCGCGACATAAAAAGGATGAAGTCCGCTCACTGGAATCAGCAATCCAGCCAACAGAAGCTGCGGAATCATGGTCAACGGAAAGGCGTACAGCGCTTTTTCTGCGCTCGAAGCAAGCGCCGATATCAGCAACCCAATCAGGCCACCTTGAAACCCCATTAACCAAGTAAGGCACCAGGCTGCCAGGAAATGGTTTTCCTGCGTGCCCATAATCGTCATCACGCCGACAAAGAGAGCGGTCTGCAAACCCGTAGCCACGGCAAGATAAGCGAGCTTAGAACCGAGATAACTTCCAATCTTCAATTCCCGCTGCCGTTCTCTTTTGTAAATGGCCGTTTCATCCACAATTTCTCTTGCACATGTAGAACAGCCAAACCACAATGCCACCAGCACCATCATGAACAGCGACTTTGGTTCGTTCGGGCTTTTGCTCATGAAGCCCATAAGTAGCGCAATCAATGCAGGTGGGACGAGCAACGCCGCCACATTGCCTTTGTCCTTAACTTTCAGTGTGAACTGTCGCGAAAGTAGTGTGAAGAATTGGCGGATGGCAGAATGGCGGACCTTTCGTTCCTTTTGCGGAACTGAAACTTTGCTAATGACCTCAGATGTCTCCTGTCCGATTGGATCATTAATATATTGTTTGCAAAGCGAAGATTGCCGGTAGGCAGTCGCCCAATACTCAGGCGGCTGTTCGTGCAGCCGATCAAAAACCTCCGGTGGACGTTGTGCCTTGAAGTAGGGAAGCATCTCCTGACTCGGACCAAAAAACGCCAGCTTGCCGCGCACCAATACAGCCACCTTGTCCAGCAGGCTGAACGATCCCAGCAGGTGCGTGTTGATGACGACCGTTGCGCCCTTGTTAGCGATCTCGCGGAAGAGCTCCATCAGCTTGGCTTCCGTCCGCGGGTCCTGACCGGCTGTGGGTTCGTCGACAAATAGCAGGCTGGGCTTGCTCAGTAGCTCAATTCCCAGACTTACGCGTTTGCGTTGTCCGCCGCTGAGTTGGTGTATGCAGTTTTCCGCACGCTCGATAAGATCGAGAGTGCGCATGACTTCATTCACACGACTGCGGATCTCAGCGTCACCGTAGTCATCGGGTAAACGGAGTTTTGCGGAATAGAAGAGACACTCGCTCACGGTCAGTGCCCTATGCAGGATGTCGTCCTGTGGCAAGTAGCCAATCAGTGTTCGCAAGACGGCAAGATATTCATAAAGACTGCGATCATTCAGCAGCACTTTGCCCTGAGCGGCGGGTCGAAAGCCGTTCAGCGCATCCATCAACGTAGACTTGCCCGCACCCGAGGGTCCCAGCAGTCCGACAAACTCGCAGGGCTCGAGTACGAGAGAAATATCGTCCAAAAGACGGAGTGATCTCCCGGTTTGCAGATCACGCGCCTCGGCGCGAAGTTGTTGCGCGACCAGCCGGATTCGGGTGCCATCCGCTTGCTGTTCGAATTGCTGGCCATTGAATACAAACTGCATTGCGCCCAGGCTGATTCGATCTCGCTGGTTCAGCACTTTGCGCTGGATGCGGGCTCCGTTGACAAATGTTCCATTTCGGGAGTCCAGATCAACTAACTCAAAGCTGCCGTTGCTCTTGTAAATTTCAGCGTGAAATGCGGAGACAGTTGGATGTTCCAGTCGAATGGTATTGGAAGGATTTCGGCCCAGCTTGATGACCGGCTGGTTCAGCTCTATTTCGCTGAGCTTCTGCGCCCGTGGACGTGAATCACGAAACAGCAGCAGATAACTTTCACAAGCTCCAAGCTGGACCAGGTCGCCTTCTTCCAGGACCTTGGTTCCTGTACGTTCTCCATTGACGAACGTTCCATTCAGAGATTTGAGGTCAGTCAAAGTGGTGCGGCCATCGCCTGCAATCACTACCTCTGCATGTGTTTCAGAAACGGAAGAATGGTCAATAGCAAAGCGGCCCTTTCCGGCCCTTCGTCCCAGCACCAGGCGGCCGCCATCGAGAGCAATGTCCTGGACGGCGTATTTATCCAGGATAAGTTGAAAGCGGCAACTTTTTGCCGGCAGCTCCTCGGCGGGAGCCACCAGCGTTTGCTGCCGTCGCGCCGCTACCGCCGAAGCCAGCACAGTCCCGTGCGCACCCGCCGCGCCTGCGGACTGCTCTATTTCAGGCGACTCAAAAATGAAAGTGTTGGCGGGGTTCAACCCGAAACGGATGCGATCTCCTGAATGCAGGAGCGCAGTTTCAACCCGGTGACCATTTACGTATGTGCCGTTGGCCGAACTGTCTTGCAGACGATACTCATCGGAAGGTGATATGACGATTGTGGCATGAAAGCGTGAGACCTCAGAATCATCCAGGACGATTTGGTTCTGTCCAGGAATGCGGCCGATCTTGAAAACACCTCCATTGACGAGAAACCGCTTGCCCTTGATCGTCCCGCCTTCACCTGTCAACCATGCCTTTTCCTGGATTTCCATTGTTGATTGCTTTGCAAATTCGTCTTGCTTCGATTGTCGTCTGTCTTACTCCGTGCCTCTGTGTCTCCGTGGTGGGTTTTGCTTTTGGTTTTGCCTTGGTCTTGTTTGTGGTTTTGCCTTTGGTTTTGCTAACTACCAATTACTAAGTACTAACTACTGTTTCGCTTTCGTAATCGCCAACAACAGCTCATCCGTCGCTCCTGCTTTACGCAAACGCGTTTCAATAGTGTCATCAAGAGTGAAACTTACTCCTTGCTGTCTGACCAACGCAGTTGCGCGTTTCGGCGTTACGCCCCCACGCAGAAGTTCCTCAACGTCCGCCTCGCTGAGCGTGTGTGTGGCTGGTTTTGCTCCGGGCAACTCTCCATTTCCCATGGTGAACATGAATGGTTGCGGCGTATAGCCCGTCATTACACCCATCACATCAACCATGGCGCCGGGGCCTGGTGGACGACTCAAAGGCTTTGCCATCACCACCTGGAGGTCCGCTTTGTTGGCACTCTGGTTTTCATCGGTAATCGCGCCGTGAATCATGTCTTTCGTCGCTGAAATGACTTTCACCGGAACCTTTAGCTTGGCTTGCCCGTTCTTTTGCCGGGACTGAATGGCTTGCCAGACCTTGTCCGCCGCATTTTTGTTAGCTGGCGAAGCATCCTGGTATTGCAGAACAAACTCCCAATCACTGAACGAAAGACTTTGCGGATCGTTTTCCTGTACCGCTTTGACCGCCAGCTCTGGCGGCGTAGGAGCTTTCTTGATTTTTATCCCGTCAATCGTGGGTGGAGCGGTTTCGGTACTGGCTTCTTTTATCAGGTCATCCCAACCGTCATCGCCACCGTGATAATTTTTGTACTTTGCCTTTCCGTACGCCTCCATTCCTTTTTTGGCCTGCTCGTTTCCTTGTTCCTGGGCAAGGTTCATGGACTTGGCAACGTACCAGAAGCCATTGACGTCAATCGGGGTCATTTCCAGATCGGCGACTGCGAGCTGATATACGTTCTGTAAATCTCTCGGATTAATTTGGAGTGCCTTAAAGTAATAGTCGCGGGCCGCCGCATAGTCCTTTGCTAGCAGAGCGCACTGGCCTGCGGCGCCGAAGAAAATCTCCGCCATCTGGGCGCGCAACTTGTGAAATTCAACCTCACCAAGAACCTCAGGCTTCTGCCAGCTTCCCAATATTTGCAATCCTCTTAGGGCGCTGGCGCAGGCTTCCGGCCGAAGACCATCTGTGCTCAAACGTTCAATGTAGACAATCACTGCGAGGGCCCGGAGATTGTTCGGCTCCATCGCCAGAATTCGCTTTGCAATTTCGTTCACCTTGGCCTGATTGCCCGCCTGCTGATAGGCAGCCATCGCCTGCTCCAGCGCGTCAACTTTCACCACGCTCTCGGGATAATTGCGGACAAAGGCCTCCATGGCAGCACCCTTTTGCGCCGGGTCCTGCGTATTAAGCGCCGTAATGTAGGCGTTGTACTCAACCGGATCTCGGATGACCTTCTGGTTCCCCGCGCCTCTCTGCGCTGTGGGTGCTTCTGTGGCGGACGCAAGGGGCGATATCGAAAGTATAGCGAGCAAAATTGCACCGAAAAAAGAGCTTAGTCTCCGGTGTTTCTTCTCGAATCGAGATGTGGACTTTGACTTCAAGTTACCCAATTACCAAATTACTCAATTACCAAATTCTTCACGGCTGTTGCGTCTTCCGACGCACATCCTCTTCTGCTTTTTGTGCGTTCCGGGCCCGCTGCAATCCGCTGGAAGCAGCAGTATTATTTGAATCCAATTGCATTGCTGCCTGAAAATCGCTGATGGCCTGAGTGTAATTACCTTCATCAAGCGCTGCGTTGCCAGATTGAACCAACTCGTTTGTTCTGCTGCTATTCGAATTCTTTTGACGCTCCCGCGGACGCATTGCTCTGGTCTGGGTTCGAGCAGCAGGTTCGGGTGCGCTGGTGGAGTTGCTGGTATCCGTTGGAGCTGGCTGTTTCGCCAAATCGGGCGTGCCGGTGACAACGATGTTGTTCGTCACATCAGAAATGCCAGGTATAGTGCGCGCTTCATTGGCAGCTTCGTCCTTGTCCGCAGGAAGCGAAACATTGCCGGAGAGAGTAACCACATCCGAATTAACCGCTACCGTAATGTTGTTATTCCTCCTTTGCAGCGCCGGTGAAGATTGCAATTTCTGCACAATCAAATCACGCAAAGTCGAATCATGCGCTCGTAGTGCTGCATTACGGCGTTCGTTTGCCTTCAGCAAAAAATAGCCCGCTATCGCAAAAACGAGCACGGAGAGGGCCACAATCGCAATTCGCCATCGTACTCCTGTGTCTTTGATTGGCGCGGGGATGCTGCCCGCACTATCGTTTGTCTTCACGGCCACAGGACTTGGTAAAACTGTCCTAAATGAAGCCGAAGCCGGCCGACTCGGCGTCGTTGCTGTTGAGCCTTGCGCCACAGCAGCCGCTGCCGTGGACAATCCGATCGAAGCTCTTGACTGTTCTTTCGTGGGTTGCTGGTGCGCAACTCTTGTCGGTGCGAATGACCCTTGAGGCTTCGCCCACTCGGTCGGATTGCGCAGCGCGGTCGACATTTCTTCAGCCGATTGGAATCTTCTTTCGCGACGCTTTTCCAGCGACTTCATCAGTACCACAGAGACCGCGTCTGGAATGCGCAAGTCAGGACGCAGCTCATTTGGAGGTCGAGGTGGGGTTTGTAAATGATGCAGACACATCCCCAGCGGAGTATCAGATTTGAATGGCAATTGGCCGGTCAACATCTCATAGAGGACAACTCCAAGTGCATAAAGATCGGCGCGCCCATCGAGCTGATCGCCCAACTGGCCTTCCGCCTGTTCCGGCGACATGTATTCCGGCGTACCAATGATGATCCCGGTCTTCGTCGCCGTGAGTCCGCCTTGTAAAGCTCCTTCTTTGGCCTTGGCGATGCCGAAGTCGAGAACTTTCGCCACTTCGTTTCCTGTGGAATCGCGCGTAACGAAGATATTGTCAGGTTTGATATCGCGATGGATGATGCCCAGCCGGTGCGCGGCGCCCAGTGCGGAGGCTACCTGCGAACCAAGTTTCAAGCAACGCTCAACAGAAAGCGGCCCCTGATCTTTGATCAGCTTGCGCAGGTCGTCGCCCTGGAGAAATTCCATCGCGATAAAAGGACGGCCGTCCTCAATTTCGTCCAAATCCTCGACCCAGACAGCGTTTTCATGTCGCAATCTGCGGGCGATGGCGGCTTCATGGCGGAAGCGCCACAGGAAATCTTCATCTCCAGCGAATTTCGCGGAGACTACTTTGACTGCGCGCATCTCGTTGAGCAACCGGTGCCGGGCGCGATAGACCACAGCCATTCCTCCCGCCCCAATCCATTCCAGAATGATGTATTTGCCGCGGACGATCATTCCCGGCTCAAGTTCTCGGGCAATCCGCAACGGTTGGTTATCAGTGGGGCAAAGTTGCAATTGGTCAGGAAAGAGATGTTGGCATGTAGTGCAGTGTTTCACCCGCCGCTCCGACCAGAATTGGGCCACTCCGGAAACCGATTTCACAGGGCCGCTTCAACAGCTTCTTTGCTGGTCATCATACTTCGGAACTTATCGGAAACAAAGGGCAAAGTACGGTTCCGATGCGGCAAAGAACGACAACACCCGGTCTGGAAAAGTATCCTCAGATTTTCTATTCATTTCGGAGCGCAACTAAGGGATCAACGTGCGTAGCCCTTCGCGCTGGTATGATGCAGGCAGCAAAGGCGGCAATCGCCAGCAGAAGACAAATACTTGCCAGTGTAATTGGGTCGGCGCGTCCTACACCGTAGAGCAGGGTCTTGATTAGTGATGTGGAGGCCAACGCGGTGGTGAGTCCGATGAGAAGTCCGATCGTGACCAGTCGCATGCCACGGCCGACAAACAGCCGGAAAATGTGCCTGCGTTCCGCTCCAAGGGCCATGCGAATCCCAATTTCACCGGTTCTACGAGCTACATTAAAAGAGAGCACGCCATAAAGACCGACGCAAGTAAGTGCGAGTGCCAACACGCTAAAAGTGCCGCAAAGCGCGGCGATCAAACGGTCAGCATGTAGACTGTCATCGATGCGTTCGCGCAGTGTCGCAATACGGCTTACTCGAACTGATTCATCAAGCGAGTGAATGAGCTCAGGAAGCTCCTTACGCAGCGAAGCCATATTTCCCGCGATACGGACGCTCAAAGTACCTCTGATTACCGAGTTGGGAATTCCCTGATAACTTGCGAGATAAACAAGGTCAACGGGCTCTTCGCGCAGATCGTTGTATTTTGTATCTGCTACAACGCCGATGATCTGGAAGCTGTGATTACCTTCCACAAACTCCAGACGCTTGCCGACTGGATCGTGGCTGGAGAAGTAATGCCTGGCCAGAGAGCGATTGATAATGGCGACCCGTGACGAATCCGGTGAGCCCTGGACTGTAAAGTCGCGGCCTTGCAGAAGCTCGATGCCGAGCGTCTTGAAGTATCCTGACCGAACGGTAACCAGGAACGCCTTGAGTTCTTCACCCGCGTGAGGAATGTAACCTTCGACCCGCAGATTAATCCCGAATACCCGGCCACTGTTTGGAGCAAATGAGGAAAGAGTTGCTGAACGGACCCCGGGCAGAACACTGACCCTTTCCACCAGCCGATCATAGAAATTCTTTACCTGCTGTGGTGTATGCCCGGTGGCATTGCCATTCATGTCGAGCGCGAGAATGTGATCCCGGTCAAATCCGATCGGCATCGTTTCCAGAATCAAAAGACTATGAAGCAGCATGCCGGCGGCAACTAAGGCCGTTACCGACATCGCTACCTGCGCTACCACAAGCATGTTTCCAAGCCGCGCTTGAGCGCCTCGGCTGCTCTCGGCAGCGTAAGTCTTGATGTCCTGGCTCATCTCGACACGGGTTGCCGAGAAAGCGGGCGCCAAGCCAGACAAGAGGACCGCTAACAAGGTTGTAACAAGTGAAAAAAGTAGAACCCGGCTGATGAGATTGGTAGCGAGCATCACGTGTGTTCGTGCATCTGATAATGCTGCGACCAGCAAGCTGCTGGTCCATCGAGCAAGCAGCAATCCGGCTGCAGCGCCGCTCAACGCGAGGATCACAGTCTCTGTCAGAAGTTGGCCTACCACACGCGACCTTCGTGCTCCCAGTGCCAGCCGTAAGGTAATTTCCCGTCTGCGCGCTGAGGCCCGAGCCAGCAGCAAGTTAGCGACATTGGAACAGCCAATCAGCAGCACCAATCCCACAACGCACAAAAGAATTTTGGCTGGCAAGGAATAACGACGACGCAGAGCCGAGAGTCCCTGCGCAGCCGATGTCAGCACAAGGTGGTCCATCACCTGACGTTGCTCCACCTCAGGTATGTGGGATTCCGTCCGAATTTGACGTAAAACCGGTTGGAGTGTGCTTATAGCTTGTGGATACGAAATTCCGGGATTCAACCGGCCGATCGCTGTTACCCAATCAAGAGTGGGCGCGTTCGATCCGTTAAGCGCCTTGCCGGGACTTGACGGAAGATATATGTCGGCGGCTTCTCCTACTCTCATACCAAAAAATTCTGGTGGAGTAATCCCAATGACAGTCCGGGATGTGCCCTGAACAAGAATGGGCTTCCCCAGAATGCTTGTCTGACCAGAGAACTCACGCTGCCAATAGTTGAAGCCAAGTACAACGACATTTCCCAGTTCGTTGTCGTCGGCCAGCAATCTTCCCGCGTGGGGTTGCAGTCCTAATACATTGAAATAGTTTTCGGAAACAATCTCGCCGTGCGCGGAACCCGAATGACCATCATGAGTTACATCGTCGAGTGACACAGGCACGAAGGCCATAATCCCGGAAAACGCGGGATTCTGGCTGCTCAAACGTTGATAAGCGATGTCTTCCCATGCTCCGGCATTACTCAAAGTGCCGGCTGCGTCAATTCGCACCAGCTCATCTGGCCGCTGCACCGGAAGCTTTCGCAGCAGAAGGGGATCAAGAATGGAAAAGATTGCAGTATTGGCGCCGATCCCAAGCGCCAACGTGAGCACGGCAATCGCGGTGAAGCCAGGATTCCGTCGCAATTGACGAAGGCCATAGCGGAGATCGTGAATCAGGCTTTCGATCATGGCGGCTATAAGTTTCTCACGGTCTGGCAGTTTCCGATTCAGCGGACTCAAAAAGGCGAACTAAACAGGGACAGATAGATCCAACCCAACCCCCTTCTAAAGAATCTCACTATTAATTATAGTTAACTTTATGTGGTATACTGAGGCTAATAATATCGTTCGATGAATACGCCCAGTCAGCCATGGCAAATCGCCCGTCCCAGCTTGCCTGAAGTCCATGGCACGCTGTATGTGCCGAGTGCACCGGGGTTTTGGCGGAAAATGTGGGCCTTTGCCGGGCCAG
>Ga0126384_10002937_pt1 | contig 10318 bp, 8 predicted proteins | sample PanSoiMetPlot_36_FD_92543 | JGI IMG/M metagenome (GOLD analysis project Ga0126384, IMG submission 92543) | Tropical forest soil microbial communities from Panama - MetaG Plot_36 | ecosystem: Environmental > Terrestrial > Soil > Tropical forest > Bulk soil | place: Panama | collected 2016-02-17 | reverse complement strand
GACCTCGAGCGCAATAGGCCGACCAGCGCCCACCAGATCAGTCTGCAAACATCCCTCATCGCGGACAGCATCAACCGATTCGCGCTCGCTCGCTACTGGGTGAGGTTTGCGGTAGGGACAGGGGAGCGAAACAGGAAGGTAGGCATCGTCTTAATCCTGCTCGTCACTGCGTCGGATCACGCGCGCCTTCTCGCGCAGGAAGATGCGCTTGTCGGGATACTTCGCGGCCCCGGCCTCGAACGCGGCATGCGCCACCGCGAGATCGGGGACATGATCGAGCACTTCGACAAGGTTGTCGCGCTCGTCGAACACGTCGAGCTCATTTGCCCTCTCGGCGGGCACGTATCTCCGCCATAACCATCTGTACCATTCGAGTGCTGGACCTTGCGTCTTTCGGAACGCTAGCGGCTGGGCTGCTGTACCAATATTCTTCCCATTCTTCATCGTTCAAATTCGTCGAGGAAATCTGCTGCAATTCGGCTAGTAGACTGTCGATTTCGGTTTCGAGAAAGAAGTCGAGCAAGAAGGCCGGTAGCTGATCTTCGGAAGAAACATATCGCCCGATGCCCTGGAAAAGGGCGCCTGCCATTCGGTTAAATAGTGGATAGCGATTAGGATCAATCCGACTCATCGACTGCCTCGCCGCCAATGGCATCGAGCAGCGCGAGACGCACGCGGCGACACGTATGCCAATCATCGAAGGCGACGTAACCGTCCGGGACGCACGGCGTCGCGTTCTTGTCGTTCACGTCGTTCATCGTCCACCATTCGCTCGTGAGGCCGAGCAGGCCGGCAAGCTGCTTTGACTTGCCGATCCACTTTGCGCGCTCGCGCTCGCGCTCGCGCGCCGGCACGGCCTCAAGCTCGGCGAACAGCGCGAGCATTTCCGGCGTGAACGATACCTGGCGCGGGCGGGCGAGGATCGCGCGCTTGGTCGGCATCAGAAGCAGAGCCTAAAGGGCGTGCAGGACGCGACGCAGGAGGGGAGGTTCGCGCAGCAGAGTGAGGCTGTGGAATTTTCGGGTCCCATACCTGCCCTCGGCTGGCCTAGTTTCCCCTCTTGCTTTGCAAACAGGGGCACGCGTTTTCACGGACGGGACCCGACCAGAGAGGATGCCAGGCGATCGGCTGGCGCGGAACTCAACCAGGGCTGCATCATGAAACCTTGCACGCACGTGACATTCCGGCATCCGGCCGCGTTTGTGGATGACGATGATTTTCACGACATTCTTCAAGAACGTGAAGCGCAATGGTTCGCCGCGCTGTTGCGCCGCGTTCCGGGCTTGGAGATCGAGGGCCTCCAGGAAGATTGGGGCGTCATGTGGCATGCTCGACGGAATGGCAAGAAGTACTGGATTGGCCTGAGCAGCTGGGACGGGGTGGACCACTGGCTCGCCCACGTCCACCACGATGCATGGCGGCAGCGGCGCAGTTTGTCCGGCCAGAACGAGTTCAGGCGTTTGCTGGCGGATGTTCACGCCGTGCTGACGAGCGAGGCGGCAATCTCCGGCGTCGCGTGGTGGAGAGACCCGAATGTGCCGATGCTCCATCCGCTGGTCCACGACCGGATGGCACAGCAGTACAACTCGCTGCCGCCGCCACAGGTCTGGCTGACGCAGGACTTGAGCCACAGTCGCACGTACGTGACATTCCGGCACTCGGCCGAGTTTGTGCCCTATGGGGACGGCGTTGTCGCTGTAGACGGTGCGCAATGGTTCGCCGCGCTGTTACGCCGCGTTCCGGGTTTGGCGATCAAGGATGACCTGCACCAGAAAGATTGGGGCGTCGTGGTATTTGGCCGGCGCAATCGCAAGAAGTTCTGGATTGATCTGAGCTACTGGGACGAGGGCGCCTGGCTCGCCCACATCCACCGCGATGCGTGGTTTCAGCGGCTAAGTTCGTCGGGCAAGAACGAGCAGAAGCGTTTGCTGGCGGATGTTCACGAGGTACTGGTAAGCGAGGCAGCAATCTCCGACATCGCCTGGTGGACAACGCCGCACGGGCCAATGCTCCATCCCTTGGTCAACAACTTAGTTGCAAGGCGTTACTTCTCTCTACCTCCGCCGCAGGTCTGGAGGGCGAAGTCTTAACTACCTCCCAATGGTCAGCGAGCCAGCGAGACTTGCGCCTGCCGAGGTCCAACGGTTAAGGTCAAAAGCGGGGCCTGACAGGACCGAGAAAGGCCCATAAATACAGGGTTTCTGGTGCGTTGGGACAGCATCCTCTCGACCGCACTTACGGTTGCGGTTCTCGTTGTCGCTGCACAACTTGCTGATCTGCTTGGTACAGAAAGCAGGTACAGATGGGGTTTTTGTTCAGCGTGGCGAAGCTGTAGCGTTTGAAGTCTGGGGCGTACAAGGCCAGAAAATTCCTCCCAGCAGACATCCGAGAAGAATATCACTGAAAGAGGTCGAGTCCCGCATCATCGGCTTGAGAGCAGCCAAGGGGCCAGGACGAGAGTTGACCAGAGATCGCTTCTCCCCGTCGTGACAGGCGGTGGTGGACATCCCAACGAACCATTTTCGTCAGATGCAGACGGATCCGGAGCTTGCCTTTGGTAAAATGAAATGGCGGATCGGGTCACCCTGATCCGCCATTCCGAATGTTTCAGCGAAAGATTGCGGTCTTAGTGTATCCAGCCCGTTGCCGTTATTGCCTGTGCTTCTGAACTTGAGCACAAGGAATTGGCCAGCTTGATATTGTCAGGTGTCGGCACAAAAGGCGCCGCCAGCACGTTCCCTTGGCTCGCCTGCAAAACCAGCGCGTTCGCGTCGGAAACGAGAAGGAAACCTTTCATGACGTTTCTGTTTGCAGCTGCCGTCACGACACAAACGTAGCCCTGGTGGGTGCCATAACGCTCCTCGAGCGACGGGCGCGGATCACCGTTAGCCACGCGGTTCGCTTTTGTATCCCAGAAGGGCCAGAACCCGCCTGCCAGACTGTCCTGCTGGCCTGCATAGGGGCTCGGGGGCGGGATAATGTTCCAACCCGTATAAGTGCCCAACGGTGCCTGGAACAGAACCGAGGGAACGCTGCCGCCGTCTGCATTGCCGTCTGCATTCACGTGCGGCACATATGGCGTCAGCACCTCCAGGACATTTGGTGGCTGGATGGATGCAACTCCCGTCTGCTGGTCATAGTCCACGCCGGGGCCAAAGTCGTAGACAATCGGCGGCCAGGCATTGTTGCCGCCGTACGGGAAGCCGGGGATGTTCGGAAATCCCACGTCCGCCGCGTTGTTCGCCACCAATTGTCGGTGTTGAACGGTTGGCCACTCACTCCCGGGCGTGCTGCTCGGCATCGGCGCGCCCGTCATCAGGAGCTGGATAAAGTCGGCCAGCAACGCACTATTGGTCTCCCTCTCGGGATTGAGATTGGAGGGATACATCTGGTTGCCGTTCACCGGCAAAGCAGCGGGAGGAGGACTCCAGCTGAAGCCGGCAACGCCGCCGGCGCCGCCGCCATGGCTCGTGCCTGGATGGAAGAACCGATGGACATTCTTCGGAACCGGAATGTCGCTCCTGCAAACGACGCAGTAGCCTGTGATGTCCGGCCCCATCTTTTCACCATAGAACTCGAGTTCACCGAACCATTCGAGGATCTCAGGACAGTTGTTGTTCTGCTTGCAGCGGCGGAGGAGGCCGTTGGCACCCAGGTGACGGGCGTCGTTCGGGGAGTTCGCCCACCACACGGGGGCTTCATTGCCGCCCATATAGAGCTGGAGAAGGACGGTCGGTTGCGCGAACCGCTCGTTCAGCCACAGCATCCGGCCGTCGATTTGCGGGTTGGCACCGACAAAGACGATGCGGCCATTTTCGTCCTCGTTGAAGCCGTAAAAGATTCCGCCCCGGATGAATGCACCGGACTGCGATGAACCGACGATCAACGTCTTTTTCACGGTTCCTGAGAGCGGGTTTGAGCCGCCGCCCGGAGCATTGTTTCCGTAGTGAAGGAACGAGACGAGATCTCGTGTCGCAGCATAGCCGACCCCAAGCACCAGCGGGTTCCCTGCGGTAAAAACAATCTCATACAGCCGGTTTGGATCGAACGTGGCGCCGTTCTTCAAGCAGATCCACGTCGTATTCGGCGTGCCTGACCCGCCACTCGGGCAATAGGCCCAGGACCATGCGCCGCTCGGAAGCGTCACCTTGTCGGTGTCCACGCCACCGAGAGTTTGCGACGCTTCACTCCAGAGCGTAGCCTGGGACGTATCCAGGCTTGCCGGCTGGTACGGCGTGAACACGCCACCAACGCTGGGAGAATTTGAGATGATCAGCTGCGCGGTAGGTCCGCTCGTTTTTGGCGCGACGTGCGAGTACACCGGACCAGTGATGGTGTTACTCCCGTTCGGCGCGTGCCCATCCTGGGTGGCCACCGGCACCTGAATGACATAGCTCGTCAGTTTGGTGGTGTTCGGAACCTCATTGGGGACCGTCGGAGCCGTAAAGGTAGTGACGGTCCCAGCGGCGTTCGCCGTGAGTTTGCCGTATGGTCCGGAGTTCAGATCAACGCAGGGATATGGGGCGGGCACGAGCAGCGAACATTCCGAGAGAAGGTCGCCCTGCCAGCCACTTTGTACATAGGTCGCACCCTGTATCAGTGAACCTTTGCTGGTATTTGTCGGAACCGGGATCGCGTTTCCGCCGCGGTTCGAAACCCCATAGATCAAAAGCCCGCTGCGGTCGCTCGCATTTGTCGGCGTGACGATTTGAAAGTTCGCAATGTAGGTGACCTTCCCGTTTGTCTTCGGTGCAAGGTTGATGTCGGTAATGACGGTGTTGTGGGGATCGTCTGGGTCAAGTGTCCCGAAGATCCGGCCCTGATACACCGTGTAAGGTGTCGGTGTGGGGTTGTTGATCGAGCTGTTCAAGGGGATTGGCGAAAACATCACCTGCAGCGTCTGATCGACCACGATCTTATCGACGCCGGCATCACTGGGCATGCTCCAGCCGAATGTCGCTCCGAAAAAAGCGACGGCTGCCGCAAAACGCCCGACGTTACTTTGCATTTTGTTCCTCCCTATGTCTCGATGCCGAGAACACCGCCAACTCGCGGCATTTTTCGTCGCATCGGCCTTGTGGGAGGCGAGAAGCTGAACGGACCCGGCTGACAGACCTACTCTTCGGTACGTCTGTCCGCACGATCGAGACGTCGCAAATGATCAGGGCGCATCAGTATCGAAGCGCCGGTTCTTCAACCGCCCGCCGCCGTATCGTCGTCGCCCTATCGACACGCTAATGACCGTTTCTGACCCTCGTCAAGTCACAACACAGCATGGCTGATACGGCTCATCGATAAGAACGATCATCAAAAGCCCGCATAAAAAAGTTGGTATACACGTGACAGTGGATCGGATGCTTTATCAAGCAATCATTGATTGCGCCGTCAGGGTCCAATCATCGATGCGTCGACCGGAAGGGCGTCGGCATAGAACGAAGCCGCCATTGCACAGACGGCAATCGCCCCAAGAATGAGGAGAGTCGTCCAAAGAAGATATGGCTGTTCGCGAGAGGCCTTGACGCTCTCCGGAGCGCCAGTAGAAAGCTTCACAGTCATGCTCATGTGATCCTCCATCAGGATGGCGTCGAAGAATGACATCGTCGGCACCGATTCTCGGTGATGCCGTTCACGCTTGGCTCGTCAAATTTCGTCGCAGCGGTTGCGCCAGGGTCCGTCGGTCGGGGTTGTGTTCTGCCGCTGAGGCGATCAGGTCCATCGATAGCGGCCTCAGTGCTTTTCCGGTTCAGCGGCACGGCGAGATATTGCGAACGACGCTGCTGGGCGAGCCGCCAGACCTCCGCCGAGCTCAAGCGGAAAACACCCTGCAACGGTGCGGCTCGATCATCGCTCGGCGCGGACAAAAATCGCGCGAGCAACCCGCCTGGACGCAACCACCGCCGAATTCGTCGGGGGCCGCCCGACGGGTGAGCCGAAGCCGCTTGCGCGCGCTCTGCGTCGTCGAGCCACCTCGTGAGGCGCATGGTTACGACCATCGTTCAGGCGAGTGCCAGACTCGCGCCGAATTGTCCGCAGACCGCCATGAGGTAAGCGGCAAAGCAAAGCTCGAGCCTGCGTTTGGGCAGATGATGCGCGACGCGCGCGCCCAATCTCGCAGCGAGAAAGCTCGTCGGCATCAGCGCCAGCACCGCCGCGATCGAGACAAATCCGATGGAGAACGGCGGCAGACCCATCCGGTCCCAACCGGCCAGCATGTATCCGAGGGCGCCAGGGATCGACACCATCACGCCCACTCCCGCCGATGTCGCCACCGACTCGTGGATTGCGCGGCCGTGAAACGTCATGATCATGTTCGACAGGATGCCGCCGCCGATGCCGATCAGCGACGCGGACAATCCGATGGTCAGGCCATAGGGCAGTGTGAGACGCCGAGGCACCTCCTGTCCGAGCGTCGGCAATCGATCGCGGAATATCAGCCGAACCGCCGTGAGCAACGCGATCAACACAAACGTGCTCTTGAATACCGTCGCGGGCGCGTAGCGCGCCAGCACCGTGCCGCCGATCACACCGGCGATGATCGGAACGCTCCACAGCCTCAGCAAATCGAAATTAACCGCATCCGTTTTGCGATGGCTGGTGAAGGATGCGATCGATGTGGGAATGATCAGCGCCAACGATGTCCCGGCGCAAAGCGGCATACGCAGCTCGTCAGGCACGCCAAGCATGACGAAAACCTCGTAGAGGACGGGAACGACAACGGTTCCACCTCCGACGCCGAACACACCGGCGAGAAAGCCGGACAGGCCGCCGGCGGCAATCAGAGCCAGCGCCAGGAGGATCAAATCACTCATGACGACGAATTTCCGTTGGTCTTAACTGGCAGGTCATCACCCACGACCGACTACGCCATCACCTGAAGGCGATCGGGAGTTGTGCAAAGGCGCCTCCGGCGAAGCGGATCGCTACTCGTGAACGGTGCTGGTTGTCCTTACCTCTGCGTGCAAATCAGTATTATGCAAATCACGTATAAAACTCGCACGCCTTCGGCTCTTTGTATAATGCCGTTTTCTGCTCAGCTTGATGCCGTATAGTTATCAGGCACCCGCCCCACGATCCGGACCACGGAGTGTCCAATGGAAATGCAGGAGATCCGCTACTTCCTGGCGCTGTGTGAGTCGCTGAATTTCAGGCGCGCTGCCGCCAAGTGCAACGTAACGCAGCCGGCGCTGAGCCGTGCCATTCGCAAGCTCGAACAGGAGCTCGGAGGGCTGCTGTTTCGCAGGGAGTCCCAGCAAGTGGGGTTCACCGACCTCGGACGCCTGGTGCGCCCGCAGCTGGAAGAGATCGCCGCGCGCGCGAAGGGCGTTGAACTTGCCGCGAGGCATTTTTTGAAGCTCGAGAACGCGCCGTTGCGGCTTGGCGCGCTGTGCACGATCGGGCCGGCAATCATAACGAAATTCCTGAAGGACTTCTCGGACCGAAATCCGGCGGTCGAGGTCACATTGCGCGATGGCACCCCCAAGGGGCTCCTCCTGCTCCTGCTGGAAGACGCGATCGATTTCGCGATCATGGCGCAGCCGAACGCGTACGACGAGCGGCTGCGTGTTCAGCAGCTCTATGACGAGAATTTCGCCGTGGCTTTCGGCCTGCGGCATCCATTTGAAAACCTGGAGGCCATCACGTTGGCCGACATGGACAAGCAAATTTATCTGCGGAGGCTCAATTGCGAATATCGGGATTTTTTTGCCGATCTCCTCAAAGAGCGCGGTCTTGCTCTCAGAGTCTCGTATCAGACCGAGCGCGAGGACTGGATACAGTCGCTGGTCGCCGGCGGCGTTGGCGTGTGCTTTCTGCCCGAGTTCTCGGCATGTGTCGGCGGGCTGCGAACGCGGCCACTCATCGAACCGCGCGTTGCCCGCTCCGTGTCGCTGGTCTCGGTGGATGGTCGCCGCCATACGCCGCAGGCGTCGCGATTTTTCGACTTGGCGTTGTCCTACGAGTGGCCGTATGGCGAGAATGCGCAGAGATCACACGAAGGCGGTCGAGGGCACCGGCGCCGGCGATAAACGCGCTCGTGCCGCCGATGACAGCCGTCGTGAATGGTATTTCCACTGGGATTCTGGCACCGACAGCTGCGTTTTGGATGACGGATGTCACCGCGATAGCGGGGAGCCGCGTGACACATGTGCGATCATTTTTAATTGCCTGTGCCGCGAGGGAGAGACCCCAGGGGCAAATAGCTGCTATCCCTGCTCAGAGAATGGTCGAGAGAGAATTTGTAGGCGACGTTGAGGCACATGGCTGAAAGCCGACATGAAATCCACTGCTGCGGCCCATGCTCCCGGTTCTCAGTAACCGAGGAGTATGACTATGCAGCGCCAGTACGTCCGAAACCCTGCTCGATGCCATCGCAGGATCGTGTCAGGGCTGAACGACGCGAGACAAATCGAGCAAGCTTGGCCAGAGCCAAGTCATCCATACCAATAATGCTCGGTCACTCCCACGAAGCCGCCGATGGTGCGGTACACGCCTCAGGGCAATATTGACCTGATGCCGGAGAAAGAGGTTCTCGACTTCAAGCTGACGCCGCGACCTGAACAGGTTGGCGACGAACGTCCTGAACAGTTGGAGGATCGCGAGCATCGTACCGGATGATGCGCCGATTCTGCCTCATCGCGCGAATCGCCAAGGATGGAATTTTCGGGAACGACAGGGGTGAGAGAACTAATGAGGAGAAATGGGTGGCGCTTATTTGCGGGCGCGGCGGTTGCCGTCATCCTGGCGGTGCAGCCGGCGATGGCTGACGATGCCGATACGTGCACAATGGCCTCGCGGCGCGACTTGGCGATCGCGGCGTGCACGCGTTTGATCGCTTCGGGCAGATACAAGGGCCGTGACCTCGCAATCACCTACCGCAACCGCGGCTACGCTTGGCGCTACAAGGGTGACTTCGACCGCGCTATCGCAGACTACGACCAAGCGATCGGGTTCGATCCGAAAGACGCCCTTGCCTACTTCAATCGCGGCTACGCGTGGCGCGCCAAGGGCGACAACGACCGCGCCATCGCGGACTATACCGAGGCGATCCGGCTCGATCCGAAAAACGCCGTCGCCTACAACAACCGCGGCAACGCTTGGGGCGCCAAGGACGACCTCGACCGCGCCGTCGCGGACTACGATCAAGCGATCGGGATCAATCCGAAATTTGTCGCTCCCTACCAGAACCGTTGCTTGGCGCGCGCCATAGCGGGCCGGAACCTTCCGCAGGCCCTCAGCGATTGCGACCAGGCGCTCGGGCTCAGGCCGAACGACGCCAACACGATGGACAGCAGAGGCTTTGTCTATCTTCGGCTCGGACGCCTCGACGACGCTATTGTCGAATACGATGCGGCGCTGAAGCTCGCGCCGAAGGTGGCGACCTCTCTCTTTGGCCGCGGAATCGCAAAGCAACGCAACGGCGATACGGCCGGCGGCGACGCCGACATGGCAGCAGCCAAGGCGATCGACGCAAGCATCGCCGAGAAGTTCGCGAACTATGGGGTGAAATAAAGCGAGGATCGGGGGCGCCGTTACGACCGCTGTTGGCACTTGGCGGAAGTGCGAGCATTCGCTCGCCGATGTCTGCTGTTTGGGGCAAATGCAGACGTAGACCGACTGCAACGGCGGTCGCCTCGACACGAGACTCATCCGTGCGCAAGGCCGCAATGACTTGCTGCACGACGCCCGCATGTCTCGGCTGAACGTTCATCGGGCAGACGAACCCGTTGACGTGGGCGCCAGGTTGTAAGCACGGCAAACGTCAAGCCTTGCGTCGAGCGCGGCCGCCACGACTGCCCTCACTCCGGAAGTACCGTCTCATATTTCCAACCGCGAGCTTTCGAGAGCCGATCGTCGTATCGGTGTTGTCGTTCGTAAAGCCCCATGCTTGCCGCGGCCAACGCCATCAACTCGAGCACTCGCGACCCTTCCAGTCCTGACTCGTCGTAGGCGGCGTCGAGCATATCGAGCGCACGCTCGAATTCATTGTGAAGGAGGTTTCGCTCGAATGCGCGGATCTCATTGTCGCACAGCGCTTCTGCCAATTCAGACAAATTCGACCGGGCATCGCGCAAGAACCCTTCCGTGCGTCTCCGCGATTCAAAAAGATCGTCACTCGCCATGATTTGTCATCGTTCGCGTATGGAAGCTACCACTGTAGCGACGGTTGAAGCACATTTAGTTCCAGTTCTGGTACTCGCTGTAATTCCGGTATCGCAGGGCCATCGGCTCTGTGTCAGCTGATGGCCGTTCCCGTCCATCGAATCGACGTTGGAGGGCCCGGCGAGAGTGCGAATTCTTCCGCGGCCCGCTAGACCTTCAG
>Ga0126384_10002936_pt1 | contig 10319 bp, 7 predicted proteins | sample PanSoiMetPlot_36_FD_92543 | JGI IMG/M metagenome (GOLD analysis project Ga0126384, IMG submission 92543) | Tropical forest soil microbial communities from Panama - MetaG Plot_36 | ecosystem: Environmental > Terrestrial > Soil > Tropical forest > Bulk soil | place: Panama | collected 2016-02-17 | reverse complement strand
TCCTATGGGTCGCTGCTCGCTTCCAAAATCTTGTTCGGCGGCCATTCAGTACATCTGGTCTGCCTGCCGGCGGAAGCGGATTTGATCAACGCCGAGGGCTTTCGCGTTCGCTTGCCGGTTAAAAGCCGCAAGGAACAGGTCGAGATCGACTCGCGCGAGCTGCCGGGCAAAGTCAGAGCCGGCGGCACCGCCGGAGTCAACCCGAAGGAATATGACCTCGTGGGTTTGGCCATGCAGGAGCCGCAATACCGTTCGCCTGGCGTGCGTGATTTGCTGGATCTGGTGGCGAAATCGAAAGTGCCGTGCATGTCGATCATGAACATGCCGCCGCTCCCCTACCTGAAGCGCATTCCCGGCCTCAACTATGATGCACTGAAGCCCGCGTACACCGATGCCAGCGTGTGGGATAACTTCGATCCTGGTCTTCTTACCTTGTGCAGCCCCGACCCACAGGCGATCCGTCCACCCGAGGAGAAGGTCAACGTTCTGCAGGTGACATTGCCGACCAATTTCAAGGTGGCCAAGTTCGACAATGACATCCATACCGGCATCCTGCGCCAGCTTGAAAAGGACATCGATGCTGTGCGCTTCGATGCGCCGGAAGGCAAAATCGAACTACCGGTGAAGTTGCGCGTGCACGATTCGATTTTTGTACCACTCGCTAAGTGGGCGATGCTGCTCGCCGGCAACTACCGCTGCATCACCAAGGACGGCATGCGCACCGCGCAAGAGGCGGTGCATTCAAATATCGAGGAAGCGCGCTCCGTCTACAATTTTGTATTCGACCTTTGCGTCAAGCTTGGAGCTGCGCCGAGCGATCTCGTGCCGTTCGAGAAATACGCTGCTGCGGCGCAAAGCCTGACACGGCCGGCGTCGGCGGCGCGCGCGTTACAAAACGGCGCCCCAAACATCGAACGCGCCGACAAGCTGGTGCAACTGGTCGCAAAACAGAAAGGCCTAAGCAATCCGGTGATTGATGGGATCGTCGCGCTGGTCGACTCTCGGCTTGAGACCAATCGCAAAAAAGCGGCGGCTGCCTGAGATCTCGGCGCGCGGCCGTTGCAGATCATTTTAGGTCGGTTCGGCAAAGCATGTGGAAAACTGCCGGACCTGGCTGGAAAACACGATCCGAAGTGCCGCACAGCGGGCCAAATTTGTGACTTTCACGCAACAGCTGTTAGCTTTTTATCGTTAGCCGAGCAATTCGCCTAAAAAGGCGGCATTTGCCGCCGTTTTTGGCTTGCCGCGGCTGTGTGTCACAGGTCTAAATTTGGCGGCAACGCACGTCAAAACGCGTACAGGTCGACCGCAGCCGGGGGCTTATGCTGCGCTGTTGAAAAGATGACAGGCAAAGGGGATCGGCCGGAACTTTCAGGCCTGTCGATTAAAAGGGGCAGATTCAATGAAGAAAGTTGTGTTGTCGCTTGTAGCGGCACTTGCGGCTTTGGCTGCCGCATCCGCATTCGCGGCTGACATGCCGTCGAAGGCTCCCAAGGTGGTGGCTCCGGCTCCGCCGCCGAGCCCATGGGATATTGCCTTCGGCAGCGCGCTCATGACCGATTATCTCTTCCGCGGAGTCACGCAATCGGCGCATCACCCGTCGGTCGCCGCCTACTTTGAGCCGCGTTACAATATCAATTCGAACTGGCAGCTCTACGCTGGCATCTCCGGAGAGAGCATCAAGTTTGCCAACAACGCGGCCGCGGAAATCGACTTCTACGGCGGCGTCCGATCGACGTGGGGCCCGGTCGTCTTCGATGTCGGTATTTGGGAATACTATTATCCGGGCGGCGTCTGCTACGCACCGCCCGGCGTCGATCCGAACTGCCTTAGTAATTTCAATACCGGCTTTTCCCTCCTTCCAAATGGCAACGTCGCGAAATCGGTTGCCAGCTTCTACGAAGTCTACGGCAAGATCACCTACACCTGGACTGATTGGGCGTTCGGCGTGAATTTCTATTGGTCGCCGAACTTCCTGAACCTCGGCGCCGATGGCGAATATCTCTCTGGCACCATCAAGTTTACGGCACCCGAAAAGATGGCGCTCGGACCGTTCGGCTGGTACGTGTCGGGTGAATTTGGCCATCAGTGGCTCGGCACAAGTGATGCATTCTACGGCAACGTCAATTTCCCGAATGGCATCCCGGAGCCTAGCTACAACACGTGGAACGTTGGTCTCGGCTTCACCTGGAAGGTGTTCACGCTCGACCTGCGTTACTCCGACACAGACCTCTCGAAAGCGGAGTGCAACGCGTTCACCAGCGATCCACGGGCGCCCCTTAGCCCGGCCTTCGTTACCCCGGTCAATTTTGGATTCGGAACGACGGCCCCTGGATCGAATTGGTGCGGCGCACGTTTCGTCGCCAAGCTGTCGGCTGACTTGACCCTCGGCAGCCTGAAGTAAGAGCGGAGCGAAACAGATCTGTCCTGGAAGGGGCGACGGCCGTGATCGATCGCCGCCCTTTCTCATTGCGGACATTACGTGCTTCCGGTTACTTGGCCGGCGCGAGGGTCGTCTCCCGCACGATGTAGTGATCGCCTTCGCGGCTAAACCCCAGCCGACGCTTGTGGAACGCCGCAAGCGTCGCGCGGTGACCGATGGAAACGATGGTAGTGTGGGCAAGCCTCCGTTCGAGCAATTGATAGAGCGCGGCCTCCGCTGTCTCGTCGAGCGACGCAGTGGCTTCATCGAGGAACAGGAAATCCGGCGCGTAGAGGAGCGCGCGCGCGATGCCGAGCCGCTGCTGCTCGCCAATCGACAGCATGCGGTTCCAATGCGCCTCTTCCTCGATGCGCAAGGCAAGCGCAGGCAAGCCGGCGGTGGCGATCAGTTCCGCCACTTTTCCGGCATTGAAGGTGCCAGGCTCAGCTGGATAAGCGACTGCGGCCGCAAGCGACGCGATCGGAAAGTAAGGCCGCTGCGGCAGGATCATCATCCGCGCATTCTTCGGTACGGTGATCATGCCGCTGCCAAACGGCCAAAGCCCGGCCAGCGCGCGGAATAACGTCGACTTGCCGGAACCGGACGGGCCGCTCACCAGCACGCGTTCGCCGAGCTTGATCGAAAGATTGCCGGCATTAACTAGCGGCCTGCCACTCGGCAGTCGTACGGCCAGATCCTTGAAACCAACGACACTCGCTTCGCTTGGTGCAAGCACTATGACCGGTGGCGTTGTTGCAGCTGCTCGTGCTGCGGCGATAGATTCGTCAAAACCCGCAAGCCTTTCGACTACGGCACGCCATTCGGCGATATTGCGGTAGGCTGTGACGAAGAACGAAAGCGCGCCCTGCACGCTGCCAAAAGCCGAGGCCGTCTGCATCAAGCCGCCGAGCTGGATTACGCCGGCGAAATAGGCGGGGCTGACGACGACAAACGGAAAAACCGAAGATACCTGACCGTAGCCAGCGGTCAGGAAGGTGAGTTTCTTTTGCCGTGACATGATGGCGAGCCAGTTTCCCACAATATTACCGAACCGCATTAGCAGCCGGTGTCGCTCGGCGTGTTCGCCGTCAAGGAGTGCGATTTGTTCGGAATTCTCGCGCACGCGCACAAGATTGAAGCGAAAATCGGCTTCGTAGCGCTGTTGCTGGAAATTGAGCGCCGTAAGAGCCCGGCCGACCAAATGTGTGAGGATAGTTCCGATGATGGCATAAACGAGCGCTGCCCAAAACAGATAACCGGGGATCATTAAGGTCGTGCCGAAAAGATGCAGTGGCGCAGTTCCGGATAAATTCCAGAGGATCACGGCAAAGGAACCGAGCGTTACGACCGAGTTCAGCAGACCCAGTCCAATAGGGAGTATTCCAATTCCTGATGCGCCGGCATCGATGAACTCCTTGACGTCCTCGGCAATGCGCTGATCCGGGTTGTCGGCGGCATCGCCGCGTAACTGCATGCGATAATGATTGGCACCGGTCAGCCACCGATCAAGATAGGTTTGCGTGAGCCAGCGCCGCCAGCGGATCTGCAGCCATTGATTGAGGTAGATCTGATAAACTGCGAGCAGGATATAGATCGCCGCAAGTACGCAAAAGTAGCCGAGTTGATAGATGAATGCGTCCCAGTTCCTGTCCTGCAGCGCATTGTAAAATGTGTTGTTCCACGAATTGAGAAGTACGTTGATCCCAACGATTGACAATTCAATGGCAATCACCGCTACAAGAAGAATCCGTCCCGGCCAGCGATCCTCGGAAAAGAAATAGGGGCCGGCGATTCGCCACACGATAGCGAGCGTCGATAATATGCCTCTCACGGGAGGTCTCCTGTCAGGACGGATTGCGGAGGAGGATGTCCAGCACCTTACTAATGGTTAGTGCCGTACGGGATCTAATGGTTTGTGCCGTACGGGATTCGATCTATTTTCAAGGGTTCAGCCCATAAAAAGGGTCTATCGAGGGCGACCTCAGATGCCTTTGCATTGCGTAGCCCTGTGCTGCCCAATATTGCTTCTGATCGCCGCACCTCGTACGATCACATTAAGAAATTACCTGATCCGGACAATAAAGCGGGTCGGGGAGGGTTGTGGAATAAGACCCGAAAATGTTCCAGGATAATAAATCGAAGGGAGGGTAAGCAAAATGGCCAAAAATGAGCAGTCTACGCCTGCAACACGCCGCAGGTTTCTTGGCGGTGCCGCAGTAGCGGGTTTCGCGACAATGGCCGCACCGGCCGTCGTCAAGGCACAGGGTCCGATCACCATGCGCTGGCAGAGTACCTGGCCGTCAAAAGATATCTTCCACGAGTATGCAAACGACTACGCAAAAAAGGTCAACGACATGACCGGCGGCGATCTCAAGATCGAGGTGCTGCCGGCCGGCGCCGTGGTGCCCGCCTTCCAGCTGCTCGACGGGGTTTCCAAGGGCGTTCTCGATGGTGGTCACGGTGTGCTGGTTTATCACTATGGCAAGCAGACGGCACTCGCGCTGTGGGGGTCAGGACCCGCTTACGCGATGGATGCCAACATGCTGCTGGCCTGGCACAAATACGGCGGCGGCCAGGAGCTTCTGCAAAAGCTCTACTCCTCGATCGGCGCCAATGTCGTCTCGTTCCCTTACGGCCCGATGTATACACAGCCACTGGGCTGGTACAAAAAACCCATTACCAAGCCGGACGACTTCAAGGGCCTTAAGTTCCGAACCGTCGGCATCTCCATTGACGTGTTCCAGGGTTTGGGCGCGGCGGTTAACGCGCTGCCGGGCGGTGAAATCGTCGCGGCGATGGACCGCGGTCTGATAGATGCTGCCGAGTTCAACAACGCAACGTCAGACCGTGTCTTGGGCTTCCCCGATGTCTCCAAGGTGTACATGCTGCAGAGCTATCACCAGAATGCCGAGCAGCTTGAGATCACCTTCAACAAGACGAAATACGATGCACTGCCCGACAAGCTGAAAGCAATTATCTCCAACGCAGTCGAAGCGGCATCGCAGGACATGCAGTGGAAATCGATCGATCGCTATTCGAAGGACTACATCGAGTTGCAGACCAAGGATAACGTCAAGGTCTACAAGACGCCGGATTCGGTCCTCAAGCGCCAACTCGAGGTGTTCGACGAGGTCGCAAAGAAGAAGGCGGCGGAAAATCCGCTTTTCAAAGAGATCATCGAGTCACAGCTCGCATTCGCCAAGCGTGCGACGCAATGGGAGCAGGACGTCGTCGTCAGCCGGAAGATGGTGTTCGATCATTACTTCGGCCGGAATGCAGCGAAGCCAATCTGACGTCCGCTGACCTGGCAGAGCACCATTCGGACGGCCGGATGGTGCTTTGTCGTTCTCAGATTATTTTCCCATTCAAGGTTCAAATCAATGCACGGCCAAAGCGTTCTGCACACGATTGATGCCATCAGTACGTGGTTCGGCAAAGCCGCGGCTTGGCTGATCATCGCGCTGATGAGCGTCGTCTGCATAGAGGTGATCAAACGATATCTTTTGAACGCGCCAACGGCATGGATCTTCGATTTCGACAACATGCTGTACGGCACGCTTTTTATGCTATGTGGTGCGTACACGCTGGCGCAGAACGCGCATGTGCGTGGCGACTTCCTTTACAGCTCGATGCGGCCGCGAACACAGGCTGGACTCGACCTTGTGCTGTACATTGTATTTTTCGTCCCCGGAATCGCCGCGCTGATTTATTCGGGCTACGTTTTTGCAATGGAATCCTGGTCGATCGGGGAACACTCGACCGTGACGGCAGAAGGCCCGCCCGTCTACCAGTTCAAGGCAATGATCCCGGTGGCCGGTGTGCTGGTGATGCTCCAAGGCTTTGCCGAGATAGTGCGCTGCGTGGTCTGTCTCCGGACTGGCGAGTGGCCGAGCCGACTGCACGACGTAGCGGAAATCGACGTTGTCGAAGAACAATTGGCCCACAGCGAATACGTCGATGAAGAGGCACGGAAGATCGCGATCGAGCGCGCGAAGGAGATCGACGAGGTCGCTCGCCAACGCGGCATGGGCGGAGACCTGAACACATGAGCGATCCAGCACTCGGGCTGACGATGCTGTGCCTCATCGTGGTGGTGATCATGATGGGGTTCCCGACGGCATTTACGCTGATGGGCCTCGGTATGTTCTTCGGCTACATCGCGTTCTATCAACCGCATCAGTTTTTCACGGACAACAAAGTTTTCGACCTGATGGTGCAGCGCGCCTACGGCGCGATGACCAACGACGTGCTGATCTCGATCCCGTTATTTGTCTTGATGGGATACGTAATGGAACGCGGCGCGCTGGTTGACAAGATGTTCTATTCGATCCAGCTCGCGTTTCGGCGGGTGCCAGCATCGCTCGCGGTCGCAACCCTGATCGTATGCACGTTCTGGGGCATTGCTTCGGGCCTAGTCGGCGCGGTGGTGGTTCTAATGGGCGTAATCGCGTTCAATCCGATGCTGCGCGCGGGCTATGATGTAAAGCTCGCCTCGGGCGTCATCACCGCCGGCGGCACGCTCGGCATCCTCATTCCACCGTCGGTGATGATCATCGTTTATGCCGCTGTCGCGGGGCAGTCGGTCGTGAAGCTGTATGCGGCGGCGATGTTCCCCGGTTTCTTCCTGTCGTTCCTGTATCTCATTTACATCATTGGCTGGGCGATGATTAATCCCAAAATTGCCCCGACTCTGCCGGAGGCGCTGACGCGAGTGCCGGTGCCAGATTGGATGCGTTCGTTCACGGCAGCCTATTCGCGCAACGTGTTTGTCAGCCTGATGTCGGCATTGTTGTCGCCGTCGCGCGCGCGCGCGATCAAAGCGGCTACTGGACCGCTGGGTTACCCACGCCTGCTTGGCAATTTATGCATCGCATTGGTGCCGACCTTCCTAATTGTTGGAACACTCGCGGTGACGTGGTGGTATGTCGTTATTCATCAACAGGCGACCGTCGAAGCGACGGTCACTGGCGTGCAGCAGCTTGGAATTCAGCTCGGCCCGCGGGCGGCGACACTGGCAGAACAAGGGCCGCCGGAAGGTTTTTATCTTTGGTTCGGAATCGCCTGTGCTTTTGGCGCGTTCATTTTGGGGCGGTCGTTCTGGCGAATGGACGCCGACCGGTTCGAAGTCCTGAAATTGCTGACCTCATCGGTGATGCCCCTCGGCATTCTCACAGTCGTTGTTCTTGCTGTGATTCTTTTCGGTATCACCACCGCGACCGAATCCGCCGGCGTCGGCGCGGCCGGCGCCTTCCTGCTCGCCTTTCAGGCGCGCACGCTCGACTGGAAACGTACCAAGGAGGCCGTGTTCCTGACGGCGAAGACAACCGCCATGGTGTGCTGGCTGTTCGTCGGATCGGCGCTGTTCTCCGGGGTGTTCGCGATCCTGGGTGGGCAGGCGTTGGTCGAGCAATGGGTGCTGTCGCTGAACATGACGCCGGTGCAGTTTATGATCCTGTCGCAGGCGATCATCTTTGTGCTCGGCTGGCCGCTTGAATGGACCGAGATCATCGTGATCTTTGTACCGATCTTCCTACCACTGCTGAAGCACTTCAACATCGACCCAATTCTGTGGGGCACGCTGGTGTTCGTGAATTTGCAGGCAGCGTTCCTCTCGCCGCCGGTGGCGATGTCGGCGTTCTATCTCAAGGGCGTCTCACCGCCCCACGTTACGCTCAACCAGATTTTCAACGGCATGATGCCGTACATGCTCGTTATCATTATCTGCATGGTGATCATGTATTTATGGCCAGGAATGACCCTCTGGCTTCCGAACTACCTCTACGGCATCTGAGCGGAGTTTGTCGCGTTGGCCAATGCAGAACTAGCGGCGCTATCCGCAGCACAAGCGGCGGCCGAAATTGCATGTGGCGCTGTTACGGCCGAACAATATACACGCGCCTGTCTCGACCGCATCGCTGCGGTCGACGACAATGTGCAAGCCTTCGCCCATCTCGACCCAGATTTTGCGCTCGAGCAGGCGCGCGAGCGCGACGAATGGCGCAGGAGTGGCAAGCCGGTCGGGCCATTACACGGTGTTCCCGTCGCGATAAAGGACATCATCGACACCGCGGATTTTCCGACCGAGTGTGGCTCGCCGGTTCTCTCTGGCCGCCGGCCGCGCTCTGATGCGACAGTCGTCTCCCGGTTGCGGGCGGCGGGCGCGGTGATCATCGGCAAGACGGTAACAACCGAGTTCGCCTATTTCCATCCCGGTCCAACCCGCAACCCGCACGATCTGGAACGCACGCCCGGTGGCTCGTCGTCTGGTTCGGCCGCGGCTGTAGCGGCGCGGATGGTGCCGATCGCGATCGGGTCGCAGACCAATGGCTCAATCATTCGCCCAGGGTCATTTTGCGGCACTTTCGCGATGAAAGGCAGTCACGGACTTGTTTCGCGTTCCGGAGTACTGCCATTGTCACGTACGCTCGACCATGTTGGTCCTTTCGCGCGCTCGATCGATGATCTGACACTGGTTCTCGACGCGATTGCTGGCTACGACCCGGAAGATCCTGATACCAGGCCGGCAGCTCACTCCTTTCGCCGAATTGCAAAGGAAGATTTTGGTCTTGATCCGCGCTTCGCCTTCGTGCGCACACCGGTCTGGGACAAGGCGGATACGGAAACTCACGCAGCATTCGAAGAGCTCACAACTGAATTGGGTGAAGCCTGCTTCGCCTTTGATCTGCCCGACCACTACAAAGAGGCTTGGGAATCGCATCGCGTCATCATGGCCACGGAGATGGCGCATAACCTCGGCAATTGGGTCGACCGAGGCGGCGAAAAAATCAGTAAGCACATGCGCGATCTAGTCGCTGACGGCCGCAATTTCAGTGCCACACGGTATCTAGGTGCAATTGCGGGCCGACTTCCCTTGCGCGACGCGCTCGAGCAATTGTTTCAGCAGCAGTGCAATGCCATCATTACGCCAGCTGCGGCCGGTATCGCCCCGAAGGGAACCGCGACCGGCAACCCTGTGTTCTGCACACTGTGGACATACCTTGGTCTTCCAGCGATTACTCTGCCACTGATGACCGGCGAAGACAGAATGCCGCTCGGCGTGCAGCTCGTCGGCGCACCGGGAGACGACGCGCGCCTGTTGCGCACGGCGCAGTGGCTGGTGTCAAAGCTTGCCGGGTCAGAATGACTCGCGATGTCCCGGTACGCCGCGCAATCGTCGCGCTATTGTCATTTCTAATTTGCGGCACAGCTGCGCCTGCCGACCAATTTCCATTTGATCAGGAACTCTTGCTCGATGCCGCACCGATGCGTCCGGGCAAGCGGATGCCGATCCTGACTGTTGAGCCGAATGGAAATGCGAAAATCGACTTGTGGTGCAGAAGCGTATCTGCGCATCTGGAAATTTCCGAAACGGCCATGAAGATCGAGGCCGGCCCATTGCCGGAAGATTTACCGGAAATGCTGAGCGCCGGACAATGCACTCCTGAACGCATCAAAGCGGACGAAGAGTTACTTGAAGATTTTAAGCAAGTCACCGCGTGGCGCCGTCAAGGCGAAGGAGTTCTGCTGGAAGGGCCCAAGACCCTTGAATTCCGAGCGAGCGATCATTGATCGTGCTTTCAGGTCAAAAAAGGCGCGGCCTCGGCCGCGCCCCTTGATTTCCGGAAACCCGAGCCGGCCTTAGAAACCCATTTCGCCACTGGTGCCGCCAGGGGGCATCGCGGGGACAGGCTCCTTCGGCAGTTCGGCGACCATGGCCTCTGTGGTTACAAGAAGACCGGCAACTGATGCGGCGTCCTGCATGGCCGTACGCACAACCTTTGCTGGATCGACAATGCCGGCCTCGATCATGTCGACATATTTCTCGTCCTGGGCGTCAAAGCCGTAGGTCTCTGACTTGTTGTCCATGATCTTGCCGACCACGATCGAGCCCTCGACT
>Ga0126384_10002935_pt1 | contig 10321 bp, 23 predicted proteins | sample PanSoiMetPlot_36_FD_92543 | JGI IMG/M metagenome (GOLD analysis project Ga0126384, IMG submission 92543) | Tropical forest soil microbial communities from Panama - MetaG Plot_36 | ecosystem: Environmental > Terrestrial > Soil > Tropical forest > Bulk soil | place: Panama | collected 2016-02-17 | reverse complement strand
GGTCTGCGGCTGCACGAAGTTAGCGAGTGTCAGGATATAAAAGCCGTTGGTCCCGTCCTGGTATTCGGCGATGGCGATGCCTTCGTCATCGGAGAGCTTCATCGCCATCCAGTCCACGATGTTCGCGCTGTTGGCGACGCTGCCCCACACGGGCGGCACCTGGGAGAAGCCGCCGACGTTCGGGACTCCATAGGGACGGTGGGCGAGCAGTGCCCACCAGTCCCCGACGGTCAGGAGCTGGCGGGGCAGAATCGTGTCACGGGTCCACTGCTCCCATACGGGTTCGACGGCGGTAGCCACTAGCGTACCTCCACCGTGGTCTCGTCTTTCTTCTCGGGGCGGGCGACCAAGTTATTGACGATGACCTGGGTCGGCTTCTGCTCGCCGCCCGGTCCCTTCGCCGTGGAGAGAATGTGGTTGAAGGCGAGCGCGAACATTTCCTTGGCGGTCCGGTCTTCTTTGGACCAGAGGAGCCGCTCGAACCGGCGGATGCTCTTGGGTTTCAAGAGCACTTCGCCAAGTGCGCGGGCGTTTAAGTCGCGGGCGTCTTCTAATGATGTGGGCTTACTGCCGGCGACTGCGGGGGGCTTGTTATCGATGTGGGCAAGCTTTTGCGCCCGGAGCATCCCCTCGCGTGCGGCTTCCCGCTGCGCCCGCCGCTGCGCCAGCTCCCGCCCGGAGAGGCCCTGCATGTCCGCGATTGGCAGGGGTTTTTTCGGCTCGTCCCCGTCCGCCACACGGGGCGCCTAGCACGGAAAGCAGAAGCAAGAAACACAGTTCAGCGGGTACCGAACCCGCTGCGTGTGCTCATAGACGTGAGTTAAAACCCCAACGAATTCAGCTCCGTTGAGATTTTCAGTCAGTATGGTATACTACACGTGTCCCCGAGAGGACAGAAAGGACCACCCGATGGAGCTGCATCAATATATAAGCGATGTGGAGGGGCTGACGATCCGGCATGTAGCCGGGGACGGAGACCAGTTACAGTTACTGATCCGGACCAAAGCCGGCACACTGGCTCTCCGATTGATCGGTCGGCGCGGGAAAGTCGTCCGGGTCTCCGACCTACGGCACCGGGACAAGAAACGCGGCAAGCGCGAGCGATTCATTAGCGTCCCGATGAGCGAGATTCACCCGCTACGCGCTTGAGTCGTTTTCATTCCCATGCCAGGGCTCTGCCCTGGCATGGCGAATGGACCTGGTGGACCGCAGGTCGTCATCCCCGGCGCGGGCTGGGTAGACGTTGCCAGCCGCGTCGTCGTCCAGGTCGGCTTTCCCATCGTGGTCGCGGGTGTCTTGTTGTGGTTTGTCCTGGGCAAATTCCAGGAGACGATGGTCACTATCGTCAACCGCATGGCTGCGAACACAGAGGCAGCGGCGAAGCTCGTGGAGACCGAGACGAAGACACTAGACGAGCTGCAGACACAGACGGGCGAGCTGCGAGCACAGACCGTTGCCATTCAACAGCTCGTGGAACTGAAACGCCGCGACCTGGAACGGCAAAAGTAAAGATGCCCGGTCCCGTCACGCCGCTCATTGCCCCGACGCCTGGTATTCCCGCCGCCGTGCCGACGTCCCCCGGCACGGAACCCGTCAGCACGCGGGGAGCGACCGGGAGTCTGGAGGAGCGGCTCTCGCGGGTGGAAAACGCGCTCGACTTCATCCCCGAATATACGACCTATCCGCTGCTCGTGGGGGACATGACCATTGCCGGCACGGGGACGACCTATGTCGGCGGCATCACGATTCCGTGGGGCACGCTCTATCGCATTCTGCGGATTCCCGCCGACCGCTGGGACATCTGGTGCGCCGGCTGGTACAGCTCCCCCGCGTCCGCCATGAACATGACGCTTTACTATGAGGACGACGCCGGGGGCTTTCACACGATTGCGACGGCGACGAATCTCCTGAGTGCCGTCAATAAAAAGGCGCAGGGCGGACCCTATCAGGTCCGGGGGTCATTCGCCGCCGCCAACGGCATCCCGCAGAATGAGTCCATCTGGTCGTTCGGACTCTATGCCAGCATGAGCCAGCAAGGCTCGGGCAATGCTGGCACCATGAGCCGCTGGACCATGTATATCCGGCAGAGCCCCCGAAGGAGCTGAAGGTATGGCGGCGGGGAAGATCAATCGGCAATATTACTTTGACAGTGTGCGCGGCGCGCTCTTTTCGGGGCACATGACGCAGCCCCAGGTGGACGGGCAGAATGCACTGCTCGACTACGGGGAAACGCAGCGCTGGGATGACCGCTGGCTGGCGTATCTACTCGCCACGACGTTCCACGAGACCGCGCAGACCATGGAGCCGATAAGCGAATACGGGAAGGGCGCGGGGAAGCCCTATGGTGTCCCCGATGGTCCGTATGACCAGGTCTACTATGGCAGGGGCTTCGTGCAACTGACTTGGTATCAAAATTACCAGAAGCAGGACGATAAGCTCCAGTTGAACGGGAAGCTCGTGGAGACCGCCGACCTGGCACTGGACCTGCAGATTGCAACCGAGATTATCTTTGGCGGGATGCAGGACGGGGATTTCACGGGCGTCGGGCTCGGGAAGTACATCAACGACGCGCAAACCGACTTCTACAATGCCCGGAAGATTGTGAATGGGTTAGACCAGGCGAGCACCATTGCGGGCTATGCGACGAAGTTCGCCAACGCCATCGTGCACGGAGCAGGCAGTGCCTGAGCAGCAGGACGTCCGCTCGCCGCATCCGAGTTTCCCGCTGCTCGGATTTCTCGGCATGCAGCAGAACGCTGCCAGTCCCGGTGCGTACTCGACGGAGCTGAATGTCACTATCCCGCATCCGACAGAACCGGGGCGATGGACGAATGTGCCGCTGCTGGTGCCAGGCCAGCAAGGGACTGAGGCATTAACGGCTGGTCAGGACATGCCAACGCGGGAGCAGTACCAGCGAGCCAACGACTTCGCCAAATGGCTCGTGAAGCAGGGCACTACGCTCCCATCATTCGAGAATCCCGACGATGCCGTTGCGGGGGCGCTCCGCCGCCATGACCATCTGGCGAAGCTGATTCACCATGCCTTTGGGGTAGGGGGGAAGTGATGAGTCCAGGACATATTTTCGATGTGGTCGCCATTGTCGCCTTTGCACTCGCAGCAGTGCCGTGGCCCCCGTCGCCGCCGGTCAATCTGACGGCGCTCGGGCTCGTCTTTTTCGTGCTGGGCCATCTCTTCCCATGAGCCGGGCACGGGGCAGTCGCGGGAGCGGCAAGAGCGACGGCGGGAACTGGATGGCGGAAGCCGTCAAGCGACCGGGCGCGTTCAAGGCGAAGGCGGAAGCCGCCGGGAAGGGTGTCCAGGAGTACGCGCGCCAGGTGACCAAGGAAGGCTCACAGGCGAGCACGCAGACGAAGCGGCAAGCGAATCTCGCGAAGACGTTTGCCAAGTATCGTCCCTGACGCTACAAACGAGGTCTGCGAGGCACCCCCGCCCCTCGCGCCCCCACCACGGGACCGTCGCCACGGCATGGTGCGAACGTTAGGGCCTGGTGGCCCATGACGTGGCGGCGCACTCCCCTGATGCGCCACCAGACGGCCCATCTGCGAGCGCTTCACGAAGGACTCGCCGTCACGCGCCCCAGGATATATGCTGATTCTTCTGGTCAACGGACTTGCCACACCCAGGATTCTGTGTCTGAAGGACTCGGGGAGGGCCTGCAGCCTATGGCGGCAAAGAGCGTCATTGTGCAACCACGCTTCGCGCTCGAAGAAAAGCCCAAGATGGGCTGGCGCTCCGTCTTCCTCGTGAACGCGGCCGGGGACTTGCTCAACACGGAACCCGTCTGCGCGTACCCCGAGAACTACCATGACTGGTTCGGCAAGTGGATCGTGGCGCAGGACGTACCCGTCCAGCTTCCCGACGTCGCCCCCACGCGCCAGGAGCTGACCCAGCACGCCAAAGAGCTTCTCAACAAAGACAAAAAATAGCCGGAATGGCCTACGACCTCGACGGATTGGATTTTGCCGAGCTATTCGCCTTCTGCGACCTGCATGCATCGCGCTGGCATCTCCGCCGCCAGGGCGTGTGGACGTCGCTCGCAGAGCGGCTCATGACGCCACGCTGCTACGACCGCCAGGGCTTTCCCATTCCCGGCACCGACGGCGACCCCCACTCCGCCTTCCTCAACTGGGCGCGGCTCCTTGAAGCCGAGAGTAACCGCGTCGCCTGGGACGAGCTACCCGACGGCAGCCTTCTCTCCACCGTCTGGCTCGGGCTTGACCACGCGATGGGACTTGGGCGCCCCGTGCTGTTCGAGACCATGCGCTTTCGCGCCGAGCCGCACGTGATTCACGTGGGCACCCAGGATATCGAAGCCCGAGAGACACTCGATTTCCCGGACCCGGAGACGGGAGAGGATACCAGCCAACTGCGCTACGCGACCGAAGAGGAAGCGCTGGCGGCGCACCACGAAATCCTGCGACGGTTCAGAATCCGGGAGGGGCACTGAATGGAGGGCAACGGCTGGCACCGGGCACGCGAGCTGCAGGAGACCAACAACCGGCAAGCAGAGATGATCCGCGCACTCACGGAGCGCGTCAGCGTCGTCTCCCGGCTCGCCATCCGGGCCGTCGCAGAAGGCTGGACCCTGCCGCAGCTCGAAAAGGAGCTATGGAAATGAGCGTCGAGGAAGAGTTAGGCATCACCCGCGCCGCGCTCCGGAAGCTCGTGGACGTCGCCGCCACCTTCCTCTTGGTATGTGACAACGAGCTTGACCTGGATGACCCCGACCTTCCCGAGTTGAAAGGCGCGGCGGACGAGCTGGAGGATATGCTCATGGCGTCCCGCCGCACGCTCGACCCCGAGCGCCAGTAAGGGGAGGACACGATGGACGGCGGCGGCTGGGAACGCGCCCACGAGCTAGAGGCCGAAGTCAAGACGCTCCACACACAGCTCCGCAACGCCACCCTCATCGCGGACCGCCTGCTTCGGGACCGCGATGCGCTCCGCGACGCCGTCGTCATGGTCTGCGACCTGCTCCGTGCCGGCCAGCACGAGAACGCACAGAAGTACATCGATGGCTTCCTTGCCGGCATCATCGAACGGGAGAACCGCGAGTCATGAAAATCGACCCGGAGGAATTCCTGGACGCGCTTGGCGATATCGGTCCCACCATCTCCACGCGCGAGTCGTTCACCGCCAGGGAACGCCTCTACCTCAACTTCGCTTGTATGATATGCTGGTGGCTCTACCATCACGAGCCCGCACGACTCGCCGGCGTCATCGCTGCCTTGAACTGTGAACTCAAACATCTGCGAGAGACGCCGCAATGACCTTCTCACACGCCTTTGCCATCGTGCAGTGGGGTATCGTGCTCCCCGTCCAGGGCTATCTCGTCTTCCGCTCCTGGCGGAACTGGAAAGCAAGCGACCGCGAGCTGCGAGAAGCCTCGCGCATCCGTGAGACCCTGCTGGACATGCTCGTCTACTTCAAAGTCTGGGCGCATGAGCAGGGCTGCGACCTGGACGAGCTAGCGCCCCCGACGCTGCAATGATGAAGCGCCGCAACGTTCGCATCTTCCCGACGAACAACGTGCCGCCGGTGGCTCCGCCGTACGCAACCGGACGCCGTCGTGGGCGCCATCCTCACCGTGCTGCGAACAGTTCTCGCTGCCCCGTCCGACCTTGAATCACCGGCTCCCGATGGACCCCCTGATCCGTCACCACCAACCGCGACACCTCCCAGCCTCGTGCCGCCGCGTAGCTCTTGAGCCACTCGAAACTCCGGTCCCGCCGCATGAGCACCCAGGCGAGCACCGGGGCAGTCTCGACCACGTCCCCTTTCTTCACCGCAACGCCACACACAAAATGCGGCCCCGTCACCTGATACCACTCGCCTTCCGCCATCCCCTCCGCTATAGCATTCCCCGGCTTTTCTCTCTCTCGGGGAATCGCCCCTCTGTGTCCGCACCCCGTCCCCGGACGGGCTCAACACTCTCGTCCAGCCGCCCCCGGCTGATACGCAGCTCGGTCGGGTCCGGGGGGCGGGCACGGAGGAATCGCCCTGGATTGTGTGTATGTGGTGGAAGGCAGCGGACCCGGAACACCTCCCCCCGCAACTCCTCGCAGCCCGCATGGTGTGGGATGCAGTTGACACTATCGTCCGTCAGCTCTCCCCCCCGGCGGGTTCCGCTTCCCAGGCCCGTCGGGGGGTGATTGACCTCATCCCTACTCCGAGAGCTTCCGGTCCCGCTTGTGCGCCGCAATCCCCCGCCGCAAGAGCAGCCGCGCCAACGACGACAACGAGAGCCGCGTCTCCTGCTGCAGCCGCCGCAAATACGCGATATCCTCCCACGCGACCGGCACACTGAGCCGCCGCCCCCGCCGCCCCCGGCCCTCATTCATACCCGTTACTCGTCTATACGCATACTCCCGCTGGTCTCGCCTCCCTCTCTGCCCCTTCCGCGCCACTCTCTGCTGCACTCTGCAGCCATAATCCTCTCGTACGTTTCCGTACAGTCCCGCCGTACAACCGCCCCCGATTGTTTCCCAGGGAACATTTCTGTACACCCAGCCCTGACCCGACGGTCCCTCCGGGGTCAGTGCTCCTCGAAACCCCCCCGGACGCTTAGGGCCTTACCCTCCCGTGAGCGCTCCGCGGGGGGTTTCCCGTCTCTCAGGCCCCGCGTTGCATCTCCCGGACGCAATGCCGGATCATGTGCGGCACCGTCCATTCCCGCTCCCGGGCCGCCTGCTCTAGCCACCCATACATTGCCGGGCTCAGCCAGAGCTTCACCGGCACCGTGAATTCGGCCGATTTCCGCCCCCTCTCTCTCGGGGATTTCCTCGCCATCAGCCCCGCGCCGCCGTGCACATCCCACACTTGCAGCTCGGATAATGCCCGGCTATCCCCATCACATGGCGCGGCTCGACGGTGCGGACCCGCACCGGAACCTGCACCGTCGCTTCTCCCCGCTCCGCATCCTTCGCCTTCCGCGCCCGGTGCTTCGCCACCCGCTCCCGCGTCAGCCGCCGCGTCCGCTCCTGATACCCCTCTCCAGCCATGTAACGTTACCTCCACGCCCCCTATAGCCGGTAACGTTACAGCCCACAAACCCCCCATTTTCCGCCATCCGGGGCGCCCAAAGGGCGCTAGCCGTACCATTATCCCTCTCCCCACTATCGAGACTCAGAATAGCCTCTAATAGAAGAGGGGGGGGGCCGATCATCGCCCCTCCCCCTCCCCCTAGCTTCCTACCCTCAGTTTTCAGTCCCCATTGTCTGGATGGATACGGGCTGGGGCAAGGGCCAGGGCCTGGGCTGATCGGTGGAGGGCCTATGCCTTATCGCCATCCCTATCCTCTGCCATAGGGCCATGCAGAATCCCTAGCATTTGCCATGGCATACGCCTTAGCAGAGGGGGGCCTGGGAGGGACAGGCTCGGAAAGCGCCCTTTCCCGCCCTGCAGAGTACAAGGCAGAAGTGCATAGCGCATCTGCCCATGCATCTGCCTTAGAGAGCCCCTGAGTTCGAGCATTCGAATCCTGAGGGTCGGAATAGGGGGGAAGGCGCTTAGAGGCGAATAATGAGCCTGGGAATAGGGTTCCGTCCATCCAGGCAGGGTGCGTGTCTGTACGGGGCTTGTAGGAGTTCTGACGGTGCTTCTGTCTCGTGTAGTGGTTGTCACGATAGGGGTGAGGGATAGCTCTGAACGGCTAGCCCGCATACGCGGGCCTGCCTTGGGCGCTAGTGGGATGCTCGCTGGCTGAGCGACGGGGCTTTCACATACGGGCTCGGATGCGAAATCCGCAGTCCTTATCAAAAGCCCTGATTTTCAGCCTGGAAAGCCGTGACACATTGAGGTTGCTTTTCCCGTCTCAGGGAGGTAGGACACGTGTAGGACACAGGTAGTGTTCAGGAAAGGACCCCGAAATGATTGTCATTCGCACCGAGTGGGCATGGTCGACCGAGCAGATAGCGGAGAAGGCCGCACGCATATTCGGCCAGCCTGTCCTCCGAGTGTATCGCTCAAGTGGGCTCTGGGCAGACGTCACGCTGCGGGATGGCACCGTGCGGCACATCTACGACTCCCAGCGCTTTGAAACCCCGGAACCGAAGTAACCCGAGACGCAACCCCTAACCCGAGAGAGAGAGAGGAAAGCACAATGTCACATGAACTGGAGAGCATGTTTTACGCAGCCCACATGGACGGGGGGATTCCCTGGCATGGGCTTGGAACCAAGGTTGAGGGGAACCTGGCGAGCGCCGAAGCGCTGCACGCAGCCGGGCTAGCCTGGGATGTCGCGCTACAGCGAGTCTTTATCCGCGACATGCGCGCGACTGAGAGCCGCATCACAATCGAGATTCCCGACGTGCGCGCGGTCGTTCGCTCCGACACGAGCGCTCCGCTGGCGACCGTGTCGACCAAGTATCAGCCAATTCAGAACCGAGAGATGCTGGCGACCTTTGCCGATGCGGTCGGCGATGCGGCTGTCTGGCACACCGCAGGCTCGCTGCGAGGCGGCTGCGAAGTGTGGGCGTTGGCGGAGATTCCCGGAGACTGGACAGTCGCGGGCGGGAAGCACCGTCGCTTCGTGCTGGCGACTGGCGGACACGATGGCCAGCACACCGTGCGCTTTCTCCCAACAGACGTCACGGTCGTTTGCAACAACACACTGCGGGCGGCGCTGAGCGGTCGCAAGGGCGATGGCTATACCGTGAAGCACATTGGCGACACGGCACAGGCGCTCAGTGTGGTGCGCGATGCGTTCGAAGAGACGTACACGCAGTTTTCGGACTTCAAGAATCGGATGCAAGCCCTGGCAGACGTAAGCCTCTCGACGGAGCGCTGCCGCGACTTGCTAGAGGAAGTCTTGCGGGCCGGTCGGACCGATGACAATGGCAAGCCGGTCACCCTCGGACCCCGTGACCAGACGTGCCTAGAGACGATCCTGCAGCTTTCCGAGACTGGCAAGGGCGCCGATACCTGGCACGGCACGGCGTACGGCTTGCTGCAGGCTACGAGCGACTATGTCGACCACGAACGCATGCAAGACGCGACCGCGGAACGCCGCTTCCTCTATCAGACGAGCGGCGCGGGTAGCAGGCTCAAGGTGCGGATGGAAGCGACCTTGCTGCGGGAGCTAGCGGCCCCCGCTGCGGGCGGAGACGGAGCCAGCGTGCTCGATTCTATCCTGTCCAACGTGGCGTAAGCGGGCGCTGCGGGTTTCGCTCTCGTGTCGCGGCGCGAGAGCGATTCCCGGATAGCCTACCTATCCCCTGCGTGCACGTCGCACGCTGGTATCCCCGAGAGAGAGGAAGGAATGAAAGCGAAACGGCAGTTTTTCCCGCGCCCCTATGAGGGCGCCCCAGCGCTCCGTGCGAGCATCACGTGGATTCCGGGATTGCGGAGCGGCGAGTATCGCACGGCGCGGCTCATCCTCACGTTTTCCACCGTGAAGGATTGGGATGGCGACTACGGTTCGATGTCGTACAGCGACCCGCGCGACGACTTTGCCATTACCGCCTATGTCTCTGCTGACCGCGAGTGCAGCGGGTGGACGTGCGGCTACCTGGACGCGCATTACATCCAGGCAGCGGACGCGGAGCGGATGACAGGTACCTTCCGACGCATCGAGAGGGCGCTTCAGAAGAACTACGAGCGGAGCGGCCAGCGGCCGCAATCCTTCGGTGCCTATGTGCTGCAGGTCGCGCGTGCCATCGGCATTGAACGCATCGCATTCGAGAATGATGCGGAGCGCGAAGCTCGTCAGGGTTCACGCTGGAACGTGCGCGCGGTATCGGATGCGGCGTATGCGGTAGACGGATGGGCGCATGAGGTACGTGCAGCGGAGCGCAAGGCACACAGGCTCGACAAGCAGAAGGATGAATTCGCGCAAGAGCCGGCCCTGACATGCGGGGTTTGCGGAGCGGACATCGCACTAGACCCGTTCCATGCCTGTCCCTCACAGGGTTCCGCATCATGATGGCGCCCGGCATCGTGCTCACGCTGGCCTATGCCGCAGCGGGCCTGACCATTTACCTCTCGGCGCTCAGAGCTTAGCGCGTAAGCCCGCGCTGCATGCGATGCGGCGCGGGTTTCGCGGTAGCCTCTCGCTACCAGAAAGGACCGGACCATGCTCGTGCTGGTTGCGCTCGGAATCATCGTGTACGCGATGCTCGTAGGCTAGCGCCCGAATTCCCACACTCGAATCTGAAAGGACGGACCACATGCTATAGCGCTGCCACATAGACCCTGCTCAGGCATAGGCCAGAGACAATGCTAGGGATGATGCTAGGGCATCTGCTCGGGCATCTGCGTTAGCCATGTCTCAGGCCAAGGCCTGGGCCGATGCCTGAGCAGG
>Ga0126384_10002932_pt1 | contig 10326 bp, 10 predicted proteins | sample PanSoiMetPlot_36_FD_92543 | JGI IMG/M metagenome (GOLD analysis project Ga0126384, IMG submission 92543) | Tropical forest soil microbial communities from Panama - MetaG Plot_36 | ecosystem: Environmental > Terrestrial > Soil > Tropical forest > Bulk soil | place: Panama | collected 2016-02-17 | reverse complement strand
TGCGAAGATGCCGTGGTCCGCGATCCACCTGAAGGTCTCTTCGTAGACTTCTTTGGTGTAGGTCTCGAACACGAGGCGCTCGCCCGGGCCCCAGCGACGCGTGTCCATCCTGGCATGGTACCGCGTCGGGAATTCGTTCGTGTAGTAGTGAGTGTAGAGATCGGGCCGCAGATCGATGTCGCGCTGCGCACGCCTGAGCGCGCGGAAGAATTTGCGCAAGTCTTCGGGGTCGGGATTTCCGCTCACCATGGTCGTGATCATGAAGGTCGTATCGATGACCTTGCGGAAGCCGAGCTGCTCGGCGAAGTAGTAGGGACCGCTGAACAGCGCCGACGCTTGCGCCTTGCCCTCGATCAACTGATCGAGCCGGTGAAACAACATGCCGTCGGCGAAGGTCAGATTGATCTTGTCGGCCGGCATATATTGCTCGAGCGCCTGGATGGTCGAGTAGTGGCTGCCCGACTGATAGCCGACGGCGATGGGAACGCCGGCGAGATCCTCTGGCGTGCGAACCGGCGAATCCGCGGGAACGAAGACGGCCGCGGGCGCCACCGAGTACACGCCCGCATAGAGGCGACCCTTGCCCTTGGAGGCGGCGACGCCCACGGTCCAGTGACAGGCGCAGCTCACGTCGGAGGTGCGCCCGCGCTCGAATGACTGCATGGCGCCGACTTTGTCGCCCTTGAAATGGTGCGCGCCATCGGTCGATTGGATGAGTTCCTGAAAGACGTAATCGAGCCCCTCGTCCTTGAAATATCCCTTCTCCTCCGCCACCCATTCCTGCAACCGGAAATGCGGTTCGATGATGAATTTATTCTTGATCATGGCTGGACTCCTCCTTGATGTTTCAACTTGAGTTCAACAGCAGGCGCGGTTTGTTGCGCTTTTGTCGCGGTGCTCGGCAACGCGCCGCGCCGCGATCATTTTCACGTGCTCGTCGATCAGCCGCCGCGCTCCGGCGCCGTCGCGCATTTCGATGCGCGTGGCCAATTCCATATGTGCGTCGAGAACGCGCCGCGCAACGCTCGGCGTCAGCGTGGGATTGTGCGCAGGCCAAGAGACGTGCTGCAGCGAGACGAGTTGGACCACCAAGACGCGGTTGTGGGAGGCTTCGGCGACGGCGAGATGGAACTCGCGCGAGGAGCGCGTAAAGGCGGAGATATCGTCGATCTTGCGCTCGGCTTCGGCGATGAGTGAGCGCAGCCGAGCATGATCCTCGGCGGTGGAATTTGCCGCCGCGAGTTCCGCGGCCAAACATTCGATCGCGCGTTGCGCCTCCATGATTTCGCTGACTGAGACGCCGGCAAGATCGAGCTGCACGGCAAGCGCCTCGGCGAAGAGGCGGGCATTGCCGCGCGCAATGCGCGCGCCGCCCCCGGAACCGACTTTGATCTCGACCACGCCCTGTGCTTCGAGGGTTCGCAATGCGTCGCGCGCGACGATGCGACTAACGGCAAAACGCTCGGCCAGATCCTTTTCCGTGCCGAGGAAATCGCCCGGGCGAAGCTCTTTTGCGAACAACGCCTCGCGCACCTGGGCGACGATCTGCGTCGACATGGTCGCGCTGCGAAGGGGGACGACGTTTCGTCCGCCGGTATTCATGGCCGGATGAAGCCGCATGCAAAGCTCCTAGCTGTGCCGAAAGATAATAAAGATAATATCTTTGGTCAAGCCCCGACCAGCGAGGTTTTCTGGGGCCTGCCTTGACCGCCTTACACGGCGGCGCAAGCTGCTCTCGCCATGTTCGTCGCCTTCTTCCGCGAGCTCAAAACCGCCGGCGTCCCGGTGACGCTGCGCGAATATCTCACGCTGATGGAGGCAATGGAGAAAGACCTCGCTGGCCGTCGGGTCGAGGACTTTTATTACCTCGCGCGCACGACGCTGGTGAAGGACGAGCGCAATCTCGACAAGTTTGATCGCGTCTTCGGGCACGTGTTCAAAGGCCTGGAGCTAGTGAGTGAGATGCTCACCGCCGAAATCCCGGCTGCGTGGCTGAAAAAACTTGCCGAAAAATATCTCACCGACGAGGAAAAGCGACAGATCGAGGCAATCGGCGGCCTGGACAAGCTGCTCGAGCTGTTGCGCCAACGCATGAAAGAGCAGAAGGGGCGCCACCAGGGCGGCAACAAGTGGATCGGCACGGCTGGGACATCACCCTTCGGCGCCTACGGATACAATCCTGAAGGCGTGCGCATCGGCCAAGACGAGAGCCGCAACTTTCGCGCCGTCAAGATCTGGGACCGGCGTGAATTCAAAGACCTCGACGACCAGGTCGAGCTCGGCACGCGCAACATCAAAATCGCGCTGCGCCGGCTGCGCAACTTCGCCCGCACCGGCGCGCCCGAGGAGCTCGATCTCGACGGCACCATCAAGGGCAGCGCCCACAAGGGCTATCTCGACATTCTCATGCGGCCGGAGCGCCACAACGCGGTGAAGGTCCTCCTCTTCCTCGACATCGGCGGATCGATGGATTGGCACGTCAAGGCCACCGAGGAGCTGTTCTCGGCCGCGCGCAGCGAGTTCAAGCACATCGAGTATTTCTATTTCCACAATTGCCTCTACGAAAAGGTGTGGAAGGAAAACCGTCGCCGGTTCGACGAAACCACGCCGACCTGGGACGTGCTGCACACCTATCCGCACGATTACAAAGTCATCTTCGTCGGCGACGCTTCGATGTCGCCCTACGAGATCATGGCGCCCGGCGGTTCGATCGAGCACTTCAACGAGGAGGCCGGCGCGATCTGGATGGAACGCGTGGCGCGAACCTATCCTGCCTGCGTGTGGCTCAATCCCGTGGCGGAGAAGGATTGGGACTACACGCAGTCGATCCGCATCATGCGCCAGCTCATGGGCGGGCGCATGTATGCGCTGACGCTCGAGGGACTGGACAACGCGATGCGAGAGTTGACGCGCTAGCGCGCAATCCGATCTCTACGCCTTATGAGGTACTAAAGATTGCTCGGCGTGCCGATCCAGCGGCCCATGCGGAGCAAGTGGCGCGATATGGCGATATCGGTGACACGGCCGATCAGATTTGCCACCGGCACCGGGCCATGCGCGACCTGGTCGCGACTGTCGACGCTATTGGCGCGATTGTCGCCCAGGACGTACACGTGTCCCGGCGGCACCCGCATTTCCGCTTCGTTCGCAAAGGGCGCCTGCGCATCGCCCGCCTCGACGTAGGGCTCCTCCGCCATTACCCCGTTGACGATGGCGCGGCCGCCCTTGATGGCGATGCGGTCGCCCTCGATGGCGACGATGCGTTTGATATAGTGAAGCTCCTCTTGCTTGGGATGAACGTAGACGGCGACCTCGCCGCGGCTCGGATGGCGGGTGCGATAGTATGTGGCGTCGGCGAGAAAATATTCACCCTGGCGCAGCGTGGGCTCCATGCCTGCGCTCGTGGCGTTCAACCACAACAGCCGGCCCGATGCTTTCGCGTGGAGCGCATAAATGCACGGCCCCGCGAAGATCAGACAGGCGAGCACAAAAGCGCCCGCGTAGGTGGTCCAGCGGCTGTAGCGCTGATGTGGAAAGTCCCGCATCCGATACGCGCGCGAAATCGCGTCGACCATGATGTAGAGCCACAGCCCGAGAAGGAGCGCGAGACTGACGGCGAACATCCAGAACCGCGCCAACACCCCCATCATGGCGAACATCAGGAGCGTGTCGGCGATGATCACCAGAATGAACAGCGTCACGCCGCGGCGCGCCTGGCCGATATACAGGTGGCCAAGTCCGGGGGTCAGCGCGGTCAGAAGGGCCGTCATCCACGGCGATGGGCCGCTTCGTTGGGTCGTCTGGTCGTTTGCCTCGGTGGGCGCGTAGTCGGCAAATGCCATCCAAAGAGCTCCGGATATCGCCCCTTGCGCACACCCGACAGTTCGCAATCCCCCGTGACTTTTAGTATCGCGAGGACCGGTCAAGGTTCGAGTGGCCCTGCCGATTATTTGATCGTTGCTACAGCTTTAACGAGCAAGGATCTCGGAGTCGGGACAATCTGGAGTTGTGCGCCCCCCGCAGGGGCGTGCCTGCAATCAACGCCGCACGGCGACGTAAGCACCGGCGAGCGCCATAACGGCGGCGACGGCGAGCGCCACCAAATTGACCGCGAGATTGAGACCCGGGCCGACCGCTTTTGAGGCGGCGCGGGGATCGCCGATCTGCGCAAGCGCGAAAACGATGGCGGCGGCCGCCGCCCAGCGCAGTAGCCGAAAGCGGCGCCAGGGTGGAGGAACACGGCTGAGGACCGCGGCGGTTATTCCGCCGGCGAGGAAAGCGAGGCCGGCGATGGCCCACCAGGGACCGGTGGTGCGCAACTGCCGTGTACCGGTGTCGAACATATTTTGCCACAGACTGGCGAGCTCGAAGCCGGCGCCGCGTAGATAGAGCTGCAGCGCAAGCGAAGCCAGAACGCCGCAGGTCAACGCCGCCGCATAGATCAGGGCGGGGGGCTGCGCGAGAGGGGCGGTTTCTCGCTTGAGCGGCTGCACGGGGACCATGCCGGAAAGCTCGGAGGCGGCGAATGCCCGGGCTCGGCCCGGGCATCAATTCCGCTGGCTTAGAGATCTAGGGGCTCAGCCGCGACGCTCGGCTTCCCAGATGCCTGAACAGGCGCCGTTGCCGTTGCCGCTCCAGGATCCGGCGCCGCTTGTCGAAGCGAGGTGACCTTTGCCGACCGCGCTCTTGTCGCCGGCGCTGACGTTGACGATGACGGCGCCGTTCTTGCCGACCTTGCCGGAGATGTTGATGGGCGCAGAGCCGGCATTGACGAGGCTGCCGTTGGTAATGCGGACCGGGTAGCGATACGCGGCATCGCATTGTCCCGTCTTGGTCACAATCACGACGCTCCAGAGCCCGTCATAATTCGGGCCGGCCTCCGCGGCGGGCAGTGCGGCTGCGCAGGCAAGCGCCAGCGCCACCGATAGGCCCGCGGCCCGGCTGCCAATTCGCGAATAAGTCATTGTTGCCCCTTCCTGTTTTCGTGCCGGGCGCTGCCCCCTCAATCCCGGGCGAAACGGCACCGAATACAGCGATCCTCATTAGCGCCACCCGTTAGTCGCGGAAAAGGTGCGGTTGGTTCAAATCACGCCTTTCCCTCGCCTCGCGAAGCGGGGCGCGGGGGTTCCGGCGCGGAGCCGCAGCGCTTTCCGCCCCGCGGAAATCCTGCTGTGCTTTGCCGCGTAGCAGTCCAACGGGAGGAGAACATGCCGGCTGAGCGTTTCGACTTTCCCAATGCGCAAGGACAGAAGCTCGCCGCGCTGCTCGATCGACCCGTTGGCGAGCCGCACGCTTACGCGCTGTTTGCCCATTGCTTTACCTGCGGCAAGGACATCCACGCCGCCAAGCGCGTGGCCGAGGGGCTCACCGCGCTCGGCGTCGCCGTGCTGCGCTTCGACTTCACCGGACTAGGCTCGAGCGAGGGCGAATTCGCCAACAGCACTTTTTCCTCCAATGTCGCCGATCTGGTCGCGGCCGCGAACGAATTGCGCCGCCGTGCCCGAGCGCCCGCGATCCTCATCGGCCACAGCCTCGGCGGTACGGCCGTGCTCGCGGCGGCCGCCGAGGTTGCCGAGGCGCGCGCCGTGGTAACGATCGCGGCGCCGTGCGATCCCACCCACGTGACCGGCCTATTCAAGGATCGCCTCGACGAAATCGCCGCCAAGGGCGAGGTCGAAGCCACGCTCGCAGGTCGGCAATTTCGCATCAGCCGTGCCTTCGTGGACGACCTCGCCGAACACAAACTGCTTGCGCGGATTGCCGATCTGCGCAAGGCGCTGCTCATCTTTCACTCGCCCACCGACGAAGTCGTCGGCATCGAGAACGCGAGCCGCATCTTTGCCGCCGCCAAACACCCGAAAAGCTTCGTGTCGCTTGCTGGCGCCGATCACCTTCTCAGCCGCCGTAGCGACGCCGCCTATGTCGCCAACGTCGTCCATGCCTGGGCCGAGCGCTATCTCGACGTGCCGCAGGGGGTGCCGGAAATGTCGCGCGATGCCAAGACGGTGGTGGTTCGCGAAACCCGCCGGGGCCGCTTTCAGCAGGAAATCACGGTCGGCGTCCACCGCTTCCTCGCCGACGAGCCGGTCGAGGTCGGCGGTCTCGACAGCGGTCCAGGTCCCTACGATCTCTTACTTGCGGGGCTCGGAGCCTGCACGGCGATGACGCTTCGGCTCTACGCCGAGCGCAAGGCCCTGCCGCTCGAGCGGGTGACGGTCGAACTCAGCCATTCCAGAATTCACGCCGCCGATTGCGCAGACTGCGAGACCAAAGAAGGCATGCTCGACCGCATCGAACGGGCCTTTGCGCTGCGCGGGGCGCTCGACGCCGAGCAGCGACGCCGCCTGCTTGAGATCGCCGACAAGTGTCCCGTCCACCGCACGCTGACATCGGAGATCGATATCCGGACGGTGGAGCGGCGCGAGCCGTGATCGCCGGGCGACGGCGCGGCATCGACCGGCCGCTGCCACCAACTCGTGCTGCGACAACGTAGCCTGCGGCATCATGCCCGCGGCTTTCCGGCGCGACCGATCGTCTCGCAGCGATTGATCCCTGTGCTGGATCGGCCAATCCTGATCGATGCAGTCAAGGCACAGGGGGCAAGCATGGGCCTGCTGTTGGCATTCATCATTTGCTTGATCATCGGTCAGTCGCTCTCGATCGGATTGGGTTTGCTGGTCGAGCGCTACACGACGCCCTACACCGGCCTCGTGACCTTCATCGCGGCCTATTTCACGATGTTCTGGCTGGCTTGGCGGCTTGCAGTCCGCATCACGGAGCCACGCCCGCGCCTGGCCGCGGACTAGGGCGAACTCATAAAATCGCAATTGCGCGGCAATCGCTGGCCGATGTCCGCTTTGCTAGAAAGCGGACAAACAGCAGACGTTTCGATATGTCCACTTAGTGCCAAAAGCGGACATAACGCGCCGCAGCATGGGTTGGCTTATTCGATCACCTCATCGGCGCGTGCGAGCAGGGACGGCGGCACGTCGAGGCCGAGCACCTTGGCGGTGACCAGGTTGACGACCAGGTCGAATTTGGTCGGCTGCTCCACTGGTATGTCGGCAGGCTTCGCTCCGCGCAAAATCTTGTCGACATACTCGGCGGCGCGCCGGAATAGTTCTAAGAAATTTGGTCCGTAGGACATGAGCGATCCGGCTCTGACGAAGTCACGCTCACCAGAGATTGTGGGCAGTCGCTCGCCAGCCGCAAGGGCGATGATGTTCGAGCGATTGGCAACTATCAGTTGATCGACAGCAAGATAAACTGCGTCAGCTTTGGTCTTTAGGTCTTGGAATGCGGGCGCGATATCTTCCGCCCGCCGGATAGCAAGTGGAATGATTTCAAGGCCGAGCCTGCGAGCCTCAGCCTGTGTCGCACCCATTTCAAGCGCAGGCTGGGTATTGTCGGCATTAAACATGACGGCCAGTCGGCGGAGCTGAGGCATAACTTCACGCAAAAGTTCAACTTTCTTGCCAGCAAGCTCGGCCGCTTGGTTCGACTGCCCAGTCACGTTGCCCCCAGGTTTCGCGAGACTGGCAACCAGACCGCTGCCGACCGGATCGGTTGCTATGGCAAAGACGATAGGAATAACCGTGGTCGCCTGTCTTACAATAGGGACGGCGCTCCCGACCGTAAGAATGACATCGACCTTTAGACGCACAAACTCAGCCGCAATCTCGGCGTAGCGCTCTGGACGGCCTTCTGACCAGCGATACTCAATTGCGATGGTACGGCCCTCGACCCAACCGAGTTCGCGCAGGCGGGCCACAAAAGCAGCCGCCCACGGAGCAAAGCCCGAAGCACTCGCACCAAGAAATCCAATAGTAGGAAGCTTGCCCGTCTGTTGCGCGGACGTCCTCATGGGCCACGTTGCCGTGGCGCCAACGATAAGCGTGATGAACTCGCGCCGCCTCATTGTCGCACCCGCGGAATGGTAGCAATCCGAACTGGTGCTCGGGAAGGGGCGGTCTTAGAGCCAAGCTATGTCCGCTTTGGGGTCAGGAGCGGACATCACCCGACACCGAGCCAATGTCCGCTTTACACCCGAAAGCGGACATCTGATCTGCGCGTTTTAATGAGTGCCCGCCCTAAAGCGCGCCGAACTCGCGGACTAAAGCGCGCCGAACTCAAGGACTGAGATTGGCAGCAGCCGCGGCGGTTACTGCTGACTGTTCGCGCCGCGCATCGAGAACTCCGGCAGCGTGTCTCCGAAAGCCGTGCCCTTCTTGCCAGCCGCGACGCCAACTTCGTAGAGCGCCTGCATGTATTTGCCATCGAAGGGGCCGCGGCTCGGAAAATCGAAGCTGGGGTCGACATGGGCGATGCGTAGCGCGATTGCTTGTCGCTGCGCGCCGGCATAGACCAGCATCAGCTCTGCACGCAGCGCCGCCGTCAGCGCCACGCCGATCGAGCGGCCGAGCACACCGGGGATATTGCGCTCCGGCATCTTAAATTCGGGCCCGAGTTTCGAGTTGACCATCACGTAAAGCTGGCCGAGCGGCGGACGTGACGTGCTGCGCGCCGAAAGCATGGTTTCCGGCATGACGAAGAACGGCGCCGTGAGCGTGCCGTCGCCGTGCAGCTCCTGGAATTTCTTGCCGTTCGCCTCGACCTCGATTGGAACCGGCGAAAAGAAACCGGGAATGGCGGAGGACGCGAGCAGGACGTCGCGAAACAACCGCAGGCCTTGCTCGCCGTGTGCGGCGATCGCGCCCATGTTCCAGATCACGCGCCGCCCGGCATCGAGATTGGTGGTCGCCATCCAGAGGCGCCGCCCGCGCGCGTGCTCAGCGGCGATCTCCGAAACGAGCGCCGGGGTCACGCGCTGCTCGATCAAGCGCTTGAGCGGCCAATAATCGAACAGGCTCTCGCGAGTCGTGCGATCCTCAAAGATGTCGGCTGCGCCGATGCTCGTGAAATTCTTGTGCAGATCCTCGTCATATCGGGAGCCGAGAAAAGCAAAAGGAGCGATCAGCGCGCCGATGCTGACGCCGGTCACGACGGCGAATTGTGGCCGCGTGCCCGCTTCGCTCCAGCCGGTGAGAACGCCCGCACCGTAGGCGCCGTCGGAGCCGCCGCCCGAGATCGCCAGCCACGGCCCGCTTGCCTGCGGCAACAGCCGCGCAAATGCGGTCTCGGAATCACCCCAGATGCGCGCGTCCGCAATCCCGGGAATGACGGCGTCGTCGTCTTCCTGCGCGGTGAAAGCGGTCCGCTCTTCCTGCTCCCTTCCAGCGCTTTTCGGCGGCGTACCTTTTCTCTCGATTTTCTTCTTCGCCGCATGGGTCTGCGCCTGCACCGACGTCCACGCGGCCGGCGGGCATGCCAACAGCAGCATGCAAAGGAGTCCGGCGGCAAACCCGCAACCCATGCGCAGCGTGTGCAAAGGTCTTCTCATCCCTTCGAGGCGTCCTGTGTTTGTACGTTACCTTCGCGACTGTGCTCTTGGCAAAGACGCGTCGACACGCGCTCGCGTTGCGAATGCGCAGAGCCGCTGTCGATTCAAGCGCATTGATAGAGTGATTCGCGTGTGCCTCAACCTCGCGTCGCGCTCCACACGCCGGCGCAGGCCCCGCTCGGACCTTGGCCGCGCCAGCTTCCGCTGCCGGTGCTGCGTGACAGCCGCCCCGTGCCAATGGCGTATTGCGGGCCGCTGGACACGCGCACCGTGACGCCGCCGGAGGGGGTGACGCGTCCGGTCAGGCTGACCGGGCCGCCGCCTGCGTAATAAACCTGTCCGCGGGCGATCGTCACGCCGTACCGGTAAGCTTGGTCGCAGGGACCGGTCCTGGTGACCACAAGCACGCTCCATGGGCCGTCGAACGACGCTGCGTGCGCGGATAGGCTGGCACAAGCGATTGCGGCGGCAAAACCCGTGGCCAGCGCGGCGGCGCGGATGGAATGGCTGATCATTGGAACCCTCGTCTTGCGGCGCCTTCAAGAGCGCGCCTGGTTGTGCTCGTTATGGCCTTTCTTCATCATGGGAAAGCGATCGGGGGCGGCTCACAACTCGCGCGGCATCAGTTAGCAGAAGGCGCGCGGTGAAAGAAGGGGTTTCGGCGCGGCTCAAGCGGGCGGCACGGATCCGCCTCACGATCGTGTTATTATTGTGTTCGACATGGTCATGGCTCGCGCCAAGCTCAAAACGCAGGAGGAACGCCATGCAACTTATTGCGCTCGGTTTGGGCTTTGCCGTGACGCTCGCGCTTGCGCTCACGCAAGCTTCGGCGCAAGGCGCCACATCAGGGGTCGAGCGCCTGTATATCTTGAATTGCGGAGAGGGCGTTGCCGGCGACATCTCGCGCTGGTCGCCCGGCGTGAATG
>Ga0126384_10002931_pt1 | contig 10331 bp, 9 predicted proteins | sample PanSoiMetPlot_36_FD_92543 | JGI IMG/M metagenome (GOLD analysis project Ga0126384, IMG submission 92543) | Tropical forest soil microbial communities from Panama - MetaG Plot_36 | ecosystem: Environmental > Terrestrial > Soil > Tropical forest > Bulk soil | place: Panama | collected 2016-02-17 | reverse complement strand
GATTGGATAGACCGTGACCGGCCTGCCGTTCTGCCACTGTACGATCACCACCGGCGCGCCGACGCGACGGCCTGCCGCGTCGAACTTCACGCCCCCCGGGAAAGAATCGGCCGCTTGACCGGTCTTGAGATCGAGCTTGTGGATCTCTTCGTTCACTTTAGTCCTATCGGCGACGCCCGCGCGCTCCAGCGCCTCCTTGATAATCCAGGTGTGACCGTAGCCTGCGAGGCCATCTTGGGTGATCCACGGCTCGCCCGATTGCTTTTTGTAGAGATCAGCGATGCGCTCCTGGCCTTTCAGTTCCCAATTGGCGACGATGAAGAATACGCCTTCGATTAGGTCGGCAGGAACATTCTTGAGCACTTCCGGTGCGCCCATGTGCGCGCCGTTGGCGATGATTGGAATCGCACCCTTGGCGAGGCGAAACTCGTTCAATTTCTCCAGTCCAAGCTTGAGGTCGGAGATCGTGGTTGAGATAAACAGAAGGAAATCTGGTCGGGTAGATCGCACCTTCTGTATCAGTGGCGTAGCGTCCGAGAGCGGCGGGGTATAGGTTTCATCCAACACGGTCTTGATGCCGAGCTTTTGCAGTCCGCCCTCGCGCATGGGCTTGAGAAAGCTCACCGGCGACGCGGTGTTATCGCCGATTATGCCGGCTGTAGTTGGCACCTTGCCAGTCGCCGCCTTCCCGAGCTCAAGAATTGTCGGAAGCGCGTTAGTTGATTGCCAGCTGGCAGTCGGGGAGCTCTGGAATACGTATTTGAAGCCGCGATCGGTGATCGCGTCCGAATAAGACAGCGTCAGCCACGGAATTTGTGCGCGCTCCGTCACTTCGGTCACGGCGAGCGTGAACGTGGAGAGCCACGCCCCCATACCGCCAACAACGTCCGGCTCTTGCGCCACGAGGCGCTGCGCTGCGTTCTTCGCCTTCTCCGCCGAGTCGCCGGCGTCGATCGCGACCAGCTCTAGCTTTGCGCCGCCAAGCGCCTTGATGCCACCCGTTGCGTTGATTTCATTTATCGCGGTCTCGGCGCCGAATTTGACCAGCGTTCCTTGGCGTGCCCAAGGACCCGACAGGGGGGTGATGACGGCAATCTTAACGTTCTTTGACTGCGCCCGAACCGCAACTGGGGTTGAAGAGAGAGCCGAAATTGCAATCGCGCTCGCTGCTAGAACGGCGTCTCGTCGGGTTAGTGATCGTATACGCATTTGCTTTCCTCCGTGTTATCGATCGAGTTAATGTTGTCGCGGCATCTCCCCGGCGCAGCTTCCCAAAAATGCTCTACATACCGAGGTAGGCGCGGCGTATGCGCTCGTCGGACATCAGCGCGTTGTGTGTACCCTCCATCGCGACGTGACCTGTCTCCAGCACGTAGCCGCGGTCACAGGTCTCAAGAGCCTCGACGACGCGCTGCTCGACCAGCAGAATGGTGACATGGTGCTGCGTGTGGATCTGATGAATACGCTCGAAAATCGCGTCGACGATAGTCGGCGCAAGACCCATTGAGGGTTCGTCGAGCATCAACAGCTCAGGCGCGGAGGCAAGCCCGCGGCCGATGGCCAACATCTGTTGCTCGCCACCGGAGAGCGTACCGGAGAGCTGATCGCGGCGCTCCGAGAGAATGGGAAAGAGCTCTAGGATCATCGGCAGCAATTCACTCCAGCGCTCCTGCCCTTTGCGGGTGTAAGCACCCATCTCCAGGTTTTCCAGGACTGTCATCGAAGCGAACACCTGTCGCCCCTCAGGCACATGAGCGATGCCGAGATGGGCACGCTCGGCGGGCGGTACGGCGAGTAGATTTTGGCCCTTGTAGATGATTTCGCCGGCAACCGGGGTGACAACTCCGGAGATCGTCTTAAATAAGGTGGTCTTGCCAGCGCCATTCGGGCCGACGACAGCGACAAACTCACCACGCTCGACGTCGAGCGAAACGCCGCTCAATGCGCGCAAGCCCCCGTAGGCGACGTCAAGCGACCTGATCTTTAGCACGGTCCATCCACTTCTTACCGAGATAGGCCTCGATCACCGCTGGGTTCCTGACAACGTCAGCAGGCGTGCCGCTTGCGATCACTCGACCGTGGTCGAGCACACTGAAATGATCCGCAAGCTTCACCATGGCGTGCATGGTGTGCTCGATAATCACAATGGTCACGCCTTCGCGGTTTAGCTGCTGGATGATCGGTAGAATATCTTCAAGCTCGTCGTGTCCAAGGCCGGCAAGTGTCTCATCGAGCAACAAGAGCTTGGGGCGCGGCGCGAGCGCGCGCGCAAGCTCCATAAGGCGGAGTTGCTTGGTGGTCAATCCGCCGGCGAGCGTATGGGCCTGGCTGTCGGCCAATCCAACGCGCTGGAGCGCCTCGTAGGCAAGCCGCTCAGCCTCGTCGTCTGTCTTGGAGCCGACGAACGCGCCGATCGCAACATTTTCGAGCACCGTCATGCGCGGAAATGATCGCACGACCTGGAAGGTGCGGCCTACGCCGCGTGCGCAAACTTCGTGCGGCTTGAGACCGCCGATCTCCGCGTCGGCGAAACGCATGCTTCCGCTGTCCGCTGCGAGAAAGCCGTTGAGGACATTGAACAAGGTGGTCTTTCCGGCCCCGTTTGGGCCGATAACGCCGTAGATTACCCCCTCCGGTACGCTCAGGGTCACGCGATCAACCGCCTTGAGGCCACCGAACGAACGCGACACGTCATCAAGTTGCAAGATTGGCTGGCCAAAGGCGGGGCGGGGCACCGAGTCCGCCGCGATTGTGGCCAGGCGAGGTTGTGCCCCTATTCTCACTGGCATTGCGCGGCGCGCCATAATGCGATCGCGCACCTTCCAATAGATTCCCTCGGGCGCGACCAAGATAATGACGATGATTGCTAGCCCATACACTACACCCTGGATGCCCGGAAGAATGTTGCCAAGTTCTGCGTGTAGCGTCTCGGCCAGCGGGATCAAGATCGCTGACCCGATTACCGGCCCCCAAAAAATTCCAACGCCGCCGAACAGAGCGACGATCAGCGCCTGCGCGGAAACGAGGGCACCGAACACCGTTTGCGGCGTCACTACGAGCAGAATGATGGCGTATAAGCCACCGGCGGCCGCCGCCATGCCAGCGCTGAGCATCATCGCTAACATCTTCCAGCGCGCGGCGTTGATGCCGGCAGCTTCCGCGGCCGGCTGATTTTGTTTGATTGCGAGCAATGAACGGCCGAAGCGCGAACGTTCGACATGCAACGACATGATCATGCAAGCGACCATGACGATCATCGAGATCAGCATGTAGACGCGCTGATCGCTGAACTGCATGTAAGTGACTGGATTCTCGCGCTTCATCGGAAGCGAGACTTCCTGATAGCCCAACCACTCGAACACGTAGAGCATGGCGAGTGGGTAGGCGAGCATCGATAGCGCGAAGTAATGGCCGCGCAGCCTGAACGTCGGAATGCCGATGAGCACGCCTGCAATCACACCGACGAGAATGCCAAGCGGAATGCCAAGCCACGGCGTGACGCCGAACTTTACGAACGCGATTGTCACAGTGTAGGCGCCGAGCCCGAAGAACGCCGCGTGGCCAAACGAGATCATGCCGCTGTAGCCAGACAGCACGTTCCAGCCGAGGCCCATCGTCGCCCAGATCAACACCAGCGTCATCATGAGCTGGTAGTAGGAATTTTTCACCACGAAGCCGATTGCGAGATAGATGACCGCGAAGAGTGCGATCAATGCGTACTGCCTCATGAACGCGTTTTGTTTGCTCCCCATCAGGTCCGCTCCCAGACGCGGCCGAACATTCCCTGCGGCCGGAAGAAGATGATGATCAGGAAGACAACAAAGATCGCGGTGTTTTGTAGCTGATAAGGCAGGGCCAGCGTCGACATCTGCTGCACCAGGCCAATCGTCAGGCCGCCCCAGAAGGCGCCGAGGATCGAGCCCATACCGCCGAGCACTACGCCGGCATACATCACAATGACAAAGTCGAAGCCGATGTAGGGCTGGAACGACTGCGACATCGCGAACAGGCCGCCTGCGATCGCAGTGATACCAACACCGAGGCCGAAGGCTATACGGTGCGAGCGGTCGACGTCGATTCCGACATAGGCGGCGGCGATCGGATTGTCGGCGGCCGCGCGCAACGCCTTGCCGAGATTTGTGCGCATGAGGAAGAAATACAGTCCAATCGCGCAGATGACCGCCATGACAAAGCCGACCGTCCGCGCCTGATTGAAGAAGATGAGGCCGATCTCCCAGGATTCACGCGATAGCGGAGTTTGAACTGACAACGGCGTAGACCCGAACAGGATCAGACCGCCATTAGCCAGAACCAGCGCGATGCCGAGGGTGAGGATGATCTGCGCGTAGTGCCCCTCGGCCTCGGCTGAAATGACACGCGCGCCTGTAACGTGTGAGATCAGGTACTTATGCAATAGCCAGCCGATGACAAAGACCACCGGCCCCGCAAGTACCGCCCCGACCACGGGGCCGACATAGGGGCCAAGAAACACCAGAACGCCAAAGCCGGTGACGAGGTAGTAGGCGACATACATGCCGAGCATCATGAAGTCGCCATGCGCGAAGTTCACGACCCGCATCACGCCGAAGATGATGCCAAGCCCGACGCACATCAGCCCATAGGTACCGCCAACCAGCAGGCCTGCCGCCAGAGCCTGAAGGCCATCGATTAGAAGCCACTGCCAATCAGTCACGGTCGAATCCTTGGGCGTCAACCCGCAGTTCGGCGGCCGCTAAGGACTCAGCGGCGTCGATGCCGCGTCGAAACTCGTCAGCGGACGAATCCTTCCCGCCCAGCGGCAACGCAAGTGCCTCGCCATCGACCGATTTTTCTTATGAGGCCGAAATCGTGCGCCGAATGGCGACCATTTCTCGATTTCATGCGCCGTCCTCCCGAGCGACGCTGGTGAGCGCACAATGCGCTAAATTTTTCTATGCGCCCATTGTGTTGATACTTTTGCTCAGGTTACGGTTGATCCGTTCGAGCCGTCAAGGTTCGTCGGATGCTAGAGTTCGCGCACTACTAAGACTTGCAATAGCGATTTCCATCCATGGCCGCGCTGACATCGGACATTGCTGAATTCGTAACGTCGGTTGCAGCAAATGCGCTACCAGAGCGATGTAGCTATGGCGCACGCATCGGCATGATCGACTGCGTCGGCGTCATGATTGCCGGCGCTGGCGAGCCGGCCGTGCAGCTTATCGCCGCTACGGTCGCTGCCTCGACGCAAAACGAGGGCGCTCCGGAAATTCCCTCCGGTCGCAATCTGGCAGCAACCGATGCTGCCCTCGTCAACGGGGTAGCTGCCCACGCACTCGACTACGACGATGTGGGCATGGATGGGCATCCCAGTGCCGTGCTCACGCCGGCCATCCTGGCCGAGGGCTGGTCGCTGGGCGTTAGCGGCAACGAGGCGATCGCAGCCTACGCAGCGGGTTACGAGGTCTGGGCGCTGTTACAGGAAATCGAGCCCGGCCACTTGCATGAGCGCGGATTCCATCCAACGGCGATCTGGGGCGCTATTGCTGCGGCAGCGGCGTGCGCACGTCTCAATGCGCTGACAGTGGAAGAGACACGCCATGCCATCGCAATCGCCGCTTCGCTCGCGGCCGGCGTCGTCGCCAATTTCGGGACGATGACGAAACCGCTGCACGTCGGGCGCACCGCGCAGGCTGGAGTGCTTGCCGCCCGCCTGGCCAAGTCAGGCTTCACCGGCTCGCCCGACGCGCTCGAACATTCGGCCGGTTTCATGCGCGCCCACTCACCTTCCGCAACTCCGAAGGTTGACCTTGGCAATTGGCAATTGGGTCGCGAATGGCGGCTACCGAAATACGGGATCAACATCAAGCGCTATCCGATGTGCTACGCAACCCACCGCTCAATTGACGCTATGCTCGATCTTATTCACGAGCACAATATATCGCCTGACGCCGTCGGCGAGGTGCATGTACGCATCGGCAGCACCCAGAGCGTGATGTTGCGAAATCACCACCCGAAGACGGCGCTGGAAGCAAAATTCAGCCTTGAATTCGCAATGGCCTCCGCGATGGTGGCGCGACGCGTCGGGCTTGCCGAGCTCGACGATGCCTTCGTGCGCCGTACCGACGTGATCGAAAACATGCGCAAAGTGAAATGCACCACAACCGAAGAGACCTTGCCCGACATGCCATTTGCGCCCGAGGACAATCTCAGTATCGTTCTCAAATCTGGTGAGGTAATCAGGCATGCACCGGTAGCGCGTCCCAAAGGGAGCTGGCGGAAACCGCTGAGCGATGATGAATTACGTGATAAGTTTATCGATTGCGCGAAATCAGGTCTCGGCGAGCGAGGCGCCGATGCCGCGTTCCGGCACATGAATGAGATCGAGCGGCTTGCAAGCGTACGGGATTTGCCGCTGATGGCGCAAATCTGACCCCACAACCAGCTACGCAGTTTAGTCTATCTTGGGCTCTGCATCGATCCGCACAACCCAACCCTCGAGCCCCGGTCGCGCAGCCGGATAGCGGATAAGCACCAGCGGATCGTGCCCAGGTACGATGTGGCCCATGCTCGGCGCCAACTTCTTGATCGTCGCATAGCCTTCCAACACGTCGCCGACGTTGTAGGTCACGGGAAACACCCGTCCAGTTTCGATATGGGCGTAGAGGTGCGTTGCGTCGGACGCGATCACAACGTTGCCGCGTTTGGTCTTCACGCAGACGCATTGCAGGCCCTTGGAGTGGCCGCCGATCCTGTGCACGGTGATGCCGGGGGCGATCTGACTGGCCCCGTCATGAAACTCAACTCTGCCTGCGAACACTTTGCGCACCATGGCGACAACGTCGTCGACTTCAAAAGGGAAACGCTGCAAAGCATGGCACATGCAGCGCCCAGTCGCATAACCCATCTCAACGTCCTGCAGATGATAACGCGCGCGCGGAAACAAGTCGTAGTTGCCGGCATGGTCGTAGTGGAGGTGTGTGACGATAACGTTCTCAATCCTCTCCGGGTCGATCTCGATCGCTTTCAGCCCCTCTCTGATCGGATTCGTGACCCGGCGTTGTCGCTTCTGCGCCATGATCTCGTCGAAGCCAGTGTCAACGATGAAGGTGCCGTGCGCGCCGACGATCGCCCAGACAAAGTAATCGAGGGGCTGTGGGATATCATGCGCATCGCCGCCGATGAAATTCTCCGACGATTTGCGGTGGTGGTGACCGTAACGAACGGCGTAGATGTCGTACACGTCGTCGGCCATGGTCTCACCCGGACTTCTTCGCGCGTACCTCGACGCCCGCCCAGCGCTCGACGCACTGAACGACGGTGGTGAAGTCCTTATCAGCCCCGAATTCACTAGTCGAAAGCAGCGCCCTCGTGCGAGAAATCATTTGGCCATCAAACACGACGAGCCGATGGCCCGCTTCGATTGAGCGGCGTCCCATCGGATAACCCATGTTGCCCAAGCCGATGAATCCGGTATCCATGATTTCTTATCCGCCTATTTGTGCGATCGACTAACGAAGAAATCGTCCGCAGACGGTCGCATGCCGTGCGCATAAATGCTATTCAAACTCGCTCTTTTCCAATTGTGTCATGCTGGACAGCGAGAACGGGAGGAACCATGAAAGACTATCCAGGCTCCGCCTGGTTTGCTCGCTATCGCGAGCGAGTCAATGCCGATCCCGAACTCAAAGTGATCGGCGACTGGTTTACCACGACATTCGCACTGGCTTTCGGCGACAACCGCTATGCCCTGAAAGTCGAAAAAGGCTCTATCGTCGATGTCGTCGTCTCGCCGAAGTTCGATGTGCGCATCCTATTCGGATTTCAGGCGCCGGTTGAAGTCTGGCGCAAGTTCTTGAGCCCCAATCCACCGCCATTGTTCCACGACTTCTTCGCTATGCTGATGCGAGTACCAGAGTTCGTGCTTGAGGGCGATGGGCTGGTAGCAATGCAGAACGCCCGCGCCCTGCATCGCATGATGACTATCATGCGTGAGACGGGAACGCCCAATGCCTGAATTTGAGCCGATCATCGGACGATTTTTCTGCGTCGGCATCGACGGCGCCGAGCATCGCATCTATGTCGAGGAAGCTGGCAAGGGAATCCCGTTGCTGTGCCTCCATACGGCCGGCGCCGATAGCCGACAATACCGCCATCTGTTGAACGATACGGCGGTGACCGAGCGGTTCCGGGTTGTTGCCTTCGACCTGCCATACCATGGCCGTTCAACGCCGCCGGACGGATGGTGGTTGAAAAAATATCGGTTAACGACGGCGTCATATCTGGAAACGGTCCGCGCGGTGTGGCTCACCCTCGGGCTCGAACGGCCGGTCATCATGGGTTGCTCGATGGGCGGGGCCATCGCACTCAAGGTCGCCGCCGAGTACCAGGACGAGCTCACCGGCATCATTGGACTGGAAAGTTCGGCCTACGCACCAGGACGCTACAACGAGCTGCTCCATCATCCCGCAATCCACGGCGGTGAGTTGGCAGCGAGCTACACATACGGTCTCAACTCGCCGTTCAGTCCAGAAGCATCGCGGCGCGAGAACTGGTGGTACTACAGCCAGTCCGGGCCGGGCGTCTATCAGGGCGACGTCTACTTCTACAGCGTAGATTGGGATGGTCGTGACGACATCAAGCGCATCGATACAAACCGCTGCAAAGTGGCGCTGCTCACCGGCGAATACGATTATTCCTGTACGCCGGAGATGAGCGAGGCGGTGGCCGCGGCCGTCCCCGGGTCAGCCCTTACCATCATGAAGCGCATGGGCCATTTTCCGATGATCGAGAACTATCCCGGATTCCGGTCCTATCTTTTGGCCGCGCTCGACCACGTAGCGGCGTAAGCGGAGTTATGCCACGCGCTTTGTCCGCCCGCCTCCCCAGCGCCAGGAAATCGGAGCGAACCGCGGCGCGCGGCAGACTCTTAGTTCTTCTAGTTCTTCGGCCAAATTGGCTTCGCAAGCGCCGACGCCGTCGGATAGACCGTGACCGGCACGCCATCCTGCCATTGCACAATGGCGAGGTCGGCATCCACGCGCCTGCCGGCGTCGTCGAATTTCACGCGGCCACCGGGATAGTATTTCGCCGGCCCCTCGCGCGTATCCATTGTGCGGATCGCTTCGGCCACCTTGCGGCGGTCGGCCGACCCTGCCTTCTCCAACGCCTCCTTGAAGATCCACATGTCGCCATAGGTCGACAGCGAATCTTGCGTGATCCAGGGCTCGCCGGTCTTGGCGACAAACTCATTCATGATCGCTTCCTGACCCTTGCCGCTCCAGTTGCCGACCACCGTCATCAAGCCTTCCAACAAATCCTTGTTAGCGTTCTTGAGCATGTCGGGTGCAGCAATATGCGCCCCATTGGAAATTACCGGGATGCGTCCGCGCCCCAGGCCGAACTCATGCAGTTTCTCCACACACATCTTGTCGTCGGAAATCGCGGTCGGTAGCAACAGTAAGATGTCAGGCCGCGATGAGCGAACCTTTTGGATCAGCGGGGTGCAATCCGACAATGGCGGTGTGAAAGTCTCGTCTACCACAACCTTGAGGCCGAGTTTTGCCAGCGCGCCTTCCCGCATTGGCTTGGTAAAGCTGACGGAGGCAGCGGTATTGTCCTGCACGATGCCGATCGTGGTTGGCTTTTTGCCGGTCGCGCCCTCGGCGAGTTGGATTAGCGCGGGGACCGCTTGATTGGCCTGCGCGCCACCACCAAGCGAGGTTTGGAACACATATTTGAACCCACGCGAGGTGATCTGGTCGGAATAGGACAGTGTCAGAACCGGAAGTTCGGCGCGCTCGGTTACTTCGGTGACGCCGAGGGTGAAACTCGACAGCCACGAGCCAGTGGCGCCGATGAGATCCGGCTCCTGCGCGACCATACGCTGAGCGGCGTTCTTAGCTTTCTCCACACTGTCCCCGGCGTCGAACACCAAAAGTTTCAACGTAGCGCCGCCCAGCGATTTGATACCGCCCTGCTTGTTAATGTCGTCGATCGCAAGGTTTGCGCCCTTGAGCATCAGATCCCCCTGGCGGGCCCATGGGCCGGACATCGGCGCGATCAATCCGATCTTCACCTCCTTCATTTGCGCCGCCGCCGGAGTGTAATTGCCGATGCCCGCGCCAAGTGCAATACCTAACAGCACAGGCAGCATCGCCAATGTTCCCCTCATCATCATGACTTCCTCCTTCAACCTCGTTTTCGTTTATCAGCGAAAAATGCGCAGCTGTTACTGCCAGCCTCCGCGGGATCGCCACTAGGGTGGTCATGTTGCGCGACCGGTAAAAGCGGCGATAGTCGAACACTTGCCGGACGGGCCGTCAACAAGCGCACTTAGGAGTCAAATTGAG
>Ga0126384_10002930_pt1 | contig 10332 bp, 5 predicted proteins | sample PanSoiMetPlot_36_FD_92543 | JGI IMG/M metagenome (GOLD analysis project Ga0126384, IMG submission 92543) | Tropical forest soil microbial communities from Panama - MetaG Plot_36 | ecosystem: Environmental > Terrestrial > Soil > Tropical forest > Bulk soil | place: Panama | collected 2016-02-17 | reverse complement strand
GCACTCCAATCGCGGCTGTTGTCATTGAAAGCAAAGAGGTCGAACACCTTGTACATTAGCGCATGTCGCACTTCGGCATGGTCGAGGTTGCCGAAGATATAGACTCCAAGTTTCTTGTCGCGCAGCAAGCCGATGATTGCCGTTCGTCCCGCGAGACTGCCGGTATGGAAATTAACCATTTCGCCGCGATAGTCATGCTGAAACCAGCCCAGCCCGTAAGTCATCCAATGCGGCTTGGTGATGGCGATAGTCGGGTAGAACTGCCCCGTCGGCACCATTGTTTGCGGCTTGAATAATTCGTTGAGCGTGGCTGGCTTTAATAACTCCTTGCCGTTGACCGTGGTATTGCCGAGCATGAAGTTCAACCATTTGGCGATGTCGTCAGCCGTTGACCAGACAGCTCCGGCGGGCGCGATTGCATCTGCGGGCGATTCGGGAATCACCTGAATCTTGCCTTTGATTTCAAAATGCGAGCTTGAACGGTTTTGATACTGACGGGAAAGCGCAAGCGTTGGAAAAGTGTTCTTCATCCCCAGCGGCGCAAACAGCCGTTCGCTAATGAAGCTTTCCCAGGGCATCCCGCTCACTTTCTCAATAACCTGGCCGGCGACCAGGTACATGATGTTCTGGTAAATGAAACTGCTCCGCAGCGAATACGCGGGATTGGCATATTGCATCCGCTTGAGGATCTCTGTGGATGGCAGGTCTGTCGTCCGGTCCCACAGAAAATCAGCGTTGCCCAGCCCCGCGTTGTGAGTCAGCAGGTCGCGCACGCGCAGTTCGTTCGTGACATAAGGATCGCCAACGCGGAAAGCCGGCAGGTACTTGATTACCTTGTCGTCCCAATTCAATTTCCCTTCATCAACGAGCATCCCCAACGCGGCGACGGTCATTGCTTTGGTTGTGGACATACAGCCAAAGAGTGTCTCGGTTGTGACCGGTTCGGTTTTGCCGAGTTCGCGCACGCCGTAGCCTTTGGAGAAAACAACCTTCCCATCCTGTACCACGGTGATGGCGATACCGGGAACCTGCCATTGATTGCGCGCTGATTCGACATATTTATCGAAAAGTTCGACGTTGTTTTGGCAAATCCCAACGACGCTAAACAGAAAAATGCTTACACAGGTTAAGATCGTTTTTCTCATGTCGTCTTACTCACTCGGCAGATTCATCCGTTTCAGCAAGTCCTGGTAGCGCGCGTCGTCGCGCGATTACATTGAGGGCAGCGTTTCATTCTTAATGTACGACAAACTTAAGTTTGGCCGCTTTTCTAACTACCTTGGTCGAGACGTAGCGACAAAACTGAACTTTGTCGTAATAGCTACTGCGGCAAGCCAATCCGCTTCACTAAATCATTAAAGCGCGCATCATCCCGGAGTGGGTCCATGAACGGATCGACCTTTAGCCGCGTCAGGAACCAATCGCGGTTTTGAAAGCTAGTCTCAAGCTCGGCAAATGCTTTGTCATTATCGCCGAGCGCAGCATAAATTGCGGCGGTCCAGTAGCTCGCGACATATGTCGACTTCGCCGCCTGCTTTGCGTTCGCGATTATTTCGCGGGCCTTTTCGGGTTGCCCCGTCCTGGCGTGTGCGATCCCTACACATCCAAAGATCGAGGAGTTCTCGGCCCCCACTTTTTCGCCCACGGCCAGAGCCTCCGAATAGAAGCCCTTTGCGTTGAGTGAATGGCAAAGCCATGCGTCGGCTCCGATATGGTTCGGGTCGAGTTGATAGGTCTTCCTGGCTTGTTCAAGAGCTTCGTCGAAGTGCCTTGCATACACCAGAACGCCGGCGTAATTCGCACCCTGCTGAACCGCAAGCGGTTCAAGGTCCATCGCCCGTTTCATTTCGGCGATGGCCTCGTCGTGGCGGCCCACGGCGCTCAAATAGGTCCAACCGTATCGATAATGGGTGATTGCAAGACTCGGACCGAGTTCGACAGCCTTTTTGTACTCTCGTTCCGCTTTCGCATAGTCCCACTCAACTGAGGTTGCGATCATCCCCGCGACGGCATGGCCTTCGGGGAGCTCAGGGTCTAATTCCAGGGCCCTCGCGATCGCTGCTCTCGCGTGAGGTGACGCCTCTTTGGGGGAGATATATTGGTACGATGGCATGCTCGCGTACGATTCGGCGATGCCGACATAGGCAAGGGCGAAGTTAGGATCAATCTCCGTCGCCTGTCGAAAAAGCTCGACAGAACGCTCCATGTCCGCTTTCGTACGACGTTCAAAATGGAACCGGCCCTTTAGATAAAGTTGGTAAGCTTCGTTGTTGTCGGTGTACTTCTTCGCCAGCTTTTGCTCGCCCTCACCCGACAATTTCAATCGCAGTTTGTTGGTGATCTCGGCGGCAATCTCGCGCTGTGTCGTCAGCAGTTCCGACATCTTGCGTTCGTACTGCTCACCCCAGAGCGACTTGTTGTTGCGAATATCAATCAGCTCGACGGTGATGTTCAGATTGTCGCCGCGCTTCAGCAAGCGCCCGGTCATGACTGCCTCCACGCCAAGTTCACTCGCAATCTTGGCAATGTCCTTGTCTTTTCCTTTGTAGCGCATGGCTGAAGTCGCCGGGCTGACTTTCAGGCCAGACAGTTGCGACAAGCGGAAGATGAGCGATTCTGCCAAACCGTCTGACAGGTAATCAGTATCCGCGTCGGTGCTCTTGTTCTCGAAAGGCAGCACCGCGATCGATTGAATTGATTTTGCGCTGTTCCGTGATCGGTAAGAGTCGACGACAACGGCGCTCACAGCGGCTACGACGGCAGTCACGATTACGGCAATGATGATTGAAGTTTGTCTACCCTTTGGTTTGCTTAGCTCGCTTGTCGCAATTGACGCTGGCTGCGGCGGCAATACGGTTGTTGGCGCGGTCGCTCGATTGACGTTCGCGTTCGTATTGTGCGGAAGAATCCTGGTATGAACCTCAACGCCGTCAGGCGATGCTCCAAGCTGCGCCGTTCCCGCTTCGCTCTTGAAAGATGACGAGTCACTGACCAGTGTCGCGCCATCGACGCGACAGAACTTCAGCGCTTCGTCACTTTCAAAGCGGTTACATTGGGGGCAGCGTTTCATGATAGTTCTATCCGCGAGCAACCTCCCCGGTTCTGATCTCGCCAAGTTTCGAGCGGATTTCGTAACGGCTGAGTTTGGTGCCCGTTGCAATCATCGAAAATTCTTAATCAGGATAAGGTCCGTCGAGCTACTTCCGCGGATCACCGCAAAACTCTTTCTGTCGGGTGACACGACAAAACCAAAGATCGACAACGCGCTGAATCGGGTTAGCTGTTTGGCTGGGCCGCCCTCAATTGGCTGCATCCAGATGTTGTCGACACCCGCTTCTTTCTTCGTGTAGATGAGGGTGTGCTCATCCAAGACCCAGGTTCCTTCGTTTTCGCGCGGGAAGTCAAAGACCTTCTCAATCCGATTGTATGCAACTGAATAAAATGAATGTCGCCAGCGCGGCGGTGTTACTTCCTCATCAAGATAGTCACCGACAATGCGCTGGCCATCGGGCAGGAAGTGTTTGGCGTGGAACGCGAGATCGGAGACTTGGGTTGACTCGCCGCCATCGATCGACACCTTCCAAAGGCGGCCCCTTCCGGTGCTGTAGGAGCGATAATAAACTGTGCGCGAATCCGGGGAACTGAATGGACTGTCCTCCAGAGTATTAGCGAAGGTGAGTTGCTTCTCCTCTCCCGTGTCGAGATTCAGCCTGAAGACGTGCGGCGACTCACCTTTTCTTAACTCGCCGTACACAATGTAATGTCCATCAGGTGTGGGCCTGAATCCCCACTTTGGGTGTGGACTCGAAAGCAATTGTTTCTGCGCCGAGCCATCTGCGTTCATGATCCAGACGTCCCGGTTCTCGCCATTGAGCACCCAGTAAACATAGCGGCCATCGGGAAGCGTGGCGAGGCCGTCGGCGCCGTCATTTTTCCCTTCGGTGACTTTACGTGCGCGGCTCTCTTCTTCGCCCGCACTCGCCAGCCAAATCTGCGAGGTGGATTCATCCTTGATAGTAACGATCGTGGAAGCATCTGCGGTCAGACCAAAGCTAAGGCTTCCGTAATCGTCGAGATTATTCGTGATGCGGGTGACCACGCCCTCCGGATAGGTCACGTGCCAAATCTGGGTTGTACTGGTGGCTATTTCTCCCGCATTGAGGATCAGTCCGGTGCCGTCGCGCAACCAAAGCGGTCGATGGATCGGGCCATACCATTTAAACTTTGTAACCGCACGCTCGGGCCCGCCTTCAGTTGGAATTTCGACTAGTGAGTTTTGCGTTCCGCCATATTCCGTAGCCGCGGGCGCGATGATGACCTTGCCGTCTGGCGACCACGCCGGGTGCCCGATGAAATAGTCCTGGCCGGTGCGCTTCGCGAGTAAGCGCGGTTCGCCTCCATCGATCGTGCCGATGCATATCTCACTCTCTTCAGTTTTCACAGTGTCCCGTCGATAGACGAAACGCTTCCCATCTGGAGCAAAGCTGATCCCGCTGCTGATATGCTCGAGAATCTTTCGAGGTGGGCGGCCGCCGATAACCGGAACCTGAAACAACGCCCCTAGCGGATATTCGCGACCGCCACGCTGGTAGTAAACAAACTCGCTGTCTGGGCCGATAGTCGTCGCACCCATATCACCGTTTTGCCCCAACGGGACGATCTCAACATCGCTGCCGGATGAAATCTGACGGTAGCGGAGACTCCAGTTACCATCCTTGTTAAGAACATCATAGACAATGTATTTGCCATCAGATGAGATCGACGCCGAGCCGCCGGCGCTCATACCATTTACCAACCGTTTGGTCTCCATGGCTAACGGTTTCGCGGTTGAGTTACCTCCGCGCGCCAAGCGATAAATCCCGTAACCACCGCCGGCAAGGACGACGAGAAGCAATACTGCCGCGATGGCGAAGGCAGTCTTATGGCGGGCAATCTGCGAAGCGATGAATTCAGCGCTCGATGGATGCGTTGAAGTAAGCGACGGAGAAAGGCTGGTAGAGACCGGTTGTGCGGTTGAGGGAGCGCCTGTCCTTGATGAGACGGTGGGCGGGACCGTCGTATCGACGCCAACGCGATTTTGCAGCTCGCGCCGCGCGTCCTTAATCTCTAGCGCCACGTCTTTCATCGTTTGGTAACGCTCTTCCGGATCCTTTACCAGACATCGACGCACGATGCGCTGCAAATCAGCCGGTGCATCAGGAGCTAGAGTTGTAATCGGCGCCGGCTGTTCGCGAATTATCTTGTTGAGCGAATCGATTGCGTCTTTGCCGGCGAAGGCTTTCCGCTTCGTGATCCCTTCATAAAGAATGCAGCCAAACGAAAAGATGTCTGCGCGCTGATCGATCTCCCTGGTCTTGCCCTGCGCCTGCTCAGGTGACATGTAGCCGACGGTCCCGAGCACTGCGCCGGGCGTCGAATGCTGCTCCATGAGAGCAGTTGCTACCTCGCTCGATCCGTCGTTGCGTGGTTCGAATGCGGTATGCGACTCGACTAGTTTCGCCAGGCCGAAGTCGAGAATCTTCGCGTGCCCTTCACGCGTGACCATTATGTTATCGGGTTTGAGATCACGATGAACGATTCCGGCCGCATGCGCCTTCGCCAAGCCTTCGCCGACATGTTGCAGAGTCCGCAGCAGTTTTGGCAGCTCCACCTGCCGCTCGTGAATCAGTTGCCGCAACGTGAACCCGTCAATGAATTCCATGGCGATGAAGCTGGTGCCATTCGCTTCGTCGATTTCGTAGATGTGCGCGATGTTCGGATGATTGAGCGCCGCGGCAGCTTTCGCTTCCTGGGTAAAGCGGCGCATGCGGTCCTGATTGTTGGCAAGCTCAATCGGTAGAATCTTCAGTGCAACCTTGCGATCGAGTTTCGCGTCCTGCGCGAGATAGACTTCACCCATTCCGCCTTCGCCAATCTTCGAGCGGATTTCGTAACGGCCCAGTCTGGTTCGGTCAGCAAGGGTCACGGACGGGGGATGTAGGGCGGGAAGATTCTAGCCGAGTATTCGATATGAGGCTACTAATTTCGTTTGCCCCGTTCCGCAATCCTCTACGTACACCGAAGGCAGGATGCTCATTATTGCGCTCGTGCTTCCAAAAACCGTTTTGTACCACGAAGGCAGTTGTTCATAGCGCCGCGTCATGTAAATGACGTGCACGAGTTTCGAGGGTGTTGCCATGTGTCGGCTCCTTTTCTCGGTGGTTTGTTGCGTTCTTACAATCCAACTCGGCGAACCAGTTCGGCGAACCGCGGATCAGAGTGAAGGTTGTCCATCAGCTACCGGCGCTTTCCGCAAAATGTTTCAGATCGCGATAAGCGCCGATAGTAAATAGATCCCAGGAGGCGCCCGCGTCACGCACGAAGATCTGGTTCTCCGGACGTTTGAGCGCCTTCAGATAAGCATTCTCCATTTCGCGTTCGTTGAATAACTCTGGCTGCTTACCGGCCGGCGCGTCAAACATCTCGACGTGAAAGAAAGCAGACGAGTTAAATGCTTTCTGTAGCTCAGTCAGTGGCGGTCCGTAGACAAAGACGTCTTCCTGCCAGGCAATCAGCGCATCGAGTTTCTCCTGGCTCTCTTTTAGCATTTGCGTTCTTTTCAGCACTCGCTCTGCACAGTAATAGTCGGCATAGCTCTTCATTGGGATCAACAGCAAAAGGTCCCAACGATCTCCCTGGCTGTAACGCATCACAAACGGCTGGTCGTCACCCGCATTTCCGATATTCAGTGACCCTCGATTTCTGTAACTCGATCAGCTCCAGCAACTCTCCGGGCGCCGCTTGTACCAATTTCGTCTGGTAAAGATAAGCCGGCGCCGCGGCACTTGTTGTCGGAGCGAACAAGGCCAGAATAATCAACAGTAAAAAGAAACGTATTTGCGTACTCATGATTTCCATACCAGCTAAAGAGGGGTATCAGCAAGATGTCGCCATAGTCGGACATAAAGACGTGAAGAAGAAAGTGCGCGGGGATTCAAGGTGGAAAACCAACTCGCTTTAGCAGCGGTTGAAAACGTGGGTCGTCGCGCAGCGGGCCCATGAATGGATCGATTTTCAGGAAACCCACAAGTTGATCCGCCTCGACTGCTTCGTTGAGGGCCGCAAAGGCCCGATCTTTGTCTCCCAGTTCCGCATAATAACCAGCCATGTTGTAAGCCGACATCTTCATGGGTGCGTGCCCTGCAGTCACGGCCTGTAAAAATCCAGGCCAGCCACCTTTGGCGAAACTAGCCCTGATCAACTTACCAGCTTCAGTTTCGTCTCGTAAGTCTTTGCTCTTCGCAAGTTCTTCGATCGCCGGAGCGTAGTTACCTCTAAAGCGATAAATGTTGAAAAGATAGTAGTGCGAAAACCAGAAATCCGGCGCCAGCTCAATCGCCCTTTTCATCTGGGCTTCGCAGTCTTCGATGCGCCCGGCATAGAACAGATAAATGGAATAATTTATGTTTCCAGTCGCCGATAACGGTTCAATCTCCAGAGTTCGCTGGATCTCAACCAGCGCCTCGTCAAACCGTCCGAGATAGATAAACCTCAACCCGTTCAGGCGATGAGCCTCACTGGAATTTGAATTGGCCATCAGGGCCAGCTGGCTTTCGTGTTCCCAGCCGGCAAAATCGTGCTCCTGAAGAAACTTCAGCAGGCCAAGTAAAATATGCGGTTCAGCCAGGCTGCTATCCAGTTGGCTTGCCCTTAGGGCAAACTCATGCGCTCTGGGAAACGTCTCGCTCGCCGGTTCATTGCCATAGATCGTGAGATAGGCATAGCTGATCGCGAGGCCGGTATAGGCAACTGCATAATTTGGATCGAGGCGAACCGCCTGCTGGAAACAGTCGATAGCTTTTCTGGAGTCCTTTGGGGTGCGCTTGTTTGCGAAGAAGCGGCCCTGCAAATAGAGATTGTAGGCTTCGGTGTTCTCCGTATAGGTCTTTGCGAGTTTCTCTGCGTTCGCGTTTGACAGTTTGGTTCTCAGCCTGCTCGCCACATCTCTGGCTATTTGATTTTGCAACACGACCAGATCCGTCGTTTTGCGGTTGTACTGTTCACCCCAGATCTGATCACCGGTGCGCGTATCGACCAATTCGAGACTCAAGGTTAATTGATCAGCATGTTGCGTGACGCGGCCATTCAATACAGCTTGTACGGACAATTCCGATCCGACCTGTTGTGAAGTCGCACCCTTGCCTTTGTAGTGGAACACGGTGCTGCGTGCCTTGACTGAGAGATTGGGTAGTTGTGACAGGCTGTTAATGAGAGTTTCGGTCATGCCGTCCGAGAGATATTCAAAATCGGCATTACCGCTTTCATTGACGAAGGGCATGACCGCGATCGATTGGATCGATTTTCCGCTTCGCTTTGAAAGATAAGAATCAACCAGAGCAGCGCTGAGTGCAGCGACCACAGAGGTCACGATTACACCTACGACGATCGCAGTTCTTCGTCGCTTCGGCTTGCTTAGCTCCCTGGTCGTGCTCGGTGCCGGCTGTGCAGGAAGTACAGTCGTCGATGCGGTCGCGCGATTGATGTTAGCGTCAGTTCGATGAGGAAGGATACTGGTCTCAATCTCATTCGATACGTGACCAGAGCCAAGCTGCACAGTTCCTGCTTCACCATCGATCGATGACGAATCGGCAAAGAGCGTCGCACCATCTACGCGACAAAACTTCAGCGCCTCATCACTCTCAACGCGATTGCATTTGGGGCAGCGTTTCATTGAAAACTCAATTCACTGCGGCAGACCAATTCGCTTCACTAAGTCATTAAATCGCGGATCGTCACGCAGGGGATCCACTTACTTCAGCTTCTCGTACTCTTTCTTTGCTTCGATCAGAATCGGAAGGTCCGGGTCGGCATCTTTCCACAGCGTGAAGAAATCCTGATAAGCCTTGCGGGCTTTGGCCGTGTCGCCTCGTAGGGCCTCGGCACGCGCGAGGCCCAAGTGCGCCAACACATAAATCGGAGAAGTCGGCTGTGAGCCGCGATGGTTGATTATGTTCTGAAATTCGGCAGCAGCCTCTGCCGCCTTTTGCTGCATGAGGTACGCCTGGCCACGCAAGTAAGCGATCTGGAAAAGAGCGGACCCTTCATAAGGTCTGGTCGATTCCAATAACTGAATGGCCTGAGCTGGACTGCCTTTATGCAGTTCCATCCGTGCTTGTACGAGGGGCACCGAAACTTTAATGAGGAGGGTGTCCTTCGGAAAACCCTTTACCAGATCATCGATTATAGTTTGGGCTTGGCTGAACTCGCCGCAGGTGGCCAGCGCGTCACTGGCACGGATCATCGTAAGCTGACGGCGCGATATGCCGAGCGCTTTTGTGGACTGCTCTTTTACCAGCCGGCACTCACCCATGAGCGCATCCCGCGCGGCGGATGCAGAAGCAATCTGGGCGGTAACATCTTTTAGGTCGTGCCGCTCTGCCAGATCGAATGCCCGGCTGGAAATGTCTTTGGCTTTTCGCAACTGTCCTGAAAATGCAGCGGCCTCGGCTTGCCAATTCTGACCCACGTATTCATCCGGTTTTCCGTTAGCCCAGTCAACCTGTTGTTTCATGGTCGTCGCGTCATCCTGGACAAAAGCAATCCTAAACAACGTTCTGTGCATAACACTGGTCTCGAGCTTCTGCGCCAGCGCCTGTCTGATAACATCTTTGGCTTCGTCGTAGCGATTGAGACCTGCCAAAGCAACGGCGAGAAGCGAATAGCCGGAAGCTGAATTCGGATTGAGCCGAATCGCTTCACGCGCCTCGGCCATGGCTTTTTCGAATTGGCCGAGATCGTTGTACTTCACCGCCAGGTTGTTCGGCGGCGCGGCGTGCTGCGGATAGGTCCGCTTCCACAGCTCCAGCGTCTCAATATACTTTTCCGTTTCCCCGGTGACGTTGTCGTAGTAACCCGAACAGATAAATAGCCGCTCGCGCTCGCTGACGCGTTCGCGCAGATCGTAGGCTTTTTGCGAGGCCTCCGCCGCCAGATCAAACAATCCGCTGTTGTAATACATGGAAGCCAGGCGCGCATAAGCGAGCGCGAAATTAGCGTCTATTTCAATCGCGCGCTTGAGAAAGGGGATGGCTTCGAGGAACTTCCCTTTTAGCTGTTGCTCAACGCCCATTGAAAAGGCTTTGAGCGCTTCGAGCGAAGGGGTCGTCGCTTGTTCAATCGGCGCGTCAAACTTCTGAATGGATAGCAGCGATTCGCCCAGTTGCTCTCTTAACTTCATCGCCGCAGCGTCAAGCGTCTGCAGCACCTGCTCTTTGTTTTGAGCTTCCGATTGGGCCCTCGCGACGGTGTCGCTCGATTGCGCGTTGACTGCTTCCAGCGTGATCACGTAATGCG
>Ga0126384_10002929_pt1 | contig 10332 bp, 11 predicted proteins | sample PanSoiMetPlot_36_FD_92543 | JGI IMG/M metagenome (GOLD analysis project Ga0126384, IMG submission 92543) | Tropical forest soil microbial communities from Panama - MetaG Plot_36 | ecosystem: Environmental > Terrestrial > Soil > Tropical forest > Bulk soil | place: Panama | collected 2016-02-17 | reverse complement strand
TGGCTGGTCGCGAACGTCCTGAGAAAGTTAGGAAATGGCCTTCGTTTCGAGCAGCGCCCCTACCAACTTCCTTTTTTCTCGCCCGACTTTGAGGTGCGCGACAACCTGCAGGTGGCCTGGTGATGCTGGAGGTGCAGACGTCCCCGCGCGACGGCGCCAGCAGGATCGGCCAGGCTGAGCACGACGACACGCTGCTTGCCCGCAATTCCCGCATTGCACCGGGCGCCAGTATTGTTGTGCGCATACGCCGTCAATCGAATGGCGGTGACCGCTACGACACATTCAACGTGCCGTACCGCAAATGGATGCGCGTTCTCGACGCACTGAACTGGATCGCCGAGAACGCGGCGACGGACCTCGCCTACCGCTGGATTTGCGGCTCAAAAATGTGCGGCACATGCGCCGTGCGAATGAACGGCCGCGAGGTACTTGCCTGCTGGGAAGCGGTCGAACCCGAGATGACCATCGAGCCGCTACGCAATTTGCCGGTTATCCGCGATCTCGTCGTGGATCGTACTCCGTTTGAAAACAAAGTCGCGCGCCTCGAACCCTGGATCGAGCGTCCGGACGCCTACACCGGATTTCCCGAGCCGCTGTCGCACAAGCAAATGAAAGATGCGTCAAAGGCCCTCGACTGCATCGGATGCATGTGTTGCTACTCGGCCTGCCCGGTCATCGGCCTCGGAGATCTGACCGACTTCGCCGGCCCCGCGCCGCTCGTGCAGCTCGGACAGACCGCCCTTGATCCACGCAACAGCCCGGTCAAGGTCGCCCGCTCGCTGGCGCTCACGGGCATATTCAACTGCGTGTCCTGCTACAAATGCGAGGAAGTTTGCCCCGCCGCAATTCCGATCGTCAGCCGCGTTATCGAGCCACTGAAAGCGAAAGCGGCACAGCTGCTGCCGGAACATGCGCGCCATTCGCGTGCGCTGCGCAGAATCATTGCGGAGCGCGGCCGCGTCGATCCAGGTGCACTGGTGCTCAGGGTCCAGGGGCTGCGTGCGTTCGGCAGGCTTCCGCGCATCATCCGCCTGCTTTTGCGCGGCAAGATTAACCCCCTGCGGACATTGTTCGGAACCAAAACTACGGCGGCGGAGCCCGCGCGCCGCCTGCTCGGTCGGGAGGTCTCGCAATGAGATTCGCGTATTATCCCGGCTGTTCGGCGCGCAGCACCTGTGCTGAGCTCAATGTCGCAACCCATCGCGTCGCGCAACGGCTCGGCCTTGATTTACTTCAGCTGGAATCGGCGACCTGCACGGGAGCGCGCGAACTGCGCGCCATCGATCCGGCGGGTTTTTATACGCTTAACGTTCGCATCCTTGCGCTCGCCGAGCGCGAGCAGCTGCCGCTCATGACGATCTGCAACACCTGCACGCTCAATTTGCTCGATGCGCACGCGGCATTCGTCAGCGACGAAAAACTGTCGCACGCGATCAACGGGACCCTGGCCGAGGAAAAGCTCAAATACAGTGGCCGAACCAAGATCAGCCATTTCCTGTGGGTGCTTTATGAAAATATCGGCGAGGCTCGCCTGCGTGAACTCGTTACCAATCCCCTCACCGGCCTGACGGTGGCGGCATTTTACGGTTGCCACATCACCCGTCCGCCGCTGCGATACGGTTTCGTAGATTCACGCAATAATGCCGCGCTCGAGCGGCTCGCGGAAATTCTCGGCTGCCGGCCCATCGATTACAGTGGACGGACGGAATGCTGCGGCTTCCACACCGCCGCGCATGATGAAAAGGTCGCGATCAAATTGACCGGCCAACATATCCTGTCGGCGAAAACCGGCGGCGCGCGGGCGATGGTGACGCCCTGCCCGCTCTGCCACACGGTGCTCGACGGATTCCAGCGCGAGATTGAGAGCGATCTGGGACAGGAGCTTGGCGTTCCCGTCCTGCATTTGCCGCAGCTCGTCGGCCTGGCGCTCGGACTTTCACCGGAAGAGCTGAATCTTGACCGCCACGTCGTGGCCACTGCGGAAATCGCGCGTATCGCCGGCAAAAACGGGGCAATGAATGCAGCGGAATGAACATCGCCCTGCGCGCAAAGTCATGCGACGCCATCGCAGATTGTGCGCCGCGCCGTTGCATGTCGCACTGCGACGTTCGGCGCCAACGGGCGTCCATTGTATCAAGGGTCTATTGATCGGAAACTGCCGCGGGCAAAACATTGACCCGCGCACCAATCGCGTCGTGTCACGATGGATACGCTGTTACTGCTCGCGTTGAACGGGCTGATCTGGGGGCTGATCATCGCGCTGATCGCGCTCGGTCTTTCGATCATTTTTGGTCTCCTTGACGTCATCAACATTGCGCACGGCGATTTTTTCATGGTCGGGACCGTCCTGGCGTGGTTCACGCTGGAGGCGACCGGAAATTTCTGGCTTGGTTTCATCGTTGCGCCGCTGATCGGTTTCATTCTCGGCGCGCTGACGCAGCGCGTCGTGATTCAGCCCATCCGCGGCGCCGCGGCCTTGTCGATCGTTGCGACGTTCGGCCTTTCACTGATCCTGCAGGAGAGCGTGCGCATCGCATTTGGACCGGTGCCGCGCCGGATTCTGCCGCCCATCACCGGCACCGTGCCCTTGTTCGGCATCGAGTACGATATCTACCGCATTTTTGCCGCCGCCCTTTCGATCGCAGCCCTCGTTGCATTCTTCCTGTTTCTGCAGCACACAACGATCGGCACATGGATGCGCGCCGTCCGGTATGATCGCGACACCGCGATCGCGATGGGCATCCCGGCAAAACGCATCTACGTTCTGACCTTCGGCATTGGATTTGCGCTCGCCGCGTTCGGCGGAGCGGTCGCGGCGCCGATCACCACCGTCGACTTTCGCGGTGGCGTCGATATTTTGCCGGTCTGCTTCATGGCGGTGATCATTGGCGGGCTCGGCAACCTGCCCGGCACTGCCGCGGCCGCCGTGCTGCTCGCCTTTTTTGAAGGCGTCATCCAGAGCGTCGCCGATCCGACGATCGCCCGGATCGCTTCGCTCGTACTAATGAGCGCCGTTCTGCTGTTGCGACCGCAGGGCCTGTTCAAGGGGCACACCCGATGAGCAAGCCCGATATGATCAATCGAGCGATCTTCGCGCTGTTCGTCGCCTTCATGCTGTCCGTTCCCTGGTCAGTGCCCATATTCATCAGCCAGTTCTGGGTCAGCGTCATCACAGAGATCCTGATCTGGTCCCTGTTCGCCGCAAGCGTGAATCTGCTGTTCGGCTACGTCGGGCTACTGTCGTTCGGTCAGGCGCTTTATTTTGGCTTCGGGATGTACGGCGTCGGGATAGGCATCGACCTGCTTCACCTGACGTTCTGGCCAGCCTTTGGGCTCGGAGTCGTTGCGGCTGTGGCGATGGCGCTAGTTTCGGGCGTGTTCGCGGTGCGGCTGACCTGGCACTATTTCGCGATCATCACGGTCGTCTTTTCGCTGATTTTTTATTTCATCGCCGTGCGCGTGAAGCCGCTAACCGGCGGGGATGATGGCATCAATTTCAGCATGCCGCCGACGTTCACATTCGGACGCTCGGTGTGGAGTTTCACCGATCCGACCTTCCAATACTTCTTTATTCTGATCGTCGTCGGCCTTTGCTTCTACCTCATGCATCGGGTCATACGCAGCCCGCTTGGCAAAGCCTTTGTGGCCATCCGCGACAACGATTTGCGCGCCTCGCTGATCGGCATCAATGTATTTCTTGTGCGCCTGACCGCGTTCGTGATGTCAGGTTTCCTCGCTGGCGTGGCCGGCGCGCTATTTGCGTTCTTCGGCCGCTACGCCTCGGCGACCTACATGTTCTACCAGGTCTCAGGCGAAGGCGTCGTCTGGGCCATCGTCGGCGGTGCCGGCACATTGTTTGGGCCGATCATAGGAACGACCCTGTTCATCGTGATTCGCGAGGTCGTCTCCACGCACTGGGAGCACCATTCGCTAATCGTCGGCCTGATGGCGATCCTCGTGGTCATTCTGGCACCAAAGGGCCTGGTTGGATTGTGGCGCGCCGCGCTCGAGCATTTTGAGCAGGATCGCGCGTCAAAACCGGTGTCGCAGACATTGCGGGTCGAGCCATGACGACACCGGTGCTCGAAACCCGCAATTTGACGCGCCGGTTCGGCGGCCTCACCGCAGTCGACAACTTGAGCCTGACTCTGCCGGGGGGCAAGCTGCATGCGATTATCGGCCCGAACGGCGCCGGCAAGACAACATTATTCAACCTGGTCTCCGGCCTACTCCGTCCCAACGCGGGCCAGGTCCTTTTCCGCGGCCGCGACATCACCGGTCTTCCCGCGCATGAAATCAGCCGGTTGGGCATCAAGCGTACGCTGCAGGTTAAAAGCGTCTTCGCCCAGCTCACGGTCGCCGAGAATCTCTGGATAACGTTCGAGGGATCGAACCGCTTTCTGCATCCGTTCCGTGATGCAGCGAGCGATCCAGCCGCGCGCGAGCGTGTCTCGAGAACGCTCGAGCAGATCGGGTTGACAGCACTTGCGCGGCGGCAGGCGGGCACTTTGTCTTACGGCGATGTGGCGTTGCTCGAGATCGGAATGGCGCTCATCTCCGACCCGCAGCTGTTGCTGCTCGATGAGCCGACATGCGGTATGAGCCCGGCGGAAACCGAACGTGCGGTCGCAAAGATCCGCGAGATGGCGCGCACCATCGACATCATCATTATTGAGCATGACATGCCGGTGGTGTTCGGCATTGCCGATGCGATCACGGTCATGGCGCAAGGCGCCATACTTGCATCCGGCAATGCCAAGCAAATCTCCGAAGATGAGCGCGTTCGCGAGGCCTATCTCGGCCGGCCGGAAGACGAAGACTACGTCGAGGAGGCGGTCAATGCTTAGCCTGCGCGACGTTCACGTTCACATTGGCAAGCTTCACATTTTGCAGGGCGTCAGCCTGGAGGTGAAGGAAGGCGAGTGCGCCGCCCTGCTCGGCCGCAACGGTGTCGGGAAGACGACGACACTGCGCAGCATCATGGGTCTCGTGGCGCGCAGCCATGGCGTCATTGAATTCGACGGTAACGACCTGTCGAAGAGCCCGCCGCACCTGATCCCGCGAAAAGGCATCGGCTATGTGCCGCAGGGACGCGGCATCTTCCCGACGCTTTCGGTCCTTGAAAACCTCACCATCGGCGTCCCTGGCATGCGCGACAGCGAGCAGCAGGAATATGTGCTGACCTGCTTCCCGCGTCTCAAGGAGCGGCTGAAGCAGTCAGGTAGCACGCTGTCCGGCGGCGAGCAGCAAATGCTCGCGATCGCCCGCTGCCTGATGATGCGGCCGAAGCTGATCATTCTGGACGAGCCGACGGAAGGCATCATGCCACGTCTGGTCTCGCAGATTCGCCGCGAAATTCACCGTATCAATCAGAGCGGGGTCTCGATCCTGCTGGTCGAACAGAACGTGGAGACCGCGCTCAAGCTCTGCCCTCGCGTGTTTCTCATGGAGAAAGGCACCATCGTCCATTCCGGTGCCTCGCACGACCTCAAGTCACAGCCCGAGATCGTGCACCGATATCTCGGGCTATCTCACTAAACTTCGCGCACAAAGAAAGGGAGAATGAACATGGCAAGAAAGTTATCCCGCCGCAGTTTTCTTGAAATCGCCTTGGCGGGCGGCGCACTTGGCACTGCCAATCTGACGCTGATGAGGGACGTTTACGCGCAGGCATCTGGTCCCATTGTGATCGGCCATCACTGCGACCTGACCGGCGTTATTTCGTCCTGGGGGCTCTGGCACGACAAAGCAGCCAAGGCCGCGGTCGACATCATCAATCAGGGCGGCGGCATCGCCGGCCGCAAGGTCGAGCTTGCGACCGAAGACACCGAATCAAATCCGGCCAGTGGCGCTCGCAAGCTGCGCAATCTCGTCCAACGCCTGAACGCCGAATTCATCGTCGGATCGGTCCACTCGGGTGTCATGCTTGCCGCAATCCCGATCGCTTCGGAACTGAAAACGATCTATTTCTCGACCGGTGAAGCAACCGAGGCGACCGGCGCGAAAGGCACGCGTTTCTCATTTCGCACCGGCACCGACACTTATTCCATCGCGGCGGCGAGCCTGCCGTGGTGCGTCGAAAACTTTGGCAAGAAGTGGACGATTATCTACGCCGATTACGCCTGGGGACAGAGCACCAATCAGGAATCCAAGCACTACATCGAGAAGTCGGGCGGCAAGGTACTCAGCAGCATCCCGATCCCGCTCGATGCCAAGGACTTCGTGCCCTATCTGTCGCAGATCCCGGGTGATTCCGAAGTACTGCTGCCGGCCTTCATCGGGTCGCTATCGGTCGCCTTCTACACCCAGGCCAAGAACATGGGTCTCGATAAGAAGATGAAAATGTATTCCTCGTCGGCCAGCATTGAATCGATCGCGCCCGACGACATTCAGGGCGCCGCCGAAGGGGTCTACTTCTTCGAGAACTTCCCGCGCATGCTCAAGGCCAAAGACGACGAATTCCATAAGGAGTTCATCAAACGGATTGGCATCGACGACGTGCATGCCCGTGAAGTCGGCGGCACGCGCGTGATGGACAAGAGCCACGGCTGGCAAGCATGGGAAGATATTTTCGCAATCAAGCAGGCGGTCGAGGCCTCGGGCTACAAGGCCCGCAAGGATGTCGAAGGAGTAATCCAGGCGCTCGAAGGCATGCAGATGAAGAACTCGCTCGCGCATCCGCAAGGCGACAAGATCATCCGCAAGGAAGATCATGTCGGCATCATTGACTGCTACATCAGCCGCGTCGAAAACGGCAAGCTCGAGGTGAAGAAGCGGATCGCGAAGGAAGAGCTCGCGAAGAACATGCCGCTGCGACACAACCTGTCGCAGATGCCCGTATAAGGCCATGTAACAGTGGCGGCGGTGCCTTCACCGCCGCCTCCACAAGACCTGTAACGCCACATGACGACTTATCCGAAGTTCAAGGTCTGCGCCGCGCACGTGGCGCCGGTATTTCTCGACACGCCGGCAACGGTCGACAAGGCCCGCGCGCTGATCGCCGAGGCCAGTCGGGCCGGTGCGCGGCTTATCGCCCTTCCCGAGTCCTTCGTGCCCGGGTTTCCGATCTGGGCGGCGGTGCAGACACCGATCAAGAGTCACGAATTCTTCAAACGTCTGGCGGCAAACTCGATCGAAGTCCCGGGGCCGGAGGTCACCGCGCTGTGCACCGCCGCCCGCGACAATTCCATTGTCGTTTCGATTGGCATCAGCGAACGTTCGTCCGTTTCGGTCGGTTGCCTCTGGAACACAAACCTGCTGATCGACGCCGACGGCAACCTCGTCAACCATCACCGTAAGTTGGTGCCGACATTTTACGAGAAGCTGATCTGGGCCAATGGTGACGGTGCAGGCCTGCGTGTCTGTAACACCGATATCGGCAAGATCGGTATGTTGATTTGTGGCGAGAATACGAACCCGCTCGCGCGCTACTCGCTGATCGCGCAAGGCGAACAGGTGCACATTTCATCTTACCCGCCGGTCTGGCCGACACGACCAGCGAACGAGCCGGGCCGCTATGACCTTGCCTCAGCGATCCGCATCCGCGCCGGCGCTCATTCCTTCGAGGGCAAGGTTTTCAATGTGGTGTCGTCCGGATTCCTTGATAAGTGCACGCTGGAGGCCTTGCGAACGCTCGATCGCGACGGTCTCGAGACCCTTGAAAACAGCCCTCAGGCTATATCGATGGTGCTTGGCCCCTCAGGCGAGATCATCAGCGACACGCTGTCGGAGATGGAAGGCCTGCTTTATCAGGAGGTCGACATTGCGCAATGCGTCGAGCCAAAGCAATTTCACGATGTGGTGGGGTACTACAATCGTTTTGACGTGTTTGACCTCAGGGTCAATCGAAAACGACTTACACCAATCGCGTTTGTTGAGGAAAGTGTGACTATATCCGGCTTCGACGATGACTCAAACCCTGAGGCTTCATAGTCTGTGAAGCCCGCTTGAAACCGCGACGTGTAATGATTTCCGCCGCATGGTGCGCTGGCAGTACGGGGCTATACCGCGATAAGCAAAAGGGACAATTGCGATGGGCAACGAACCTGAGACGGGCAAAAAGCAGCTCGAGCTAACTATAAAAATCACGGTAGGTCACAAGGACCCTGATGCCTTGACCAGATTGTTAATCAAGCAGCGAGAAGAGCTACTCGGCGCTGCCGATTCGGTCGAATACATTCCCCACTTCCCCATGGAGTGGATGAGGAAGACAGGGTTTTGATAATCACAGATGTTCGCTTCGGGTGAGAAGCGGACTCATGCAGTGCAAGTCACCGATTATTTGGGACCGAATTGCGCGGTCGTCTAGCCGTCGGGCGCTCAGGTTACTCAAGTTACTCAGAGTCCGAAGCCAATGCCTGCTTTGGGGCAAAAGCAGACATGTGCGGGTGCAATTAGCGATGTCCGCATTGGAGATGAAATCCTCAAGTGAGGATCACCATCACATGTTGCGCAAACTAAGCGCGAACGAAATCCAAACACCGCCGTAAAAAAGGAGATCTATACCCACGAAAAGCCCAATCACCCAAAGACCTGAGGCCGGCCAGCGCGACAGGATAAGAATCCCGAGCACGAAGGCGATTGCGCCGTCGAGGGCCACTTGCCAGTTCCAATGGGGCAAAGAAATCGTCATTGAACTAATCAATCGAAACAACCCACTAATCAGAAAGAATGCCGCCATCAATAGTGTGGCGACTTCGGCTGCTAACAATGGTCTCGTAATAAGCAACAAGCCGATAACTCCGAACAAAACTGCAGACAGTGCGTGAACCAAGAAGCCAACCCAGGCTCCAACCATGAAAGCCTGCGCGACCTCAATGGCTGCCGAAATCACAAGCACCCACCCGAAGAAAAACATGGTGAGCACCGTTGCTGTGACGGACCGAATTATTGCGGCGACGCCAAGCAACGACAGAGCAATGCCGAAGGCCAAATACCATCCCCAGCTTCGAATCATGGTTTGGGAAATTTCGGGGTCGAGTTTCTGGAGGAGCATGAGTGCACTCATCGTCGAAGCTCCTTGGTGGCGGTACAGCCGGTTTGGTTTTTCACTTGTTTTTGTTTTGGCTGGGACGTGGCTCCGCGCAATAATAACCGCTTTCTTATCTTTGCGGAACCGGCAGTGCCTAACGTTCGATCAAAGCTCTTGGCGATGGGGCGGCGAGTAAAGCATATGGGAGAGACGAAATGTTACGCTCGGTTCTTGTGCTCGCGGTTGCAGGCTTGATCTTCATGGTGTCAGAAACCGCACAGGCTGCATCGATTGCGCCACTGACAGCGGCCAATGCTTTCGATATGGGTCAAATGCAGTACGTGTCCTGGCGTCGCTGCTGGCGTGACCGCTTTGGAAACAAGCATTGCGGTCGCTGCTGGCGCGACCCCGAGGGCCGTGTGCATTGCTCTTGATTTCGCGGCGTAGACCCCCGTGTTCTAAAGGCGTACGCGCAGTTTAGGTCGATTCGTGCAGCGTAACCCTAAGGTCGCGACTACAGGCACGACGATGTCGGTCAAAGAAATCCACGAGAAAAAGTTCGAAGATTTGAAGCAATAACAGACGGGGACCGTCGGATCGTATAACGACGGTCCCACCATAAGTACGGATCACTTTTTTAGAGAAATGTTCGATGAGCAAAGGAGCCCTCGAATGTACGCCAATATTCTCATAAGCACGGATGGATCGGATGTCGCGAGAAAAGGCGTTAAGCATGGACTTGCTTTAGCAAAGGCCTTGAACGCTAAAGCGACGGTCATCACCGTAACGGAAACGCTGCCGGACTATAGTTATGTGGGTGGACACGCCGGGGGATGGATTCCCTCGCAGGAAATGTTTGATAGCTTTGACGCAGCCTGCAAGGAAAGTGCGGGCAAAGTGCTCGATGAAGCTCGAAGCATGGCGGAGCAGATCGGGATATCTGCAGCACTCTTGCATGTTCCGAATGCGTACCCAGCCACTGCGATTATCGAAACAGCAAAGTCCAGAGGCTGCGACTTAATCGTCATGGCCTCTCACGGGCGTCGCGGGCTCAAGAAGCTATTGTTGGGGAGTCAAACATCGAAGGTCCTGGCGGACGGAAGCGTGCCGGTGTTGGTAGTGTGGTAGCAGACACAAATGATAGTTTCGCTCCGATGGTCTGGAAGTTATCAGTTACGCACCGATTTCTAGGGAACTGCCATGTCCATACCCTGCAAATTCGAACGCAGCGTTCTCAGCTACGACGAGCATGAGATCGTCCTGCGCAGTCACCACCCCGGAATCTATGATGCCGGTCTTGATGACCTCAAGGCGTTGCGCCAACGGCTGCGCGATATGCGCGACAAGGAAAGGACTCTGGC
>Ga0126384_10002928_pt1 | contig 10333 bp, 7 predicted proteins | sample PanSoiMetPlot_36_FD_92543 | JGI IMG/M metagenome (GOLD analysis project Ga0126384, IMG submission 92543) | Tropical forest soil microbial communities from Panama - MetaG Plot_36 | ecosystem: Environmental > Terrestrial > Soil > Tropical forest > Bulk soil | place: Panama | collected 2016-02-17 | reverse complement strand
GCAACGGCATGCCGGTTGCGCTGCGCACGCAATCGAATTGGCTCGCCGGCATCAAGACCGACGGCTGCGTCGGCTGCCATCAGCTCGGCAACACGGCGACGCGCACCTTCCCCGCCAGCCTTGGACGCTTCGATTCCTCCTATTCGGCCTGGGTGCGGCGCGTGCAGTCCGGACAGGCGAGCGAGCAGATGGCCCGCAACATGGGCCGGCTCGACACCCAGCGCGCCTTCAAGCTGTTCGCCGACTGGACCGACCGCATCGCCGCGGGCGAGCTGCCGTTCGAGAAGCCGCAGCGCCCGCAGGGCGTCGAGCGCAACATCGTCGTGACGGTGTGGGACTGGGGCAGCCCGAAAATGTACCTGCACGACGAGATCGCCACCGACCGGCGCCGGCCGACCGTCAATGCCAACGGTCCGATCTATGGATCGCCCGAGTGGAGCACCGATCTCGTGCCGGTGCTCGATCCGGTCAGCCACAAGACCTGGGACATCAAGGTGCCGGTCCGCGACCCGAAGACGCCGTCTTCGGTCAACGATCCGATGTTCGGCCCATCGCCCTACTACGGCGACGAAAAGATCTGGGACAGCCAGACGTCGCCGCACAATCCGATGCTCGATCACAGGGGCCGCGCCTGGTTCACCTCGCGCATCCACGGACCGCAGAGCGCGGCCTTCTGCCGGAAGGGATCGGATCATCCGTCCGCCAAGCTGTTCCCGGTCGAGCGCGCCGGGCGCCAGCTCTCGATGTACGATCCGAAGGCCAACAAATTCACGCTGGTCGATACCTGCTTCAGCACGCATCACCTTCAGTTCGACACCAAAAACCGACTGTGGGCATCGAGCGGCGTCGGCGGCAACGGCAACGGCGACGTGGTCGGCTGGCTTGACCTCGACAAGTTCGAGGCGACCGGCGACGAGGCGGCATCGCAAGGCTGGACGCCAATCGTCATCGACACCAACGGCAACGGCAAACGCGACGAAGGCTACGTCGACGCTCATCAGCCGGTCGATCCTACGAAGGACAAGCGCGTCGTCGCCGGCTTCTACGGCATCGCACCGTCGCCGCTCGACGGCACCATCTGGGGATCAGTGCTCGGCTTCCCCGGCATGGTGGTGCGGCTTGATCCGGGTGATGACCCGAGCCACGCGCTGTCGGAGGTCTACGAAGTGCCGTTCCCGGGCTACTCGCCGCGCGGCCTTGACATCGATACCCAAGGCGTCGTCTGGGTGCCGCTCGCGAGCGGGCACATGGCGAGCTTCGACCGCAGGAAATGCAAGGGCCCGCTCAATGGGCCGACTGCGACCGGCAAGCATTGTCCCGAAGGGTGGACGCTCTATCGCCTGCCAGGACCGCAATTTCGCAGCGTAGGCGAGCCTGAAACCGGCAGTGCCGAGGCGAGCTACTATACGTTCGTGGACCAGCACGACACGTTCGGCCTCGGCAAGGACGTGCCGATCGCGACCGGCAACAACTCCGATTCGCTGCACGTGCTCGTGGATGGCAAGTTCATCCAGTTGCGCGTGCCTTACCCCATGGGCTTCTTCGCCAAGGGCCTCGACGGCCGGATCGACGATCCCAATGCCGGCTGGAAGGGGCGCGGGTTGTGGAGCACGTATGGCAACCGGACACCATTCCACACGGAAGGCGGCAAGGGAACGCGGCCAAAAGTGGTTAGATTCCAGCTTCGGCCCGATCCGCTTGCGAGGTAGACGACCCGTTCTGGTGCTCCAGTTGTGAGACAATCGCGGCGAGCCCGCCACGCCGGACTTGACGCGCATTCATTACGACACGCTCACAATGCCAGACGCGCCGCGACGCTCCGCCGGGCGGAGCGAGCATGCGACTGAGACGGAACACCCGAGCGAGAAGACCGTCATCAGTTCTGCGTCGTCGTCAACTATATTTCGCCGGCTGAACGGATCGGGTCGTTGCGGCGACAACATCCCCGGTTGCCCGCCCGGCCTATTGAAGCTACGTTCGTGCCGGCACGGAACAGCTTTAGGACGCGGTTGATTCACTGCTGACGCGAGGCAATCGGGGCGCGTCGACCACTGTGTAATGTGTAAAGCGCAAGTTTTTCCAGTAGGGGGGCGTAGCATTAACCGCTTAGAACAAAATTTCCTGGCTCGGCGAGGCATCTTGCTGGCCTTGATCGAGTCGCTGCGACTCCACCAGTGGGCGAAGAACCTGCTCATCTTCGTGCCGCTCGTGCTCGCCGGCAAGAGCGACAGTATCGAGGCTTGGACCTCGTGTCTCCTCGGATTCGTCGCGCTCGGGATCCTGGCGTCGTCGACCTATGTGGCGAACGATCTCTGGGATCTCAAATTCGACCGTCTGCACTGGTCGAAACGCGAGCGACCGTTGGCGCGCGGCGACTTGCCCGTACCGGTGGCACGCATGGTCGTTCCGCTCGGCGTCGTCCTGAGCTTTGCCATTGCCATCAGCATCGATCGCGGTGCGATCTGGACGTTGCTGGTCTACATGGTGCTGACGCTTGCGTATTCGCTGCGATTGAAGCGCGTGCCGATCTTCGACGTGTTCCTGCTCGCGGTGCTGTTCACGCTTCGCCTGGTCTACGGAATCCAGTTGGCCGTCGTCACCCCGTCGCCGTGGCTGCTGGTATTCTCGATGTTCATTTTCACCTCACTGTCGCTGGCGAAGCGGCAGACTGAGGTCGGCCGCAATGGTGCACTCGGCCGCGATCTCGTCAACGGCCGGGGCTACGTGGCCAAGGATGCACCGTTGCTGTTCGGGCTCGGGCTTTCGACCGCTGCCGGGGCCGTCCTCATCATGGTCCTCTATCTCATCCACGAAGCCTTTGGCGCGGCGTTTTACCGGAGCCCGGTCGTGCTGTGGTCCCTGCCGGCGATCCTATTCCTGTGGCTCGGTCGACTCTGGCTCCTGGTCGGGCGCGACGAGGTCGACGACGATCCGCTCTGGTTCGCGCTACGCGACAATGTCAGCCTGGGCATGGGCGTCGCCATGGCCGCCGCATTTCTCGTCGCCTGGCAGCTCTGAAAATTCAGGACCGGGCGGATGAGTCTTGCAGCGCCAACGGCGCGACCGATCGCCAATCGCATCATCATTTGGTTTGCGTTCGGTGCCGCGGGCGTCGCGATCCATCTTGCGCTGTGGCAGTTCTCTGAACCGAGTGAGCTATTCAGCGACTTCTTCAAGGCCTACTATCCGGCCGGGCAGGCGGTCCTGTACCTAGATCCCAGTCCGCCGTGGTCGACCGAGGAAGGCGCTGCGTTCACTTTTGTCAACCTCCCGATTCTGGCTTGGCTGTTCGCGCCCCTCGGGCGCCTGAGCGAATTCGCCGCGTCATGGACATTCCTGGCGTTCGGCATTCCTGCAGCGCTGACCGCCTGGGCATTACTGGCGCGGATCGCCCGGCTCGATGCCTGGAACGCTGCACTGCTCCTGTTCATCTTCATGGTCAACGGACCGATGGTGAACAGTCTGCGCGAAGGCAACACCACGCATTTCCTCCTGCTGCTGCTGGTGGTGGCGCTGCTGCTGTGGCGCGCCGGATGGCTGTTTACAGCAGGGCTGGTATTCGGCTTCTGCGCCGTTTTCAAACTGCCGCTCCTGCTCTTTGGCGGCTATTTCCTGCTGCGACGGCGCTGGCGTGTCGTCGCCGGCGGCGTCACCATGATCGCGGTCATTTGCGGACTCTCGCTTTGGTATTTCGGCCTCGCCACCAACATCGACTGGTATCGCTATTGCGTCGAACCGTTTATCTTTGGTGCCGTCCCCGCGTTCAACGTGCAGTCGATCGACAGTTTTCTGCTGCGGCTCGTGACCGGCGATCAGTTGCTACGCGAGTGGCAACCGCTGCCCCTGCCAATGACCTACAAGGTCGTGCGAACATTTCTGTTCGCGGCGATTTTCGGCGGGACATCTTGGCTGATCTGGCGCGCCGAGCGGCTTGAGCCGCTGCAGCGTGTGACCGGCACTCTGAGCGCGCGCGACCTGCTGGAGTTCGCGCTCATTCTCAATCTGGCGCTGGTGACGAGTCCGGTATCGTGGACACATTACTACCTGCTGTTGCTGCTGCCGTGGTCCCTCTACCTGGGCCAGCTTCTGCCTTTGCCTGACGATGCGGCCACACGCTGGCTGATGTGGGGAAGCCTCGTGCTCACGTCGTTGCCAGTTCTGATGCCGGCACTGTGCCCGAGCTTCACTGCAGAGGCGGTCGCGCGGACGATCGTATCGATGTGGCTCTACGGTGGATTGCTGATGCTGGCGGCGCTCCTGCGCGGCGCCTGGCGCATGACCTCGCGCACGGCTTCGCCAGCCGAGCCGGCAGAGGCAGCCGCCGCTTGAAGCACGCCGGAAAAAGTGGGTACCGCTTTCGGGAAAACACGCGTCGGCGCGACCCTAGCGGAATCCCGATAAGTCCGCTTCGGGTCGCTACTTTGATGCGGTATCGGTCGGCACCGGCGGCGTCGAAGGCGTCGCGATCTTCTGATGTGGGCCCGTCAGCGCATCGAGCCTGTCTGATGATTTTGCATGCGAGCCTCCTGTACCGACGACTCCAATACAAGCTGCAATCCGACCATGGACCGATGTCGCATGCACGGCGCTCTTCATTTTACGGTGGCGATACTCTTGCTCGACGGCATCGTTCCACCGTCATGATTCGATCGTACAGGAACCAAACGGCTTGCTCGCGCATTAATGCATTGACCAAATTGGGCTGCTTCGGGGTCGTCGTAGGTGAGTTTCATCCAGAGATCCGCGCGCCGCACCGTCCTGGCGTCGGCGTTGCTGCTCGCTTGTGCTCTGCCCATGGGTGCAAGCTGGGCCCAGAATTCCCAGTTCAAAGGCTGGGCCGCGATATCCCGCGAACTGTCGACCCGCCTCGCCCGGCCCGGAACCGCGCTCAATCTGTATCAATTCATCCCAGCCGACGACCTCGATGACCTTCTCGGCACTTGGGACCGCTTCGCCGACGAGCACACGTTCCGGAACGGCTCGCCCAATGCGGTAAGCATGGTGATCTGGCGGGTCGCCCTCTCTGGCTTTGCCAAGAGCGTCGCCGGTTCCTGCCAGACGCCGCGACTCGAATTCCGTGCGCAGTTCATGAGGACCTTGCGAACGCTCTGCCGCTGGCCGGCCACCGAGGCGAAGGCGGATAACGTCCTCTTGGATTTCTGGTTCAGCGTGATGGGATACAACGCGCCGGAATCCGAATACGTGGCTTGGCGCGATTTCTTCCTGACGACCTACGCGGCGCGGTCTGCGGCCGAGACAATCGACGCCATGACGCTCGCGATCACGATGAATCCCTATTTCCTGCTGCATCGATAACGATGACTCCGTCGCGCCGCGATTTCTTGAAGTTCAGCCTGGGCGGCACCGGCACGCTGTTCCTGCCCAAGGCCAGCCTGCTGCAGGCTGCGACGCCGCACGACGAGCCGCACTTCTTCCTGATGATCGTGCTCAACGGCGGGGCGGACTCCTCTTACATGTTCGACGCGCGTCCGCTCTCGATGACCAAGGCGGGCAAGATCCAGAACTACCTGGGCCGGGAGCCGTCGCCTTGGAGAGGGCGCAACGGCGTGGAAACCCTCTCCACACCGCTGATCAAGCCGCTCATGCCGTTTCGGGACCGCTTCAGCATACTCAACGGCGTCTACATGACACCAAGCTTCGACGGCCATCTGCAGAACATGAACTTCCTGTTCACCGGCAACGCGTTCGGCGGCGATTCCTTCATTCCGCATCTGAACATGCCAGAGACAGGCCGCGAGCCGCAATCGCTTGACGGGGTCATGTCGAGCGACCCTTTGCTTGTGACCATCAACAATCACTCCGGCGTGGTGCCGCTGCAGCCGAGATCGGTGGCCGGACTCTCGAAGGCATTGCGGCGCATCCAGCCGCTTGAGTCGGGCGATGATTTGACCGAGTTCATCCGCGGCCGGCTCAGCACCAATTCAACCGGGCCCGGACGGCTGTCGGCCGGCGCCGCTCTCATGCGCTCCGCTCTCGATCGAACGCCACAGGTCCATCACCAACTGGCTCAGCTCAGTCCGCCGCCGCGCAACCTATCGCCCGAGCAACGGACCGTCGCCCTGATCACGCAATGCTTTCGGCTGTCGATTTCGCGTTCGGCGATCTACTCGCCGTCAGAGTTCTTCGATGTGCACGCCACCGAGCAGGCTCGACAGCAGCCCAAGCTCTTTACGTCAGCAATCTCCAAGATCGCAACGCTCCTGCGAGGCCTCGTCGACACGCCGTTCGACGACCGCCGATCGATGTTCGACGTAACGACCGTAATGGTGGCGAGCGAGTTCGGCCGCACGCTGCGCGCCCCGGATGCACCAGTTGACGCAACTGGAACCAACCACAATCAGTTCGCCAACTCGATACTGCTCGGCGGCAAGGGCGTCCGCGCTGGCTTGGTCATCGGCGCTTCCGACCTCAAGGGCGAAACCGACGAAGCGTCACCGGCCCATGTCCAGCTCGACCCATTGCTCGAGAGGTCGATGGGCCTGCCGTTCGATTTCGCCACGCTGACGCCGCGGACCGACCTGCCGGAACGTTTCGACATCCAGGATTACCTGACCATCGGTTCGGTGGTGAACACCATTTACGCGCTGTTCGGCGTGCCCAAGGAGCACTATCGCGTGCTGCGGCGCGACCTCCCGGTGGCGCCCGTCCCCCACCGCCTGCTTGTGTAGAGCAGTTTTGCCGCTTAGAACCGTCGGCCGCTGGCAGCCCATCATCTCGCAGGGAAAGCGCGGCATAAGCGTTAGCCTTGCGGATGACCGGCCGCGGCCATCGCCTTGCCTGCTTGCGTCATCGCGCTAGAATTGTGCGATGCTGCAACCTATCCAGGGGCCCGCAAGCGCGATCGACTTCGACAAGTTCCGGCTGCGCCCTTTTGTTCAGCGACTGATCGAGCTCGGCGAAGCAGCCGTCCACCATGATCCGATCGCGCTCGCCGAACTGAGTGCCGCAATCGCAGCGACCCCGAAAGCAGTATTGTTCAAAGATGCTGGCGCGGAACACTTCGAGATCGTGGCGGCGGTCTGCGGAAGCCGCCGGCGCCTCGCGGCAGCGTTCGGCGTGGATGAGCGGCAGGTCGCGCAGGAATACACGCGCCGACTCGCTAATCCGCAGCCGGTGATCGAAGTCGCCTCGACGGCGGCGCCCGTTCACCAGGTTGTGCAGACTGGCGATGACGTTGATCTCTCTCGGCTGCCGTTTCACCTGCAGCATGAATACGATGGCGGCGTCTATATCTCCTCCGGCATCGACTATGCGCTCGATCCTGCAACCGGCAAACGCAATGTCGGCTGCCGGCGGCTGATGCTGCGCGGGCGCCGCACCCTGCGTGCGAACTTGACCGACGCCTCCGATCTCAAGCGCATGTACCTCGCCAGCCTTGAGCGCGCTGAACGGTTGCCGGTGAGTTACGTCATCGGCTCGCATCCGCTTGATTACCTGGCCGCCACCCAGAAGCAGCCGATCGACGAGTTTGCGCTGGTCGGGACCTTGCGCGGCGAGCCGGTCGCGATGGTGCGCGGCGTCTCGAACGGCGTGCTGGTGCCGGCCGATGCCGAGCTCGTCGTCGAGGGCTATTACGATGAGCTCGGCTATCGCGAAATGGAGGGCCCATACGGCGAGTTCTACGGCTATTACGGCAAGATGCACATCGATCCGGTGTTCCATGCGACCGCGGTGACGATGCGGAGCGACGTGCTGCATCAGACCGTCCTGCATGCCGGCCGATTCGTCGGCCGGATGGACTCGGCCAACCTCGCTTCGCTCAACGCCGAGGTCGCGGCGTGGCGAGTGCTGCGGGCGGCGCGCCTAGAGCCCGCCGCCATCAACTTCTGCCTCGCGAGCAATGGCCGCCAGCACGCGCGCGTCGCCTTGAAGCACGGCGCGCCCGGGCAAGCCCGGCTTGCGATCGCGGCGCTGTTCTCGCTGCCGACGGTGAAGCACGCCTTCGTCGTGGACGAGGACATCGACGTGTTCTCCGACGATGAGATGGAATGGGCGATGGCCGTACGATTTCGCGCCGACCGCGACCTGATCGTGGCCACCGATATGCCGGGCTTCTATGCTGACCCGGCCGCAGACGCGCACGGCAGGATCACCAAGGCCGGTTTCGATCTTACCGCGCCGGTCGGCGAACAAGAGGCAATCGAGTTCCGCCGCGCCTATGCGCCGGCCATGAGCCGCGCTCCGCCGCAGTTTAAGACCGTGGTTGCGGCGCTCGATGCCGGCCCCAAGCATTTTGGGCAGATCGTCGCGACGCTCGGCAGTACCGATGGGCGCGAAATCGCGCTCGAGCTCGAAATCCTGCATGAACGCGGCGTGCTCACGCGCCTGCCCAACGGCGAATGGGCGCTCACGGATCGGGCGGGCTCTTAGTCGCAGCCACCGGCTTTGACAGCGCCCCCTTGCCTGCTACCGTTTGGCACGGAGGCGACATCATGCCTATGAACAAGCCGCATCTCGAATTCCTGCGCGTCGATATGAGCGAGGGCTGGGCGTCACCACCCGGCTATCCATCAGGCATCAAGCAGAAGATCCTGGCGAGCGACATCGATGAGACTCGAAAAATGGGCAGCCGCACGCGGCTCCTGCGCTTCGATCCCGGCGTCTACACGACCGCGCCGTTCGTGCACGACCACTGGGAAGAGGTATACCTGATGGCGGGCGATCTCATCGTCGGCAACGATGCGGCCGGGAAGGGTGGCGAAGGCTTCGAGGCGCCAACCTATGCTTGCCGGCCGCCCGGCGTTTATCACGGACCGTTCAAATCCGAGCGTGGCTGCCTGCTGTTCGAGATCCATTACTATGACGAAAGCAAGAAATAGCGCTGCACGATGACGCCAGCAGGGGAGCGACCAGTACTAATCGCGGGCGGCGGCCCGGTCGGGCTCCTATGCGCGTGGCGGCTCGGACGCCGCGGCCTGCCGGTCGTACTGTTCGACGAGAACAGCACGTTGCAGGCCGACCCGCGCGCGGCCACCACCCATCCAGCGACGCTGGATCTGCTCGAGGACGACAGACTTGCCGAGGACATGGCACGGGTCGGCCTCATCGCGCCGATCTTCCAATTCTGGGATCGGCCGACCAGCGAGCTCGTCGCCGAGTTCGATCACGCAATCCTCAAGAACGACACGCGCCACCCCTTCGTCGTGCAGTGCGAGCAGTTCAAGACCGCCAAACTCCTGCTCGAGCGGCTGCGCGCATTTGCCAATGTGGAAGTGCAGTTCGATCATGAGGTCATCGGCGTGTCGCAAACGGCGGATTCCGTCAGCGTCGAGGTCCGCGGTCCCGGCGGGATCGCACGTCATACCGGCGCCTACCTGATCGGCGCTGACGGCGGCCGCAGCGTCGTGCGCAAGCAATGCGGCATCGGGTTCGAAGGCTTCACCTGGCCCGAGCGCTTCGTCGTCTTTACCACGCCTTACGACTTCGAACGCAAGCGCGGCTATTGCCCGCGCAGCTATTTCGCCGACCCCGGCTCGTGGTGCAATTGCTTCAAGGTGTCGGCTGACGGTCCGCCCGGCCTGTGGCGCACCGTGTTCCCGACCGATCCGTCGCAGCCTGAGGCCGACCTCACGAGCGATGCGGCCGTGCAAGCGCTGATGCAGAAATTCTTTCCATCGCCTGAACCCTACGACGTCGTCCACCGCAATCTCTATGTGACGCACCAGCGCGTGGCCGCGAGCTTCCGACTCGGCCGTGTGCTGCTCGCTGGCGATGCCGCGCATGTGAACAATCCGATCGGCGGCATGGGGCTCAACGGCGGCATCCAGGACGCGGTTAATCTGTGTGAGAAGCTCGAACGGGTCCTGCTCGAAGGCGCCTCGACGCGGCTCCTGGACCTTTACGACCTCCAGCGGCGTACGGTCGCGGTCGAGTTCGTGCAGGAGCAGTCGATCGCCAACAAGAAGCGGCTCGAAGCGCGCGACCCGCAGGTGCGCCAACGCAACCTCGACGAGCTGCGTCGGACCGCAGCGGACAAGGAACGTGCGCGACAGTTCCTCCTGCGCACCGCCATGATCGCGAGCCAACGCCGAGCAGCCTCGCTCGAACTTGCGGAGGCCTGACATGCACGCACCCGATGTGAAGGCGGTTCCCCGCGCCTGCCCATTCCTGGCGCAGGCCGAAGGCTTCGCGGCGGGCACCACGACTCCGCGCGCGTTCCTCGAAGCCTGCCTCGCTGAATTCGAGGCCTGGGAACCGAGGGTCGGCGCCTTCGTGGCGACAAATCTTCCGGCCGCGCGCGCGGCCGCCGACCGCTCGACCGAGCGCTGGCGTGCCGGCAAGCTACTGTCGCCGATCGACGGCATGCCGATCG
>Ga0126384_10002927_pt1 | contig 10333 bp, 16 predicted proteins | sample PanSoiMetPlot_36_FD_92543 | JGI IMG/M metagenome (GOLD analysis project Ga0126384, IMG submission 92543) | Tropical forest soil microbial communities from Panama - MetaG Plot_36 | ecosystem: Environmental > Terrestrial > Soil > Tropical forest > Bulk soil | place: Panama | collected 2016-02-17 | reverse complement strand
GACAACTTCGTCCTTGGGAGCGATACGTACGGCCCGGTGTCGTACCTAGCTCAGCATATCGGCTGCCGAGGCGTCGCCATCGGGCACCGGGAGGGGACAGCCAAGCGCGGGGCATCGGCCAGCTTTATCTTGTACGGCCCCGAGCAGACCGACTGGCTCAACGAGGTCCGGTCGGTGACCGCCGTGCAGGACAACGGCCGGTGGGAGTGGTCGGCGTCGGGCACGCCCCAGCCATTCGAGGACGTGGCGGCTTATCAGCGGCAGCAGGTGCGGGATAGGTGGTCGCGCCGAACCATGCGCTGCATCTGACCCGGCTGGCACGTAGGCTTTTCGTGACGCGTAGCTCCCCTCGCCCGCCGGGTAGGTGAGCTTGGTTGTTAGGCCGCTCGACGGCCCTACGAACATCAACGCACCAAACACAAATGGCAGGTAACGCGGCAATCTACATCGCAGACCCCTCCCTCATGGGTTCTCGCTTTTTCGACAAGATTGAGGGCATTCAGTCTTATGAGTGTCTCTCTCAGGGTGATTCGGCTACTGGTGTTCGGTTCACTCTGGACGCCGGACAGGTCACCATGAATTTCATGCCCGGTGAGCAGGTGGCGCAGCACCTCAAAGGATTTGCAGACTATGCAGAACATGTCATCAAGGACAGAGATCAGTTGATTTACACACAGTCGCGCATTCACTACGTTCGCCTTATCTGCGGTTGTGTCATCACTCCTGATTTCGACGACGACGGCAAGATTCTGGACTTCCTGTTCCAGTTCACTGGCGCAGCCAATGGCATACTCTTTTTCGCCGACACGATTTTCGATTACGACGGTCAGGCGCTTGGCGGACTCCATGCGGAGGAGGGGCGATGAGAGCAGACACACCAACGCGGCCTAACCATGCGCTGAAGCAGACGAGCAGCGTTGGCTGACCAAAGTAATTCGGGGCGATTGCGTGCGCCGCTGACAGCATAGGCAACGGTAGACTGCCTAATCATTTAGCTCTCTCCCTCTCCCCTGTTAACTGAGTTCAGTTGTTTCCCACCGTCCGCCGCGATGTTCACTTGTTGCGGATTATTGATCGTGATCGGTGTTGAGTACCGCCTCAAATCGCGCAACTGTCGAAGCGTCCGCAGGAAAAGCCGATTGTACCTGTCCATCATCTGCATTGCGTGTTCAATGGCGTTCTGTTCGCCTACGCGCGGGTGTTGGAGGGTTCGATTGGCGCAGAGTCGGTGAATTTGCAGGTCATTGCGCCAATTGACGCCACCGAGCGCTCAAGCTCCTCCGCAAAGCAATCGCCAAGAGACGAAGAGCGCGAAGATGGCCGAAGATCGAGGATCACCTCACGCGCAATGGCGCGATCTTCGATCTTCAAGATTCTTCGCGCCCTTCGTGGTTGAGTTTGCATCGCTCACGCGAATCGATCAGAAACGTCTGCGACGCGGTATTCCGCGCCGATGCCAGTTGTCGTCGCGCCATCTGCCCCGCCATTCGTCGCGGTCTCGCCTGTCTCTGAATATGAACCTCTCGTCACGGTCCCGCCTGTCTCTGAATCTGAACCTCGGGCCGCGACCGTCCCATCGGCCGTCACGCGCGTCGTGCCCGTTGATGAACTTTTCCGCCTTCTTGTCATGGACGCGACCACGCCAGCGTTTATCGTGGGCGAACGTAACGGCGGACAGCGCCAGATTGACGACTATCGCCAGGGTGGTAGCCAGCAGCGCAAACCGCAGTGTTCTCAGTTTGAGCATGGGATCCTCCTTGTTTGAAATTGCAGGATTGGGTGATTGTGTGAAGCGGATGGAGAGGGTTCCCAACCGTCGCAATCAATTCTTATGTAATTGGGTGAAAAATTCAAGCCGCTTTATCTTCTTGTCCGCGACTTTGATCTCGGCCAGGAGTTCGCGGCGCGTGAATTCGAGCTTCTCATTGCTGGTGAGTTTGAAGGTTGTCGCACGCATGACTCCGCAAAGACAGAGGAGCAAGACTAGTAGAGTGGCGAGTCAGTAGAACATATCAACGCACTGCGATAATGATCAGGATGAGAGCCGCGATGCCTACGATGATGATCAGCAGGTCTCTGTTATTCAGCCTGCCGGCGGCGAAGTCCTGATCGAGCTTATCCGCGCGGGACGCCAATCGCGCCAACTCGTCGTCATTCAGCGTCGAGATCGCGGCGTTGACCTGCTCCGGGTTCATCCGAGCCGATTCCAGAGCTTTCAGCGCTTCACCCGACGAGAAAAGCCGCTCGACTTTTTGCAGATTCTTCTGCCGCGTCTGGGCGGAGTTTACCAATTCTTTGTGGATGTCAGTCTGGCTTACAACGTGTGTCTGAGCCAGGACGCTCGTGGCGCAAAGAGTGAGCCAAGCAGCCAGCAGTCGAACGGATTGCCACAGATGAAAACGCATGGTTTGTAACCTCAAAGGGTGTGAATAAGGGTGGGACACGAGTAGACCGGGGCAACGAAGCTAAAATACTACCATTTGAAGCAGCGCACCCGAGCGCCAAGGCAACGAAGGTGGCAGTTAAGCACCTTCACCTGCCACCCTCTGCTGGAGAGTGAGAGCAACTCGATATTGCCTTGTCGCTTGGAAACGGATCGACGCTAATCGCCCAGCAAAATTGGCGCCAAGCATTCACCTTCCGCTAAACAGTGCTGTTGACCAACGTGGCCACTTTCGGCGCGCCATTCGGCGATGGCGGGCCGCCCGACGGGACCAACGCGCGCCGCTTCCAGATGGCGCTACGATTCCACTTCTGATACCTTCATTCAATGACAAGCTTGAATGAACACAAAGCAACCATGGCGAGGGCGATTCTCGTCAATCCTTCAAATTCAACCGCTGGCTACAGCTTCATTACTCCAAGATGGCTTTTTGTCCTCGCCCAAGCCACGCCGGTGGACCTTGTCGGTGACCCGATTCTGATCGATGAGGCCATTGAAAGGTTCAACCCGAAGAGCGTCCGTCCGGGAGATATCGTCGGGATCAGCATCAGCAGCGGCAACTGCCTTCCCGGCTATCGAGTGTTGAGAGAGGCGAAGTTGCAGGGCGCGACCGTGATTATGGGAGGCATTCACACCACGATTTTTCCCGATGAGCCGCTCGAGATGGGGGCGGACGCCGTCGTGACCGGCAACGGAGAACTCGCCTGGAGCCGAGCCATCAGCGACGCGCTGGCGAACAAGCTCCAGCGAAAATACGTGGGCGGGCAAATTCCCGGTGACGCCATGCTGAAAGCGCGGTGGAGCTTGCTCAACCACTTCAGGTATCTGCTCCCTTCTGTTCAAACGGTGGCAGGCTGTCCTGAAAATTGCAGTTTCTGCTCGGTTTGGGTCACGGACGGACGCCAACCCCGCCAGCGCCTCGCCGAGAAAGTCATCGAGGAAGTCAATGAACTGTACGCGCTGGGTTTTCGTTACCTCGTTTTTGCCGATGACAATTTCAATCCCGCGACCCTCGGTCGCATCGCCCGCGAGCCAAGCGAAAACAAAAGGAAAGAGTTCCAGCGGATCCGCGAAGAGCGGCTGAAATTCTTTGACGAGTACGATCGGTCGGTCCCGCGTGATATGTATGCCTTTACTCAAATGACCACTGAGGTAACCAGTGACCCGGAATATCTTTCAGCCATGTACCACAAGATGCGGATCAGAACCGCGCTGATCGGGGTCGAGTCATTCTCCGAAGAAGGACTGAAGAGCGCCGGCAAGCAGTGGAACCCGGCCGGGCAAAAGATGGTTGAGACGATCCAGAGAATTCAAGCCAGCGGAATTCTGGTCCTGAGTTCGATCATTTGCGGTCTCGAATCGGACACCACCCAAACGATCAGAACCATGAGTAAGTTCGCGAAGGAATCCGGCGCCCTGTTCGCGCAATTCACCATCTATAACCCCTATCCGGGGACCAAGGATTTTTATGAAATGATGAATGACAAGCAGAATCTGGGGAAGCCGAACTTCGTCCCCAAGCATGAGACTCAAATCCTGCACGACCAGTACTGGCTGAAATCTCTCAAGCCGGTCGACATCATCAGGCACCCGCATATCAGCCGGCAGGATTTATTTGCCGAGAACAAGCAGTGCTGGGAGGTCTTTTATTCGCTGAAGGAGAGCTGCAGGCGGACCAGAGGGGGAGTGGTCAAGACGTGGCCGTTGGCTGGGAAGATCACCTATTTGCTGGTGTGCCAGGTGTTCAAACGCGCCTACGCAGGCTACGGCATGGCGGCTGACAGCGTGCGACCGAAGAAAATGGGCCTCCTCACTAAAATACTCGTCAAGGCCGCAGTCGGCATTTACAATCACTTTAATCTCACTAAAAGGTTTGCCGTCAGGCTGCGTCTGACACGTTCCCGAAATAATCCATCATGAGTAAGATCATCAGCCTGTGCCTTGTCTTGTTCGCTCTGGTGGGTGAGCGCTGCGGCGTGCATTGCCGGTCGCTTGCAAACCGACACCTAGCAGCGCAGAAGGCCGCGGCGCTTGGCCACGGCCCATTCATTGTATGCTTGCGGTAGCCCGGCCTGATTTGGCATTATTCCTGATCCTATTCAAGATCGTCGGATCAGCAAATGCCTAGCCAAATTTTTCTCTTTACTCACCGCAACTCCGCATGAGTACAGGAAAGCAGCATTAGAAGGATGGCCTCGTACTCCAGCGCCGTTACCTCCTGTGATGGATCATTATCGATGTTCACTTTGTGAGCAATCACCATGTCGTACCTCGGCAGTACAGTAATGAATTGGCCGCCGGCTCCTTTAGCGCTATACGCCCCCTGAAACGGGCTGCCGGACAGGCCCCCAGGCCACACCGGCGCGTCCCACACCCACCACATCACCCCATATCCCCATCGCTCGGGTTGTCCTAACTGCCGCCACGTCGGCGGGTTAATCTCGTGGAATGGAGTAATGATGCTCGTCGTGTACTTACACCAGTCTCTGGGCACAACTTGTTTGCCATTCCAATTACCTTCACGCAGCATCAGCAGACCCAGGCGCGCCATGTCCCGTGTGGATAGATATATAGCGTATTCCGGATGGACCGACGCCGGCATCATCGAGATTTTCTTCTGCCGGGCGCGATCGAAATCCTGCATCTGGATGGGCCTCGCCAGGTCCGATTCCAGCGCATCGTAGATGTCCTTTTTCGTGAGCTTCTCGAAGGCTGTGCCCGCCGCGTTGAAGTCCCAGTTGTTATAAAGAAAATAGATCCCCGGGTGTTGGGATCCGCGAGACGGGGCTTGGGCGTCGAGTTCTTGATTGCCGGACGGATGATAGATGCCGGAGCGTGCAGTGAGGAGGTGCTCCAGAGTGGCTCGTTCCTCGATTGGCAGGAATTTTTGCGCGTCGTCCAGGCCGAGCTGCTTCACGGTCTTATTCATATCGATCGTCCCATCTATGACGTATTTCCCGTACAACATCGACAGCACGCTCTTGCGCACCGACGCGACCTTACTCACGCGCGTCAGGTCGCCGTAATCAAAGATGACTTTGCCATGCACGGAGACGAGCATGGCAGTTGTACGCTGCGTCTTGAGCCAAGTGCGCAGCGCCTCAAGTTTAAGGCTGGAGTAGCCGAACGACTCCGGCTTGTCTACTCTTTCCCAATCCGCGCCTGGCCAGAATTTTGGAGGCGCTTGTGCGCGCGCCGGTTCCGTCTCGAAGCAAAAGCAGGTTACCGCAAGAAGACAGAGCCAGAGGTAAATCAGCCTTGTTGAAACAATATGGTTCATGGGCTATCACTCCCTTAATCGTCGGTAGAGGGAACCGATTTTACACGTGAAATGGGGAGAGAGATAAGGCCGAAAGAAAGGGGCATAACGCGGGATCGAAGTCACGCCGGCTTCCCGCAATGACACCGCTAAACTGCTGATTCCGCGAGGATAGTGACACTTGATCAATTCGGACGGTAGCGCGCAGGCATGACAATTTGTCGCTGCGGTAGGGGAAATGGCGTGTCATGCTGTAGCGAGGAGTGATAAACCAATGCCGAGAAACAACACAGACCCACGGGTCGACGCCTACATCGACGGCCTGCCCGAGTGGCAGCAAGCCATCTGCCGTCAGGTCCGCGACCTGGCTCACGCCGCGGATCCGGAGCTGGTGGAGACCATCAAGCGCACGCGCCAACCGTACTTTACGCTCAAAGGCAACGTCTGTGCGCTGCTGGCGGCTAAGAACTGGATCAATATCTTCTTGTACGACGGCGGGATCGTGCCCGACCCACACGGCATCATCACCGGCGGACACGACAACAAGACCGCCCGTACCGTCGCAATTCGGCAGGGCGAGAAGATCAACGCCCCCGCCCTCACGGCGATGTTCAAGCAGATTATCGCGAACAATCGCGCTGGCGGCTGGAGGAAGCTGACCGCGAGAGGCCGACCAACAACGCGATGAAGCTGCTGGCAATCACAGATGACACCTGATCTGGACGCCATCGAACTACCCGCCGGCGTCACTGGTAAAGAGACATACATGCGCGACACGCTCGCCGTCGACGGCGTGTTCATCACGATCTACAGACACGAGAGCATGACATCGGAGCAGGTTCTCGATCTACTCGTTAAGCATTACAAGGCGTGGAGCGTGAATCGGCCGGGAGGGCGACGAAATTGAGCCTTCGTATAGCAAAGCCGGGTGAGCTTTTCGTGCCCCGTCTTACCCGGCTTGCTTGTCTACAGTTTTGAGCCTCGTTTTTCCTCGGCTCGTCGGCGGCCGGTTCAATCGTTGGAGATCAGACCGCCAGTTGCGCTCATTATGCGCTCGCCTGGTCGCCGCGTCGAGACTTGCCGGCGCTTTTCAACCGCAAAGCCTGTGAAATGCAGTGTTGCGCCCATGCGGATGTTGGCGAGATGAAGGTTGTCTGCGCCGCGCTTACCACCACATCGTTGCGCCCATGCGGATGTTGGCGAGATACCAGCGCAGCGCGAGCAGCTCGCCCTTGCGGAGTTGCGCCCATGCGGATGTTGGCGAGATGCCCTCGCGAGCGCCGGTCAATAACATCAGCCGTTGCGCCCATGCGGATGTTGGCGAGATGAGGGGGGAGTCTTCGCGCGCGCGCGCGCACCCGTTGCGCCCATGCGGATGTTGGCGAGATAAAATCAAAGTCTCACGATGCGACTTTGATCCGTCACGCCCGCGCAGGCACCGACGAGATGCTTGCGTGGCAGGTCCTTGCGAATGCCGGTCGCAGAGACTTGCGCCGGTTGGACTTATCGCGGCAGGGTGTCGGATGTTTTGATTGGCACGGAGTTGGTGAGATTGTAGGGTGTCGCACATACGGGCGGGATCATAAAGGGAGAAGACCACCTGATCTCACTAAGAAGCAAATAGAAGACCTTGCGAAACAGATCAAGGAAGGTAGCAATTAGTGGAGACCTGACATGGCTAAGACTAAAACAGAAATCACCATAGATGATTCAAGGGCGACATTCGTCATTCAGGGTACAGGTCTCGATCTTGATGCCATCTCGCGCGCCATCGGGATTGCCCCAACACACACACACCGCAAGGGGGAACTCAGTAAATTGAAAAAGCCACTGCCTCACGACATGTGGTCGCTCACCTCACCTTTAGACAGGAAGGAGCCGCTTGATATGCATCTGAGGTGGTTAGGTAGCCAGTTAGAACCGTACTACGAATTTATAAAGTCATTGAAGGCCGCTGCTGATGTGTACATTACTTGTGGATATACTACTGACAGAGAGCAATGTGGTTTCTCTCTTTCTCCAGAAGCTTTAGCCATCTTTACAAGGCTTGGTATATCAATGGAAGTCAACATCCTTTGTGTCTAACCCCTGCAACTGTTGAGAGTTTTGATTGGCGCGGAGCTGGTGAGATGGCGGGGCGTCGCGCTCTGCGGAGCCAAGGGCGTCAAGCGATCTTGAATATCTCAAACGAACACTGGTACGACACTAACACTTATAGCAATGAGCATAGACATCGACCATGAAATTACAACTGAGGTTATTTAACAGATCGTCAATTTTTCTTTTGCTTGCCTGCCTGCAGCTTGCGCGCCCAAGTTGGATAACAGCGAGTACCCAGAGCGAGAGCGATCAAGGACTGGCAGGCTATACGCAAGTTAGTTACTGTGACCTCATTCGCAATATGAAAGAGTACGAACACAAGCGAGTTGCTGTCAGCGCCAGTTACCGCTATGGCTTTGAGTGGCAAGAGTTATTTTGCCTGGGGTGTAGAGATCAAGGCAAAACTTGGTTAGAGGTTACTGAAAAGAATGCCAATGCTTTCCGTCGTGCGCTCCGTAAAGCTCCGCGCGACCACGGTATTATCAATGCGACTTTTTACGGAATTCTTGACGGGTCAAATGGGCCGTATGGAGATGGCGGTTATTCTTATCGGTTTGACGTGGAATTAGTAAAGGATGTCAAGGTAGTTTACCGCGACGGTAGAGCACCAGAGCTTTTACCTGCGGACGTTCAGAAGCAACTGTGCCAATGAGTAAGAACTACACGAACGTGTCACGCCTCGCGGTCGGAGTGCTGATTGACGAAGGCTTCCAGAACCGCCGCGATCTTCTCCTGCTGCGAGCGTGGGAGCTTTGACGCCGCTTCAAAAAAGCGGCGCATCCTGCCGGTTGGTCCGGGTGTCTAACGTTCCGATTGGCGCGGAGTTGGTGAGATTGCGGGGCGTCGCACTTTTTGCGAAGGCGGGAACTTGAGGAAAGTAACCGGCGTTTGTTTGCCAGATAGGAGGATCTCAAATGAAAATTGAAATTGGCATGTGGTACATCATCATCGGCATTACTTGTCTGATCATCGGCTTTATTTTCGGCGGGGTGCTCGGAATGCTGATCTCAAACTGGTTTCATCCCAATCGGCTAATGACAGAGTTCCGCGAGGAAGTCATCCCCAAGGTGGTCAAATATTTCATGGCGATCGAGCAGGCGCAGGCCAAAAGCCAGCCGGTTGAATCTCCGAAAGAGAATAAGGAACTCACCCCTCTTTAACCGCGTCTGACGTTCCGATTGGCGCGGAGTTGGTGAGTTTGCAGGGTGGCGCACGATGTAATCGGAGACGGCGAAGCAGACAGCGAACGCGATTGTGATGGCTAGAGCCGATTGGATCAGCCTCCGGCGCAATTCGTCCAGATGGTCCAGGAAAGACATCTGCAGACCTTCTTGTTGTTCTTCGTGTTCGCTGCTCATTAGATCCAGTGTTTCTTCTCCGGCTGCGCCTTCAAGGTTGCTGTTTCAACGCCGGCGGCCGCAACTTCAGTCTCGGTTTTTTTCTCCGTCGAAGCCGCATTCGCCGAATTCGATTCCGCCACTTTATCGCCGGTCTCGCGATTGTTCGATTCGTCTGAGTACGAATTATACGGATCGTAAGACTCGTTGTGGCCGTAATTCGATTCGCCGCCGCTCGTCGTATCGCTCTTGCGGACCTTCTCTATCTCGACTTCCTGTTCCCAGGTGCGCTTGAAGTCTTCCGACGCGCGTCGGAATTGCGCCATCGCCTGTCCCAGAGATTTACCGAGTTCGGGCAGCTTACGTGGGCCGAAAACGACCAATGCGACTACAAGGATGAGGAGCATCTCTGGCATTCCTAACATAACGACCTCTCTTTCTTTACGAGTCAGCGTGTCGCGAGCAGTAACGAGCGGGGACTCCATAATAGTCCCCGCTCGTTACTGCTCGCGGTACTAATTTTTAGGAGAATTCAAGCCCCTGTTGGGAATATCAACTGAGCCTGCGGAAACTATAAGTGACGCGTTGAGAGCGCGTCAAGCAGGGGATTTTGGTGAGTGGGCAGAGGGGAATAGGGAGTGGGGTAATAGTGTGCAGGACGGTTCGATTGGCGCGGAGTCGGAGATTGCAGGTTGTCGCATTAGCTGTGCTATATCGCCCGCCATTCGTTTTAGGTGTGTCCTACGTCGCGTGGGCTCCTGAACGCGGCAGCCACGCGGCAAAGCTCGAAAGCAAACCAGATGTCGTCTTCGACACTTTCTTCCCCCATCCCGGCAATTACCGCATCTGGTCACAATTCCAGCGCGGCGCTACAATCATCACCGTGCCCTTCACAATTTACGTCCCTCGATTGAAATGAAATCCATGCGGATGTGGCTCTTCTACACGATTTCCGTCATCTCCAGATTTTCGGAAATTCTGTCTTCAGAATTCGGGAAAATGGAGAAATGGACAATGCTCGAACTTCGCGGTTGAGGGGCCAAGTCTTGACCCGTCAACCGCTTCGGCTGTGGACGTTCGGCTATGGCAAGGCGATTGCGTGGTCATCAGGCAGATGTTTAATAGCCGTTTCCTACCCCCTAGTTACGGCGCTAGAGAAAAATTCCAATACCTTTGCAGGAGTGAATTTATGCG
>Ga0126384_10002926_pt1 | contig 10336 bp, 8 predicted proteins | sample PanSoiMetPlot_36_FD_92543 | JGI IMG/M metagenome (GOLD analysis project Ga0126384, IMG submission 92543) | Tropical forest soil microbial communities from Panama - MetaG Plot_36 | ecosystem: Environmental > Terrestrial > Soil > Tropical forest > Bulk soil | place: Panama | collected 2016-02-17 | reverse complement strand
CTCCACGGGGCCGTGCGGATCCTTGACGGCAAGGTGCTCTATCGCGATTTCTTCGAGGTCCTCCCGCCCGGCAGTTTCCTGATCGTGGCGACATGGATGAAGCTCATCGGGGTCGGTTTCGCCTCGGTACGGGTGCTCGCAGTCGGTGTCATCGCGGTCATCGCCGCTCTGCTCTACGCTGCCGCAAGTCTCTCGTCGGGGAACCGTGCACTCGCGGCGCTGCTCGCGATCGCCTGGGCCGTGCGGGCGCCGTTTGAGACCAGTCACCACTGGTTCACCACTGCGGCTTCCATGGCCTCGGCCATCGGCCTGCTCCTCGCGCTCGACAGCGCACCTCGACGAGGGGCCGCCTTCACCGCCGGCCTGTTCGCCGGCACCGCCGCCATGATCACCCAGACTCGCGGCGGTTTCTTGTGCTTCGCCGTCATCGGCGTTGTTCTCACCCTGCCGAGCGCCCGCGCCCGACTGGTGAGCACGATCGCCGGGATAGCGGTCGTTCCAACCGCGATGATCCTTTACCTCGCCGCCAGGGGTGCTCTCGGCGCGGCGTTCAACGATGTAGTCTGGTTTCCGGCCGGCCACTACGCCGGGATCCAGGCCGTCCCTTTCGGCAGTTTTGCGACCTTGGCGGACGCGACTTCAGTCACGCTCTTTCCGATCACCCTGGTACTCGCCGGAGTCGCCTTCGCCCTCAAGCGCATTGCGCTGTGGCACGAGCCGCGCTTCCGTGCGTCGCTGGCACTTGCGATCGTGGGCCTGCTCGGCGCCTACCCCCGCCCGGATATCTTTCACATCAACACTACCGTACCGCTCGCCGGGCCGCTCTTCGCGCTCGTCGCAACGGATCTGCTCGGTCGTCTGGAACGTCACGCCCGAATCGTCGTGGGTGCGCTCTCGATCGCCCTGTGCCTTGCGGCTATCGGATACGCGATTGCGCTGAGAATGGCTGTGATGACCGGTCCACTGCACGCGGTGCCAACGGCGCGGGGACTCACCGTGCGGCGTCCAAGTCTGTGGACCGACGACTTCGCGGCCCTCGTGGCCCAGATCGACCGCGTCCCCTCCAGCGACGGCTTCTTCTTCTATCCCTACATCCCCTCGCTTCCCTACCTCATGGCACGCCGCCACGTCGCGGCCGTCGACGTCATGACGCCCGGGTATACGACGGCGGAGCAGTTCCACGAAACCTGCGTGCGCGTCGTGAACGACGCTCAATGGGTGGTCCTGGATCGGAGTTGGAGCGACCCGCGTAAGCTCCGCTCCATCTTCCCCGCCATGCGCGATCCCAAGCCCCCCGAGATGCGTGGCTTCGAAGCGGCGCTGCTAGTGGCCTTCGACAAGGTTGTTCATACCTCGACGTTCTTTGAGCTCCGGCAGCGGGTAGGGGGCGCCTCCACCGCGCTCTGCGATAAGGTTGGAGCGACTCCGGACGCGCGGTGAGTGAGGATCTCGTCGTCTCGCTAACCGAGTGGCGACGCCGTGGCGATGCTTTTGTGCTCGAACGGGAACGTTTGGCACCGGGGCACCGTCGAAATGTCGGGCGTCCATGGCGAACAAGTGCGACTCCTCGGCGACGCCCTTGAGACGTACAGGCCCCGATCCTCGAAGTGGAAGCCGAAGCCCGCCGCGAGGTCACGCACTGTGGACGACACATGGATCTGCCCGGCGCCGCAGCAGTGGCCACACGCGAACCGATGTGGACGGTGATGCCACGGAGACGATTGGCATCCCGCTCGACCTCGCCGGTCTGCACACCGGCAACCGACACGGAACTCGAGGCCGAACGGACGAAGCGCAGCGCGGACGGCCATGGCACAGCGGATCGCGCGCGCTGGCCCGTCGAAGCTGGGGAGCACACCGTCGCCGGTCCAGTCGACGATGCGTCCCCGGTGCGTGGCCACGCATTCGGTCGCCCAGCGCGGTGGCAGCTGGGGCTCTGCGGGCCCTCGACACCATGCCATAAACCACCTGCATTCCATCACCCCCGGACAGGTTTGAATCAGCGACTCTGGGCTTTCTACCTGTTTTGAAGGGAGCATTTTCTTTCGTGTTTGAGTCCCATCGAAGATTTTGGGTGATGCCGCTTGCAACCGACCAGAAAGCGCGGCGAAAACGTGGCCGCGACCAAACACGGTTTTGAATCCCGTTGGGGCCACCACCGACGTTGACAGACTCAACCACGGGCACTCCCAGTCGTCGATACGAACCCGTCGCCGTGAACGTGTAGCCGATCTCCCCGCCCTCGTCGAACGGCTGACACACCAGCCGGCTCTCTAGCAGGAGTTTCACACCTGTCGGGCCTGGGCGACATGGCGCTTGAGGAGCTCGCGGAGGTCCGCCGCGCGAGCCTGAACGTCGGCAACGATCGCGTTAGCGTCGAGCGTCGGCGTCTCGTCCAGCTTCGCCTGCTCCGCGGTCAGGGTGTCACGCCGCGCGAGCCCCTCGCGGAGCCGTGCCCGGATCGCCAATGCGAGGCGTCCGCATCGCCATCCACGAGGGCATCGAGGAGTCGGCGCTCCCGGTTCGCAATCGTCGCGAGCTCGCCGGTCACCGTGGGCGGAAACTGCGTGAGATGGCCGAGCGGACGATCCGACCGAAGCCAAAAACAGTAGCTCCCGTGCGTCGCGCCGGCTCGAGGAGCGCAGTCCGGGAGACCGGTGTATGATCCCTGCGGTGACTGAGTTTCGGCTCGTGTTCCATCGGGGTGCCCCTTGGTTTACATCGTGCGCTGTGCGTGAACGGGCACAGCCATTCGGGGAGGACTGCCATGCCCGACGAGCCAATCCTCCGAGCGAAAGCCCGCGAAGCAATCCTGAACGGCAGACTGCCAGCAGCCAGACCTAGCCGCACGGTCTACGGCCAAAGGTCAGGCGCGATATGTACGGTATGTGGCTATGCAGTGCGCCGCGGCGAGATGCACTACGAGCTTGAATTTCAAGCTAGCCCTCCGCCTGAGGGGAGGTCGCTCAGAGATACGTTGCAGCGATTCAGCGCGTGGCCGGAGGTCCGTCGGTCCATTCTGCACGCGCGCTGCTTCGACGCGTGGGAATTCGAGTGCAGCGAGGTGGGACCGTCCGAGCGCCGCGTGCCGACCTAGTTGGCGCATCCCGAGGCTCTCACTCCAGTAACTCCGTCACCGGCACGCCGAGGGCCTTGGCGAGGCGCTTCAAGATCTCGAGTGACGGATTCTTCTTGTCGCCGCTCTCGAGCTTCACGAGGTAGGTACGTTCCACCTTGGAGACCTTTGCCAGCGCCGACTGGCTCAACCCCTTTGCCTCTCGTTTCTCTCTCAGCACGCGGCTTAACCTTTTCGGTGACAAGGGTAATGTGACCTCCAGTCACATGTCAAGCGAGTGTCTTACCGATCACCGGATCGCGACGAGCAGCGCGAATGCGGCCGGCAGCATCATGGCGAGCATTTCCCAGAGAGTCATCACGCATGCCCCTCTCGCCGACGCCGCCCGCTCTTCCGATCGGGACGACTCGCGCTTCTAGACGGAGGCAGCTCCCGACGAACCAGTGTCATGCGGCTCTGCCCTCACCGGTAATCCGCGCATATCAGCCTGATTCGTCGTCGCAGCCGTCCCATCGTCAGCCACACGCCGACGCCCCGGGAAGTCGTCCGCACCACCGCGAGCCTGTCGCGGACGTCGCTGTCGATCGAGAGATCGACCGCGCCCAAACAAACCGCTTGACGGCCGGTCATTCCATATCAGCAGACTAATGAAGCAGGCTGTGCACCCCACGCGTCAGCGTCGGTGAGATTAGTCAGCTTAGGTTGACCAGTTGCGTTGCACTGCTTGAGTGACGTAACTAACTCCTGGTTGCTTCTGGCCTTTGCGCCATTAGGTACAGACGCCGGTTTTTTCGACACTCACGACACTGGCCTTTACGGTGAATTTAACCTTATCGAAGAGGTGGCACGCCTGCTCGAGGACCCGCACCCAAGTCTGCCAGTACTGGACTGAATTCAAGTCGCGCTGAGATAGACGCTCCGCCACGACTTGGTCGTTGAGCTTGCGCAAGAGGCGAACGGCGTCGTTCGGCTCCGAACCCCCGAAGGCCAAGACGACGAACGGATCCCCCTTTGAGCCCACTTGAGGATTCTCGGGCGTCCATCGATCTGGATGGGTCGTCATCACAACGACGTGAGGTCCTTCGCTTGGAACCAACCGAATCCTCTGACAGTAATAGACACTGCGATCGATATCGAGGTTTTCCGGGTTACCCCACACTGACCTCGTCCGAGCCTGCCGTGGCTTGATGAACCAGACCGCCGCGTGACGAGGGCCGGTTGTCGTAGCAAAAGCTAGATAGGCCTCAAAGAGGCTTTGAAGTGCCTGCTCATTCTTCTTCAGCAGCCATTCTGGGTTGCACATTAGAAAGAGAGACCAACTTGTAAATCCGCTCTCGGGAATCGGCCCATCGCCATACACTGGCACTTGAGCTTGACCGAATGCTCCCACGGGCACGAGCACGCTGATTAGCACGCAACTAATAACCAGTCGACGCACGAAGGCGACGCTCATACTTCATGCCTCCTAGAGCTATACCGGCATTGGGAGAAGGCGAATCAAACGCCGTCGTCGGCAAGCGCGTGTAGCGCCGCGAAGGGCTCAGGGCGCTCGGGCATCAAGAAGAGCGCGCGCAATGGGTCGGCCGCCGCGTCGCGAATAAAGGCGGCGGTGCGGTCTTGTCGGCTCTTGCTGGCGATGTTCTTGAAGATCCGGTATTTGATCTCAGGGATCGACAAGTCCACGACCAGCGTCGAGCCGCCACGGAAGACATACCCCGGCGTCCCATCGGCTTGATTAGCCTCGATCGCCCGCGACTGCGTCAACGCCACGATGACTTGCGGGATGTTCCGACCGTCAGGGCTTATCCGCATCGCCCGGCGCAGCTCATGGACCTCGAAACCCTGCTGCGGATCGAGACCGAGTTCGCCAGCGAACTCTGGTACCGCGCGAAAGGCGATGGTGAGCTGACCGTGGAGCCTGCGGCGTTCTCGGCGAGAGACTTCGAAGAGCCTCCGACGGTCTTCAAGATACAGGCAGGCATCTGCGTAGCGCTTCAACCCCTTGATCACGCCTCTGTACTGCGTCGCGATTTTCTGTTGCACCGCTGCCGAGAACTTCGCTTGGCTAAGACCCTCCCAACGCAGAGTATCCACTGACAGCGTCCGGGGCGTGTCTGACATCGGCGCCCCGAGATTGAGCGGATAGATGCCGCGACGGCGAAAGGCCTCAACGAACGCGACGCGATAGTCGTAGCGATCGTCGTTGATGAGATCAAAGTCGGCGGTAATGAGTGCGCGAAGATACTCGAAGAAGGTGACGTCAACCGGCGGCAGGTAATCAAGCGCCCGGATGCACATCGTGAGGACGTGCCCGGCGCTCTTGGCGGCTTCGTCGGCCAGGCGACGCACAAGGTCCGGATGGATGGCTCCTCTCCGCAGTACGCCCGTCCCGCCTGTCGCCAGGCGGAGGAGATCGGCGACGCGTGTCTTGTAGATGGCGATGAATGCGTCGAAGACGGCGGCGACGAGAACGGCCCCCCGTGAATGTGGCGTCAGGCGCTTCGACAGATCCGCCGGGTCAGGTGCGAACCTTTTCCAGGTCCCGCCATCCATGCGGCCGATAGCGTCACGCAGCGCTCCCCGGCCACCGGTAGCGTGTCCAAATTGCACCGCGAGGCTGCCCAACATCGACTCTGCCTCCACGTCGCCGCGGGTCCGTGTGATTTCCGGGAGCAGGACCTCGGGGATCGTGAAGTGCTGCATGAGAGCCACGATGTCAGCGAAGCCTTCATGGAGCGCAAGTACGTCAGGGTTGGTTGGCTCGTTGAAGCGGCGGTGCATTCCGTCGAGGATCGCGTGGGTCGTCTCGTGGGCGATGATGTCGTGAGATAGACAGGCGTAGACGCGGCTCCCGGGCATGTGATCACCGGGGTCATCGGCCTCGGCCTCGAAGTAGCCGAAGAGCAACGCGACCTGCTGCGGAGTGTAGAAGGCGTTCGCCTCACGGAGTGCGTGTGGACGCACGGCGAGTTGCCGGACAAAAGTGCTGTCGTCGTGGGCGTCGGCCGGGTTCGGCCGCGGCCGCCAGAGCACCGGCCGGCCGAGTGCACTTTCGAAATGCTCGATCGTGCGCATCGCTACGGCATAAGCCATCTGCTGGTGAAACTGGGGATTCCCTTCAGATGGAGCCCAGCCATCCTGCGCTAGCAGGAGAGGCTCGTCGAGATTGGCCGGCTCGTACCTGTTGCCCGCTGCATCAACGTCCTCCACCAGCAGATATTCACCGGCGGGCCCTTTCTGCAGGCGCTCCCAGCGGAGCTTGAGCGTCACCTCGTTCGCGCCAGCGGTTTCGAGCCGCGTTGAGAAGCTCGGGTCGACCGCATAGACGCGGATGCGTCGGTAGGGCGGGGCGCCGAGCGTCGGCTGGGCGTCGCATACCGGAAGCGCGTCGCGGACGATGTCCTTCGACCGATCGGTCTGCGGCGCGGATTTGCCAGCGACGACCGGGTAGCGGGCTGCCATGTGCTTGCGGAGCGTGAGCGAGGCCTCCTTGTCCTCAATGATGGTCTCCATCACCCGGCGCAGCGTGTCCCCCTTGAGCAGTGCCGCGGCCTCGGGATCCGGAACGAGCCCTTGAAGATCCTCGTTGAGGAGCCAGCGTTGGGCCAGCTCGAGATTGAACATCTTCTCGCGGGCCGGAATCTCGGCTACCCCGAGACCAGTAAGTACGCGCAGAAACGCCCACGAATTGTCTGACGGAGCGCTCTTGGGCAATCCGAGCACAGGATTGAAACCGAGGGCTGAGTGCGCTTGGACCACGCCGTTGCCGAAATGCTCCTTGTTGGCTTTCAGCTTGGCGGTATTGAACAGCGCGGCACGCACAGCCTCCACCCGTCGCCAGTCGCGGGGTAGTTCAGTCTTGTACTTCTCGAACCAGAGGGCGACGGCGGCGGCCACTTGCGGCGTGGCTGCCGACGTACCTTCGCCGTTTAAGCGGACAACCTCCTTGCAGCCAAAGCGCGCCCAAGGAATGTTCGGCGTGTAGGCCGCAATGGCGGCCGTCATGGCGGAGTCTGGCCCGAAGCTGCCCTCCAGCGTGACGCCGTCGAGTCCGGTGTACGGTGTATGGTCAGCCATAGCGCCGCAGACAGCGATCACGCGACGGTATCGGGCGGGATAGACGAGCGTGTGCGGCGGTGCGATCCCCACGTGGTTTCCCGCGGCGGCGCAAAGGCACAGGCCAGCCTCGTATGCTGCGTCGGCCGCTTCCGCCCACGCTTGCGAGGGCAGGCCCCCCATACTCAGCGTCGCCACGTCACAGCGTTGCTGGACGGCGTAGTCGAGCGCCCGCGCCAGCGCGCTCGTGCGCAGGAGCACAACGCTGTCAGCTACGCGTAGGGGCAGGATGTCGGCGGCCGGCGCGCCTCCGAGGTATGTATTGCCGAATGCCGCGATCTTCCCGCCGGCGAGGATGCTAATGGTTCCGGTACCGTGGCCCGAATTGTCGAGCACGAGGAGGTTATTGTCAGGATCTTCTGCGCTGGTGGAGTTGGCGTCGCTGGTGACGAAGTTCCGTTCGAGTGAGCGGAGGACGTGTTCGGGCACACTCTCATGGGCACGGTAGTACCCAGTGTCGATATGGGCGATCCGGGTGCGAGGGTCACTGAACGCGACGGCATCGCGCGCACGGCCGAGCTGGGTGTAATCGTCGCCGAGGTGCCAAGCAAAGACCTCAGGGCCCTTTTTCTTGCCATGTGTCCCGTCTTGGGGAGTGGCCGTGCAGTCGTCACCAACTGCAAATGCCTGGCCTGACTTCGGCTCTGTTCCTTCCCTATAGATCTTGTGAATGATGTCGGGCTCGGCGAAGAGTACATCAGATTCGGCGAGCCCGAGCTGCGCCGCCACACGGCTGTGCGCGAGATCCCACGGCAGTGCCGGCCCGTCTGGCAAATCCGCGACGAACCACGCGGCCTCAGCTCCCAAGCCGAAGGCTCCGATCTCCGCGCGCGGTCGCCCGTAGAGGGGTCGCAGGTTCGCTCTTGACTCCGCTACCCGCAAACCCTGTGATGAGCGGAGCTTGATGAGAACCCGGCTCTGACTTTCGAGTGAGGGTTTGTTGTTCGCCACGGTCCCCCGCTTTCCACGCGGCCAGTCTCGGCTGTCTCAAATACTGAACGGCTTCTGGGCCTCGAACTGCGCATTCGGCGCACCGATAGTGAAGTAGTTTGGCGTCTGGTCGGGCGGCATGCGATTGACAATTCGCTTCCGGAATGTCCGATAGCTTCCGCGGAACTTCCCGCCGTTCCACACCTGCTTCAACGTGCCGGTGAACAGGCCGTTGAAGGTGCCGTCCGCCGACAACTGGTTATCCTGGCAGCCAGACAAGAGTAGGACCGACGATTTGACCCTGTCCGCCGCGTTCCGGATGTTCGTGTTCTTGAGAATCTGATCGTACGCTGCTTGGTTCGCCTGATATGTTCTCAGCGCCACGGCCGGCGGCATCACCCTGAATCGGGTAGCTGCATCGGTATCGAACCCGCGTGCGGCGCGGGCTGCATGGCTCCGATCGTCGGACGCAGAATAGAATGCCAGCTTCACGACTGTCCCACTATGGCAGCTGTCCGAAAGGACGAGCACCCGGACGCCGGCCGCGAATGCAGTCAATGCGTCGTAGAGCTCGTCATCGACCATCTCGCCGTCGAAGAGACACCACGTCTCATCTTCTCCATCATCTTCGTCGCCGTTCAGGTCAGGCAACTGACCACCGTGGCCGGAGTAGGAGAGCAGAAAAATATCACCCGCCCCGAGTGATGCCGCATTCGACTGGATCGCCTGTAAGACCGCACCACGAGTCGCAGCCTTCGTCAGGAGTGTATTGACGGCGAATCCGCGGGATTTCGCGATTTGGGCGATGTCACGAGCATCCGCCTCGCACGCGACAAGGTCACCAGCCCAGCCTTGATAGTGCACGGGATCGACCGAGTTGAGACCGATCGTCAGCGCCACACCTTTTGCCATTTACAAGTCCTCCTCGCGACGATCATTGAACGACACCACCACTAGTACGCTGCGCGTTCTCTCTCCAACCACCTCCTCAAAACGGTTCGGTTGCTGCGTACGCACTTTTGGTGCCAAGGCAAAGAGGAGCGGCTCGGACGGGTCGTAACCCGATGGCCGACCTAGCGCCGTCGCGAGCCTTGAGCCTGTTTCCCATAGTTGCGGCTTGTGTTTAGGCCTGCTTGACGGCGCGGCCCAATCCAACGTCCGGCGCGCGAGTCTCGCGCTCCGTCGGTATGCGAACCGCCGAGAGTAGCCCGAGCCTTCTGGTCAAATCGTTGCTCAATCGGTGAGCACTCCGCGCCAATGGGGTTGATTCTGTGGCGAAGGCGGTCCGTGGTTTCGGCAATGGCCGCTTGCGCGGCATCACGCGGCCTCCGAGTACGAGACTCGTCGACGGCTAACATCTCGGCACAGTTTTATTAGCGTGCAACTGGTCACGCGAAGTGTCTTTCGACGCCCGGAATCGTGTCCAGTCACTAGACTGCTGCGTCCAGGGATGACACTGCAGCAGTTGGGTCCCTGATATCTCGCGAGGGTGATTGCTCAACGGCCTGGCCCGTTGGGCAATCCCAGAGCGCGTTAGAAGAGCGACTGAGCCGGAGCAGTTCTGTCCAACAATTCTGCAGTCACTCTGTGATTCCTCGTCCCATGCCGATCGACGTGCCGCCTGTGCGGTTCGTGACAGCCATCCTTGAGAAGCTGGAGCGTTTTGCGGGTCATTTCGGGACCGAGAGTATTTAGACCCGTGATGTTGCCGCCCGGCTTGGCGAGGCTATCGACGAATCCCGTGGCAACTGGGTCCATGGCGAGCACCATCACGATAGGCGTGGTCTTGGTCGCCTTCTGCGCCGCCTCGCCGGTCCATCAGTCTTCGCTCACTATTCGCAGCCCGATTCGCCGCATGGTGACCTCGCGGGAAGGCTGGCGGGAGTCTAGCCGAGTGCCGATACGTGCACCAGTACCTCCCGGCTCGGCTCACTTCGATGGGCGTGTTGGAACGACTTCTCTGAAGCCTTGACAGCCTTTCGAAGGCTAGCAGATCATCCCGTCACCGCCTCGACCGTCCTGCACGAATGGGGGGTGGGAGCAGCGTTGTCCAAATTCCTTGGCTCCATCGACATGAACCGCCACCGCACGACCCTCCTGACCGATGGACGCCGAGATGGCCTCAAAGTTCATGTGAAACGGAGGACCCCCATGTCCGATCAAGACAATCTTCGTGTCGCCCGTCAGGGCTTTGACGCCTGGAACGCCCATGAT
>Ga0126384_10002925_pt1 | contig 10339 bp, 3 predicted proteins | sample PanSoiMetPlot_36_FD_92543 | JGI IMG/M metagenome (GOLD analysis project Ga0126384, IMG submission 92543) | Tropical forest soil microbial communities from Panama - MetaG Plot_36 | ecosystem: Environmental > Terrestrial > Soil > Tropical forest > Bulk soil | place: Panama | collected 2016-02-17 | reverse complement strand
TGCAGCGGCCTCCCAGAGAAGACTGCCCCGGTGGAAGCGTGTCGGCGCGTCCTCTGCCAGGGTCAGAATGTCTCCGGGCCACCCGTTCAACTTTGCGACCTCGACCCGCGCTTTCCATTCCGCGAATACCTCGCCGAAATATTTGGCACGTGCCGTCCGTATGTTGCTCCAATCGGCAGGCACCAGTCCGACCAGCTCTTTGTAGACAGGGCTTCCGATAGTCTGCGCTTCAACGTCCAGCGCGCCCCTTAAGACTCTTGCCAACCTCTCGACTTCGGCATTCAGGCGATTCTGCCACGCCTGGTCGCGCTTTTCTTTCTCACCAACGAAGAGCTTCCCGTCATAATCGAAGGTGCGATCGGGTGCTACGTCAAACGGTCTTCTAGACCACCCACCATGGATCATTAACACGCCGTGCGGCGCCACGCCGTGTCGCACCCCAAGCTCATAGAAGACGTTTGCATTCAGAATGGAGATGTCGGCCAGGATGACATCGGCGGTGACCAACTCGAAATACATGTCCGTGCGTATGTCGCCAGCCCCCGGTTCCTTGTCAGCTCGAAACGGGCGACAACCGGCTTTGGTCAGCGCTGGATTGATGAGCAGATCATAGACTTCATCAAAACTGATGTTGACGGCGGGTTTGTCAGGCGAGTTGGGGGTAGCTGGGGTCGCACTCTGCGCTTCTTTAATGCCGAATGGCATCACGACGAAAACATGTGGTTCCACGGCTAATTCTCCTCACAAAGATAAGCCGCACTGACTCCATTCCAAACCATGATAGAGGTGCGTTATGACGGATCTATTTGTACAGAACCAGAATTCATTACCTTACGACGAAAGCTTCACCTCCTCAGAAGATATGGATAATTCTCCATTCGAGTCAAAGACGAAGTCCACCAGTCGCTAATAGGATTGCCGATGGGATCGTTCCCGGGGGCACAGGATGGCAATCCGCCAGTCGGAACCGGCGCTGGTCATGAATCCACCAGCAGCGCTGGCAGCAGCCCCGCGCGTACCAGCGAAGACTTCCCGCTACCGGAAGAGCCGACGACAGCCATGAAACGGGTGCGGGCGAGCTTGCCGATCAACTGTTCGCTCTGTCCGTCGCGCCACCGAAGAAGGTGGCTTTCATCAAACTCGAATGGCCGCAATCCGGGAAAAGGATTGGTGGGCGTCCCGATTTCCGTGAAGGTCTTTGGATTCTGAGTGATCACGCTCGCGCTCCTTTGCTTTGTTCGTGGCCTGTGATTCGCAGTTCGCAGCAATTGTTGGCGTTCATATTGACGTAGAGAGACATCCGGCGATCCTGCGCCGCTTCGTGTGCTGCAGCGTGGAGCCGGATCTACTGATCGCGCAACTTATTCAATTCCTCAGGAGTGAAGGGACTCTTACCGGCGCGCAAATCCTCAATCCAGTGTCGCCGTTGTCCTTTTAAGTCTTCCTTGTCGGACCGGTCTATGAAGTACTGAAAGTCCTCGATCGCGCCCTTGAAATCGCCGGTGAGCGCGCGCGCCAAGCCTCGGCTGTCGCGGTAGTCCGACGACGTGGGATGCAGGGCGACGGCTCGTTCGCAAGCACTCATAACTGGCGCCGGATAGCCGTACATGCTGCCACGCCAGCAGATATTATTCATCGAATCACCACCCGACGTTTCGGTATTAGCCGCTTCGGCATCAAGTGCGTGAGGCCTGACGAAGACACCGATTTGCTGATACAGCTTGATCGCTTCTTTGATCTTTGCCCCATTTCCTTCCTTGCCGCGCTCTGCGTAAAGCGTGGCTGCGATCTCCTGCAATCGTCTCTTTGCCTTGCCGGCTTCTAGGTGCCACTCCGCTTCGGCTTTGGGATCAACCTTCCAGTTAGGCTCCATCTCTTTAACTCTGCGAAAGACGGCCTCCGCGCTTCTCAAATCGTCGGCCTCTGCTAAAGTGATGCCGTGATCAATGAAGGTTTGATCAACCGGCAACATATCGCAGGTTTTCTGATAAACCCTATCTCCCATATAGTTTTGCCATTCCCGATACGTGAGATTTCGGCCCAACCGAGCGCAAGCTTCGTCGACGATCTCCTTTGGGCGCCACAGCCACACCTGCGCGCCCAAGACTGAGGCTGTCACCAGATACTTTCCGTCCGGACTAAAGGCACATCGATGTGCAGTCTCGGGCACGGGCAGGTGGGCGAGCCTCTGTCGACCGGCCAGATCCCAGATCTCCACGATGCCAGTCCTCCCGCCGATCACCAGGATTCCTTGAGGGCTGAAGGCGATGTCGAACACGGATCCGTCCTGAACCAAATCCTCCCCGAACCTCTCGCGCTCAGGCCATTTCCATACGCGGACGCCTGTGTCACCGGCCGCCACCAGGTATTTTCCATCCGGGCTAAGCGCGACAGCCCTCACCTCGGTTCCGTACGTGAGAGGCGGGTTGACTGGCTGCCCGAACGCATCCCAGATGTTAATGACTCCACGTTGCTCCACAGTTGTGTTTCTGGCTCCTTTTGCGCTATCGGTTTCTTTGGTGTCGTCAGAGCTGGCAGTGAACAGATATTTGCCGGCCGAGTCGAAGGCGAATCCGTTGACGGCACCTTTATGTGGGAGCTCGAAGGCAACCTGGCCCCTGGTCATGTCCCACACCTTTGCGGTGCGACTTCTGTCGGCGGTGGCCAGGTGTTTGCCATTTGGGCTGAATGCGAGTGAGGTGATCTTCGGCTCGCCTCCAACGGAGTCATGCCGGCCGTTATCACCTCTCTTCCAAATTGAGAGCTCAGCGCTTCCGGTGACCACGAAGCGCCCGTCCGGACTGAAGAAGGCGACGCTTATGTCTGCTCCGAGTTTGATCGCCGTTGGATACGGGCTGAACGGCCGGCCATTGGGAGACCACGCTTGCCAGGTGTTCTCCTCATCGATCGTCGCGACGGCTGGCCCACCAGCGTACAAACCAACTGTGAGTATTTTTTTGTCGACTTTGATCGGTTGGCCCACGAGATTATGGGTGGCGATATCCCAGAGCCGTGCTGTGTTCCCGCTGGCCGTTGCCATGAGCGTACCGGCCTCGGTGTTGAAAGCCAGCGCGTCTACGCTGCCCTCGTGTTTCAGCGGCTCTCCAACTGGCTGACCGCTTTCGGTGTCCCAGATCTTAACGGTCTGATCGCGGCTGGCCGTGGCCAGGCGAGTTCCGTCAGGGTTGAAGACTATCGCATTCACGCGATCCGCATGCGTCATCTTCTGCCCTGCGGGCTTGCCCGTGGCCGCATCCCATATTTGCGCAGCGTTACCACTCGCGGTCCCTAGGTAGCGCCCGTTTGGACTGAAGACCAGGGCGCTCGCTTCGCCTTCCAACTCGATGTTCGTAATCTTACCGGCTTCTAGTGATCCGCCCATGATTCGCACTGTACTGCCGTCCGCGGTGGCGAGGTATTGCCCGCCGTTACTGATCGCGATGATCTTCGCGGCTATGACAGCCGGCAGCCTAAGCGGAAGAGCCTTGTTCGATAGCTCAAACAGAGTGAGATCGCCAGCTGCGCTCAAGCTGGCCAGCCACATTCCATCGGGACTGATTGCAGCGGCTTTAATTCGGATGTCCGGTTTGAGTCGCGCGATCCTCCGGCGGGTGCCGAGGTCCCAAACGGCTGAGATCTCGCCGCCTGCGGCTATATACCTGCCGTCGCTACTGAGGGCGACCCCGGTCATAGAAGTTCCCTTGTGGAGATCCTCCAAGGCCATTTCCATCGGATGGCCGCTGTCGACCTGCCACATTTGAAGGCCCTTGTCACCCGCTGTTACCAGTTCCCTGCCACTCGCGCTGACCGCGATGCTTCGAAAATTCCCCGGGATCACCGTTAGGTCACTACGACTCTTTGTCTCCCAGAATTGCGTAATGCCAGCATTACTTGCAGTCGACAGATGGTCGTCCTGGCTGAAGGCCAACGCCGTCACCTGTCCCTGGTGCATCAGGCGTTTGACTTCTCGGACTCTGCCCTTCCCATCAACAGAGTCAATCTCCCAAACATGAACCGTTTCAACCGATGTACCGCCGGTGACAACAGCCAGGTAATTGTTCTCATACGGGCTGAACATCAAATGTGTCACAGGTCCTCGTGCGGGTATAGTTACGACAATCGCGGTCGTGCTCGGATTCCGGACCTGGATTTCATCGCTGCCACTCGCTGTGGCGAGGTACTTTCTGTCAGGGCTGATTGCTACACGGGTCACTAGCCGCAGAGGACCCTGATCAGCCATTATGATCGGCAAGGCACCGGTCGTGTCCCACGTATCCCAAAGGTATGCTGCACCGTATGGTTTGTGTGCGGCGGCACCCCTCCTTCGCAGTGGGGAGTAGCCACAGCCTGTCGCCAGGTATCTGCCATCCAGACTGAAAGCAAGGTCGTTGACGCGATCGCCGTGTTTCATCGCCGCGAGCGGAGTGCCAGCCGCCGCGTCCCAGATTTGCACGGTGTCGCCCGCCGCCGTAGCTAAGCGCCTGCCATCCGGGCTGAAGGTCACAGCCGCGACCTCGGTCTCTTTTTCTGCCGCTTTGATTGGTTGACCGATAAGGTCGCCGGTCTCGACCCTCCATACTCTGACGGTGTTTGCATCATCTCCCACTGCCAGGTATTTCGCATCCTCGCTCACGGCGAGCGCTCGCACCTCGTGTTCAAGTTTGAGAGACTTACCCCTCAGTCGACCAGTTGCGGCCTCTGACAGTCTGACGGAGCCGTGATCCCCCGCCGTCGCCAGATACTTTCCGTCCCGACTAAACGCCGCGAGCTTCGCACCACCCTCGATTTTAGTCTGCGCGATGCGCCGCGCCAGCAACGAAATCGCGGATCGGAGGGCCTCGTCGCCAAACTCGTTTGGGGTTCGGCGCGAATCGCTTGCGCCAACCGACTCCACCGCCAGCAACGCGCTCAAATCCATCGCCCCGTCGTCGCGTTGCACGCGATCAGCCTGCAGGCCTAGGAGTTGCCCGAACTTCTCCGCCGAGATTCTGCTCTGTTGCCTTGCCTCCTCGGCGCTAATCCGGGCCCGCGCCTCGTTTTTCAGAGCGATCTCCTTCTGAAGTTGAGCCTCCTCGGCGCTGGCCAGAGCGAGTTTTTTCTGGCGGTCGGCCTCTATCTTTTGACGTTTGGCTTCTTCTTCGTTATGAATCGCCGTCCGCTCATTTGCCAGCGCCTTTTCTGCAAGATTATTCGCCTTTAGCTCATTTATCAAAGCACGCTCTGCCGCGGTCTTAGCATCTATCGCGCTGCTCTCTGCCTTCGCCTTCTGTTGCATTGCATAAGCTGCCAGCCCCAGAGAAAACAGCGCGAAAATTGCAAGAATCACGGCAAACAGACGTGTGCGCCGGAGCTCCTTGCGCCGTTGAGTCTCTTTTTCCAGAGCCTCGGCTTCTCGCGCCGCCCGGCTCCGCTCCAGGAAGTCCATCGCCTGATCAAAGTCTGGATGATAGCGCCTTGCCCAAGCTTCATTCGGGCTGTTCTGTTCACGCCAGTCCAGCGCTATCTGCAAGGCCGGATCGCGTAACAAGCCCTCTCTTCCTTCCGCGTTCAGTGCGGCTGTTTCGGCTAGACGCAGGTAGATGCGAGCCAGACGAGCTTCTTCAACCACCCAGGCGTTCAACCGCTTCCAGTTACGAATCAGGCTTTCATGAGAGATGTCAATCATGGAGTCGCCGGCAAGCGGCGTTCCGGCAGGGGGCATCAGGAATGACCTGCCTGGCGCACGGAATGTTTCGATTACGGACGAGACTTCGTGTTCGGTCGCGGCGGCTACAGCGCACACTTCTCCGAGTGTGAGAGGGCGGCGTATCTCGCGACCATCCGCCCCTTTTTCGGTCAGGCTCTTGAAGATTTTCTCGGTGATCTTATGACCGCGGTCGTCGAGCTCGCGTCCCACGTCTGCATAAGCCTCGTCAGCGTGTTCAGACAACGCCTTATCCATCTCCCCTATGGCCCTATAACAGCACAGGTCCATTGCTTGCCCTTCGTGTTCCGTCTGATGCTCAGCCCTTTTGTCCTTCCATTCGTCCCATGCGCGCATCAACGCGTGCTGCAGGATCGGCAATTGATCCTGATTATCTCCCACATCGTTGAGCAGCCGATTGACCAGCCGCGGCGTGATGTCACCGCCCCCAACCGCCACCGGGCCGGCGATCGCTTCGCGGAGTTGATCGCGCGTCAACCGCGGGATCAGGTACTGGCTTTCGTTGACCGCTTCCGGCAGATCCCAGAACTGCGAGCAATCGCCAAGGTAGTCCGAACGCATGGTCAACACGACATAGATAGGAACCTCTCGCTGGCGTGATGCTTCGAGGACCAGTTTGACGAACGCGGCTGCCTCGTTCTGGTACCCTTCGGCCTGGGACACCCTCGCGAACCGAAAGATCTCTTCGAACTGATCTACCAGTAAGAGTAAATTCTCATTCTCCGGCATCCCCGCCTGACGGACCGCATCGACGAAGCCCAGACTGCCACGCCTTAAAGTTGCTTCGGCGATCGCGGTCTGCATCGCGGCGTTCTCGTCGATCTCCGATCCGAACACGTCGGGTGCGCTCAAGGCTCGCGCCAGGTTGCCGATGGGATCGTTCCCGGGGCGCAGGATGGCAATCCGCCAATCGGAACCGGCGCTGGTCATGAATCCACCCAGCAGCGCTGGGAGGAGCCCCGCACGCACGAGCGAAGACTTCCCGCTACCGGAAGAGCCGACGACGGCGAGGAAACGGGTGCGCGCGAGCTTGCCGATCAACTGTTCGCTTTGTCCGTCGCGTCCAAAGAAGAGGTGGCTTTCATCGAATTCGAATGGCCGCAACCCCGGAAAAGGATTGGTGGGCATCCCGATCTCCGCGAAGTTCTCTGTACTCTGTGTGATCACGGTCGCCCTCCTTTTGCCTTGTTCACTTGCGCAAGGAATGGATTTAGCGTTTGGGGATTGAATTCGCCGTAGTTGCGGATGACCTGGGCCTCGAGAGTCTTAAAGCGGTCCTTTGGTTCCGACTCAGGGCCGCCGATATAGACCGCTTTGACGAGTAGCGGAAGCGTGCGGCCATAGCCGGGGAGCTTGACCAGTTCACGCAGCTTCATCCGTAGCCAGCCTTCACTGGCGCGTCCCTGAAATATGAACACCACATCGCACAGCAAAAGGTTCTCTTTGTGGTCCTGTAAGACTTCGGCTTCGCTCCCTTCCAGCAGCGGCAGCGTTACTTCATACCCCTTATCGAAGAGATAATTCTGAATCGCCTGAGCCTCATCGAAGTCGCGTTGATCGCAGATCAAATAGATGCGAGCTGGCCCCGCCTCCTGGCTCACTCCCGGCGTGAGCTTAGCCTTCTGAGTCAATTTTGTCTGGATGATTGTCTTCAGGTCTTCCAGTTTGATCTGCAGCAGCTCTGAGCCGTTGCGAGAAGTGAAGCTGTTCTGCAAATCGGCGAGGAACTTCTGCTGGCGTTCGTCTGTCGGAGCCAAGCCCGGCGGCAACCAGATCAACCTCGAGAACCCGGCATCATCGCCGCGCTCTATCGCCAGCTCCTGTTGCATTCGAACCACGGAGCGTTCGGTCTCCATTTCAGGAATCACTCCGTAATGTTCGCCGATCAAATGCACCGAAAGCCGGCTCCGCTCTAAATAGTCGTGAACAACTTCTCGCAGAGCAGGGGCTTTCAAGGGAAGCGCCCTGTCGGGCAATACAAGATGTCCAAACTGCTGCAACTCACGTTTGACTTTGTCGCGCTGTTCGCTCAGGTCGGAGGTGGTCTCGGCCAGGTAAATGGTAGCGCCAGACGCCGGTGGGGCTGGAGCAGGTTCTGCCAGGCGCTTGATCAGCTCGTGAATGTCCCAGGCAAGGTCTTCAAACTTGCTCCAGTATCGGGTGTCTTTCTCTCCACGCCCGCTTATTTCGTGATCGAATTCGCGGACTCTCCCGGAGGCCTGATCGCGTTGGAAAAACTCATAGCCCAGCAGATCGCGCACTACAGCAGGATGCTCCTCAAAAGCTACATGAGTCTTTACGACCTTGAACACGCGGTGCTTGTCGCCAATCTGGATGCCGCCAGTCTGGGCTGCCAGACGTGAGAAATTTTCGATCTCGCTGCGGCAGGATTGTGATTCGACATAGCGCGGTGTAACCACCGATACAAGGATCGCGGTCTTTGCGAGCTCGATCACGATGGTGTCGTTGAAGAGGTCATTCCCTCTCAGCTTGCGATCGCGCCAAATCTTCGGCGGCTTGCCCAGCAGTTGGGCGAGCCGGATTTCCAGCCTCTCATGCAGGAGATCAACCCACCCCTCAGTGGTGCCCGAGAAGTGCTCGTTGTCGATGTGCGCGTAGCTGATAAAGAGTTGGTTCTCAAAGCAGGCCATACTGCTCATCTCTGCCTCCAGACGCTGGACGGTGAGAAGACCGCCTGGTTAATGAACTGAGGACCGCCTGGTTAATGAACTAATGAAGCATACAATCCAAATGTCCGAAGGAGAAAGCAAGAAAGCCCGTAGCCGCGCCGCGTTCTCCCAAGCCACGCTAAGGCGAGGCAGCCTGGCTTGCTCGAAATGCTGCGGGACGAGTGTACTCCCCGCTCGGTGATGCGTCGGAACATGATTTCTGCGATGCGTCTCCTTTGGCGCAACCCACCTGCGCACAAGGGCCCGCGGCAACAGCATCCGTGTGCTTTTAAGGGCAGTTCAGAAACTGCCCTTACGGCGTGGCGGACCCAGCCACTAACCCTTCTTCACGCACCTCGGGCTGAGCGATGAACATCTTCGTCACCTCGCGAGGCGTCCCGTCGGAATCCACCTGGGAAACCAGCTTGAGCGAGGAGGCCCGCACCTTGCCCGCTGGAGTTCGCAGGTTGATCAATTGATCAAACACTGCAAACACCGTATTCACGCCTTCGTCGAAATCATCGAAGTCCTTCAACGCATCGCCGATCTTACTCAATGCATTCTCAAACTCGTGCGGCTGTATCTTTCTCGTCTCTGAGCCAGCCCCCTGGATCATCGTTTGGAGCTTCTGAAGACCCTCGACCATCTTCTCTTCAATAAAGAAGAGTGTGCTCAACACGAACAGCTGAGTTCTATCGAGCGCAACCTTGTCGGGTGCGGAGAGGTTGGCGAAGGGCGAAGCATGTATCGGTTTCAACTCAAGGCTGGAGTGATTAGTGAACTCCGCCTGTCCTTGCTTCCAGATATCGAATACTCCCTGTGTCCAATAGCACCAACCAATGCGCGCCAGATTGTCCGATTCCCGCACATAGTTGGCGAGTACAATCTTACGCATTATTTGTCTGATCGCATCATCAGGTGTTGGTGCCGAGAACAATGCCCGTAGACCGGGCTCCGTATAACGTACTTCATACTCGGCGCCGATTGGACCAAAGCCATCCGGTGCCTTCTCAGGAAGCACGGCACGCAGATCCTGGAGTGTAGCGCCTTGAGTGGTCAGCCCAAAATCGGAAGCGAAACTGAGGTAGTAACTCAATTCCCGGGCTGACGTCTTCGGATCATCAAAGCTCAAACCGTAGCTTGCAGCCATCCCGGTTATGGCATCGAGCAGATACTGCTGGTTCGCTTTGTCGAAGGCCAACACTCCGTGCGACTCGCCGAGGAACCGCAACAAGAAGCTGGTAAACATGCGCTCGCCATTGCGCTTGCGCTCCTTGTCCCTTGTCATATCGATCGTTGTAAAAACCGTGACCGCACCGTTGCCCTCTGCCTTTATCTGCTGCTCGGCAGCGACGATGACGCGGTCCATTTCCTGGTAATGCCAGCCGCGATGCCAACCTACAACGTTGACGCTGAAAGCGCTCTGCTTCGTTACCTTGTGGGTTAACACCCCGCTATTGATCTGGACGAGTTCCGGGCGAAAACCAGCGAGGATGTCCTGGAAGTCTCCGTGACCCGCGGCGCGCATCAGGGCCTTGCCTTGATCGCTAGTCAAATTGATCATCACATCGATCAGCGCCTCACGCTCGCTTGCCCGGCTGTACTCGGAGTGAAGCTTAAAGCTAAAGGACTGCTTAGCCGCCTCTTTGAACTTGGCGTAGACGTTGTCCTCGAAGTTCTTGGCCGCATCGAGAATCTTATGCAGCCTGGTGATAGTCTGACCCAGGTCACTGTTCGAAAGTTGACCGATACCTTTACCAATCAACCGTTCTATGAACCCTCCGAGCTTATCTTCCGCCAGCGCTTTCAGCTTGGGAATCGAATCAACTGTGGAAAGACTGTTGAGGAAGCCGTCAAGTGGAAACTTCGACTTGGCCAGCGCGATGACTTTGCGGATCTCATCGTGCGCATCGCCCTGGATCAGATCGAGTGTCTGCTGCACTCGCTTTTGCAGCTCGGGAAGACT
>Ga0126384_10002924_pt1 | contig 10343 bp, 8 predicted proteins | sample PanSoiMetPlot_36_FD_92543 | JGI IMG/M metagenome (GOLD analysis project Ga0126384, IMG submission 92543) | Tropical forest soil microbial communities from Panama - MetaG Plot_36 | ecosystem: Environmental > Terrestrial > Soil > Tropical forest > Bulk soil | place: Panama | collected 2016-02-17 | reverse complement strand
GCCGCGAAGCCCGCAGGAGCACCGCGAGCCGGATCTGACCCAAATTTCTCATCGGGTCCAGAGCGGAGAAACGCTCTACCGTGTCGCGAAGATGTACGGAGTTTCGCCGCAGGAGTTGGCTGCCGCCAATGGAATCACCGACCCGACCAAACTCTCGCCAGGTCAGCAGCTGGTGATCCCGCAGGTTTCAAGGCCCGAGTTTCTCGGAGAGCGCGCCGACAATCCGTCGGGGATTCGGCCTGCGGTAGCGGGCGCGCCGATCGGCAAAGGGGCAAGCCGCGGCCGCCGCAACGGGGATCTCGATTGGCCGCTGCGCGGCGTGCTCTACGGGAGGTTCGGCAAACGCGGAAAAGAGCTCCACGACGGAATCGATCTGGCAGCTCCGAAAGGAACGCCGGTGAAGACCGCGGCTGAGGGGACGGTGATCTATGCCGGCGAGCAAAAGGGCTACGGGCTGATCACCATCGTGGCCCATGAAAATGGCTTGGTCTCGCTCTACGCCCACAACCACGAGCTTCGGGTCAAGGCCGGGCAGAGGGTGCGTCGAGGGCAAGTGATCGCCACGGTCGGCGAGTCCGGGCGCACCACCGGTCCACACCTGCATTTCGAGGTTCGCAAAGAAGGCGTGCCGGTGGACCCGCTGGACTACTTGGGCCCGCTTCCAGAGAGCTCCCGAGCAGAAACCGCCCTCCATTGAGCCGAGCGCTGGGTCAGACCACCTTTCGGTAGATCCCGACCACCACTCCCAAAATCATGGTTGAGCGAAACTCGGATTGGGTGACGTAAATCGGCTCCATCGCTGGGTTCGATGGCTGAAGGCGAATCCGACCCTGTTCGGGGAAATACCGCTTCACCGTGGCCTCGTCCTCGATTAGGGCGACGACGATCGCCCCCGGTTGAGCGGTGGCCGCCTTGCGGACGAAGAGGAAGTCGCCATCGTAGATCCCATCGCCAATCATCGAATCGCCCTTGACCCGAAGGGCGAACACCTCTTTGCCGGAGCCTCCCAGCAGAAAGCTGTCGATTCGAACCGAGTCCTCGACGTTCTCGGTCGCCAAGAGCGGGGCGCCGGCGGCGACCCGACCGAGCAGCGGGATGTCCACGATGCTCGGGTCCTTGCGAGCTCCAAGGCCGAGCACCAGGCGGGCGCGTTTGGTGACCACCAGCGAGCGACTCTGCTGCTCGCCACGGTGGAGGTACCCTTTGCGCTCCAGCGCGTTGAGGTGGTCGTTCACCCCGTTGGTGGATCGGATGCTCATCTGCTCTCCGATCTCGCGAATCGTCGGGGGAAATCCGCGGCTCTCTGTCTCCTTCACGATAAAGTGCAGGATCTCCTTCTGGCGATCGGTTAACTCCTCCATCGGCAGCTCCTCCCTGGAAAACGTGGGACCGAACACGTTTTCAGTGTCTCGGATGTAGCCTGAACATCCGTGTAGAGTCAACAACTTGGCCATTTTCGGGTCGAAAGGACCTGGCCGGTCTAGTCTGTCGCCCGCGAAAACGGCATGAACCGAATATTCCTAGGGGTTTTGGTCGCTCTTCCGCTCGCCTGCGCGCATCGGGAGGCATTCTCGGGCGGTTTCCTGATCAAGGGCGACGTCCGCTACTACGTCGGAGACATACCTTCGGGATGGCGGCTGAAGAGCTTCAAGAACAACGACATCGCCTACGTCTCGGAGGATTCGACTCACATCATCACCGTCAACGCCACTTGCGAGGGGTACGAGGATGCGCCTGTAGAGGTACTCGCCCGACATTTGGTGATCGGCTTCAGCGAGCGCAAATTGCTGCACCAGGAGCAAAGAATGCTCGACGGGCGAGAAGCCCTGGTATCGCAGTACCTTCTTAAGATGGACGGCGTGCCGGTGGAGCTGATGCTGGTGGTGATGAAGAAGGACAAGTGCGTTTACGACTTTTGGTACATCTCCCCGCCGGGCCGTTTCGAGGAGAAGCTCGGAACTTTCGAGGAGATTTTGAAGCGTTTTCACGCGGAGCCACGCCCATGAATGGCCCAGCCAGACAATCGCCGGTTGCGGAAGAGTCCCTGAGCGAGGTCGTCCAACAGGAGTTGGAGGCAATCTTGCCGCTCAGCGCCAAGCTGCGCAGTGGCATCGAGCAGGCAGGCGGGGTGGCGTTGCTGTTCGCGCGGACGGCGGTCCGCACCCTTCAAAAGCGATTCACTTTCTTCGACGTGGCCTACCAGATAGAGGCACTCGGGATCCGATCGCTGTCGATCGCGGTGCTGACCGCCACCTTCGCGGGGCTGGTGATCTCCGTCCAGTTTGCATTCACCATGGCCCGTTTTGGCGTCCAGCACACCGTCGGTCGAGTCGTGGTGTTGGCCCTGTTCCGCGAGTTGGCTCCGACGCTGACGGCGTTGACCGTCGGAGCGCGAATCGGGTCGGGGATTGCGGCCGAGTTGGGCTCGATGAAGGTGACCGAGCAGATCGACGCGGTCCGCGTCCTCGGCGCGGACCCGATCGCCAAGCTGGTGGTTCCAAGGCTGCTGGCATGCCTGGTGGTGATACCCGCGCTCTCGATCCTGGCGGATGTGATCGGCTTGGTCGCCGGAGCCGGGGTGATCCGACTGGAGTACGGGTTGCCGCTGCAGCAGTTCTTCCAGTCGGCGATCGAAACCGTGGTGCTCAGGGACTTCACTTCCGGGGTCGGCAAGGCGGCGGTGTTTGGGCTGATCATCGGCATCGTCGGCTGCTACAAAGGGCTCAACACCGAAGGGGGCACCGAAGGAGTCGGCCGGGCGACCACCCAGACGGTGGCGATCTCCTCGGTTGCAGTGTGCCTGGCGGACTTCTTCCTCACCAAGCTGTTTCTGTCGTTTTGATGGTTCCCTCGGCACAGGCGGGTCGCAGATTCGAACGGCCAGCTGCGGGAGCGGAGCTGATCCGCTACCAAGGCGTCTACAAGTCGTTTGGAAGCAAGGCGGTCTTCGAGGATCTCAACCTGACCGTCGCTGAGGGCGAAACCTTGACCGTGATTGGCGGCTCCGGGGCCGGCAAGAGCGTGCTCCTCAAGTGTTTGATTGGGCTGCTCTACCCCGATGACGGCCAGGTGATTTTCGAGGGAAACGCGGTGTCCAGCTTCGACGAGGAGGAATTCATCGAGGTGCGCCGCCGGATCGCGATGGTGTTCCAGGGCTCGGCATTGTTCGATTCCTTGACGGTCGGGGAGAACATCGCCTACCCGTTGCGGGAACATTTCCCGAACATGCCCGAAGACGAGATCCGAAAGCGGGTGGCGCAGAAGCTCGAGGTGGTCAACCTCCCGGGGATCGAGTCGATGATGCCCTCGGATCTATCGGGAGGCATGCGCCGGCGGGTGGGCTTGGCGCGGGCGATCGCCGTGGATCCGGAGGTGATTCTTTGGGATGAGCCGACCACCGGTCTGGATCCGGTCAGCACCCGAATCATCGATCGGCTGATCATCTCGATGAAGCAACGGCTGGGTTGCACCTCGATCGTCGTCACCCACGACATGGACAGCGCTTTTGCGGTTTCGGATCGGATCGCGATGCTGGCGAAGAGGAAAATCGTTCAAGTCGGAACGGTGGAGGAGATGAAGAATTCAAAAGTGAAGGAAGTACGCGAGTTCTTTGATGCGCGGCTGGAGATCGGCCGCGGACTGGTAGGTGCGAAGTGACCGAGCCGCAACCGAAGCGAACCGAGCAGCGGCTGATCATCCGCACCGGTCTGTTCGTCACTGGCGCGCTGGTGCTCGCGGGGATCGTGATCTTCTTGATCGGCAAAGAGAGCCGGCTGTTTGAACGCCACATTCGCTACCATGCGAAGTTTGAGAACGTGGAGGGGCTGAGGCTGGATTCGCCGGTTCGGATCGGGGGACTGGATGTCGGCCGGATTCGATCGATCGACTTTTCGAGGGACCTCGAAGATCGCCGGATCAAAGTCATCATGCAAATTTCCTCTCGATTTGCAAACCGGGTACGCGCGGACTCGTCCGCCTACATCGGCAGCCGCGGCGTCCTCGGCGACAAGGTGATCGAAATCTCACAGGGGTCCGCCAGTGCCGAGCCCATCCCCGACGAAGGCGAAATCAAGACCGTGACCTCAGCAGATCTCACTTCTCTGCTCAAGGCGGGCGGAGAAGTGCTCGAGAACGCGGTGGCCATTTCTCGCGATATTCGCCAAGCGGTCGCAACTTATACCGAGCCCGGGCTTCGTCAGGACGTCGCGGGGTTGATCAAAAACCTGCGGCAGATCACCGCCGAGATCGAGAGCGGTCGAGGCTTCCTGCACGCGCTGATCTACGACAAGCAAGTCACCGCCGACGGCAAGCGCCTCTTCGCGGGCCTCGCGCGCGACGCGGAGCGGGTGGATCGGGCGCTCGGCGACGTGGAGCAGATCCTCAACGAGGTGCGGGCCGGCAACGGAACCCTCCACGCGCTGCTCTACGAGCGCGGCGGAATCAAGGCGGTCTCGGAGCTGGGGGACGCCGCCGGAGCCCTCGCGAAGCTTCTTCGAGGCGCCGAACAAAGTCGGAACAGCCCGGTGCACCAACTTTTCTATGGGGATGCGCGCAATCTGCTGAGTGACCTCGGGGCCGCCGCGGCCGACTTGAAGGTGATCACCGCGACGATCCGCTCCGGCGAAGGGACCGTGGGGGCGCTGATCAATGACCCGACCATCTACGAGGACCTGAGGACGGTCCTCGGAAACGTCAAGCGCAACTACATCCTCCGCGAGCTGGTTCGCTACAGCATTTCTCATCGAGGCGAACTGGAGGAGGTCGGAAAGCCGGCGGAGCCGAAGAAATGACCTCTGCCGCCGAGCCTACCGTCTCCGTGGGACGGGCGTTCCGCTTGGGATTTGCGCAGGCGGTTTCGCTGTGGCCGGCAGCGATCCTGGTGTTCGGGCTGCGCGCGGTGCAGACGCTCGCCGCTTTCGCGCTGCCGGTCGCGTTGTTCCGCTCCACGTTGACCTCACTCCGGGCAGGGCTCTGGCTGTGGGCGACAGGGAGCGTTCTGGTGTGGCTGCTGGTTCAAGTCGCCTCGGTGATCGCCATTGGCGGATCGCTGCGGCAGGGCGCGGAGCGGATGCGCGCCAACGCGCCGGGCAGCCTTCTTTCCCAAGCGGCGGTCGCCGCGCCGCGCGGCCTGAGCTATCTGTTTTGGAGCTCGTTGCTGGAGCTGATTCGCTTCGCCTGGAACCTGCTGGCTTTTACCGGCGCGGGCTTGAGCTATCTGCGCTCGCTGATCGGCGATGGCCGGATGATCAGCTCCGCCGCCTTGGCGCTGTGCGTGACCCTCTCCTTGCTGACCGCGCTGTTGGCGACGATCTGGTTCGAGGTGGCTTTCGTTCGCGCGGTGATTCGAAACCAGGGATACCTCCCGTCGCTGCTCGAGGCCGCGACTGCGATGCGGGTGCGACTGAGCGCCTTCGTCTGGTTGATGCTGTTGACCGGAGGACTGGCATGGGCGCTCAACGGAACCTTAAGTGCTCTGTTTGGTTTCACCGGTCGGGTGGCGCCAGCCTGGCAGTTGACCGTCGCGCAGCAGATCTCGGTCGGCGTGCTTTCTGCTTTCGTGGCAACGGTGTTTGAGCTGACCCGGCTTCAGGGTATTGGCGCACTGACCCTGGACGTGCTGGCCCTCGCCAAGTTCAAGAGAATCGCGCCCATCGAAGCGGAGCCGATACCCGTGGCCGAGGTGGTTGTACCGGCGCTGCCGGCTGCTGAACCTCCCGCGTAGGGGAGGGTCGAGAACGTTGGTGTAGACTTCGGCACGGGTGCCTCTTCGTCCGACAGTCCTTTTCGCCACTGACGATCAGGACCAATCCAGGTTGTTTCGCGAGAGCCTCGAGGGGCATTGCAAGGTCCTCACCGCGTTGTCGGTGGGAGAAGCGCTGCAAGTCTTGGAGGGAGGGCAGATCGACCTGCTGGTTGCGGACCAGCAGATCGGGAACATCAGCGGGTTGCAGTTGCTCCAGGCCGCTCGGGGAAAAGGCTTGTTCCATCCGGCGATTCTGCTTGGCGACGACGCCGTGGCGCCCGAAGTGGCCAGCGCCATCGACCGAGGGGAGGTCTTCCGACTCATCGGCAAGCCCTGGGACGCGGACGATCTCTTGAACAGCGTCAGGCAAGGCGCGGAGATGGCGCAGCTTCGCCGGGAGAAGGAGCAACTGGTGCGGCAGCTGCGCAAACGCATCGACGCGCTCTCGGTGATGTACGAAGTCAGCCGGCAGAGCGCGTTCGACCTTCCGACGTACGAGGCGATCGTCGAGCGAGTCCTGGAAGCGATCTCGCGGATCCTGAAACACCAGTGCAGCGCCGCTCTGATCAGCTTGAACGAAAACCGTTCCGCGCAGCTTCGGATCCGGTGCCAGGGTGGGGTGGGGGACCGCGCTTTGCTTTGGGTCAAGGAAACCGTCCTTGCGGACTATCGCCATCAGTCGGGCTTTCCGCTGAGCGAGGACCGATTGATTACTCGGGTGACCGGCACGCCTCGCGAGGAGGGCGCGGTGGCAACCAACTTTCCCAGCCAACTGAGCGTTTCGCTGGTTTGCGGCGGCCACTTCATGGGGCGGCTCTCGCTGTTTTCCAGCGACGTCAACGCCTACTCCGCGGAGGATGGGGAGCTGTTGGACGCGCTGGCCAACCAGACCACCGACGCGATTCAGAGCCTTCGCAAGGCGGAGGACGAAGCCAAGCGTCGGATCGAGCTGATGCTCGAATCGATGAACGACGGGGTGCTGCTCACCGACGAAAAAAACGAAGTCGCGATCATCAACCCTGCCGCCAGGGAGCTGCTGCGGCTTGGAAACGAGGATCAGGTTCCGCTTCCGGACCGGCTCGAGAAAATTCTCGGCGTGGATCTGTTTGACCTCGCCAAGGCGTGGCAGCTCGGCGAGCGAACCGTGCTGCGCAAGCAGATCCCACTCCACGACCGGGTGGTGAACTCAACCTTCAGCCCGGTTCTGGATCGATGGGCGATGTTGCGCGGGATGGCGATCGTCTTGCGCGACGTCACCGAGGAGACGCGCCTCGACGAACGCAAGGAGGAGTTCGTCTCGATCATCAGCCACGAATTGCGGACCCCGCTGACCTCGATTTCCGGAGCGCTGGATTTGGTGCTCAACGTCCTGGGTGGCTCGATGAACCCAAGGCAGCGTCGCTACCTGGCGCTGGCCAAGGACTCCGCCGATCGGCTCAACGGCACGGTCGATGACCTGCTCGACTTGTCAAAATTTGCCAAGGGACGCCTGAAGATGTCGTTTGCGCCCACGGCATTGGACGAGCTGATTCGAGCCGCCCTTGAAAAGTACGACGCCGCCTTGACCGAGCGGCGCGCGCAAGTGCTCGTGGATTTGCCGCCAAAGTCGCTGAGGCTGGTGGCGGATCCCAATCGCCTCGGACAGGTGTTCAACAACCTGATTACCAACGCGCTCAAGTTCATGCAGGAAGGAGGGCAGATCCGGATTGCGGCGTGTTGCAACAACGACGCGCCGGACCACGCCGGCGTCACCTTTTGGAACAGCGGCGAGAGCATCCCGGAATCAGACCTGGAGCGAATTTTCGACAAGTTCGAGCAGGTACGCAGCGTCCGGACTCAAAAGATGCGCGGTACCGGGCTGGGTCTTGCGATCTGCCGAAGCATCATCGAATGCCATGGGGGTCGGATCTGGGCCGAGCCCTGCCCCGACGGGGCGCAATTCCTGCTGATGCTGCCCCTTCAGCCGCCCAGCGACGCCCCGCAAGCGGTGCCCGCTTTGGGACAGATCGGCGTCGAGCAAAAAAGAATTCTCTTAGTCGACGAGGCGTGGGCCCGGGCCTGCGTCGCCAAAGGGATCCTCACATCCGGTGGCTACGCGGTAGACATCGCAAGCACGGCCGACGGGGCGCTAAAACGGATCCGGAGCTCTCGACTTCCACCGCATTTGCTCGCGCTTCCCGCCGGCGAATTGTCCTCGGCAGGTGAGCTCAGGTCGGCAAACATTCCGGTTCTTCCACTGGAAAAGCCGATCCGGGCCGGACGGCTGTTGTCGGCGGCTCAGGAGGCGTTCGAAAGCGCCAGAGCGAGCACCCGGCCGGCGCGGGCGCGATCGGTGGGAGTGGTCATGCCACCTTCCGATCCCACGCTGCGATCGGTCGCGGGATTCGAGGACTTGCGCGAGAAGGCGATTGAACGAGAGCTTCGCCGGCGCGCGGCGAGCAGTGGGTCGTTCGCTTTTTGCTCCCTGGACCTCCACAACCTGCGGGGCTACAACGAGCACTACGGTTTCGCCAAAACTTCAGGGTTGATTCGACAAACCGGAGATCTGTTGAACGAGATCATCAAGAAGTTTGGATCCGGCGACGATTTCCTCGGCCATGTTCCCGGAGATGATTTCGTATTCATCACCAACGCGGACTGCGTCGATGCGATTTGCTATCGGGCGATCGCCGCGTTCGAGCGAGTCATCCCGCTGTACTACGACAAGGTGGATCGGGTCCGAGGCTACATCGAAGCAAAGAATCGAGCCGGCGAGACGCAAAGGTACCCGCTTCCCTCGGCCTCGATCGTGGCGGTCCTTTGCGACGCCGGCTCGATGGACCGCAAGAAACTCTCTCGCCAGACCGCGCAGCTTCGGCAGCGCGCCAAGAAGCTCACCGGCTCGGTGTATGTGAGAAGCGATCGCGAGCAGGCTGTTCGCTCAATGGCAGTCGCCTGAGGCGCGATGCGCACCCTGGGCTTTCACCATCTGGCGATCTCGGTGCGAGACCTCGAGCACCTTGGGCGGTTCTATCGCGAGGTCCTCGGGCTCTCCGAAATCGCCCGTCACCGCCGGGACGACGGTACGCTGCGCAGCATTTGGCTCGCTTTGCCGAGCGGGGGTTTCCTTGCTCTCGAGGAGCGTCCCGATGCTCTCGCCGCTCCGGCGACACCGACCCTCGGGATGGCGGTGCTGGCGCTCGGAATTGCGGCCGCCGAGCGCAGCCGCGTCGCTGAAGAGCTGAACCGGCGTGGGATCGCGATCGTCAAGCAAACGCGCTGGACACTGTTCTTCGACGATCCGGAGGGCAATCACCTGGCGCTGAGCCATCACCCCGACCCTCAACCAGGGGCCTAAAGCCCAGGCGTCGAAGCGCTCACCTGGGCGGGGTGGTCTCAACGTTAAAGCTGAGATGTTCGTCCGGCTTGACCGAGAAGGCTTGCTGCCATTTCGCGGATTGGAGGGTCACGAAAATCCGGTGGCGCCCTTCGAAGAGCGAAAATTCCTCCAGGGGCGCCGTGCCCATGCTTTTGTTGTCGATGGAGATCTGCGCTCCTTGAGGCGCCGTCACCTTCACGAAACCGGTGCGCAGCGCAAGGTGCACGGAGGTCTTGGTCTTTGGACCCACGGTGATCGTCCTGGAGACGTGGATCAGTCGCTCTGGATCATTGAGCTGGACGGTGTGTTTGCCCACCGGCAATGAAAGTTGCACCGGGGATCTGCCCAAGGATCGGCCGTCGAGGCTGACCTCGACGGCGGGTTCCACGGCGAGCTCGACGAGACTCATCAGCGGCGCGCCCGCTGCCTCCGGACCGGCGGCATTGGCATCCTGAGCCGCGGCGAGCGTCGGCGCAACGGACGCATCCGGGGCGACCGAGTGCGCCGCGGGGGCCGACCCGACCGAGGCGTCCGGTACCGAGTCGGTGAGATCCCCGGGCGACGATTTAGCGATCACCGCGGCAGCCGAACGATCGGCGATGGTCTGCTCGGCCGCGGGAACCTGCTTGACGAGGTCCTTTGGGCGTTGGCCGATTGGCGGCAGAAAAAGATATCCCAGCACACCCAGCACTGTCGCTCCGCCGAGCGCGACCGCCACCTGCAGGGACAGCCGTGGACGGGCAGGGGAGGGCGCGAAATTGGACGGGGTAGGCGGCGATGCGGGCGGCGGTGCGGGCGAGGTCCGTTCCACTTCCGCCATCCCGGCCTCGATCTCTTGGCGCCGGGCGGCTCTGGCGGGATGCTCTTCCGGAAAGAGCTGCACGAGATAGGCTGCCAACTGCTGTTCAGAGGCAATCTGGCCGGCGACCCGCTGGAGAGCCTCTCGAAAGGCCAGCGGTGTGGGGTAACGCTCCGAGGCCTTCTTCGACATCGCCTGCTTGATGACTTGGAAGATGCTGGCTGGAATGACCTCGGGCGCGGGAACCGGAAGCGGCCGATTGAGGATCGCTCGATCGACCTCCTTTTGGTCCGAGAAGGGCACCGTACCGGTCAAGCATTCGTAGAGGACGACCCCAAGCAGGTAGACGTCGGTCTGGGGATTCATCGCTTTGCGCCCGCCCACCACCTGCTCGGGCGCGGCGTGAAGCCGCCGGCCAGGAACGCGCTGGCCGCCCAACTCCT
>Ga0126384_10002921_pt1 | contig 10347 bp, 9 predicted proteins | sample PanSoiMetPlot_36_FD_92543 | JGI IMG/M metagenome (GOLD analysis project Ga0126384, IMG submission 92543) | Tropical forest soil microbial communities from Panama - MetaG Plot_36 | ecosystem: Environmental > Terrestrial > Soil > Tropical forest > Bulk soil | place: Panama | collected 2016-02-17 | reverse complement strand
GTTCAACTACCAGATTAGCCGGGCGTTGTCTTTTCGTGTCATCGTGGACTACAACCGGCTCGCCGGGAATCCGCTGCTGGTGGATCTGGAGCACAGCAAGCGCCTGAACCAAGACCTGTTGTTTACTTATCTTGTGCATCCGGGAACGGCGCTTTACATTGGCTATTCAGAGCGGTACGAGAACCTGCTACTCGACCCGTCAGACTCTCTCGGTCTCCGCCGCACGTCGGATCTGAGTCATCTGACTGCCCGGCAATTTTTTTGCAAGCTCAGCTACGCGTTGCGATTCTGAAACATGAACGCGCAGTTGTGATCAGGCGCCGGATTGCCCGCCGGCGCCTGACTCTTTTTGTGGTGTCTGGAACAATTCCTGCAAAGGTGGGGCCCAATCGAAACCCATCTATGACAGCTTTTTTATCTCTTCATAGGTCCATACCGCTATACCTTCGCTGCTGGATTTTGCCGCCGCTACCATGGCCCGGCCAACAGTCATCGCAGAAATCGGGTGATAGGGCCGGAGTGGACCAGCCATCGTGAACTGCAACAGTCTGCCCACCCAGATGCCGAGGGATTCTGCGAACCGGAACTCGTCTCTCTTCCCTAGCAGCAGGCTCGGCCTGAAGATGTGCAGCGCCTGGAACGGCAATCGGCGCAAGGCATCTTCGAGTTCGCCTTTGGTGCGGAGATAAAAGTTTTTGGACTTCGCATCTGCACCTATAGATGAAACCAGCACAAATTGGCTGGCTCCAAATTTGAGAGCGTGGTCCGCCACAGCCAGCGGGTACTCGTAATCCACGCGTCGAAAGGCTGCCTGCGATCCGGCCTTACGGATGGTCGTCCCTAGTGCGCAAAAGACATCGTCGATCGGCGGCAAATCCAGAGAAGCCACGGCTTCAAACGGAAGTATTTTCTGGACCAGCTTGGAATGGGCGACTGGCAACTCCCGGCGCGCGATGGAAACAACGCGTCCATAAGCAGGTTCGTCCAGCAGCGCCTGCAGGCAGAAGCCTCCGACCAGCCCGGAGCCGCCAACCAGGAGCGCAGTTTTCATCTCCACCAGCTTCTGCCTTTGGTTTTGCTTGTCTTTGGTTTTGCTTTTGCTAAATACTAACTACTAAGTACTAAATACTGATTTCATGGCCAACATATTGTACGGGGTCAACGGCGAGGGCGCTGGCCACTCTACCAGGTCCAAGGAAGTGATCTCTCATCTCGAGAAGAGCGGCCACAAGGTCCATGTGGTCTCATTTGACCGCGGCCTGCGCAACCTGAGTGAGAGTTTTCCCGTCACCGAAATTTTCGGGCTGCGCCTCACCTATGTAAACAACCGGGTGCGTTACCGCCGAACCATCGCCAGGAACCTTTTCACCGCGCCGAAGGCGGCGAAGAGCGTTCATCGCCTGATGCGCCTGGCTCAGGAATGGCAGATTGATCTGGTAATCACGGATTTCGAGCCGCTCTCGTGTCATGTGGGCCGTCGCAAAGGCTTGCCCGTGATTTCCATTGATAACCAGCACTGCATGACCAATGCGGCCATTTCCTATCCTCGGCGTTACCGGCGTGAAGCGGCCGCAACCAAACTGGTGACACGGCTGATGACGCCGCGAGCAAGTGCCTATCTGGTGACCTCATTCTTCGCCGCTCCAGTGCGCAGGTCGAACACATTTCTTTTCCCTCCCATTTTGCGGCAGGAGGTGCTGCGCGCCCGGCCTGCCGAGGGCGAGGACGTTCTGGTCTATATGACCTCACCGGCGCTGGAGGTGGCCAAACTGCTCGGCACTGTGCGCTGTTCCTTCATTGCTTATGGATTCGGCCGTGACGGCCACGAAGGTAACGTTCTATTCAAAAAACCGAGCCTGAGTAACTTTCTCGTCGATTTGTCTAACTGCAAGGCGGTGGTTGCCAATGCCGGTTTCTCACTGTTGAGTGAGGCGCTGTACTTAGGCAAACCGTATCTGGCAATCCCGGTAGAGCACCAGTTCGAACAGGTCTTCAATGCCTATTATCTCGACAAAATGGGCTACGGAGCCTACTGGGACCTACTGAACAAAGAGCGCGTGGAGTCGTTCCTCTTCAACCTGCCGGCTTATAGAGAGAATCTGCGGAGCTATCCACGCCAGGATAATTCAGCGTTGTTGGCTAAGCTGGACGAGCTGATCGCGAAATTCGTGAGCCCATGAACGATATCAATTCCCAGCTTCCGGAGGTAGAGCGAGAACGAAAACCGCTCGCGCTTCTGGGTGTTGCTGTGCCTTTGAGCCTGCTGCTCGCGGTTGCCGGGATTTTTTTATTTGCCTGGATTGCAGAAGAAGTGGTGGAGCAGCACACAGTGCGCTTCGACACGGCTGTACGAGGCTGGGTGCATCACTACTCTTCTCCCTTCCTCACGCACGCGGCAACTTTTGCATCGCTGATGGGAGCAGAGGTGCTGCTGGCGGCATTGATTGTTTCTCTTTTAGTCTTTGCTTTTCTGCGTTGGCGTCGGGCGGCGCTGTGGCTCAGCATCACGCTGGCCGGAGCACTGGTGCTTAATCTTTCGTTGAAATACGCTTTCCATCGCCAGCGTCCGGCGCCGTTCTTCGGGGCCTTGCTACACACTTACAGCTTTCCCAGCGGGCATGCGCTGTTTTCGTTTTGTTTCTATGGAGTGCCGGCCGGACTTCTGGCCGCCCGAATTAAGTCTCTGCCGGCGCGGATTTGCATCTGGACAACCGCTGGAATCCTGATTGCCGCTATTGGACTCTCCCGCATTTACCTCGGTGTGCATTATCCGACTGACGTTGCCGGCGGCTATCTGGCAGCCGCTGTGTGGGTGAGCAGCATGATTGCTTTTGATCGAATCCGAACTAGTAGACGGAATCCCTGAAATCCAAACTCACACCACGGAGACACGGAGGCACGGAGAAAAACAAAAAAGGCGGAGGCCGAAGCTCCCGCCTTTTTAGAACCACAAGGGTTGAAATCAGTCCCCGGTCGCGGGCTTAGAAGCGACTCCCACTTCATCCCAAATCCTGTGCGCGTGCGTCTCCGGCAGGAAGATGGAACCTACCACAAATGTGAGAGCCGCAATCGCCATCGGATACCAGAGCCCAGCGTAGATATTGCCCGTAGCGGCACACACTGAGAGTCCTATGACCGGCACAAGTCCTCCGAAGACCCCGTTTCCTATATGGTAGGGCAAGGAAAAGGAGGTATACCTTATCTTGGCCGGGAACGCCTCCACCAGGTAGGCGGCAATCGGCCCGTATACCATGGTCACATAGATCACCTGGATGAACACCAGCAGCGTCAGCAGCCAGAAATTCGGATTAGTCGCCTCTTTAACGGGAACTGTCTTTCCGCTTGCATCGGTGGTCAAGGGTGTCAGCTCGGGTTGCCCGGTCGCTGCGTTGTTTTGAGATTTAAATGTAGTCACGTGATTGCCGACAGCGTTCTCCATCGCGTGATAAATGGGATAGTAAGTGATCACAGCAAGCAGGCAGCCGGCTAGGATGATTTTCTTGCGCCCAATTTTGTCAGAGAGCGCGCCAAAGACGGTGAAGAAAGGCATGCCAATGAACATGGCGGTGGCAACAATCAGGAAGCCGGTGCGTGGACTTACCTTCAAGACAGTTTGCAGGTAGAAGAGCGCGTAATATTGTCCTGTATACCAGACCACTCCTTGTCCAGCGGTCGCGCCAAACAGGGAGATCGCAACCCTCTTTACGTTGTCCCAGTGCGTAAACGCATCTTTCAGCGGCTGCATGGAACTCATGCCCGTGCTCTTGATCTGATCGAAGATGGGTGACTCTCTCATCTTCAGGCGAATGTACAACGAGATCATCACCAGTATGATGGAGAGCAGGAAGGGAATACGCCAGCCATAATCACTGAAATTCTTTGGCGACATGTAGAACCGCAGGATCACCACAGTGATAAAGGAAAAAAACAGGCCCAGCGTAGCCGTGATCTGAATGTAGCTGGTCCAATAGCCGCGTTTGTTGTCAGGCACGTGCTCGGCCACGTAAATTGCAGCGCCTCCGTACTCCCCGCCAAGGGCCAGACCCTGAAACACTCGAATAGCGATCAACGCAATAGGAGCAAACCACCCGGCTGTTGCATAGGTGGGCATACACCCAATCAGGAACGTTCCGAAGCCCATCACGGTCAGCGTGACCAGAAACGCGTACTTGCGTCCGACCAGATCACCGATCCGGCCAAAGAACAGGGCCCCAAAGGGTCGCACCATGAATCCGATGGCGAATGTGGAAAGGTAGGCAATATACGCAAAGGTGGGATTGCCCGGAGGATAAAACTTTGGTGACAAAATAAACGCAAGGCTGCCGAAGATGTAGAAGTCGTACCACTCGATCATGGTGCCGACTGAAGAAGCCAAAATAACCGTCCAGATCTTTGACGAAGGAAGAATGTTCGGGTCGTAGGCCATCTTGTTTGGTGCAGAAGGAACTCGAACGTCTGCCATACCATCTCCTTAAAGTGAAGGCCCGTGTGGGGCCCGGCTCTTTTGATCCGTTCCGTGCTTACGTATGTCCCTTTGCCGACTATTTCGAGCAAGGATTATACGGGAGATTGTCAAATTGAGTGCTATATTATGCTGGTTCGTAGCCGTTGCCCGTAAAGCCTGCATCCACTTCAAAAACTTCAGATGACAATAAAGCCTTTGCGGATTCCCTGGCTTACGGCTTCTGTGCGGCTCGCCGCGCCCAGTTTGCCCAGGATCGAGCTGATGTGAAATTTAACTGTATGCTCGGATATCTTTAGGCGGCCGGCGATCTCTTTATTTCCCAGACCGTCACTCACAAGGCGAAGCACTTCCTGCTCACGCGCGGTCAGCGACTCGACCAATGCAACAGGTGAATCGTGATCTGCGGTAAGGCTCCGGCTGCTGATGCCCTGGGCTGAACTGGGATGGAGCAGGATCAAGCCTGCTTCTACTGCCTGGACAGCCAGCCGCAGTTCCTCCGCAGTGACTTCACGGGCCAGGATGGCATTGATTCCAGCACGAAGGCCTGCGGTGACCCATTGCGGTTCAGGATTGTCGACGAGAGTTATGAATCCGATCCCATCCGGCAACGCTTCGGCCGCCCGGATAACTGCAGACGACAACGCAGGACTATCTACATCTACAAGCACGGCTTCGACAGCGGTCTGAAGGATGCGCTCCAAAGAAATGCCGGCGCCAGCAGACGTGCGGAGTTCAAGATCGCGGCCAAGGAGCGTCATCATTACCGAGCGCCGCTCAGACGAGGCGGCAACCACCATGACGTGCAGCGGATTGTCGCCTCTGGCATTCATGAAGCAATGTCTTCACGGCCGCGCCGCGAGAGTAACGTTAACCTTTATCAATGCGCCTCCGCGCACCAGTCCGATTTCAACCGAATCGCCGGACTTGTGCGAACGCAGCGCTTCCTGCACTCCATCAATGTCCGCCAAAGCTCTCCCGCCGATCTCAATCAGCACATCGCCCAGGAGCACGCCTCCCTTTTCCGCCGGGCTTCCGGGCTCAACATGCACCACCAGCAACCCTTCGCTGGACATTAGATTCAGCTTGGTGCGCAACGATTCCGGCAGGGCGACAGCCTGCATTGCCAATCCCAGATAGGGCCGTTCAATGCGGCCTTTTTCCAGAAGCTCGACTGCCACGCGCGCCACGGTTGCAGCGGGTATCGTGATGCCGGAGCGATGCAGTCCAGTGGTATTCATTCCTAGGACCTCTCCCTGCGCGTTTACCAGCGGCCCTCCGGAAAACCCGGGATACATCGTGAGGTCCGGGCGAATGAAGTGGTCCAACTCGCCGCCGTGCCACGTGCGCCACGCTGACATCAAACCGGAAAGAATGCCGGAGCTGGCCACAACATTGCCGCGCCACGTGCGCCCAAGGGCCAACACAAGTTCGCCCACACGCAAGTTTGACGCATCGCCCCAGCGAGTTGAAGCTCCTTGCACCGGTTGCTGGAGACGAAGGACGGCCAGGTCAGTGCTGGGATCGCGCCCCACGATTCGGGCTGGTGTGCTGTTGCCGGGACCGATGACTATGGAGATATCGTCGTCCCGCCGCAGCGTGTGGTTGGTGGTCACAACCGAATCGCCGGACCAGAATATTCCGCTGGAAGGATGCCGCCTGCCGTGCACCGCCACGACTGACCGGCCTACCGTTGCTGTTGTTTCCGCAAGTTGGTTGGATAATGTTGCCCAGATGTTTTCTGCCATAACAGTCCTCAATTCCCCGATCTCGACTTAACTATGCAGGAATTGAGCACACGCACACATCAGCCAAACGGGTAGGCGCCCTGAGCGGCTTGCCGCTTAGGGCGCGTATCAGTCCCAGCGAAGGCGTAAGCGCAGCGCGCCGCAATAAGTGTGGAGCGCAGCCGCCCCCGGCTGCGTCTTTTCAACACAAACCCCGTCACGATTGCCGATACAATATGGCCCCATGAAACCTAACCTGCTTTTCATCTTCATTTTTTGTCTGGCTTCACTGCTGCCAGGAGTTGCCCAAACCGTCTCGCAACCGCGCGTGAACGGCCAGCGGATCATGCAGCACCTGCATGCGCTGTCTGAATTCGGCAAGAACCCGCAGGGTGGCGTGAGCCGCGTGGCATATACAGACGCCGATCGTCAGGGCCGCGAGTATGCCATGCGGCTGATGCGCGAGGCCGGGCTCGACGTGAACATTGATGCGGCCGGAAACATTGTCGGCACGCGAGCGGGCACTGATCCTTCACTCAAGCCGTTACTGATTGGTTCGCACATTGATTCCGTTCCCGAAGGCGGCAACTACGATGGCGATGTTGGGTCGCTCTCCGCCATCGAAGTGGCGCAGGCGCTGAACGAACATGGCATCAAGCTGCGCCATCCCTTGCAGGTTTTGATCTTTCAGAATGAAGAAGGAGGCACCATCGGCAGCCACATTCTGGGCGCCGGATTCAATGATGAGTTGCTCAACCGCAAGAGCCAGAGCGGTAAGACCATGCGCGAAGGAATTCAATTCATCGGCGGCAATCTGGACAAGCTGGCTGAAGCACAACGGCAACCGGGCAGCGTCGCCGCCTATTTCGAGCTGCACATTGAGCAGGGTGCGACTCTGGAGCAGGAAAAGATCAATATCGGCGTGGTAGAAGGAATTGTCGGCATCCTGCACTCCGATGTAACGGTGGAGGGATTCGCCAATCATGCCGGAACCACTCCCATGAACCAGCGCCACGACGCGCTTCTTTCCGCAGCGCGTTTTATTGACAAAGTGAACCAGGTGGTCACCAGCATTCCCGGGCGACAAGTTGGGACTGTCGGCTGGATCCGAGTGCAGCCAGGGGCCTACAACGTGATTCCGGGAAAAACAATATTGGGACTGGAGCTGCGTGACCTGGACGAAAACAAGATCAGGGAGATGTTCGAACGCATCCGCGCAGAGGCGACAAAGATCGGCGCCTCAAATGGAACCAGCTTCAGCTTCACCGAGACGACGTTGAGCCATCCTGCGCTCACCAGCAAGGACTTTCAAAAACTGATTGATGCCACGGCGAAGCAGTTGGGATTCACCACCAGGGTCATGCCCAGCGGCGCCGGTCACGATGCCCAGGAAATTGCCAAGCTCGGCCCCGTAGGAATGACTTTTATTCCCAGCGTTGGCGGAATCAGCCATTCACCCAAAGAATTCTCCCGTCCACAGGACATTGAGAACGGCGCCAATGTGCTGCTGCACACGGTGCTGGCATTTGATAAGTCAAATTAGTTGGATTGATCCAAGTAGGCCTGCAGTTCCTTCAACAGCGGCGAGTTGGGAGGCTGGACATCTTTCTTCTCGCCACACTTCACATATTCCATGTCTCTAAGGCAGTAGGTTGTCGCCAACCACGTCGGTTTTGCGTTCTCATCATTACTCTCGGATCGCTGCTGTTGGTAATGAATAACCTGCAACCAATTGGGGCTGAGAGCGAAATCGGCAGCATCGTCATCCCCCTGAAAAACTCCTCCAAGCGAGAGGACCTGCTTGGCCTTCAGGTTCTTGTCGAGCGCAAGGATGTGAAGATCATATCGCGGACATGCTCCACATTGGCCCGAGCCAAATTCAGAGTAATAAACCAGCGGACCGCTCTTGATCAGCAGCGTTCCGTCCTGTAGACGTTTGCCGGCAAGTCCTTGCTCATCGACCCGCTCCTCATAACGCTTCGCGCTCAGGGCCTTTCGATAAGCCAGATCAGGACCGCATATCCATTCATCCGGGCCAAGTTTCTGCCAGAAATGATGAATTGTGCGCGCGACGGGCGAGAGCCCGCTGGGATCGTAGGCATATCCTTCCGCTTCATTGACCACGATGAACGAATCAGCTTCGAATCTCGCCCCCTGATCGTGTGCAGGGAGGAACCACCCACGATGCTTGTTTCCGTATTTGTCTCTGCCCTCTAAGCCAGCGCCACAGGGCGATAGCTGAAACGAACGCTGCGGTTGGAGTTGCAACTGGTTGAAAGTTTCGGGCTTACCAAAGGCTCTGAGCGGTGAACTACTGGAGTAAGGGCCCATTCGCTTTCCTGGGGCCGCAGAGCTGAAAACGTCCACCATTAACCAGAGATTCTTAAGCTCCAGCGTGTTGACCGGCGGGAAAGCGCTGTATGGAATCTGAATTTGAAAGTTGTAGCCGGACGCATAGGTCATATGAACTTCGCCTTTCGGCTGCAGCATGGTCAGCGCTTGACCGGCGTCCGTCTTTGGATCAGGCGCGTATTTTGCGGTGATCAGCTCATAAGCGGGCGTTGCATATGACTCGCTTGAAAAGTCAGGCGTTAGCAACCATTGCCGCACGAACAGTTTTTTGAACGCCATTCTGTATTGCTGTTGCTTGGCCGCCCACGTCCGGCACTCTTTTTCGCGCTCATTTCTGTCTGACGCGTCAGGATTGGATCCCTTCACCCATTCCGCGCAGGAGTCCGGGCCTCTGGGCAGCAGCTGTTCGCCAAACTGGTGGCCCCAGCCAACGGGCGGCAGGGGAACGTCCGGGGTTGTTGCCAGCCAGACCTCAATGTGGTCCTTGCTCAAAATCTCATTCTTGTTCCGCGGAAACTGTGGGGCGTCTCCGTCAATCTGACCGGCAATGAGCAGAGCGTTTCCCAGGTTCCGAATCCAGAGCTGGCCCGTCCGGCTACCAGGCTCTTTGGACAGGAGCTTCAGGTCAGGAGGAGCGCCCTTGAGTGCAGAAGAAATATTTCCGGCGGATGTAGGATGGAATTCAGGGACCGGAATCGGCTGTTGCTTCTGCGCCCATGCAAAAGACGCAGCGAACATCAGAACAACAAGTATCGAACGCGTGATCGACATCTCAGAGAGAGTATAAGAGTTTTCTAATGTACCAAACTGTTACGAAAGAAAACACGAACCTCCATCCACCGAAAGAAAAATTTCGATTGTGCGATTCATAAGCCCCATTTTAAGCCCCATTTCGTGTCTAATCCTGCTTGATTTGCTTTTCGAGCCAGCATAGAGTTGTCCAGACCCTAGCGCCATGTCGGACAAGATTCAAAAGGAGGATAGCTCCCATCCTATTACCGCGCTTCTAGCCAGATTGAAGGAAGGAAACAAGGAGGCTGAGGCAGAACTGATTCCTCTGGTTTACAAGGAACTGCACCGCCTGGCGCGGCATTACATGCGTGGGGAGCGACCCGGTCATACCCTGCAGACCAGCGCGCTGGTCAATGAGGCTTATCTGCGCCTGATCGGCGAGCATGGCATTGACTGGAAGAACCGCGCTCACTTCTTTGGTGTATCCGCCCAGATCATGCGCCGGATCCTGGTGGACCACGCCCGCAGCCGCGATGCCCAGAAGCGTGGCGGCCCGGCGCAGAAGATCTCCCTGGAAAATGCTTTTGTTTACTCTCCCGAACAATCCTGGCAGGTAGTCGCGCTGCACGAAGCTTTGAACCGACTCGCGGAGTGGGACCCGCGCCAGTGCCGCATCGTCGAGTTTCGGTTCTTCGGCGGTTTGGACGTGGAAGAAACAGCAGAAGTGCTGGCCATTTCTCCTACCACAGTCAAACGCGAGTTCCAGCACGCGAAGGCGTGGCTGTACGGCGAGTTGAGCAAGAGCATGAGCAAAGAAAATTCCTGATGACTCCAGAACGGTGGGCCCACATCAAAGACATCTTTGCCGCAGTCATTGAACGGCTGCCGGAGGACCGCCAGGCGGCGATCAGGGAACTTTGTCACGGAGACTCGGAACTGCAATCGGAAGTGCAGCGGCTGCTGGCTCAGCACGACGAGATGGGCGGTTTTATGGAAGGCGGTTCCGGCGCCGACCACCTGCTCTCACCGGGAGAGATGCTGGCCGGCCGCTATCGCATCGTAACGTTCCTGGGC
>Ga0126384_10002920_pt1 | contig 10348 bp, 6 predicted proteins | sample PanSoiMetPlot_36_FD_92543 | JGI IMG/M metagenome (GOLD analysis project Ga0126384, IMG submission 92543) | Tropical forest soil microbial communities from Panama - MetaG Plot_36 | ecosystem: Environmental > Terrestrial > Soil > Tropical forest > Bulk soil | place: Panama | collected 2016-02-17 | reverse complement strand
GTCGCCGCTCGGCGAGAACGCCGGCCACATCGCGCTCTCGCTCCTGCCCGCGGCCGCGACCCCGCGTACCTACGGCGAGGGCGGCGGAGTCTCCCTCATCGCGCGGCGGGCCGCCGGCGCTCTCCTCATGCTGCCGTCATTGGTGCTGGCTGCCGTCGAGCGTCTGCCCGGCGGTGACGCGGCACGGGCGGGCACCATGTTCTTCTGCGGGCGGCGTCCGGAGGGCCCCCGTGTTCCGTGACACGCGGGTACACGTGGTCATTCCGGCCTACAACGTGGCTGCGCACGTGGCCGGTGTGTTGCGAAATCTCCCCGATTTTGTCGACGGCGTCACCGTGGTGGACGACGGGAGCCGCGACGACACGGCGGCGGTGGCCGCCAGCGTGAGCGATCGGCGCGTCACCGTGCTCCGGAGCCCTGTCAACGAGGGCGTGGGCGGGGCCATGGTCCGTGGCTTCGCGCACGCGCTCGCGCAGGGCGACGGAATCATCGTCAAGATGGACGGCGACGGCCAGATGGACCCGGCGGAGCTGCCCGGGCTGCTCGTCCCCATCGTGGAGGGCCGGTGCGACTACGCCAAGGGCAACCGGTTTCTCCGGAGCCGTGAGCTCGACATCATGCCGAGGGCTCGCCTCGCCGGGAACTTCGTCCTCACGTTCCTGACCAAGCTGGCCTCCGGATACTGGAACGTCTTCGACCCGCAGAACGGCTACCTCGCCATTGCCTCGGAGACGCTCAGGCTCCTCGATCTCGACCGGCTTTCCCGCCGCTACTTCTTCGAGAACGACATGCTGATCAACCTGAACATCTTCGACGCGCGGGTGCGCGATGTGGCCATGCCGGCGCGGTACGGCGCGGAGCAGTCATCGATGCAGCTCGGCCGCGTTCTCTGCTCCTTCCCCTACCACCTCTTCTGCGGATACTGGCAACGGTTCTACCGCAAGCACGTGCTGCGCGACTTCTCGCCCGTGGCGCTCTTCATGCTCACAGGGCTGCCCCTGCTCGCGTGGGGTACCGGGTTCGGTCTCTACACGTGGGGGCAATCGTGGCTGCACAACCAGTTTGCGTCCACGGGCACGGTGATGCTGAGCGTGCTGCCCTTCCTGGTGGGCTTCGAGCTCGTGCTTCAGGCGCTGGTGCTCGAGATCCGTGATACGCCTCGCTAAAGCTTCGGGCGGTCCTGCTCCGCGCGGTACAGGTCGGCGAGAAGGGTCCAGATGCTGAGTTGAAGCATATGGGCCCTCGGCGACCGGTATCAGGAGGGGCCGGGCCTGCGGACGGAGGCCGCCAGCGCCTCCTGGACGGCCTGGTGCAGCTCGTTGGGATTGATCGGCTTGAACAACACGTTGAGCACGCCGAGCTTGCGGCAGCGCTCGCGGTCTTCAGGCTGAAGTCCCCAGCCGGTGATGAAAACCAGCGGCACGTGGGGATCGCTGGCGCGCACGCGCTCCGCGACGTCCCAGCCCGTCAGACCGGTCATGCCGAGGTTGGTCATCACCAGATCGAAGCCACCTGGGACGAAGACGCGCACCGCCTCCACCCCGCTCGCCACGGGGAGGACATGGTGGCCGGCCTCGGTCAGCATCTCGCCGAGCACGGTCATGACGGGCAGCTCGTTGTCCACGAGGAGAATCCGCCCGCGCCGCGTGCCGGAAGCTTCCGTGCTTCCCGGGGTCGGCGGCTTCTCGACGGTGCCGACGGGCAGGACGATGGTGAACGTCGTGCCTCGACCCGGCTGGCTCTCCGCGCGCATCTCGCCGCCGTGGCGCTGGACGATCGAGTAGGACACGGACAGACCGAGCCCCGTGCCGACCTCGCCTTTCGTGGTGAAGAACGGATCGAAGATGCGCTTGCGCACGTGCTCGGGCATACCCACGCCCGTGTCCGCCACGGAGAGCACCACGTGCTTGTCCTCCTCGGGGCGCGTGTAGATCCCGAGGGTGCCGCCCTGGGGCATGGCGTCGATGGCGTTGAGGATGAGGTTGGTGATGACCTCATTCAGCTCCGACGGCCGGCCCATGACGGTGGGCAGGGGAGTGAGCCGGAGGTCCAGGCGCAGGGGCACACCGCCCTTCGCCACGCGCTCCTCCCAGCGCGGTCGCGTGATGGCCACCGCGTCGTGGACCACCTGGTTCAGCTCGACGGAGACGAAGGGCTCGTCGGGCCGGAGCCGCGCGAACTTCTGAATGCGCCGCACCGTCTCGGCGCCGCCCACCGCCGCCGTCTCGATGACGGACAGCCCACGCCGGACGACGTCGGCGTTATGGAGATTCTTGCTCATGAGCTGCGAGTATCCCAGGATGGCCTGGAGCAGGTTGTTGAAGTCGTGCGCGATGCCGCCCGCCACCTGGCCCAGCGCGGTGAGCTTTTCGGACTGATGCATCTGTGTCTCGAGCTCGCGCTGGGACGTCATGTCGCGCACGATCGCGAGGAGCCCTTCGACCCGGCCTTCGCGGCCTGGCACGCCGGAGAGCGTGACGGCGAGGTTCAGCATCTTGCCGTCCGCCCGCTTGGCGCTCAGATCGAAGGAGGAGGCGGGCCGCATGCCTGTGAGCGCCTGGCGCGCCGCCTGCTCGTACTGCTCCGGGAACATCCCGAGCAGCGACTTGCCGACCGCCTCCCGGGCGCTCCAGCCGAAGATCCGCTCGGCCGCCGGGTTCCAGCCCGTGATCGCGCCGCGGCGATCGATGGAGATGATCGCGTCGCCCGCGGAGCGGACCATCTGCTCGAGCGAGCGCTTGGTCTCTGCCACCTCCCCGTATAGCCGTGAATTGCGGATCGCTATGGCGAGAGAGTCGGCCAGCATCTCGAGCAGGTCGCGCTCGCTCGGGTCGATGGGGCGGTCGCTCGAGCGGTTGGCCGCCACGAGATAGCCGACGATCGCACCGTCGTCCCGGATGGGGCAAACGATGGCGCCCTCGATCTTCACGCCGTCGGGCAGGATCTCACCCAGGAGCACGTCGGCCTGATCGTAGCCAAGCGATTCCTTGAGCTGGACGGTCACGCCGCCCGTGAGCTCCGCGAGGTCGAGCTGGCCCAGGATGCCGCGGGAGATCTCGCGGAGAATGGACAGCTGGGTCACGCGCAGGGACTGCTGGGCCTGCTCCCGCCGGGCCGTCTCTTCGAGGTTGCGCGACTTGGCGGACAGCGCCCGCATGTCGTTCACGAGATTGGACAGCTGACTCGTCTTGCCCAGCTCGGCCTGCCGGCGTGCGAGCGCCCGCCGCACCGTCTCCTCGAGATCGGTGCGGCTGAAGGGCTTGATCAGGTACTCGAAGGCTCCGTGGGTGAGGGCGTTCTTGACGGTGTCGAGCGAGGCGTACGCCGTGATCATGACCGCTTCGATGGTCGGATCCACGGCTTTGATCCGCTGCAGGAGCTCGATGCCGTCCATCTTCGGCATCTTGATGTCCATGAAGACGAGATCGGGATTGAACGCGGGAAGCGTGCGGAGCGCCGTCTCGCCGCTGTCCGCGGTGGCGATCTCGTAGCTCGGCTTGAGGATCATCCGCAGCGACTCGCGCGGCCCGATCTCGTCGTCGACCACCAGGATCCGGGGCCGGTCGCTCATAGCTGGGTGGTGGGCAGCGTCGCCGTGAAGGTGACCTCGGCGCGACCCTGCTTGATGTCGAGATGGCCGCCCTGCGCCTCCAGGATACGCTGGCTGACGCACGGCCCCACGTCGATGAGATTTTCCTGGACGACCTGGATGGGATCGAAGATGCGGATCAGCTCGTCCGGGCGGACCTCAGCGGTGCGGGAGGCAACGTTGATGCGCAGCGGCTCCGCGGCGGCCATGGCCGAGACGCCCACCGAGATCTTGGCTTCCTGCCCCGGCGTCTTGCGCAGGAGGTACCAGATCAGGTAGGCCACGGCTTTCTTCAGCATGCCGCGATCGCCCTTGACCAGGAAGGGCCCACCCTCGTGCGAGAAGTTCACGGTGACCAGCTTCTGAGTCGAGTCGTCGGTGAAGCTCAGGAGGTGCGCGTCCGAGGGGATGACGGGCATCTCCGCCGCGCCCATCTCGACCAGGCTCTCTTCGATGGCGCCACGGATGTCGACCACATCGCGCTTGTAGTCGCCCTCGTTGACGAGGGCGGCCAGCTTGTCGAACATCTGCACGAGCCGGCGGACGTCGCGTCCGACGACCGAGGTGAAGTGGTGACGGAAGGAGACGTCGTCGTAGCGCTCCTGGAGGAGCTCCATAAAGGCGTTGATGGACACGAGCGGGTTCTTGATCTCGTCCGCGATGCGGGCCACGACGCGCGTGAGGAGCTGGAGCTGCTCAGCGTGGCGACGCTCCATGGCGAGCTGTCGCTGGGCCGTGAGGTCCTCGAACACCACCACAGCCCCCAAGGGGGCCGTGCCTTCCCCCATTACCGGATAAGTCGACACCTCGAGGGGTAGGCTGCGCAAGGCCAGCTGCACCTCGCTGCGGATCACGGAGTGTCCACGCGACAGGGTCTCGAAGAGGAGGTCGCCGAGCGGCGAGGGCAAGACGCGCAGGTCGCGATTGAGCACGTCGCGCGCCGCCATGCCCAGGATCTCTTCCGCGCGGCGGTTCATGATAACCACGCGCTGCTCCGGGCCGATGGTGACCACGCCGCTCGACATGCGCTGGAGGATTCGCTCGTTGAACTCCTTCTGGTACTGGAGCTGATGATGCACGCGGATGTCGCGAACGGCCGTGGCGAGGTGGCTTGCCAGGTTGAACAGGGTCTCGGTCTCGCGGCGGCCGTAGGCGCCGCCCGTGATGCGCTTGCCGAGCGTGAGGATCCCGACGAGCTGCCCGTGCGATGCGAGCGGGATAGCGACCACCGCCTGCAGGACCGCCATCTCCCGGGCGATCTCGCGCGCCGCGGCGTCCGCGGATCTGGCCTGGGCTTCCTCGATCTGGATGGGCCGTCCCTCGGCCATCAGCCAGAGCGGGAGGCCGCTATCTGCGGGGAGGCTGACCGATTCGACCACCAGCGGTGTGAGCCCGCGCGACGCCCGAACCCGGTACTGCCGGTGTTCGTCTTCCGACAGGAGGATGGCGCTCCGGCTGGGGCGTGCCAGCTCCGAGACGGCGTCGAGGAAGAGCTCGAGCACCCGGGGCAGGTCGAAGCCCGCCGCGAGCGCCTTGGCGAACTCCTTGGCGACCTGCGTGAGCTCGCGGGTGGAGGCGTCGAAGGCCGGCTCGCCCTCGTCCAGCACGGGCTCGGGGCCCGCCGGCCGGCGCACCGTGCGCAGCGCCTGGAGCTCCTGCAGAAGTCGAAGCTTCTCGTCCGCCTGGCGCAGGACAGCCTGCAGGTGCTGGGTGCTGAAGGGGTAGAGCAGGGCGAAGTCCGCCTCCTCGGCAGCCAGCTCGTCGTCGGGCGACAGGCCTTCGGCCGGCAGTACACACACCACGACTGCTGTGGGTCTGAGCTGGCGGGCCTTGGCGATGAAGCCGTCGAGATCGCGAGCCGGACGCGGCGCGTGCTTGAGTATCAGGTCTACCTCGGTGAGACGGAGCGTACGAAACGCGTCCTCATCGGTCTGGGCGGGGAATACCGAGTAGTCGGTCAGGGCGCGGAGCAGCTTGGCGCCGAGCGCCTCGTCCTCCGCGACCAGAAGGACCGTCTTCACGCAGTCACTCCCGCCGGCTTACCGATCGGCAAGGGGAACTCCACCGTGAACGTGCACCCGGGCCGTCCGGAGTGGTTCCGGACGCGGAGGATGGCCTTGTGAGCGTCGGCAATGGCCCGGCAGATCGCCAACCCGAGCCCCGTCCCCCGTGGCTTGGTGGTCACGAACGGATTGAAGATCTGTTCGCTCATGTCCTCCGGAATGCCACAACCCGTGTCGGACACCTCCACCAGCAGGGTCGACCCGCCACCTTGGGAGAGATCCGCTACCCGAATCGTGAGCTCCCCACCAGAATCCATGGCTTCAAGGGCATTTAAGCACAGGTTGAGAAAAAGTTGCTCTAACTGTGACGGCGGACTTGACAACCCGAATTGTCCTAGGATGGGCCCCGGCAAGGGCCTGAAACCCAGCAGATTATGCCATCTATCTGTTTCTGTTTGTTTTCCCGGATCAATTGCAAAACATAGACCCTTAGGCCAAACGGGGGCAGGGAAGTCTTTCTCCTCACAAAGCTGCTTGAAGGGTCAGGTCAGCCCATCAAACTGAGTGTACTTCTTGTGCCCGTAGGTACTTCCTTCTTTCGATTCTGCGGAACACTCCTAAGGCAATGATCACCAGAAACATGGTGACAGACGCAAGAAGCAAGGGTGCCGAGGGGTTACCGCTTACGTCCCGAAGTAGGCCGGCCAGAGGTTGCATCGCTGCCATCCCGAGATAGAAGACGCTGTAGAAGAGCCCGAGAGCCGCCGCGAGTTGAGTAGGTGGCACACTTCCGGGGACCAGAGCTGTCAGTGCTCCAGGAGCGAGAGCCGCCGCGATCCCAGCCACGAGTAGAAGGCTAGTCGGTCGATCCACTATAGACGTTGCCGCGATGGCACTGGCCGCAATCAAGCAGCCGCCCACGATCGCAATGCTGGGACGGTGTGTCCGATCCGCGACTGCTCCTCCCAAGGGCATAGCGATCGTGCTGGTCCAAATCACCAACGTGATTAGAAACCCAGCCCGGCTGGGGGACATTCCGTGCGCTTGGAAGAATGCGGGCCCGAAAGAAGCAACCAAGATGAAGCTAACGTTGAACAGCATCCAAGCCGTACCGGCGGCTAAAGATAGAGCCCAAGTTTGGGACGGTAGGTTTGGAAGGAATCGATGCCTTTCTCGTGTTGCCGCAACACCAGGCGCATCGCGGCCAAAGATCCCCACAAGGATGAAGGCGCCGACAGCGAGTGTAGAGGCAAGATACTGAACGAGCCTCCACGATGAGGCAGCGCCAACAAATCCAAAGAGCATGGCACCAAGGCCAATTCCAAACGGCCATGATACCAACATGATGCTCATGGCCGTCGATATCTCCTTACCTGCAAACCATTCCGCAGTCATCTTTGCCAGGATCAAGTTAAGCAGCACGCCGCCCACCCCGCTGAAAAGACGACCGGTATTTGCTGACCATAGGGAGTAACTTGAGGCTGTCACGAATCCGCCAAAGGCCATGAGCGCCATGCCCCACAGTGCAACTCGACGATTGCCAAATCTCTCACCGAGCAGCCCTCCCGGTAGGGCTAGCACGGTGCCCGGAAGCAGATATAACCCAATGAGGAGTCCGAGTTGAGCATAGGTAATGCCCAGATCGGTGACAACTGGTTGCGCTACGGGAGCGATGCTCTGAAACTGCATGGCCATGCTTGTCCGCGCAAGGAAGATCACTCCTAGAGCAAACCAACGACTATGAAGCGCGAAAACACTCATATCGCGCACCATGGCGACATGAGGGCATCCCTTTTCATACCGAGGCTTCGGTGTTTGTGTTTGAGAGCACAGGAAATTCGACAGTAAAGGTACAGCCCGATCGGTCAATGTGATTACGTGCGCGGAGGTTGGCCCTGTGAGCATCTGCGATGGCACGGCAAATCGCTAAGCCTAAACCCATGCCGTGACTCTTGGAAGTCACAAACGGATTGAAAATCTGTTCAATCAGATCTTGGGGGATGCCACTCCCTGTGTCGGAAAATTCAACCAATAGTGTCGAACCACCAGTCAGAGAAAGGTCTGCGACTCGGACTATGAGTTCCCCGCCGGCACCCATGGACTCTATGGCATTCAAACACAGGTTATGAAAAAGCTGTTCCAATTGTGATGCGTTGCCAAGAATTGGTGGGTAGGGACCGCGAATGGCCTGCCTTAGGGCGATTCGGTTCTCTAAGAGCTGTGGCTGGAGGAGAGACAGAGTATCAGACAGAGGTGTTGTGAGATCAATTGGCCGCATGGGCTGATGGGAGGCTGCGGAGAGCATCTTGAACCGATCAAGCAACTCGTCTACGCGATCGATTCCTCGGCCGACGACACGTGTAAATTTCTGTCGAAACTCGGAGTCTTCGAATCGACTCGGCAAGAGTTGCGTGAACGCCTTGATCGATACGAGCGGGTTGCGAATTTCATGGACCATTCCTGAAGCTATAGCTTCTAGCGAAGCAAGACCCTCGGCCCGCCGTCGTTCCCTCTCAAGCTCTCTGAGACGAGACAGATCGGTGAACACAATAACAGCCCCTGCAAGGGAACCATGCGGACTCCGGAGGGGCGAAACAGTGCACATCAACGGCATCACTTGACCAGCGTGATTCGGTAGGGAGATCTCGATCTGGGAACGAGCCTGGCCATCATCGAGCGTGGTTTCAATGAGTTGCTTTAGAATCAGCGGAAGCTGCTCGAAGCCGCCTTTCTGAAGGTCCTCTGCTGATCGCCCCATCAGTTGCTCTGCTGCCTTGTTTAGTACACTAAGACGACCACGTACTCGAACGGTTACGACACCACTTTCAATGGCCGCGAGCGTCTTTTGTAATTCCTCGTTCATCAGGAGGACTCGCTGGTGGGCCTGCGCGTTCCGGATCGCGACCACCGACTGATGCACGAGGGTCTGGAGCAGATCAGCATCCTCGCTAAAGTATGGGCTGGCGGAGCGTTTCGGACCAGCCACAAGGAGGCCGAACAGGCGACCTCCTTCAAGGAAGGGCGCGACCACATCTGCATCTAGTCGACACATTTCGGCTAGTGTGCTCTTTCCATCGTCGACGCTGGCGAGCTCATCCCGGAACAACAGGGAACCAGTCGTTGCGGATCGATTGGCGAGAGAGAGCGTCAACGGAAACGTCGAGGGTGGATTTCCGCCCCCGGCCCTCCAAACTCGTTCCAGCCGTTCTCCGTCGTCATCCACTAGATAGACCGCAGTCCATTCCAACTTCAGAGTGTTCTGAATTGCCCATCCTACGCAATCGAGAATCGTGGGCAGATCGATCGTCTCGCTTAGCTTCCGGCTTGTGTCCCGAATCACGCGCTGGTAGTTGTATGGCTCTCGGTACAAGTATCGGTCAAACCCGTGTTGAATGCGTTGCTTGAGTGGATGGAAGAGGACAGCGACACCCAAGGCCAGAAGGATCTCTAGGGCGGTGAACCAGTGCCCATCCGGAAATACGAGATTTGCCCCGGCCAGGAGCAGCACGAGAATTCCGCCAGCTGCCCCAAACGCTGCCAGATATAGGGCGCTCTGCCGTATGACTACTCGAATGTCCATGAATCGGTGTCTGATGATGACATGGGCGATGAGAACAACCATGACTAGCGAGAACACGGGGCCAAGTCTGCCGTGTGTTGAGGTTCCAAGCGCCATTGGCACGGCAAGATTTGTGACCAGGGCTGGCGCAAGGGGGACGGCCATTGCTAATAGCAGGTAGCGACTCTGAAGTCTTAGGAGCCCAGCAGACTTCCTATAGGAGGAGTAGAGGACATAGATGCCGAACCCAAAGCACGCTAGCGTGTAAACAGCGAAGAGGGTGTGAAGAGGCCCGTACGTTGGGCGAATGTCAGTCCCGCGAGTGTGAACCCCAAACACTAGCCATGGAGACCATGACAGCAGGGAGAAGGCTACTCCAATCGGCAAACAGAACCACTTGGTGACGATAGACGTGGCCACTCCACCTGTATGAATGTGCTCGGCGAACCGCAACATCGCGATTGGGACTAGGCTAGCTGCTGAAAAAGCAAGCTGAACGTGCCACAGCGATGGCGGCGACCCCGCGTGCGTCAGAGCGACCGCGAAGGCCCACACTCCGATGAGCATCGCGTATAGGCAAAACGTGCGATGAGTCGACGACTGGGGCTTCGTACTAAGAACATATCCACCGATTGAGAAATTCGCTATGGCGCACAAGGAGAGAACGACTGGAGTAAGCCCAGTGTTCATGCTGGACCCCGCTGGTTCCCAACTATTGAGTAGTGGCGCATGTCGAAGAAGTCCTTTGAGAGGAATTACTTGTACCTTGCCGATGTTTCGAATAGCGCACTTGCGAAAGTGAAGCAAGCGGGTTCAAAGAAGGGTGGTAGATAGGCGTATTGCCAGTTGCTTAGCTTTTGTTGACTCAGCAACTAGATTCCGACCATTCTAGTCCAAGGACTCCAATTTGGCCGGAGGCGAGTTGTCCTGAGGAGACATCTGTAGAGCGTCGTAGCGTAAGCTTCCCCCTTGGGTAGACATTTTGATCGTAGACTTTCTGGGGCCAAGGAGATGCCCATGCGAAAGTCGCGGTTCACGGAGAGTCAGATCGTCGAGATCCTGAAGCAAGGCGAGGCGGGCGTCCCGATTGCCGAGATCCTGCGCCAACACAACATCAGCAAGGCGACCTACTTTCAGTGGCGGGCGAAGTATGCGGGGGCCTCGGTCGCCGAGCTCAAGCGGCTGAAGGAACTCGAG
>Ga0126384_10002919_pt1 | contig 10350 bp, 12 predicted proteins | sample PanSoiMetPlot_36_FD_92543 | JGI IMG/M metagenome (GOLD analysis project Ga0126384, IMG submission 92543) | Tropical forest soil microbial communities from Panama - MetaG Plot_36 | ecosystem: Environmental > Terrestrial > Soil > Tropical forest > Bulk soil | place: Panama | collected 2016-02-17 | reverse complement strand
TACCTGCTTGACGGCCAGCCCATCTTCCTTGGTAACCCGCGGCAGGCAGCGCTGGTGACCGAGGTCGGGCGACGTCTACATGCAAGGCCCTGACCTGACGGGGGGAGAGCCCCCCACCATGTCAGCCGGCGCCGGCGGCCCGTAGACCCGCAGTCAGGGTGCCGGCGGTGAGAGGGCCGATCACCAGGTTCCGCAGCACGTGGTCTTTGTCGAGAAAGAACGTCGTCGGCGGCCCCAACAGGCCGTAGGCGCGGGCCACGTGTCCGTCGTCATCGTAGGCAAGCAGGCGGAAGTCGCCCTGAACGCCCAGGCCACTGAGGAAACCTGGGACTGCCGAGCGGTTGTCGTCGCAGCAGTCGACCCCGAGGAGGCTGAACCGGCCCTGGCTCGAGCGGGCGCGCTCCGCAATCAGAGGCATCTCGCCGCGGCAGTCGACGCACCACGTCGCGAAGAAGTTGATCACAACTGGGCCCTTGATCCGGTCGAGCTCAGCGAAGCCCGGAGCGGGAAGGCCTACGGCCGCTCGGGGAGCCGGAGCGGGCCCTGCGCCGACGAGGCTCAAGGTGCTGGCCATCTTTTCGAAGTCGTCGCGGGAGTGGTCCACCGCGTCGGGCGGCCCTGCCAGAGCGACGGTCCACGCCCGCCCCGACTCCACCATCACGTAAGCCTCGATGCCTGTCACCGCTCCCTGGCTACTGAAGCGTCCGGACACCCGCCTGGCGCTGCGCCCTGCCAGGGTCGCGGCCGTGACTCTGGAGCCACCCACGGCGCTGCCGCCTGTGAGATCGAACAGGACTGCGCCAGTGGCAGCGTCGAGGTCGGTCGACACGGACCTCTCGAAGTGGACCAGCATCGCAAGCCCAGCGGGCCCGGCGAAGCTGGCCCCGCTCCCCGGATCGCTGCTTGACTCCTTCCAGCCCGGCGCCAGCGCGATCGCGAAGCCGAGCTTCGTCCCCTCATAGCGCGTGAAGCCCGCGGGCAGCGGCGCAGCTGCCGGTGACGAAGGACGGCTCGAGGACGGCGGCCCGCCGCAGGTCGACACCATCAGGCCGGCAGCCACAAGACCGGCGATCGCCTGAGAACGCCCGGACCTCAGGTTGGGCACCCCGCCATGGAACCGTAGTGTCGTGGGCCGGAGCGCGTGCCGCAACTTTCTGGGCGCTACGTCCGCGCACCCAACCGAAGCAGATCGCCCAGCGCCAGCCAGTAGTATGTGACGTAGGCGCCGGTCGCAAGCAGCAGGAGGCCGCTCGCGGGCTCCAGATAGGGGACGAGACCACGGATGGCACCAAACACCGTTTGCTTCAGGACCGCCGCACCGAGCGTCAGAAGCGAGAGGACGAACCCCATCCCGAGCGCATAGAGCAGAAACTGACGCACGGCAGCCACCCAGCCGCCCGCCACGACACCGCTCCCCACGACTGCGAGGAAGATCGGCAGCGTGCAGCCAAGCGAGCAGGAGCCGTAGGCCAGACCGTAGGCGACGTAGCCGCGAACGCCGCGGCGCCCAGCCGTGGAGCCGACAGCAGCGCCGAGGCGCTGCAAGGTGGCGAGATACAGGTGCCCTCCTCCGAGCATCGCGGCACCCGAGAGCACCAGCAGGACGCCGATCCCGAGCCCCACCCAGGGGAAGGCAGCAGCCAGCGCGGCCGTCGTCGCGCCCAGCGCCAGCCCTACAACACCGAACAGCACAACGAAGCTGAGCGTGACGCTGATACTGATCACCAGCGCACGTCCCAGCCGGCCAGCAACGCTGCCGCCCCCTTCTTCCGACCCCAGGTAGAGTCCCAGGTAGGTCGGCAGGAGCACGAACCCGCATGGGTTGGCAGCGGAGACCATTCCCGCCCCGAACGCGTAACCGAGGGGGATCCCGGCGGCCAGGCCCGACAGCAGGTTGGTGGAGGCCGCTGAGAAGGCCTCCAGCCCGTTGAGGTCGCCTGTGCCGCGTCGCGCCGCCAGCGCCGCAGCAAGCGCAATCGAGAGCGCTAGCAGCGCGCTGCCGGCCCCCAACGCCGGCCGCCGCCAGCCGGGATGGCCCCCGTGCACGACATGGAGCTGCCCCAAGGTCTTGCGCTACCGCGACGTCAGCTTGGCCAGCTGCGTCCGGAGCTGGCTCTCGGTCATGATGCCGCTGGCCTTGAACACCTGCTGGCCGCTTGCGTCGAAGATGACGGTGGTCGGCATGGACTGCACCTGGTAGGTCGTGAGCGGGCTGGGATCGACCGCGTAGCCGGCCGCATACCGGATATGCAGCTCCCGCAGCAGATTCTGAGCGTCCTGATGGCTGCCGAGCTGAACGTAAGGACCGACGTCGAGCCCCACGAAGATCGCCTTGCCCTGAAACTCGTCGGCCACGCGCTGAAAGCCGGGCATCTCGGCGCGGCAGGGCGGGCACTGGCCGGCGAAGAAATTGAGCACCACTGGCTTGCCCTGGCTGGTCACGCGAGAGAACTGAGTGTCGTGGCCGCCGAGCTGGTCGTCGCCCTGGTAGGCCACGATTTTGAACTCGCCGCCTCCCAGGGGGGCCTGCTGGCTCTCAGGTGCCGAGCTAGGGCCCCCCGACCGAAGCAGCAGGACCAGACCGACCGCCACGCCTGCGAGGGCGAGGCCGGCAAGCCCGACCAGGAACGGGCTCCAGGGGCGCCGCCGCCCGCGGCCACGACGCTTCGCAGGCGCCGCTTTGGTGGCATCTGGCTTTATGGGACGAGGTCCTCGACTGCCGCTGGCTGCCAGTGTGTTCTCTCCTCATCGGCGGTCGGGGGCCGCCCGGGGGCAGTCTGAGCATTTCATGGGTGCTTGTCGGTGGCGGAGGTTACGTTGCGAGCCTCGATCGGCTCTGTGTGGCGGCCGCTACTGTCGGGCCGTGGTTCGAGGTTCAGGCTTCGCAGGAAGGGATCGCGCCGTGACCGACGCGCGGGAAGCTGACCAGTGCCGGTCGAATCGTCACCGGTGGGCGCATCGGCGCCCGATTGACCGGGACTCGATCAAGGGCGCGCTGTGCGGCGTTGCCGGAGCGCTGCTCCTGGCCAGTGCCTGCGGCCCCGGAGGTCCAGCGCCACCCTCGGCCAAGGTGCCGGCGAAGCCGTCGGCCACGCCCCAGACGGAGCAGTTCAGCCGAGCCGGCTGGAAGACGAATTTCGACCGCCACAGCGTCCCGCTGACCGAGATCGAGAGCGGCGGGCCGCCCAAGGACGGCATCCCGGCGCTCGACCACCCCAGGTTCGTCGGCGTTGCGGAGGCCGATGGCTGGCTCAAGCCAGTCGAACCGGTGATCGCGCTGACACTCGGCAGCCAGAGCCGCGCCTATCCGTTGCAGATCCTTGTCTGGCATGAGATCGTCAACGACACGCTCGGAGACGTTCCGGTCACGATCACCTTCTGCCCGCTCTGCTACACGGCCATCGCCTTCGACCGACGCGCCGCCGAACGCATCCTCGACTTCGGAACGACCGGGAAACTGCGCCGCTCCGACCTGGTGATGTACGACCGGCAGACGGAGTCCTGGTGGCAGCAAGCCGTCGGCCAGGCCGTCGTGGGCGACCTGACGGGGACCCAGCTGACCATCCTGCCGGCAAGCATCGTCAGCTGGGACGCGTTCCGTACGGCGCACTCCGAGGGTCTGGTGCTGTCGAGGGACACCGGCTTCAACCGCTCCTACGGCACCAACCCCTACGCCGGCTACGATCAGCCGAACACCCGTCCGTTCCTGTTTGACGGGAGCCTGGACGGCCGCCTGGCACCCAAGGAGCACGTCGTGACGGTCAGCCTGGCGGGCGATAACGTCGCTTACCCATACACCCTGCTCAAGCAGCAGCGTGTCGTCCACGACACCGTCGGTGGTACACCGATCGTGGTCTTCTACCGGCCCGGGACCAGCTCCGCGCTGGACTCCGGCAGCCTCGCCGATGGGTTCGACCTCGGTGCGAGCGGCGTCTTCTCGCCCCGGCTGGACGGCCGGCAGCTCACCTTCAAGGCAGAGGGCTCGGACTTCGTCGACTCCGAAACCGGCAGCCACTGGAGCCTGCTAGGCCGAGCGGTGTCCGGAGGGCTGGCCGGCCGTCAGCTGGACCCGATCGTGCACGGCGACGTGTTCTGGTTCGCGTGGGCCGCGTTCAATCCCTCGACGCGGATCTATCGCTGATCCGGCGGAGCTCGACCCCGGTCGATTACCGCAGGATGCTTAGCCGAGATTCTCAGGTCCCCGCAGTTCGAGCCGTGCTGGCTCCCGCCGCAAGCCTGGCCGCGGTCGCCCAGAGGCTGGATAGTGGCGCGCTCCCGGAGATGACGGCCGTCCCACCTGGCGAGGCCACGAGCAGCACGGTCCGACCTTCGATCATCCGAGTCTGAACGTCAGACCCGCCAGTCTGAGCCTGGCTCGCGTCCAGCCAGCTGACGTTGATCCGTTCACCTTGAGGCGTCGCGTAGGTGACCGTGACTATGTCGGCTCCGGCTCGGTGATCCATGCGCGCCCCCAGCGGCGAGAGGCCGGGCAGGGCCACTTCCCGCATAGGCCGGCCCGAGGCTCGCTCGCACCACGACGTGATCGTGCTCGCGTCACTGGAGCTGTACTGGGCCTGACCCGAGGCCACGGCAACCGCGGCCGCCACCCTGTCCTCCCCCGTGTAGGCGTGCCAGCCGGCTGCGGCGCCCGCCAGAGCGATCACTACAGCAGCCGCGGCGCCGAGGCGTACCGGCCAGCTTCTGCGTCCCCGTCGCGGCGTGGGCAGCCTGTCCGCGTTCAGGCTGGCCCTCAGCCGCGCGCCGAGCAAACGATGGGTATCTGCCTCCTCTGCACAATCAGGGCAATCAGCGACATGAGCCAACGTCGCCGCCGGCACGAGCTCGAGCTCGCCGTCTGCAATCGCGGCCAGGTATGGCCGGTGCTCCCTGCATCCGCTCACGGTGTCCGCTCCGTCAGCCGCGAGAGCAGCAGGCGCCGCCCGCGGTAGACGCGCGACATCACCGTGCCCGTGGGGATGTCCAGGATCCTGGCCGTCTCGGCGTAGGTGAGACCTTCCACGGCAGTCAGGTGAAGAGGAGCTGCGTACAGGGCGGGCAGGCGGCGGAAGGCCGCCAGCACATCCTCTACCTCAGCCTTGACGATCACGGCCTGCTCAACGGGGTTGGCCTGCCGGTCAGCAAGGCCCCGGTTCGCGTCCAGGTCGTCGAAGAGCACAGTCTCGGCATGCGCCGACGCAGAGCGCTGGCGGCTCAAGTAGAGGTTGCGAAGGATCCGGAACAGCCAGGCTTTGAGGTTGGTGCCAGGCGTGAAACGCCACTGAGAGGCGAGGGCGCGCAGCACCGCTTCCTGAGCCAGGTCGGCCGCCTCGTCTGGGTCACGGCTCAGCGACCAGGCGAACCTGAAGAGTCGCGGCTGGAGTGCGGCGATCTGCTCCGCTATGGGGCCCTCATCCAGCCCGGCCGCGTCGGCCATCAGCCCAGCATAGATGTGGTCCTCGGACACTTCTGTGTGCTACTGCACAACTCTCTATGTGGGCTGCTATTTCGTCGGAATAGCAGCAGCCGGCCGGCGTTGTGCTCTTCGACAGTGCCAAGACCCAAACGCCGCGGGCCGGGCGATGCCAGGCTACGACTATCGGTTGTGGGGGGCAAAGCCCCCGCGGAGCAGCAGAGGATGGCTGTTCGGCCGGCGGCACGCCGCAAGCACGCGGCTCAGAGGCGAGGGCCGAGCTCGAACCAGCTCGCCGTCGCGGGTGGGGCGATCGTGGTCGTTGCCGCGCTCGTCCTGCTAGTCCGCTCGGGAGTCAACGTTCCAGTAGACTCTGGCGGATCGTCCGTCGAGGCTCCCACGGTTGGTGCGGGCTCCCTCGCTGCTGGCCAGCCCGCGCCAGACTTCACAGGGACGACGTTCGACGGTCAGAAGCTGACGCTGTCCAGCCTCCGAGGCAAGCCGGTGTTGTTGAACTTCTTTGCCTCCTGGTGCACGTCCTGCGAGCACGAGCTCCCCGGCATCCAGCAGGAATACCTTGCCCACAAGGACCAGGGCTTCACGGTGGTCGGCGTCAACAGCCTGGAGAACGGCGATGGCGTGGGCTTCTACCACCGGTTCGGACTCACCTTCCCGGCCGTCCATGATCCCGGCCAGCCCGGCAGGATCGGCTCCGTCTACCAGGTGACCAGCGCGCTCCCCGCCTCTGTCTTCATCGATAAGAGCGGCAACGTCGATCACATCTACCGCGGCGAGATCACAGCCGTCACGATCGAGAACGAGCTCAAGCGTATCGGCTGACAGGTAGCCGCATGTCCTTCGATCAGGTGACCGTGCCGCTCGCCTTCGCGGCGGGGCTGGCCTCTTTCCTCTCTCCATGCGTTCTGCCGCTGGTCCCCGCCTACGTCGCCTATCTGGCTCGGCAGGCCCGCCGCGAATCTGCAGCTATCGCTGGCGGCCCGGGCGCGAGGACCACCTTTGCTCCGTCGACCGCGGAGCAGGCACCACGTATGGCGGTATTCGCAAGCGGGCTTGCCTTTGTGGCCGGCCTGAGCCTGGTCTTCGTCATCTTCTTCTACGCCCTCAGCTCCCTGCTGATACCGTTCCGGACCATCGTCACCCCGATCGCAGGGGTGTTGGTCATCATCCTCGGTCTGAGTACAGCCGGCCTGTTCCGCTTGCCGTTCATGGACTACGAATTCAAGGTCTTCGGCAGGGCGCCGGAGCGGCGGGGCTCACTGGGCGGCTTCCTGCTTGGGATCGCATTCGCCGCCGGCTGGACCCCCTGTATAGGGATCACCCTCGGCGCCGTCATCAGCTCTGGGATCGCCCGCGGCACCACCGCACAGGGCCTGGTCCTGATGGCCGCTTACTGTCTCGGGCTGGGCCTGCCCTTCCTGCTTCTAAGCCTGGGGGTCGACCGCGGCGTCGCCCTGGTTCGGGCGCTCGGGCGCCGGCGTCGCGTCATCGACGTGGCCTCCGGAGGAATTCTGATCGCGATGGGTGCTCTGCTCATGACCAACAATCTGCTCACGCTTACCAGCCTGCTCAGCCGGCTCCTGCCCAGCCAGCTCCGGGACCCCTTCGGTCTTTGAGGGCGCCGGATCCGGGGTGGGCCACCGCTGGGCCCAGGTTGCTCTACGCTCTGGCCGGAGGTGGGTCATGAACTCGGTGTGCGTGTTCGACGTCAATGAGACACTCCTCGACCTGCGGGGGATGGACCAGGGGTTTCGGGACGTCTTCGGGGACACGTCGGTCCGCCAGGCCTGGTTCCAGCAGATGCTCCAGTCGGCCATGGTGACCATCATCACGGACTCGTACCGCGACTTCGGGACGATCGGCCAGGCAGCTCTCAAGATGGTGGCCGCCAGACGTGGCGTCGAGCTGAGCGAAGACCGCCTCAGATCGGTCCTGTCCCGAATCAAGGAGCTGCCGCCGCACCGTGAGGTGCCCGGGGCGCTGCAGCGCCTGGCGGAGGCCGGAGTCCGGCTGGCCGCGCTGACGAACTCGACCCAGCAGGTAGCCGAGGCGCAGCTCTCCAACGCGGGCCTGGTTCCGCTCTTCGAGCAGATCCTCTCGGCGGACACCGTGCGGCGCCTGAAGCCGGCCTCGGAGCCGTACCTCATGGCGGCGCGGCGCCTGGGGGTAGATCCGGCGCAGGTGCTCCTGGTCGCCGCCCATGCCTGGGACGTGGCCGGGGCCATGCACGCCGGCTGTGCCGCGGCCTTTGTCGCTCGACCGGGCATGGTCCTCGACCCACTCGCGCCCGACCCGGTCATCATCGCGACTGACCTCGACGAGGTGGCCAACGCCGTGCTCAAGCAGGGCCTATAGCGGCCGGCCGGCAGCGGCAGATCCGATCCCGGCTCAGTGCGCGTGGCTTGCCAGTGCTGCCAGGTATCCGGTGATTGCATACAGTGCGGCGTACGTCACGACCATCGTTACACTGACGCTGAGCAGCGTCCGCCAGTGGGCGGCTGCTCCGGCAATCGAGCAGCTGCGGCGCCGGCGGAGGTAGATGATCGTCGCGGCAGCAGCCACCAGGAGGCCGGCGCCGCGGAAATACCAGGCGTAGCCGTAGTAGAGCCGGTCACCCAGGGTGACGGCTTCTGCGGCGGTGCTGATCCCGAGCAGAAAGAGAACAACGGGACTCACGCAGCAGACGATCCCGATGACGCCGGCGCCAACGCCAATCCACAGAGCCCTCAGGTCGGGCGGCCGGCGGTGAGTCGCTGGCCTGCCGGGTTGCCGCTGCGTCCGTGTAAGCATCGTCACCACAACACCGCAGACTGCCAGCTATTCCCGGGCGATTCCGTGGCAGGCGTCACAGAGCCGCGGCGCCACGTTTTCTGATCCTGGGGGGTGCTGCCACGAGCTGGCGCCGGTGTGACGCGGAATACGCATGCGCCTGAATAGTTGTGCTGGCATGGCCAGCAAGAGGCGGCGCGAGCACGCCCGCCAGCAGCTCGCAGCGCACCCCACGGCAGCCTCTGGCGATCGCGCTCGCCGTCGTCATCCGGGCCAGTTCTTCCGCGGCCCTCGCCGGTGACCGCGTCGTGGACGACACGGTTGGCGGCACCCTGCCGGCGATACCGGACTCCGGTGCAGCTGAACTTCTGCCGGATGGCGCGCTCTGCGAGTGAGGCTTAAGCCCTGGTGGGAAGGCCTCCCGGGATCAATGTTGGCCGTCTCTTGATGGTCGCATCGCTCGCAGCCTGGTTAGCTGCCAGTGCGGCGGGGTCCGCAGCAGCGCGAGGACCCTTCGAGTTCGGCACGGCTCGCTTTTGGGGAGTGCTTCTCGCGGCTTTCCAGGGTCTGGTCCTGCGCCGCCGTGGCGTTTCCTATATGCGCTGGCTGGTCTGGAGCGCGGGCGGCTGGGCGCTAGGGGCCCTCATTGGGGCCAGGCTGATCTCGGGGGCCGTCCATGGGATAGTGGCCCTGGCATCCGGGAGCCTGGATACGGCCCCGACAGACCTCGTACCGACGGTTGCGGTCTTCTGCATTCTGGGTGCAGCGCAGCTGGGGGCGCTGAGAACTCACATGCCGGCCCCACTCACTTGGGTCGCGCTCAACGGGCTGGCGGGCGTCGTGATCGTCTACGTTGAGAGCCCTATCCGGATACTCCTCTTCGCACCGGCCGAAGCAGCGGCTGGCCTGGCGGGGGCGGAGGCGGCGGTGGGCGCTGCGCTCGGAGCCGTCTACGGGGCGATCACGGCTCCCCAGGTGGCGCGAATCGGGCCGGCGACGAAGCGCCTGGTGCGAGATCAGCGAGCCGAAGGGTGACTACCGGTGCAAAGGCCTCTCAAGCCTGCAGCCGCACCTCATACGCGATGGTGACGGCTGGAGAGTTGAACTTGGTCATGACCAGCCGAAGGGTGAGCGCGCCCGGGGCCAGGTCGGAGGGCAGCCTTCCCTTCCACTCGCGGGCGGACCCGCCCACCGCTGAGTGCGGTCATCCGGGATCGAACGCCTCGGGGCGCGAGGCGAGCGCTCCATCGGCGCGCAGAAACAGGGTTGTTGGTCCTCCGACCAGGGGCAGTGTCAGGCTGTTGTCGAACACGCCGCCGGCGGGGACCTTTGGGCGGTCAGGGGAATCGGACCAGTCCACGGTCGCGCAGCCGGACAGCGGGTGGTCCGCGCTGCACGTCTGGCCCGGACGGCTGGAGTCGTGCAGCCGGACGACGAGTGTCCGGCCGGCACCTGGCGCCAGAGCAACAGGCACGCTTGCGCGGATCGTCGACGCCTCGTGGAAGCCTGGCTCGCCGAACGCGGACGCCGCTGGCAGCCGGTACGTCCCGGCGGCGAGCACCAGTCCCGAGGCCGACGCGCTCGGCGCCGGCGATGCAGCCGGCGCGTTGCCAGGAGCACCGCACGCAAGCAACGTCATAGTGAGGGCCAGTAGCCTTGCCACTCTCACCCGACACAGCTTGCTGAATGGACGAGGGCAGTTGCAATCACCAACGCGAGCTGCATCTACGCTTGACTGGGCCGAATGCCAACCGAGCAGCGCGTAACCTTCTGCCGGATCTGTGAGGCGCTCTGCGGCCTCACAGCCACCGTCGAGGATGGGCGCTTGGTCGCCTTGCGCCCTGACCGGGAGCATCCGGTTTCCCGCGGGTACGCGTGCCCCAAGGGAATTGCAATGACCGAAGTTCAGAATGACCCGGATCGGGTGCTTCACCCGCTCCGCCGCCTGGCAAACGGCGGATTCGAGCGGGTGAGCTGGCCCGCCGCACTGGACAACATCGGCCGGCGTCTGCGAGCTGTCCGTGACCGGAACGGCCCGTCCGCGATCGCCTGGTACATGGGCAACCCGGCCGCGTTCGGCTATGCCCACGCGGTGTGGTCACGCGGTTTCATGGACGCCCTCGGCTCGCCCAGCTACTACACGGCGGGCAGCC
>Ga0126384_10002916_pt1 | contig 10353 bp, 6 predicted proteins | sample PanSoiMetPlot_36_FD_92543 | JGI IMG/M metagenome (GOLD analysis project Ga0126384, IMG submission 92543) | Tropical forest soil microbial communities from Panama - MetaG Plot_36 | ecosystem: Environmental > Terrestrial > Soil > Tropical forest > Bulk soil | place: Panama | collected 2016-02-17 | reverse complement strand
TCTCATCTATTACGTCTGGTCCGAACTGCCGCCTGCCGAGAAGCCGGCGGATATCGTCTTAAGTTCACTCAAGGACACCCCGGTCGGAACGCCGGTCGAGGAGATCAAGCGCACTTCCGACGCTTTCGGTCTGGATTTCAATTTCATGAAGGCGGTTGCCAGGATCGAGTCCGGTTTCGACCCCAAGCAACGCACCGGGTCGTATATCGGCCTGTTCCAACTGAGCAAATACGAGTTCAACAAATTCGGCTCAGGGCAGATTCTTGATCCCCGGGACAATGCCGTTGCGGCGGCCTACAAGATCATTACCGAAGGCATTCTGTTCGAGTGGGTGACGCACAAGAAGCCGACCTTGAGCGATCTTTACTTGATTCATCAACAAGGCTGGGAAGGCGCCGCCGAGCACATCAGGCGACCTGATCGCATCGCTTGGAAATCCATGTGTGCCACCAGCGAAGGCATGGAGAAAGGCGAAAAATGGTGCAAACGCGCGATCTGGCGGAATACCGTTCCGGCCGTCAAACGCACGTGGAAATCGGTGGACAAGCTGACATCGGGGGCGTTCGTCGGAATGTGGCGCGAGCGGGTTGCTCATTTCCATTTGAAATACATGGCCACCGCCGCTGCCGAACGGGCGAACCAGTAAATTTCGGTTGAGTGGTTGGCAGAAGTTGCCGCACCCGCGTGCCGAGCCCTCACAGCCCCTGCGGTACGTGGTGCTCCTCCAGCGCCCGCCTTCCAATCGCTCAATGGTCGCGCGGATGCACTTTACGTCGTCAACGACGCGCTCGTAGTCACGAACCGGAATCGCATTAACACCTGGGCGCTCGCTGCACGACTGTCGCCAATGCATGGCACTCGGGAGGTCGTTGAAGCGGGCGGCTGATCTCTATGGACCAACTTCCCAGACCTGTTCGGGCGCGCGGCCGACTATGCGGACAAGATTCTGATGCAATCCGGCAGACACTTGTCTCGCTATCCTGATGAATCGGGGATGGTATGGCCGAAATCGATACTCGGCGCCTACAGTCCAAAGCAGGTTGGACCAGGCTCCGCGGCACTGCCGAGTCAGGTCGAGATTGGCGCAGAGGGAACGGATTCCGAAGGCGGTGGATGCACCGGTGGCGGAATAAATGCGGTAGGTCTGTGGGTATACTACCCACGGAGGAACGCTAATGCCTGCGACGCCCCCGCCTTCGCTTGAAAAGCTGTCCAGCTATCCGACGATGACTCGGTGGTTCAGCCCGGGCCTCCTGGCCAAGTTGCTTGGACGCGTCGTCGTCTCTGACTTGTTCGGCCAATACGCAGATCGACGGTTGATCCTTGCCGCGCTGGATCCCGTCGACGCAGAAGAGCTCATCAAACGGGCACGCAAGTTCATGCCCGGTCAAAACGACGCCCAGGCCTGGACCTTCACGCCCGACGAAAGTGGAGCAGTATGGGTCGACTTCGTCGCAGATCTTGGCGACGGCTTCGACGCCACGTTTGCGATTGCATCATTGCTGGCCTCGGAGATGCTTACTGTCGACGGTACGAAACTCCCGCGTGGCCAACTTCTGCTCCTTGGAGGAGACGAAGTTTATCCGACTGCGTCACGCGACGCGTACCGAAAAAAACTTCGCGACCCTTACGATTGGGCCTTTCCCGATCCGCACCCCCAACTGCTGAAAGGGCCGCCCGTCTACGCTATTCCCGGCAACCACGATTGGTACGACGGCCTCGTGCAGTTTCTCGCACTCTTCAGCCGGCGAGAACATCTTCATCTCGGCGGCTGGCGCACGCACCAGCGCCGGAGCTATTTCGCGCTGCAGCTGACGCCCACGTGGTGGGTTTGGGCGATCGACGCGCAACTCGATGATGATATCGATCAGCCGCAAAAAGATTACTTCGTCACAATTGCCAAGAAGATGCCGGAAGGCTCAAACCTCATCCTTTGCGCCCCCGAGCCTGGCTGGCAGTATACGTTAAAGCAGGGCAACAGGTCCTTCAGCGTCACGGACTATGTCGCCTGGATCGCTGTTCAGTATTGTAAAGGCGTGCAAATTCCCCTAGTTCTTTCTGGCGATACGCACCATTACAGCCGCTATCTTGGTGATGACGGAATGACGCAATTCGTCACGTCCGGCGGCGGCGGTGCGTTTCTGCATCCGACGCATCAGCTCGCGGATATCGTGAACATTCATCGACCCGACGATGACATCATGTGGCTTGGCGGGCGCGTAAAGACTCTGAGCTTGGCGGAGAACCCGACGGCCGACGGCGAAGGTGGGAAAGTCGCGCCTCATAAAGCATGCTATCCGTCACGTCGCGAAAGTCTCTGCATGCTGGCAGGGAATCTTTTCTTTCCTTTTTACAATCCCGGCTTTGCTCTGGTCCTTGGCGCCATCTATTGGTTGCTCGGACTTGTCGCGGTGTATCTGCCCTTCGACGTCTTCTGCATCGCGCCGCTCGTCCTGTGCGGCGGATTTCTCGCCTACACGCGCCAGCAGGAAGGCGGCGGCGCCAAGGTCAACCTCGTTTCGATTGCCAACGGCGTTCTTCATGCCACTGCGTTGATCTATCTCGCTACATGGATGAGTGCGTGGAACGCTGCGCACTTACATCTACCAGCATGGCCGCGTGACGGCCTGTGGGAGTTTCTGGTTTTCGCCGCCGAGATGATCGTCATTGGTGGTTTGGTGGCAGCAGAGTTATTTGGCATCTATCTGGCGGTGTCGTCGGCAGTGCTGAACCTCAATCATAACGATGCGTTTAGCTCGATGCGGCGTAACAGTCACCGCCACATCTTGCGAATGCGAATTGTAGCGAATGAAGTTAGGCTTTATCCTATTGCGCTCAAGCGGATACCGCGCCGGCATCAGTGGCGGCGCAACGACGCAGTGACGGGTTCGCCGGCACCGGCTTTTGTGCCGACGGCGCCGCTGACGCCACACCTGATTGAGCCCCCCATTCTTATTCGTGTACCATCCGCTCTACCGTCTCCCGAAGTTCCCGCAGCAGGGAACGCGGGCCAATGATCTCAATGACCTTCGATCGCTTCCCAAGCTGTGGTTGTGTGTTCGAAGCCCTATCGCGGATCACTTTTGTGGGCCTCGGCAGTTACTCGACGGGCTACCACTTATCTCGCGTTCTCCCGCGTTCCTTATCGCGTCCCCCTCCCTTCCCGAAAACCGCATCCGTGCGTGTCGAGGGATGCAAATCGGACAAGACTGGTGTGGTCACGATAGTCCCAGATCGATGGGCTGATCGTCTGTCGATCTGATTGTATTTTTACTTGCATCAACCTAATCTGCTGCAGGTTGTAGGAAGCCTGCCATGAAACTTCGACTATGCCCCCTCTGGGTCTTGGCTGGCCTTTTCATCGCTGCTCCCGGGGCCCGATGCCAAGATTATCCGACGCGGCCGATCATATTGATCGTGCCGTTCGCGCCGGGCGGCTCGGTAGACATCGTTGCCCGTATAGCAGGGCAGAAGCTAGCGGAGCGTCTGGGAAAACCCGTCGTCGTTGAGAACCGGCCGGGCGGGAGCACGTTGGTCGCCGCCTCAGCGGTCGCGAAGGCATCTCCGGACGGGTATACGTTGATGATCGCCCCAAGCGGCACCCTGGCGATCAATGCGACCCTATACAACAAGCTGCCCTACGATCCGCTTAGGGATTTCGCGGCGGTCGCACTCATCACAGTTGTTCCTTTGGTGCTCGTGGTTAATCCCGCCCTCCCGGTGCGGTCGGTGCCCGACCTGATCAGCCTGTCGAAGGAAAAACCGGGCCAGCTCTCCTACGCATCCGCCGGAGCTGGATCGTCGCTCCATCTCGCAGCCGAACTCTTCAAAGGGCTGACCGGCATCGAGTTGACGCATGTGCCATACAAGGGCGGCGCTCCGGCCATGAGCGACGTCGTCGCCGGACATGTCTCGTTGATGTTTGCGGATACTGGCGTGGCCCTGCCGCAGATTCGCGAAGGCAATGTGCGAGCGCTCGGGGTGTCGTCAACGGCTCGTTTGTCGGCAGCGCCAGACATTCCTTCGATCGCGGAAGCGGTCCCTGGGTACGACGCCGCCTCCTGGCAGATGGTGGTGGCGCCCGCCGGAACGCCGAAGGAAATCGTCGCCAAGCTGCGCGGCGAGATCGCTGCCGTGATGGCTTCGCCGGATATCCGGGAGCGCCTCGCGCAGATCGGCCTGATCGCGGTCGTGTCCCCGCCGCCGGAGGACGTGAAACGCTTCCTTAAGTCCGAGATCACGCGCTGGGGCGCGATCGTGCAGCGGGCCGGTCTGGCGGGGTCCGAGTAGCAGCGAGTGCTTGCCGTTTGAATTCCCGTCACCCCTGGTTGCCAATCGCGAACAGATCGCGGATTTCAATGGAAAGAAATATGAAAAAGGCCAATCAGATCAGCCTGCGCCAACTGCGTTGCTTCGTGACGGTTGCCGACGAATTGCACTTCCGGCGAGCGGCGGAAAAACTGCACATGCGTCAACCGCCACTCACGCAGCGGATCCGGGACATGGAGCGGGAGCAGGAGTTCCGGCGAAGAACGATCAAAACAGAGCACAGACGTGCAATCGCAAAGCAGGCCACGATGCCCAAACTATCGGTGAACAGGATTAGGGAACAGTGTTGCTATCGGCACCGCCTACGTCGGCCCGTTCGGTGCGATTTTGCGGCGACCTCTTTGCGAACACTGGTTACGACCGGGTGGCGACATGGCTCGGCTGCTATCGGTGAATGTCGGACTTCCGCGCGACATCGCGTGGAAAGGTCGCACTGTACACACCGGGATCTGGAAGAATCCGGTGGATGGCCGCTGTCGGGTCTGCCGGTTGAATCTGGAAGGAGACGGTCAAGGCGACTTGGCCGGCCACGGGGGTGAGCACCGAGCCGTCTTCGTCTACCAGATCGAATCGTATCGCTACTGGCAGCACGACCTGAACAGGACCGACTTCGTCCACGGACAGTTCGGCGAAAACTTCACGATCGAGGGATTGCCTGACGATGCCGTTTGTATCGGCGACCGTTATCGAATCGGCAGTGCACTGTTCGAGATCACTCAGCCTCGCGTGACCTGCTATCGCGTTGGCATTCGGATGAACGAGCCCCGGATGCCGGCATTGCTGACGTCCAGCGGACGGCCCGGATTCTACTTCCGCGTCTTGCAGGAGGGCGAGGTCGGCGCTGGCGACGAAATCGTGAAGGTGGGGGAGGCGAATGAGCGGATGACCGTCGCGGACATCAACGCGCTCCTCTATTCGCCCGATCATCCGCGCGATCGACTGGAGCGTGCCCTGCGGATCGAGGCCCTTTCGCCCGGATGGCGCTTATCGCTCGAGGCTTTGCTGCAGAGCCAGGCGGCTACCGGGCGGAGTGGCAACGCGGGGCTCGCGCCGGCAGCAGCTGCGCATCCGGCTGCGCCAGGATTTCGGCCACTCGTGGTGATGGCGATCGATCAGGAATCCGCTGATGTCCTCTCGCTGACGATGCAGAGTCGGGACGGCCAGCCGCTGCCAACGGCTCTGCCGGGGCAGTACGTAGTCATGCGGCTTCCGCGGACCCCGGGTGACGCCCCCCTCTTTCGCAGCTACTCGCTCTCGGGTCCCTCCTCGGCGGAGCGCTATCGCATCAGCGTGAAGATCGAGCCGAACGGCGCGGCCGGATCCTACGTGCGGGAGCACGTCCGAGTGGGCGATGCTCTCGATGTGAGCTCGCCGCGCGGAAGCTTCATTCCGCAACCCGGAGAGCGACCGGTGGTGCTACTCAGCGCCGGAATCGGGGCAACGCCCGTTCTGGCAATGCTGCACGCGCTGGCGGCAGCCCGCTCCACACGTCAGGTCTTGTGGGTGTACGCAGCTCGTGACCGGCAACATCATCCCTTCGCCGCCGAAGTCAGTCGCCTCATGCTGGCGCTCGCCCACGGCCGCCGCTATGTTTGCTACAGCAGGCCGGACTCGCGCGACAGGATAGGTGAGGATTTCGACGCCAGCGGGCACCTGTCGCAATCGGTCCTCGACGAGATCGGCATCCCGCGAGAGGCGGACGTGTATCTCTGCGGACCGGCTCGCTTCATGGCGGACATGAGGAAGGCCCTCGCAGCCACGGGCGTAACGCCGGAGCGGATTCACATCGAACTCTTCAACGGCAGCGAGCCGATGACTCCGGGTGTCGTCGGCGCAGCGACCCGAGCTCCACATGTTCCCAAGGGCGACGCCGACAGCGGTCCGCTAGTCTCCTTCGCGCGAAGTGGTATCGCCGCACACTGGAATGCGTCTGCCTACCAGAGCATTTTGGAGCTGGCCGAGGCGTGCGACGTCCCTGTCCGGTGGTCGTGCCGGACGGGCGTTTGCCACAACTGTGAGAGCGGTTTGGTTTCCGGCGCGGTCGCCTATGAACCGCAGCCATTCGATAGGCCCGCCGACGGCAACCTTCTCGTGTGCTGCTCACAACCGATTCGTGACGTCGTCATCGACTTGTGAATTCCGAGCGGCACCGATGTCCGGCTGAAGGACCGTCGCGGCTCGCTTCCAGGCAGCTCTCGACTTATGGCGCACCGGTTGACTTCGCCTCGCGGTTCGGAATCCGGATCGCGATTAAACCGGGGAACTATGCCAATGTCGCCTATGCACTCAGGGGTCATCCGCGCGGACGACGAGGTCCGACCGCTTTGGAGCGATTTTGTTGAAAAAGTCGCGATTTGCGGAGCCGCGAATTTCTCGCGAAAAGACGAAGCGGGAAGCAATTGTCGATTCGTATAGCCTCCTCGAATTGCCGAAGTCGCCAGTGAGTTTAGCGTGAGGCAATGAGATCCCTCACATCACATATCATCGATCGGGCTCTCGTGTCGTATAAATCGATGATCGTGCTCCTTTCCCGTGGGCCAGCTACCGGCGCTGTTCTTTCACTTGACCGATAGAGCAATCGCGGCGCCGGCCAGCACCACCGGCAATGACCAGGCCCAATCCCGCAGCATCGCGACAGCGACGGCCGCGACCACACAGCCCAGCAGAAAGCCGATCAGCAGATGCAGGGATTGCTTGAGGCGACCGGCATCGGCCGATGGCAAAGCGCGCCCCTTCGACAGCAGAACCATCAGAGACAAAACTGTATTGGTGAGATTGCCGGTCATGACGGCCGTCGAGACTACTTTCGGCAAGGCCAGACGGAGCAGCGCGTACTGGCAGGCAATGGCGGAGACCGCGATCATCACCGCGATGCCCGCGGTCACTCCGTAAGAATCGGCGGATGGTTTTGTGACCACGCTGAAGATCAGCAGCGCGACCAGCAGCACAAACTGAACCACAAGCAGTAGTCGGGCCAAGCTCGCACCGCGCCGGCGCGACGCTTCGGCGACCAGCCAAGCAGCCGCCACGGCCAGCATGAAGACCGGGATGGCCAACGCCTGCGCCACATTGAACGGGCCGCCGTGCACCGCGTCCGCGGCGGCCACCACAAGGTTGCCGGTGACATGGGCGGTGAAGATATGACCGAGGGTGAAGAATCCGGTCAGGTCGACCATTCCGGCGATGACGCTTAGCAGCGGCGGCAGGCGCGCTTCCAGCCGTGACAGCTCGACCGCGTCATCCGCCGGATCCATCCCAGTCCCAAGCGCGCCGAAACCGCTAGCCAGCCTTGACATGTTCAGTCGCTCCGATGATCTCGGCTTGCGCTGATCGGCGGCCGAGGTGGTCAATCATCAATTTCGGAACGATAAGTCCCAAGCTCATCGCCAGAACGATGATCGAGGCGATCACGCCGTCGGCGATCGTCCCGGATATCAGCGACACTGACGGCTCCGCGCCGCCGGCGATTTGCACAAGCCCGCTCAACATCCTGAAGAGGTAAACGCCCGGCATCATTGACACCACGGCTGCGAAGCCGATGGCTGCAAATGGCAAGTGGGAGCGGCGTGAAACCGGTGTGAGCAACAATCCAACGACGATGCACGCCGCCAGCGCGCCGACCGCGACGCCGAGGCCGAATATGCTGAGTGCGACCCACCGCAGCGCATGCCCCAGCATCCCCACCGCCACCGGCCAGGGGAGCATGGTGAGCGGCGTCGAGAAGAAAACGCTGTAGCAGGCGACCGCGACGCCGGCCGCGATAACATCCTCCCACAAGGGAACGGACCGTCCCGGCGGGTCGACCGGCAGGGAGACGCCAAGCAGCGCCAAGCCGAGCAGCAAGCCGGTCGAGATCGCGATCACGATGAGGCCGGCATAGAGCAAGCGGGCGGCTCCCAGATGGATACGGCCGCCGATCAAGTCCAGTGCCGCGTTGAGGAAGTGCGGCCCGGGTACCAGAACCATGCATGGGCAGACTGCGACGAGGCGCAGAGACGTACTCAGATCGAACCGGACTGCTAGCGCGCCGATGACACCGGCGAGAATTGCCGCGCAGAATGGCTGGATGAAATCGTTGTCACTGACCCGAGCGACCGCGCGGCGCAGGACCGCGCCAGCGCCGGCGCTCACGAATATGAGTACCATCGAAATGACATGCCCGACGCCGAAGATGACCGAGAGGGCTACGGCACCTGCCGCTGCCGCAAGCGCGAAGAGCCATGTCGGAGCCGGGGGTGCCAGCGAGATCGCGCCGATCGCCTTCATAGCGGCGTCCGGCCTCAGCCGGCCGGCCTCGACATCCGCTATCGCTCGCATCGTCGAGGCGACGCGATCCATCTCCACGCCGGCGGGATCCGCTGTTACTTGGGAGATCACGGCGTCCTTGCCGTCAGAGCGCAGCACCAGCTCGCCCCAGCGTGCCGTGAGGCTCGCGCGCAATCCGACCGCACGAGCGAGCCGTTCCGCCGCGGCCACCGTCTGATCCGTGGCTTGGCCGTTGATGAACAGTGTCCGCGCAAACGCGAGGACGAGATTCCAGCGCTCGTCGAGGGTCATGACAGCATCTCCCGATCCATACGTGTTGAGGCCGATGCTTCAACGCGAGGAAGCGCTTCAAACCGGCTCCTAACCGATTGGCACCATTTCTCGCGACGCGGCCGCCGGCGCGCCGTCGACATAGACCTCCGATGGTGCGGCGACGCCGAAACGGAAGACCGTGAGTGTCACTCAGTGGAGCGGAGCCGGCCCGGACGCTCGGGTCGACTCCGACGCGCGCACCGCTTGCTCACGCCGCGTGTGCTGTCGTCGACGCTGCCACGTAAGGCTTCACCATCTTCGCCGGATCGACCACCCGGTCGAACTCGTCTTCCTTCACGAAGCCCAGCTTCAGGGCTGCCTCTTTGAGCGTGAGATCGTTATCCATCGCATAGTGAGCGATCTTCGACGCCTTGTCGTAGCCGATGACCGGCGAGAGCGCGGTCACCAGCATCAGCGAGCGCTCGACGTATTCGTTGATCTTCTTCAGGTTGGGCTTGGTGCCCTCGACCAGGAACTTGCGGAAGTTCGTGCAGCCGTCGGTCAGGATCGTGACCGAGTGGGTGATGTTGAAGATCATCAGCGGCTTATAGACATTCATCTCGAGATAGCCGCCGGCACCGCCGAAGCCGACCGCCACGTCGTCCGCCATCACCTGCACGGCGATCATGGTCAGTGCTTCGCACTGGGTCGGGTTCACCTTGCCGGGCATGATCGAAGAGCCGGGCTCGTTCTCCGGAATCTTCAATTCGGCAAATCCTGCGCGCGGGCCGCATGACATCAGCCGAATGTCGTTCGCGATCTTGTACAGCGACACCGCGAGCGTCCGCAGGGTTCCGGAGAGCTGGACCAGTGCATCGTGAGCGCCCTGAACAGTGAACTTGTTGGGCGCGGTGACGAAGGGAAGGCCCGTGAGCTTGGCGATCTGAGCCGCCGCCGCCTCGGCGAAACCCGGTGCCGAGTTGATACCGGTGCCGACCGCGGTACCGCCGAGCGCCAACCGGTACACGCCCGACAGAGCGCCTTCGATCCGCTCGATATCGTCCGACAGCATGCCCGCATAACCCGACCATTCCTGGCCCAACGTCAGCGGCGTGGCATCCTGCATGTGCGTTCGGCCGATCTTGATGATGTCGTCCCATTCCTTCGATTTCGCGGCGATTGCGTCGCGCAGGGCGGTCACCGCGGGAATGAGGCGCTCCCTCACGTTTACGGCCGCGGCGATGCACATGGCCGACGGGAAAGAGTCGTTGGACGACTGCGCCATATTCACGTGATCATTGGGATGCACCGGCGTATGGCTTCCGAGCGGCGTCCCAGCGAGCTGAGCACACCGGTTCGAGATCACCTCGTTCACGTTCATGTTGAACTGGGTGCCGCTGCCCGTCATCCAGACGTGCAGGGGAAACATGTCGTGATGCTGGCCGGCGAGGATCTCGTCGCAGGTCTGAACGATCAGCTTGTAGCGCTGATCGTCGAGCCGCTTGC
>Ga0126384_10002914_pt1 | contig 10358 bp, 7 predicted proteins | sample PanSoiMetPlot_36_FD_92543 | JGI IMG/M metagenome (GOLD analysis project Ga0126384, IMG submission 92543) | Tropical forest soil microbial communities from Panama - MetaG Plot_36 | ecosystem: Environmental > Terrestrial > Soil > Tropical forest > Bulk soil | place: Panama | collected 2016-02-17 | reverse complement strand
GGAACGAGCCTGGGCCAGCGGGCGTTTAGGTCTATAAGTGACGACATATTGCGAGCCGATGTCGCGCGCCACGGTCGCAGCTTCGCTGGCCAACTCTTCGTTCGTCTGCGGCAGAAGAATCTGACCACCACTCTCTTCGGCGATATCTTTAAGCTGGGCCTCGCTTTCACGAGTAGCGCGTTCGTACTCCTTGCGCTTCCTTCGCATGGCCACATCCAGATCGATTGAACCGATGCGAAAGCTTGGCGTACGCGTGGTGCCCGGCGGCAGCGTTGGATCTCCGTTCGCGACGGGATTGCTGCCTGGATTGCCATCGCGTTGCACGCCATCACCTTTGCTGGCCACTTTATTTCGGTTTGACAGTTGGGCCCGCGCCAGCACCGTGTAACTAATGATGTGCACGCTGGCTTGAACAGTATTCAATTGTTTTAGCGAGCTTGAGAGTGTGGTGCGGCCACCGGGACTCTCGACTCCATCGCTGATCAAAACAATGTGACGAGTTCCTGCCGGCGTGTCTCTAAATTGATCGGCGGCCGCCGCGAAGGCATCGGCCAGACGGCTCGTTTTGCCTGACTGTAGTTTTGTTTTCAGGACCTTGGCGAGCTTTTCTTTATCGTCGGTCCACGTCTGCAGCAGTTCGGGGCGGCCGGCAAACTGCATCACCGCAATGCGATTGCCTTTTTCAATCAGCGACACGAGACGCAACGCGATGTCTCGGGTAACGTTTGTGTTTTTCAATCCGAGATCGTTTCCCACGTCCAGCAGCAACAGAACATTTACCGGCAAACGTTGCACGCTTCTGATCTGCTGGGCCACACCGTCTTCGAGTACCAGGACATCGTCAGCCTCCAGAGTCGGATCGTAGTGCCCGAACCGATCCACAGCGACGACCGGTAGCCGAACTTCTTCGGTGAATATCTTTACCGGTTCCTCATATTCGGACTTAGCCGGAGGTTTTGGTGGCGTTGGCGATGGGGACGGGGTTTGCGCGGCTGCGGCTAAGGGCACGGCCAGAAGCGCCAAAAAACCGACAAGTCTGAGGTTTAGCAGCAGCAAAGAGAATTCCCGTGGCAAATGGTGGAACGGTCGTTTGGATGCCCAATCCCAGGCCGTCGCGTTGCCCAGACTAAGTGGTTGCTTTGCGGGCTTGTGCTTGCACCGCGGTTATCGCAATCGCATCGACGATGTCTTCCGCCTTGCATCCGCGTGAAAGATCGTTGGCCGGACGGTCCAGGCCCTGCAGAATGGGACCGATCGCCGTTGCGCCGCCCAGCCGCTCCGTCAATTTGTAACCGATGTTCCCCGATTGCAGATCGGGAAAAATCAGAACGTTTGCTCGTCCGGCAACCGCCGAACCGGGGGCCTTGGATTGGGCGACTGCCTGAACCAACGCAGCATCAGCCTGCAATTCTCCGTCGATCTCGAACTCGGGCGCCCGCGCGCGAACGGTGCGCGTGGCTTCGACAACTTTGTCAATCAAGCGGTGACTGGCGCTGCCTTTGGTAGAGAATGAGAGCATCGCGACGCGCGGTTCAACGCCAAGCAGCGCGCGACAGGAATCGGCAGACGTAATTGCTATTTCGGCGAGTTGAGCGGCACTGGGTTCGATCACCACACCACAATCAGCGAAGATCATCGCGCCGTGGTGACCCATGCTCTGATCGCGAAGTGCCATTAGAAAAAAACTGGAGACTAGTTTGAATCCGGGCCGCACGCCAATGCAGTGCAGCGCGGTCCGCACCGTGTGCGAGGTGGTGTTAGTCGCGCCGGCGACCGAGCCATCAGCGCTTCCGGCACGTACCATCAAATCGCCGTAGTAAAGCGGATCACGTAAAGCATTTCGCGCTTCATCTATGGTCATCCCTTTTGCGCGACGGGCGTCGTACAAAAGCGAAACCATTTTCTCGAGGTCGTTGGCCCGGGTGGGATCAATCAATTCAGTTCCGCTTAAATCTGCACTTGCCTGACGCGCTGCGGCCCGAATTTTCTCTTCGTTACCGAGAATCGTAATCCGCGCCAAACGTTGCCGAACGGCGCTCGCGGCGGCAACAGCTGTCCGTGGATCTTCGCCTTCGGGTAACACAATGTGCTGTTGTCTTGCCGATGCGCGTTGTCGAATATGGTCGAGAATGGACACTAGTCAGGAATCTGAGATCAGAAGTCAGAAGTCTGTACTCAGTAGACAATTTCGAACTCAAATCTACCATGACAGCGCTTCGGCCAAAAGCGTTGCTTGCGAGCGCCATGACAGTCGACTAGACTTTCTGGAACTGACAACGATCTCTGCCGAGTGACTACTATGAAGAAATCGCAACTAAAACGTCGGATGAAAAACCTGCTGATGTTTCTCCCCAACATGGTGCTGCTCTGCATGCGCCTGATGGTGGATTCGCGTGTCCCCCGTACGGAACGGGCGCTGTTCGCGGCGGCGGTGATTTACGCAATCATTCCCTTTGATTTCATTCCTGACATGATTCCCTTCGTGGGACAGATCGACGATTTGTTCTTGATTGCGCTAACCGTGTTGCGATTGATCGACCGGACCGACGATAACGTTGTGCGAGAACATTGGCGCGGTGGTGGCGACGTGGTGCAATTGGCGGAATCGGTGACAACTATCGCTCCGTTCTTAATGCCGCGCAGAGTCAGCCGGATCCTACTCTCAAAAGTGACACCTACCGCCCAGGGCTCAGGGCTGCTCGTAAATGCCTCAAAGTTTGAGCCGCTGTTAGTTGAGATCGAAGAAGCGAATCAACCGCGTGATCGCAAACGAGGCCGTAAGGTGCGCCAATTGAAGCAAGACGCGAAGTCCGCTTAGATTTCCTTGCTTTTTACGAGAATCAGTTACGCGACGGTCATTACTTTCAGTTCGCGCTTCGTGGCGGGCCGAGCAGAAATCTCTGCGTCCGGTTTCCTCTCGACGTACCGATACAAAATGTCGCGTTGTTGCGGAACAAAGCCTGCTTCGCTGATCAGGTAACGCAAGGTCTGTTCGGAAGCGCGGTGGTGTGCGCCGGCCGCGGACACAACATTCTCTTCAATCATAATTGAACCCATGTCATTAGCACCGAAGCGCAAAGCGACCTGGCCCAGTCGTAATCCCTGAGTCAGCCATGACGACTGAATGTTCTCAATGTTGTCCATGAACAGGCGAGAAACGGCGAGCATTTTCAGGTAGTCGATTCCGGTCGGTTCTTCTTTGATCTTCCGACCGAGCGCAGTGTTTTCTCGCTGGAAAGTCCAGGGGATAAAAGCAAAGAAGCCGCCAGTCTCGTCTTGAAGGTCGCGGATCCGCTGCAAGTGACGGACCCGATGTTCCGTGCGGTCGCCAATGCCGAACATCATGGTCGCGCTCGAACGCAAACCTACGTGATGGACGGCGCGCATCACGGAAAGCCATTCGTCGGTAGTGCATTTCGTGGCGACACGTTTCCGGACTTCATCGTCAAGAATCTCAGCGCCGCCACCGGGAAGACTGTAAAGGCCCGCGTCTTTCAGTCGCCGCATGATCGTTTCGTAATCAAGTCTGGAAATCAGATGGATGTTGTGAATCTCGGGCGGGGAAAAGCAGTGGAGCTGAAAACCGGGGTACCTCGTGCTCAGCGTTCGCAAGAGATCCTCGTACCATTCAATGCCAAAATCAGGATGCAGCCCACCCTGCATCAAGACACCCGTACCGCCGAGCGCGATGGTCTCGTCGATCTTCTCGCATATTTCATCGATGGTTCTAACGTAAGTATCGGGCGCCCCCGGCCGCCGGTAGAAAGCGCAGAACGTGCACACGACGTTGCAGACATTCGTATAGTTAATATTTCGATCGATGATGTAAGTGACCACGTTATCCGGATGCCGGCGCTGGCGAATTTCGTCTGCGGCCGCGCCGATGCGGGCAACCTCGTACGATTCAAGTAGGCTTGTGCAGTCTTCGGCAGTAATTCTTTCGCCGTCGAGGGCGCGATCGAGAATTGCTTGAATGTCGGCAGCCACGGCTTTAGTCTATTTGATTTGACTTACAATACTCAAAGCGGGAGAGCCCCAGGACTCCGGTGAAATCAGAGTTTGTTTAGCTACCGCAATAGGGCGGCTTGGGTGAATAGAATCGATGAACATAAACAATTGTGCGAACCGCTCCAGCATTCTTCTGACGTCGATCATTACTGGCTTGGTCATCGTTGCCTCTTCGGCAACCGCTCACGGGCAAATCGTTCTTACGATCACACGCAACGTAAAGGTCCATGCGCAGCCCGCACTGACGAGCAAAAGGATCGATGGCCTGACGTCAGCCAGCACGGTAACATTGATCGAAGGCTCCAGAAGCGGGAATTTCTTTAGAGTCCGGTTGCAAAATGACAGGACCGGCTGGGTGCACGGCCGTTATCTTCTGTTGCCTTCGCTTGAAGAGCGACCGTTTGGGACCGAAGCCGCGTTAATGGCTCCGTCAGCCGCAACCGCAGCGTTTCCGCTTTGTGGGCCGGAACGGCATTATCGATGGAAGGAAAAAATTACTACCTCGGGCTTTAATCAAATACCCACAAAGCCCAGTGTTAATACAGCGCTAAACTGGTCGCCATTGTCATTTTCAGGTCACGACCTCTTGTCGTGGTGCAATGACCGCACTCCCAGGGAGAAAAAAGTCTTCACCATCCGCGGTTGGGTCCGGCGAACGCGCAAAGAGGATGACGGCGACGTTCACGTTGAAATCACCCAGAATGCTGCCGACGCAGTTGAAGATTGCTTCGTCGTGGAAATACCGCCGGCCAATCTCAGCTCGAGTTTCAGTAAGGCGCGCGACGACTTGCTCTCATTGCTGGGCATGACTGAGGTCCAGGACAAAGATTTTAACTCTCCTATTAGGATTAAGTTTACGGGTTTGGCATTCTGGGATGGTTGGCATGCGACGAGCGGCTTGCCCGTTAAGCACGGACGCTGTAATTCAACCAAGGGCGCCGCGTGGGAGCTGCATCCGGTTTTCGAAGTTGCACCGCCGTAAGTTCTCGGTTGAGCGGTTCCCGCTTTGCGCCCGTCGAACACAATGCACAAATTTGACCTGCATACTCATTACTACCCGCACGCTTATTTCGATAAGATTCGCGAGCTTCCCTCCGAATTTTCGTTCGACAAGAGTCCATCGGGCCAGACGATCATCACCTATCGCGGGGCGCGGTTCTTTGGCGTGACGCCGCCAATGACCGATGTTTCCAAACGCCTGGAGGACATGGACCGCGTTGGTATCGACGTGGAAGTCTTATCGCTCTCAACCCCAAACGTCTTCTTCGCTGATGCCCAGCGTCAGCCGGAAATCGCGCGGCTGGTAAATGATTCTTACGCTGAATTGATTGCCGAATATCCGGCAAGATTCAAAGGCTTTGCCTCAATTCCGATGGATGATGCAGATGCGGCTCTCCGGGAACTCGATCGCGCGATCAACGAGTTGAAGATGAATGGCGTTATTCTGCTGAGCAATATCGCCGGCAAGCCGCTCACTGCACCTCAATACCGACCATTCTTCAAGGAAGCAAATAGAATGCAGCTGTGCATTTTGCTTCATCCGATGCTACCGGTGAATACGGATCCTTTTCGCGAATATGTGCTGGGGCCAATCATCGGTTTTATGTTTGACACGACACTGGCGGTCGCCCGCATGTGTTTCGATGGAATGCTGCACGACTTTCCGGATATTCGCTGGATTGTTGCGCACCTTGGTGCGGCGGTGCCTTACCTGATGGAACGGATGGACAACGGCTGGCGCGATTTTGTCGAATGCCGGGCGAAGATTGACGAACTGCCAAGTGTTTACCTAAAGCGGCTGTACTACGACACAGTGAATTTCAATCCTCACATGTTGATGATGGTGCGAAATATGATCGGCGCGGACCATATGGTGATGGGGAGTGATTATCCTCATTTGCTCGGCTCGATCGATCGCGCAGTTTCGTCGATCGAGAATCTCGATATTCCAGCCAACGAAAAGCAGCAGATCTTCGAACGCACCGCACTGACGATCCTTAACAACCTGTGAGGTTGTGAACATCAATCGATTTTCATAATTACCGAACTGGTAAGAAAGGGATTATTGAATTCTGCACGTTCACCAGCCTTTTTTCCCGGGATCAGAAAGAGCCGCGCTGAAAGTGGCTTGTGAAGTTTGACTGAGAGTGCGGCGACATCCCGAATCAACGCTGCAAGTTCATTTATCGATGTATCTCCTGCCAGGGGGACCACATCCAGGCCCGTGCCACAGACGCTGGAATAGAGCAGCAACTCGCGCACAGTGTATCGTCCTTCGGCGGCGCGCGTCGCCAGCACCGGGTCTTCAAGCACCGGCAGCATCAAACCGGAATAGCCGCAGGTCTTGATCTTCAAGCTCTTCAGAACTTCAGTTATCGCGGCACAAGCGGCTAGCGTCGAAGAACTACCAAACGGAAGGTGCGTGAGAGCTTCGATCGCAGCACCAATGCTCGCATCCTTTGATGGCGCGGGTGAAGTATCAATCCCCAGATATTCGCGATGCTCGGTGCGCGCAATTTCCAGCGCCAGCTTTTCGATGGGCGCCAGTTCCGACTCAAGTAAAGTTTTGAGTCTGGTCTTTGCATCGTCGATGTCCCTGGATTGTGCAAAGGCTTGCTGCACGAGGGTGGCCGATTCAAGGCCGAGGCTGAATGCGGCTGGACCTTGATGATAGGCAACGGGAAAGAAGGGCGTGCCAGCCAAACAGTTTGCGGCCGCAGTGAAACGGAAATTTCCTTCGCCGCCCGGAGTGGCTTTGCTAATCGCTAAAATTGCGTCAGCGGCGCTACGCGCGGTTTTACTGTGAATGCCCTGCTGAGGTGAGGCGACGCTAACACTAAAATTGATATTCTTAGTTCCCCGCACCAGCTCAGCAGCCCATGAGGCAAACTCCGGGTCGTAGCGATCGTCCGTAATCACAGGCCCGATACTAATCAAAACATTTTGGCCCGATACCACGGCGTCCAGCTTTCGGAGATCCGCCAGCGCTTCCTGTCTTGATTTTGCTTTTAGATAATCGGGCAAAGGCTGGGTTGCCATGCGCAGCGTCTGAATCTCATAGCCGGCGGCTTCGAACTTCTTCCTGGTCCGCTTAAGAAAATCTATGGCCGATTCAACTGCGGCAAGATCCGAAGTGCTCTTGAGACTGACGCCGGCAGTAATGGTGCGGATCTTAAAGCGATGCGGGATTTTACTCCCGAGTGGTTTCGAATCGGTAACTAAGTGGCTGCCTTCCGGCTCGTGAAATCGTTCAAGTCTAATGTAGCCGCCACCAAAAAGGTGAGCGAAGAGAGTAAGCAAAAGAAGTCTGAGCAGGATGCCTTGCATACAACGAAGGCGCGCTATTTCAACTCCACCAACCAGATGTTGCCGGTTGTTTCAGCATATTCGTAGGCAATCTGATTACCGAGCGGCGACCACGCGGGATAGCGAACGAAAGCGTTCACCTTCGTATAGTTTGTGAGCTGCTTCTGCTGATGAGTCGAGCGAGAAATCCACCAGACGTTCCAAACGCCGTCCCGCTCTCCGGCGAAGAGAATTTTGTCTCCATCGGGCGAGAAACTATACGGCCAGCTCCGTCCATGACCAGAAGTCAGTTGTGTCGATTCGCCGCCATCGCTCGACATGAGCATAAGGTGTGCGTCATCGCCACGTTTCATCTGATACGCAATGAATCTTCCATCAGGCGACCAGCAGGCGAACCCCGCCAGCTCTTTATCGAAGGTCAATTGTTTTGGCTGTCCGCCCGAAACCGGAACGGTCCAGAGGTTAATAATCCCGCCATCCGCCAAATTGAAAGCGACTTGTTTACCATCAGGCGACAAGCGCGCGTACTGAATGTCTCTCCCGATATCGAAGAGGAGGCGATCTCTTCGGCTCTTGAGGGAAGTGGACCATATGCTCCAATGATTCTCGCGATTCGAAGTGAACGCAATCTGATCTCCGTCAGGAAACCAGCTCGGCACATTTACTCGGACAGTCACCTGCGCAGGGCTCTTCCCCTGAGCATCTGCAAGCCAGAGAGTGGGCGAGCCACCCTGCAGGTACTGCAGGAAAGCTAGTTTCTGTCCGTCCGGAGAAAACTGAGGTTGAGTATTCCGCGCGTCCGTTTGATTGGTAAGAGGCTTAAGAGTACCTAAGGTGTTATTGGTTGGTGATATCGAAATGGTCCATAGATTGCTTGTCAGCGTTTGCACGCCATAAGCCATCTTCTTCCCGTCTGCTGAAAGCGTTAGATTTCCTATCGACGAAGCGCCTGCGTCGGTAATGCTCACGGGATCGTCCTCGGGTTCATCATCTTTGGGCGAAATGGGCAACATCCAGACCCTCGAGTTGACTACGAAATAAATGCCTCGGCCATCCGGGGAATAGACAGGGTAGGTGGCGCGTCCTGCGACTGGATCTATCCAGTTTCTTGGCTGTCGAATTTTGGCGTCCGGCCGGTGTGTCAACTGCTTAGGAATGTCTCCGGTAACGGAGACCGACCAAAGCTGTTGGGTAGTGAAATTATTAGCTGAGAACGCGATTCTTCGTCCGTCTGGAGACCAGTTCGGATTTACATGACCGCCTGTAGGATTTCCAACGTTGGTAATCTGCTTCGGCGTTCCACCTTGTGCCGGAGCGATCCAAATCGTCGAAGAGCCGACAGAAGCGGATCCCAGATCAGGGTCCGAATCGGATTGAAATGCGATCATTGTGCTATCGCGAGACCATGCTGGAGCAGAACCAAACTCCGTTAATTGTCGCGGTGCGCCACCGAGCGCAGGTACGACCCAGATGCCGCCGCGCTTTTTCGAGTAATAGGCAATTTGTTGAGCGTCGGGAGACCACGCAGGTTGGAAATTTTCCTGTTGATCGGAGGTTAATTGGATCTCCCGGCCTCCGGTCGTAAGCTGTTTGACATAGATCTCAAAGCTCCCGTCGTGGTTCGAGACATAGGCCACAGAGTTTCCGTCAGGTGAGAGCGTGGGCTGCGTATCGAGTGCCGACCAGGCCGTAATGCGTTTGACGTTCGCGACCGTCGGCGCCACGGCGGCAGAGTTACTGGACGAGTTGTTACGAAACAGCTTGTATATCCCGAACAATCCGCCGGCGATGAAAATCGCAATCAGGGCAAAAACCGGCCACCGCCTGGGCTTGATCATTAAACTTAGCGGTGACTTGCTGATTGCGGTCGGAGTAACTCCCACGAGCTCATCCGTGTGACGGGTCTTATCAGCTTCCGATACGCTGATTGACATTTCCGCGCGATCGGCGGCTGTTTGATCCGACTCAGGCGATGTTTGTTTCAGCCGCTGCTGGAATTCCAGCTCCTGTCGCAGGCTCTTCAGATCGAGCAGCAGGTCCTTAATGACCTGATACCGCTCTTCACGGTCCTTGCGAAGACCTTTCGTGACGATGCGTAGCAGTTCGGCGGGGGCGTCGGGCGCAAAGGATGTCAGGGGTGGAGGCTCACTCTTTAGGATCGCGGCCAGCACGTCGCTCTGGGTGTCGCCAGCGAAAGGCTTTCGGCCCGCAACCATTTCGTAAATGACAGCTCCCAGGCTGAAGATGTCGGTGCGCGCATCGACCTGTTGACCGCGGGCCTGCTCCGGTGACATATAACCGACGGTTCCAATGATGATTCCGGAGGCTGTCTTTACTTTTTTCGTCGGCGCTTCCGCGGCCGGCAACGAAGACGGAGCCTCGGCCAACTTCGCGAGCCCAAAATCCAGCACTTTCACATAGCCGTCGGGCCGCAGCATGACGTTCTCGGGCTTGATGTCCCGATGGATAATGCCGGCTTTATGCGCCGCAGTCAGGGCATCGGCAATTTGAATAGCGATGAGCAGCGCCTCACTCACGGTAAACGAATCAGAGGCGAGACGCTGCTGCAGAGTTTCGCCCTCAACAAACTCGGTCGCAATTACATGCGTCGAGTCGGTTTTCAGGATTTCGTAAATCGTGATGATGTTCGGATGATTGAGTGCGGAAGCTGCTCGTGCTTCCTGCTCGAACCGAGCCAGACGATCGACATCTCTGGTAAACGATGCCGGCAGAATCTTCAGAGCAACTCTCCGGCTCAGCCTCTGATCCTGCGCCAGGTAAACTTCGCCCATGCCGCCGCGGCTGATGAACGAAATTACCTCGTAGGAAGCGATCCTTTCGCTGGGCTTCAGCTGCGGAGCGTCCGCGACAAGTTGCTCGGCATTGGCCTTAAAAGCCGGGGAATCAATAAAGGTCCCAGTCTTCTCATGCGAGGCGATGAGCGATTCGACTTCTCGGCGCAGGTCATGGTCGTCGCCGCAGGCTCGGGACAAAAAGCGCGAGCGGTTCGACGGCTCCTGGTCCAGTGCCGCCTGAAATATTTC
>Ga0126384_10002913_pt1 | contig 10359 bp, 9 predicted proteins | sample PanSoiMetPlot_36_FD_92543 | JGI IMG/M metagenome (GOLD analysis project Ga0126384, IMG submission 92543) | Tropical forest soil microbial communities from Panama - MetaG Plot_36 | ecosystem: Environmental > Terrestrial > Soil > Tropical forest > Bulk soil | place: Panama | collected 2016-02-17 | reverse complement strand
CGCGCCTATCTATGACGAAAAGTGGGGAGCCATTGACCCGACTCATGAGCAGTTTCTCCAGCACTTCTTGGATTTATGTCCCCCTCAGGGCCTCATCCTGGACGCCCCCTGTGGCACGGGCAAGTATTGGCCCCTGATTCTGGCGAGTGGGCGCACGGTCTTCGGGATCGACCAATCCCGGGGCATGCTGGCCCGCGCCCACGAAAAGTTTCCTGAGGTGCCCAGTGAGAAAGTCGGCTTACAGGAAATGCACTATCAGGCCGCCTTTGATGGTGCAGTCTGTATAGATGCGCTGGAGATGGTCTGTCCCGAAGATTGGCTGCCTGTTCTCAGCAATCTTTATCATGCCATCAAGCCACAGGGCCATTTGTATTTCACCGTTGAACTCGCCGCCGCGGAGGACCTGAAGCACGCCTTCGCAGCAGGCCAGCAAGCGGGCTTGCCGGTGGTTTATGGCGAATGGGCACAGGACGGGGGGTATCATGCCGACTGGGCGCAAGAAGGCTTTTACCATTACTACCCCAGGATCGCGCAAGTCAAAGACTGGGTACGGCAGGCAGGCTTTCACCTGATGGACGAAACCGTCGGAGATGAATATCATCATTTTCTCGTGCAGAAAGTGGAGCCACATCTTCATTGAGCAGGGATCATCGAGACCTCAGGGTTGACCGAGAAGCGCCAGCGGCAACGCGTTGCGGACTTCCAGACTGAGTTCAGGACTCTGTAATCACGGCAGTGCGCGCGTCGCACGATGAAAGGAGAAATGTCGCATGGCTACGGAAACGTGGGCACATGGCTTCGCCACCACCAACGGCATCCGCCTGCACTACGTAGAACAGGGGGAAGGACCGCTTTTACTGCTACTGCACGGCTGCTGGGCGTTCTGGTATTCCTGGCGACATCAAATCCCGACGCTGGCCCAACACTTCCACGTCGTGGCCCCAGACCTGCGAGGGTTCAACGACTCGGACAAACCCGAAGGAGTCGATCAGTATCAGCTCCGCCACCTCGTAGAAGACGTGCGCGGCTTACTGCGCTACTTTGGCCAAGAGCATGCCATTGTCGTGGGTCATGACGCGGGGGCCATCGTAGCCTGGGCCTTTGCGGCCACCCATCGAGAGGCGACCATGCGGCTCATTTCGTGTGCGAATGCCCACCCAGGGGTGCTCCAGAAGGTCGCGGACCACGGCTACACGGAGCACGCCGCAGCCCTGCGGAGCATGTACTATATCTTCTTCCTTCGTGTCCCCGAGGTGCCGGCACGCTTTTTCCGCAAGTATGACTATGCGTTTCTCGATGACTTACGACGCATCAACCCCGAGCGCGTCACCGCCGAGGATATTGCCGAGTACAAGCGGGCGCTCGCCAAGCCGGGCGCGTTAACCGCGTGTCTCAATTATTATAGAGCTCTCTTGCTGCCTGAAGTGATAGTAGGAGAGGCGCCCCTGCTGAGGGAAAAAGTGCATTGTCCTACGCTGTTAATCGTGGGGGAGGACAGCCCCTTTGGGAGCCCGGCCGCGGAGAAGTGGAATTGGAGTAGCGAGTTTGTCGATGGGCCCTTCACCTTGCGCCTGGTGCCCAAGGCGGGGCACTGGGTGCAGATTGACCAACCCGAGCTGGTGACCCAGCACATGCGGGAGTTTCTGGCGGAGGTGACGCCGTAGCGAGCCCACCGGACAAAACAGAGAGCCAAGGAAGACGCCGCAGGCTGCACCTTGACAAGAGAAGCAAAGGGGACGTCTTTTAGTGCGCCGTCAGCCGCGCGCTCATACCGTCACGGATTGCCCGCACCAGAGCGATGTTATCGGCGTGACCTGTGCGGCAGGCGGTCACTTTCCCCCGCAACGGGCGACCTAACAGGTAAAGGTCGCCTATGAGATCAAGCACTTTGTGACGCACGAGTTCATCGGAAAAACGTAACGGCGGGTTGATCACACCCTGTTCGCCGATCAGGATGCAGTTGTGGAGACGCCCTCCGTTAGCCAGGCCCATCTGTTCCAGGGCATGAATCTCCTTGATAAAACCAAAAGTGCGGGCAGGGGCGATCTCCTCTCGGTAACTCTCCACGCCACGGTGAACGTAATGATACTCCTGGCGGCCAACTGGTTCCGGGTAGACTAGGGTGTAGTGTACCTCAAAGCGCTTACACGGCTCGACGCGAAGAAACTTGCCCGCTTGTCGTGCTCCAACACTGTAAGGCTGGTCTATGCACAACTCTTCGATGGTCTCGTGTTGTTCGGTAATCTCAGCGCTCTCCAGCAACTGACAGAATTCCACCGCCGAGCCATCAAGAATCGGGAGCTCTCCCTGCATTTTCACCAACAGATTGGTGATCCCGTACCCATGGAGAGCGGACATCAAGTGCTCAACCGTCTTCGCCACTATCCCATCACGACAGAGGCTGGTCGCGTACCCGGTGGAATGCACGTACTCGATCGTCGCTGGAATCGCGACCTCCGACGAGAGGGCGTTGAAGACAATGCCACTCCCTGGCGGTAAGGGCTGAAGAATGACGCCGGTCCGGACTCCAGAATGCAGCCCCTGTCCTTGGATCACCACGCTCCGTCTGATCGTGCGCGCGCGTGTCTGGGGATGAGCGGATGAGGCTACGGTCACCGCCGTCGGCGTCGTAGAGGGCGCGTCTCCATTGATATGGCCATTCGGCTCTTGCCCTATTGCCCGGTAGACTGAACGGAGCAGGGCGTCGAGGGAGAACGGTTTCTCAATAAAATCTGTCGCGCCGAGTTTGGTGGCGCGAACCGCGGTCTCAATCGTCCCGTGCCCGGAGATGACAATAATAGGAAGTTCGGGTTCTTGCGCTTTCAGTTGTCCCAGCAGCTCAATGCCGTCCACCTGTGGCATCCAGATATCGAGGATCACCAAGCGCGGCCGCTGAGTGGCGACCAGTTCCGGCACCTTTGTCCCTTCGTCAGTGTCGAGCACGCGAAAGCCTTCGTCACTCAGCACTCCCCGCAGGGTCGTCCGAATTTTTGCCTCATCGTCCACCACAAGAATCGTTCCATCCATACCATCCTCCCTATCTTTGCTCCCCGGTCCCGGTCAGCAGCAGAGCTTGCCCAACTCCCACTGGAGCACGCTGTTCACTTCGACGTACCGGTAACTCAATGATGAATCGGCTGCCTTGTGGCGCGTTATCGTGTACACGGATAAACGCCTGATGGTCAGCTACAAGCGTCGCCACGATGGCTAATCCCAAACCGGTGCCTTCTTTTTTAGTAGAAAAATATGGCTCGAACAGACGCGCCTTTACCTCGGGTGGAATGCCACAGCCGGTGTCCGCTACCTCGAGCCGGGCAATGCCTAACGAGCGCAGATAACGGGTAGTGACTTCGATGCGCCCAGGAGCGCCATTGGTCACCAACCGGCACGCAGCAACGGCGTTGTCCAGTAAGTTGCGCAGCACCCGTTTCATACCTTCACGATCTAGTTCCAAAAAGGGCAGAGTTTGATCAGCCGCAAAGATGAAGTCGAGATCCTTGTGCGCCTCGGCAAAGAGCACGATCACTTCCTGCGCCAACGCGTTTAGGCTCTGCGGCAAGTGCTCAGCGGTCGGAAGGCGAGCAAAGGCAGAAAATTCGTTGACCAATTTCTTGATCGCTTCTACCTCCTGAACGATACTCTGAACACATTCAGCAAAGACCTCGCTATTGTCAGTGATTTGCGGTGCAAAGCGCCGGTATAAGCGTTGGGCAGCCAGTTGGATCGGAGTGAGGGGATTTTTAATTTCGTGGGCGATGCGGCGGGCTACTTCACGCCAGGCCTCCATACGCTCGACCCGCACGATCTGCGTGACGTCTTCAAAAAAGCAAACGACGCCCAGGACCTCATCGCGGTCATCGGTCAGCGAGGTACCGGAGACCAACAGCGAAAGAACCTGTCCTTCCCGGCTCAAGCGGAATTGGCCCTGACTGCCTCTGATCCCCTCTTCGTAGCCGAAAGGTTGCACTGGCAGGAGATCACGCACGACTCGTCTCACTTCGTTAAACTCAGGGGCGGCAAACACTTCACGGTAGTCGTGCTCTCGCACGTCAGCAGCACGGATACCGAGCAGACGCTCCACCGCACGGTTGGCAGTAGTGAGCAGACCATAACGATCAAGTGAAATCACGCCGGCGTTGATATTGGCAAGCAGGATCTCCATGTAGCGCCGCCGCGCCTCGAGTTCCTGATGGCTCTGCTGCAACTCCGCGGTCATACGATTGAACGCGGCGACCAGAGTCCCCACTTCGTCCTCCCCCTCCCCAGCGATACGGTGGGTCCAATGGCCCTGGGCCACCTCACGCGTGCCCGCGGCGAGTTGTTGCAGAGGCACGGTGATTTTTTTGGCCAGGAACAGGCCGATCCAGATCGCCGAGAACACCGCCACTAAGGTAACCAGCGCCATGGTCATGGCGTAGTTGTTCTTGATCGGTTGTTTGAGAATTTTGAGGTAGCGATACTCACGAAAGGCGTTGGCCACTTGCGCGCTTTGCTGCGCCACACTCTGCGGCACGAAATACTCGATCACTACTGCGCCGATGACTTGATCATGGAAAACGATCGGGACTCCACCGCTCACGATTTCAGCGTCACCTGCCGGACGGACCTCGCGGACCTCCTCATTGCGCAACACCCGCTCCAGAAGGGTGGTGTTAGTGCTGCTGCGTCCACGCGCGGGCATGTCAGCCTGCGTGGCACCGACCAACAGATCGCGTCCACTGGAAAAGATCTCTACTCGTCCGAGCTGCAACTGCTGTCGCTTCTCTTCGACCAGTTCTTGTAGTGCTCGTTGTCGCCGACGTTCGAGCAGTTCGCCTTCAGCAGCCTCCGCGGCAAGCTGCCGACCATAAAACAGCGCTTCGTCTCCCAGATGATTGTAGAAGGCATTCACCGCTTCGAGCGAACCTTCCAAAGCGCCCTCAACTTGGACGGTGAACCAATTCTCGATCGACCTGGTCATGAAGCCCACACCGATGAAAAAGAGCAAAATGGCAGGAAGGAGCGAGATGGCGACAAAGGCGAGTACCAGGCGAAAACGCAGATGTGAGCCGAGAAGCTTCCGCTGGCGTTCATAGAAGAGCTTAATCAGGTTGCGACCAACCAGAAAAACCAAGAGGACCAGGAGAATGATATTCAGATCGATGAGGAGAACAAAGATGACATTGTTAGCCAGGTTATGGCTGTCATTCAACTGGGGGAGACGCGCCTGCAGAGACGCAAACAGAAAGACCCCTAGCGCAGTAGCCAGGATGAGCGCACCTTCCCAGCGCTGACGGCGCCGGTACTCCCCGGGCGGGTCGTTATGCTTACGGTTTTCCATGCTCCTCCTCTGCTAACGCCGCAGGAGAAAAAACAGCAACGATAAGAGCACGCTGACCAGCAAACTGGTCGTCAGCGGAAAATAGAAGGAGAAATGGTCGCGCTGAATGAAAATGTCGCCAGGTAGACGTCCGAGCCAGGGAATCTTCCCACCCAGGGTTAGTAGTACGCCAACGAGCACTATCAGTCCGCCAAACAGAATCAGCGCCTTGCCAAGTTCGGTCATTGCCATGCTCTCTTCAGAACAACTCGCCCTGGGTCCCACCTCCAGGTCGGGTAATGCCGAAGTGCCGATAGGCTTGCAGCGTCGCCATCCGTCCTCGGGGAGTGCGCTGGAGATATCCTTCCTGGAGCAGGTAGGGTTCGTACACATCCTCGATCGTGCTCTTCTCTTCGCTGATGGCGGCGGCGATGGTTTCGATGCCGACCGGCCCGCCACTGAATTTCTCAATGATCGTGAGTAAAATGGCGCGATCCATCTTGTCGAAACCCGCCTCGTCAACCTCCAGGAGCGCCAAGGCCGCATGGGCAATCTCGCGCGTCACAATTGGTGCAGTTTTGACCTGAGCGAAGTCGCGCACGCGACGCAACAGACGATTGGCGATACGCGGGGTCCCGCGTGAACGCCGAGCGATTTCCTCTGTGCCACTGGCATCAACCTCTATTTGCAGGATCTTGGCCGAGCGGCGGATGATCTGTTCCAGTTCAGCCACTTGATAAAAATCCAGACGGAAGGTCGAGCCAAAGCGGTCACGTAACGGCGAGGTGAGCAGTCCAGCACGGGTGGTGGCCCCCACCAGAGTAAAGCGTTTCAAATCGAGCTTGATCGTGCGTGCCGATGGTCCCTGCCCGACGACGAGGTCGAGTTGGAAGTCTTCCATCGCCGGATAGAGGAATTCTTCTATCACGCGGTTCAAGCGATGGATTTCATCGATGAATAAGACATCCCCCGCTTCCAGGTTGGTGAGAATAGCCGCTAGGTCACCGGGCCGCTCGATCACCGGACCGGTCGTCGCACGGATCTCCACTCCCATCTCACGAGCAATGATATGCGCCAGAGAAGTTTTGCCTAATCCCGGTGGGCCGCAGAACAACAGGTGATCGAGCACATCCCTCCGCTGTTTGGCCGCATCGATGGCAATACGCAGGTTCTGCTTGACTCCTTCTTGACCGATGTAGTCGTCGAGGTCCCGCGGTCGCAGTGACCCATCAAGACGCTGCTCCTCTTGCCACACCTCCGCGGCTGCCTCTAGCGGCATCACCGGCGTGGGCTCAAGTCCCGCGCTGTCATCGATCAGAAGTTTTTTCTTACGACTCATGCACTTAGGTTCCGCAGCGATTCTCGGATCAAGTCGGCGATGGCAGTAATGCCGCGCCGCAACGCTTCTCTCACGGCCTTTTCCGCTTCAGTTCGGCGATAGCCCAGGTTGACGAGCGCTGAGACCGCCTCAGCGGACAGGGGCGTCTGTTCCCCAGGTATACCGAGATGGCCATTCTCCAGAGCACCAACTTTCTCTCGTAGTTCCACGACCAGACGTTCCGCGGTTTTCTTGCCTACCCCAGGGACCGCGACTAGTCGGGTGACATCACTTGCCCGTAGTGCCTCTTCTAGTTCGCCCACAGGAATACCGGAGAGAATATTCAGGGCCAGGCGCGGGCCGATGCCGGTCACGCCTTTGAGAAGGAGGAAGGTGATTTTTTCTTTTTCTTCGAGAAAGCCATAAAGCTGGAGGGCATCCTCACGCAGGTGGGTATGCACGTGCAGGTTGACCCGTTCGTGGAGGGCGGGCAAGCGGTAGAAAGTTTGCAGTGACACAAACACTTGATAGCCGACGCCATTGACGTCAATAACCAGTTGGTCAGGAGTTTTTTCCGCTAGGATACCAGTAAGACGGGAAATCATGATAACAAACGATCAGCAGTCAGCGGTCAACCCGCAGTCGAGGCGCTTTACGCCTTGCCGCGACTCCTCGTAGAGGCCAAGAGTTGGTCAACCGCACTTTTCGCTAGAACATTCCGTAATGAACGATGCTGCCCTTGCCCCCTATACCTGAGTACCTTTCCCTGGCCTCCTGCCTCCTGTATCCGCTCTAACAGCCGTGAGGTATTGAGGTGACAGATGGCCGCAGCCAGGGCGTCGGTCGCATCTTGACTGACCGGCAGTCCTAAGGCTTCAAGCGCTTCGCCGCCAAGGAGGGCAAAGACGGCCTTTTGCACCTGACTTTTTTCCGCCCGGCCATAGCTGACTACCGCGGTTTTGATCTCGGTTGGGTTGTACTCAGCGATACGCAGGCCCGCCTGTGTGGCAGCCAAGAGCACCACTCCGCGCGCTTCGCCCAAGCGTAAGGCACTCTGCACGTTATAGGCGAGAAAGGCTTTTTCCAGACTGAGCACGTGGGGACCCCAGTCGTGTATCACGTCAATTAGACCAGTGTAGATAACCCGCAACCGCTCCGGCAAAGAGTGAAAACCCCGAGTCGTGATAACCCCAGCGGCACGAAACTCCAGCGCTCGATCCCTCCGCTCGATCACGCCCCAGCCAGTGCGAATCGTCCCCGGATCGACCCCGAGGACACGAAAGGACGGCGCAGAAAGTTGTGCGCCTACGATTGCACGTTGTCTCATGCGGCGCTGAGGCGCTCCATCTCTTCCTGAGCGATATCGAAATTGGCAGAGACGCTCTGGACATCATCATGTTCCTGCAAGGCATCAAGCAGCTTGAGGGTCTGTTCAGCTTCTTTGCCAGATAACGTCACCGTGTTTTGCGGAACCATAGTGACCTCAGCAGAGGCCAAAGTGATGCCCGCCTTTTCCAGCGTTTCTCTCACCGCATCGAGGTCCTCGGGCGGGGTCACGACCTCAAAAAGTTCGTCTCCTGCGGTCACGTCTTCAGCGCCGGCATCAAGAGCGAGTTCTATCAGCCGGTCTTCATCGACTTGCCCTTTGTCAACGGTGATGATGCCCTTCTTGGTAAACATCCAGGCGACCGAATTGGGCGAACCCAGATTGCCTCCATGTTTGGTAAAGAAATGCCGAATTTCAGAGACGGTGCGGTTCTTGTTATCGGTCAGGACCTGGAGCATGATGGCGACCCCACCCGGGCCATGTCCTTCATACAAGACTTCTTCATACGTCACGCCCTCTAACTCCCCTGCTCCCTTCTTGATCGCCCGATCAATCGTGTCGTTAGGCATACTCGCAGCCTTCGCCGCAGCCAACGCGGTACGCAGGCGGGGATTTGCGCTCAGGTCGCTGCCGCCTATACGAGCAGCGATGGTGAGATCTTTGATCAATTTTGTAAACATCTTGCCCCGACGGGCGTCTTTGAGGGCTTTCTTATGCTTAATCGTGCTCCATTTAGAATGGCCGGACATGGCACTGTCCTCCCGGCAAAGAAGTTCTGGCCACTGTTACCACATTCCCGTCGGGGAGTAAACGAGGAATCGAACTGAAAGAGTAGGTGCCCGCGCCTGAAGAATGAAGAAAAAGATGAGATTTTCCAACAAGGTAGAAGGTAGAACGCTCAGCGGCTCGAGTGGCGAGGCTGGAAACGAGAGGTAGGAGAGACGCCAACGTAGGGCGTCTCTACGCCCCTTTCCACAGGCACAGTGTCATCACTGCTGCGGCGGCGGAGCTCCCTCATCGATCCAACCTGCGATAGCTTGTGTGTCGCTATCTGACAGGCACGAGCTAGGGTTGTTAGCACAGGCTGGTGGCATTCGGGAAGTTGCTGGCGGGATATCCCCATTAAGAATAATCTTCTGGTACAAATAGCTTACCGAAGTTTTCCCTGGATTGACACGGAAAACGTCTGGGGCTTCACTACTCTTCACCGCAACGATCCTTTTGAAAGCCTTCCCTTCCGAGAGATCTAACTCTCCTGCCTTGGTTGCATTATCGTGGCACTGGGCCGTCGCACAGCTGTTGCTGAAAATTGCTTGCACACCATCGAAACTCGTACCTGAAGCGGCGGCGATGATCCCGAAGGTCTGAGAGTTGCTTGTCCACAGCAATCGCAGAGTCGATTGCCGTGTTCCTCCTATGCCGCTATCCGTGACTGTAACTGGGGCAACAATGAGTTCTTCACCGTCGAGTGCGGCCCTGGCGCCAGACGCGCTGAGTTGCTGCAAAAAGCTGAAAAGGGTGGGATCAGCATCTGCACTGCGTGCCCCAGGTTTAGCGACCATAACCGCGTGATTAATTGTAAGAGGCGTTTCACCCGGCGCAGTGATCTGTACACCAATTGCATTGAGCGTGGCGGGATCAAATACGCCGTAGTTCAGCAAGAGGCCGAACCCGCTATTTAGTGGAGCCCCGGGGTTCTGACCTTGTACGTCAGCACGCGGCCCACAGCAGGGAATCACAACATCCGTCAGAGTGCCGTTAACGAGCAGACCAACTGTCACGGGTACGTTGTTAGTCGAAAACGCCCAGCCAGAAACCACTGTTTTGCCGGAGACCTTTTGCGCCTCGTCCGGGGTGTCTAGAACGGCTTTGATCTCCGCTAACGCCGGAGCGACAGTGAACAAAATACCTGCGATGCTCAATAACAATAGCTGTTTTTTCATAGCTCTCTCTCATAGCGGGTTCCACTCGAATCACGCAAGCCACCCCTCTGTGTGAACCCCGACCCACTCTGGCTCGGCCGCGACACATCAGCAGGCAAGAAGCTCACGGATTGCTAAGGATGCAGCCGATTCTCGCGTCCTTCTCGGCGTCCGCACTACTTGACAGAATGATAGAGGTTCCCATTAATAACTGACTAGTTAGTTATTAAAAGACAAAAGTATGTCCTCCACACCAGCTCGTACCCACAAACCCCACTAGCAGCGCCGGCCGGAGCGGCGGCGGAGTCCCCAGGGCGAACCGTGCTGGGGCGAGAAGCCGAGCCAGCGCACTCCGCGGGGCAGTCTGATCGATACCCTCCACGGCCACCCGCTCCTCGCGCCCTTCGTGTTTGAGGGCTACTGCGACACCGCGCTCTTCGAGACCTCTGTCGAGCACTGCTTGGTGCCGGCCCTCAAGCCAGGACAAAGGGTG
>Ga0126384_10002912_pt1 | contig 10361 bp, 10 predicted proteins | sample PanSoiMetPlot_36_FD_92543 | JGI IMG/M metagenome (GOLD analysis project Ga0126384, IMG submission 92543) | Tropical forest soil microbial communities from Panama - MetaG Plot_36 | ecosystem: Environmental > Terrestrial > Soil > Tropical forest > Bulk soil | place: Panama | collected 2016-02-17 | reverse complement strand
TCCCCCAAGGTGCGCGGGCTTTTAGTAGCCAGAGAGACAGAACCCCGCGCAGTTGGTCATGGCCGTGCCTTTCGTCGGCGCTCGCAGCGATAGAAGCGCTACGTTTTCGGCTGGTCCACACAAGCTCGTCATCAGCCTCAGCACATCCAGGCGCCAGGACCCAACGACGGCCTCGTCGAAATCGTGCACTACCCGCCGCTGACCGCTGGCAGAATGGTGATTCTGGCTCCTACTTCCACCTTTGCGTCCAGTCCGCCCAGGAAGCGGATGCTCTCATCGCCGATGAAAACATTGACGTGCTGGCGAATGCGCCCGTCCTCGCTCAAGACTCGATCCCGCACGCCCGGGCAGAGCTCGAACAATGCTTGGAGCGCCTCGCCCACGGTTTTCCCGTCGACCTCGAGGGCGACTTCACGCTGTCCATTCGCGAACGGCCGCAAGTACCCCGGCAAGACGAACACCACCGTCATTTCCTGCGTCCCGCTTTTTTCGCGCCCTTCCCTGCCGACCGCTTTCGAGCCTTCGCCTTTACGGGCTGACCCCGCTCTTTGCGGGCCTTCGGTTCTCCAACCATCGAGACCTTGACGCAGACGATCGGCGGAAGGCCGTCGCGAATCAGCTCCCAGGAATCGCCGTTGCTGCGAGACGCGAAGAGTTTCCCGCTTCGAGTTCCGAAGTAAACGCCTGCGGGATCCAAGTTGTCCGCGGTCATCCCGTCTCGCAGCACCGTCTCGAGCGCGTCCTTCTGCGGCAGACCGCGGCTCGCGGATTGCCATGAGCCACCGCCATCTCGGGTGCGGTAGACGCGGAGCTTTCCCTCTGGGACGACGCGGAATTCATCGGACTCAAGCGGGAGGATGTACGCGGTGTCCGGATCCCGCGGGTGGGCAACCATGGGAAAACCAAAATCCGAGGGGACTCCATTTGCGATGTCCTGCCAGCTTTGGCCCGCATCGTCGCTGCGGTAGAGCCCCCAGTGGTTTTGAAGGTAGAGCCGGCTGTCGCTTCCCGCCGCTCGCGCGACCTTGTGAACGCACTGGCCAAACTCCGGATGCTTGTCGGGCAGAAATTGCGCCCGTACGCCTTGGTTCGAGGACCGCCAGGATTGCCCGGTGTCGTCGGTCAAGTAGACTCCGCCCGTTGAGATGGCGGTCAGCATCCGGCCGTTGAGCAGACCGTCGCTGATGATGGTGTGAAGGCAGAGGCCTCCCCCGCCTGGCTGCCATTTTGGGCGATGCGGATGATCGTAAAGTCCGCGAACCAGGTTCCAGGTTTCTCCGGCGTCGTTGGATTCGAAGAGAGCCGCCGGCTCGACCCCGCAGTACAGCGTTTTTGGCTTTCCATTGCCGGCGAGCTCGATCTGCCAGATCGCTCTCAGCGTGCTATCGGTACCCTCCGGGAAGCGCACGTTCGCTGCCTCCGGATTGGTCCAGTTTCTGCCAAAGTCATCGCTGGTTCGAATCAGGCTTCCGAAGTGCATGCTCTGCGACGCCGCCAAGACGCGGCGGCGTCCCTCTCGCCCGTCGAAGGCGATGGCATACACGGGATGCCCCGGAAAATAGGGACCACCCCAGTCCCAGCGCTTTCGGTCCGCGGAGGAGCGCGCCAGAAAAGCGCCCTTCATGGTCCCAACCATCAGCAGCGTGTCGCCGTCGGAAACGGAAACATGTCGTAGTTCCAAAATGGCCTCCCGATCTGACTGCGCCCCCTAAAGCAAAGCGGGAGCGCGTCAGCAAGTGATTCCGGATCGGCGCTGGCCTACTTTGAAGGGTTTTGGAGGCCGTGCCGCCGCAGCAGTCGCCAAAGAAACACTCGGTCGATGCCGGCGGCCGCCGCCGCTTCCCCAACCTTCCCTTTGTGGGCCCGCAGCAATGCGTCGAGGTAGCGCCGCTCGAAGCTGGAGACCACCTTGTCACGCGCTTGCAAAAAAGGAGTCTGCAGATCCACCGGAGCCGCTTCGACGTCGGAACGGGGGCCGGACGGCTCTTCCTGGGTGGGAAGCTCCCGGCCGAAGACGGAACAACGCTCGAGGTAATTGCGGAGCTCGCGAACGTTTCCCGGCCACGCCGAACGCTGCAAGGTCGAGATGAACGCTGGGCTGCGCAGCCATTGATTCTCGCCTTCCGGTATCCGCAAGCCGCGAAGCATCTCGTCCACCAGGGGCGGGATGTCCTCGGGCCGATGCCGCAGCGGAGGAAGGACGATTTTCACCACCGCGAGCCGATAGTAGAGATCGGGCCGAAAGCGACCCACGTTGACTTCTGCGCGCAGGTCGCGATTGGTCGCGGCAATCATCCTCACGTCCACCGGCTTCGCGGTGTTGGACCCAATCCGACGCACTTCGCGATTCTCGAGCACCCGCAGAAGCTTGGGCTGAAGATCGGGGGCCAGCTCGCCAATCTCGTCGAGAAACACCGTGCCGCCATGGGCTTCCTCGAAGGCGCCAATGTGCCGGTCGACAGCTCCGGTGAACGAGCCCTTCTCATGCCCGAACAACTCGCTCTCGAGAAGGTTCTCCGGAATCGCGCCGCAATCCACCACCACGAAGGGCCTGTCGCGCCTCGCGCTTTCCTTGTGGATCGACTCCGCCGTGGCCCCTTTGCCGGTGCCGGTTTCCCCCTCCAGTAGAACGGTGGCGTTGGTGGACGCGGCGCGCTCGAGGAGCGAAAAGATGCTGCGCATCGCCACCGAAGCGCCGACCAGGGATCCAAACTGGGTCCGGTCCGAAACCCGGAGCTGATTGCTCTCGGACTCCAGCGAAAATCGGATCGTCGTTGCGCCGAGGCGGAGCAGGCTTCCCCCGCGCAAGTAGCCCAGCATCAGATGAACGCCATCCACCATGGTGCCGTTTCGGCTGTCGAGATCCCGAACCATCGGCCCCTGGGAGCTGATCTGGATCTCGCAGTGAAACCGCGAAACCGTGGGGTCCTCAATCACCAGGTCGTTCGAGGGATGAGAGCCGATCGAGCAGTGGTCCTGCGTGGACTGATAGTTGAGACCGGCCTTCGGCCCTTCGGTGACCATCAGTCGAAAACGACGCACCGAGCTGACAGGCTTGGTCGCCTGGTCTCCCCAGATCAGGGTTTCGGTCGTCGCTGTATCGCCGAGACCGCGCTTGCCGCCCGACTCTCGGTTCGAGTTGGACACGAACGGCACGGTACCACGGATGTCACATCCAGCCGAGTTGGAGCCGAGCCGCGTCGGACATGCGGCTTGCGTCCCAGGGAGGATCCCAAATGACTTGCACGTCCGCTTCCTTGACCCCGGGGACCGTCAACACTTTGCGGCGGACGTCCTGCATCAAGACATCGCCCATCCCGCAGCCAGGCGCGGTCATCGTCATCCTGATTTCCACCCGCCGTCCGCCCCCCGGAAGCTCGCTTGCCTGGCAAAGGTACACCAGGCCGAGATCCACGATGTTTACTGGGATTTCAGGATCGTACACGGTGCGCAGCTCATCCCAGACCGTTTCCTCCTCGAAGGGCGCGTCCGGGGCGGAGGGCTCGGGCGCCGGTTCGGGCTGGCCGACGAACTTCTCGCCCATCGCCTCGCCGTCCTTGCCGTCGATGCGGACCATCCTGCCTTCCTCGGTAAGGACGGTGTAGCTGCCGCCCAGCGACTGCATCAGGGTGACCTGCGAGCCCTTGGGAAGAATCGACTTGGCGCCGCTGGGGATCTCGGTTGCCAGCACCTCGCGGCTTAGGGTTGCGATCTCGTGTCTTAGGAACATGGCTGCCCGCTCAAACGGTGGCGGGATCCTCCGTGGTAACCGTGGCACCGCCTTCGGACAGAGCCGATTTCAGGGTGTGCCAAGCGAGCGTGGCGCACTTCACCCGGGCCGGAAACTCCCAAACGCCGGAGAGCGCCATCAGCTTGCCCAAGCTCTCCGGCTCGTCCGCGTCGTTGGGGCCCTGGGTGACCAGATGGTGGAAGCGCCGAAACAGCTCCTCCGCCTCCCCGAGCCGCTTGCCCTTGAGCGCGCCGGTCATCAGGGACGCCGAAGCTTTCGAAATCGCGCAGCCCGAGCCCTCGAACCGGATCTCGTCGATCGCCTCGTCCCGCAGCTTGAGATACACAGTGACCCGATCTCCGCACAGCGGGTTGAAGCCTTGCGCCGTCCGGTCAGCGCCCTCGAGCTTTCCGAAATTGCGGGGCTTTCGGCTGTGGTCCAGCACCACTTCCTGGTAGAGGTCTCGAAGATCCGAATTCATCGGAAGATCTCCCTCACCTTCTCGAGCGCCCTGCCAAGCCGATCCAATTCCTCGCGGGTGTTGTAGAAGGCCAGCGACGCCCGAACCGTGGCGTCCACCCCGAATCGCTGCATCACGGGCTGCGCACAGTGGTGTCCAGTGCGGACCGCGATGCCCTCTCCGTCGAGGATCGTCCCGACGTCGTGGGGGTGAACGTCCGCGAGAGTGAAGGACAACACTCCCGCCTTGTCCACAGCCGTGCCGATCAGCCTGAGTCCAGGAATTTGGTTGAGGACCCGCGTTCCGTAGGCGAGCAGCTCGCGCTCGAAGGCAACCCGCGGCTCCGGTGGGCCGAGGCTTTCCACGTATTCGATCGCGGCCCCGAGGCCAATGGCGCCCTCGATGTTCGGCGTGCCGGCCTCAAACTTGTACGGCAGCGCGTTGAAAATCGTTTTCTCGAACGTGACCGACAGGATCATGTCCCCGCCGCCCTGATACGGAGGCATCTGCTCCAGCCACTTCTCCTTTCCGTAGAGCGCGCCGATCCCGGTCGGCCCGAACGCCTTGTGTGCGGAGAAGGTGTAGAAGTCGCAGTCGATCGCCTGTACGTCGATGGGCAGGTGCGGCGCCGCCTGCGCTCCATCGATCAGGACGGGCACCCCACGGCGGTGCGCGAGCTCGACGATGCGCCGCACCGGGTTGATGGTGCCGAGCGCGTTGGATACATGCGAGAGCGCCAGCAAACGCGTGCGTGGCCCAAGGAGCGCTTCCAGCTCTCCGACCACCAGTTCGCCGGCATCGGTGATCGGCGCCACCTTCAACTTCGCATCCTTTTCTTCGCACAACAGCTGCCAGGGAACGATGTTGGAGTGGTGCTCCATCGCGGTGATCAGGATCTCGTCGCCCTGCTTGAGCCGCGGACGTACGAACGAGTGCGCGACGAGGTTGATTCCGTCCGTCGTTCCCTTGACGAAGACGACTTCCTTGGCCTTGGCGGCGCCCAGAAAGTGCTGGACCTTGACGCGCGCGCCTTCGTAGGCGGCGGTGGCCCGCTCCGAAAGGGCGTGCACTCCCCGGTGAACGTTGGCGTTGTCGGCGCGGTAAAACTTGGTCACCGCATCGATGACCGCCTGCGGTTTCTGGCTGGTGGCCGCGCTGTCCAGGTACACCAGCGGCTTTTCGTGGACCATCTGGTGGAGCGCGGGAAAATCCGCTCGTACCCGCTCCACGTCGAAGCCGGCGGTCGCCGACCGGAGATTTGGGGCCGCGCCGCTCATTGCTGCTCCTCGAAAACCAAGTTCGCCGGTAGCCTGGCGGCGACCAGCCGTTGCACCTGTGCTCGGATCGAGGCCGATTCGACCCGGCGGACGATGTCGCTGGCGAAGGCGTAGGTAAGCAGCGCCCTGGCCTGTTCCGCCGGGAGCCCACGGGACCGCAGGTAGAAGAGAGAGGCCTCGTCGATTTGGCCAACGGTCGCGCCGTGAGTGCACTTCACATCGTCGGCGTAAATCGCCAGCTGCGGCTTGGAATCTACCGTGGCGTCCTCGGAGAGAAGCAGGTTCTTGTTGGTCTGACTCGAGTCCGTCTTCTGGGCATCGGGCCGCACCAGAATCCGCCCGCTGAACACCGCCGACGCCCGGTCGCCGACTATCCCTTTGTAGATCTCCCGGCTGGTGCAGCGAGGCTTGAGATGATCAATGAAGGTGGTGTTGTCCAGATGCTGGCGCCCCGACGCCAGATACAATCCGTTGAGGGCGCATTCCGCTCCCTCGGCATCGAGGGCAACGCGGATCTCATTTCGAACCAGTCGACCGCCCAGCGCGAGGGAGTGCGAGACAAATCGGCTGTCCTTCTCTTGCTGGACCTGGGTAAGCGCGATGTGCGAGGCCTCTTCGCCTTCGCCCTGGAGCTTGTAGTGCTCGACGCTGGCGCCCTGCCCGAGGACGATCTCGGTGACCGCGTTGGTCAGGTACTCGCCCTGGCCGAAGTACGCTTCCACCACCTTCGCCGCGCTGTTCTCGGCCGCGACGATGAGAACTCGGGGATTCGAGAGGGACGGTTTGTCCGCGTCCGAGAGAAACGCCAAATAGATGGGCGAGGACACCACGCTTCCCTTCGGGATCTGAATCAGCGCGCCATCTTCCGCGAAGGCCGTGTTCAGAGCCGCGAACGCATGTGCCTCATAGGCCGCGTGGCGAGCGAAATGGGCCTCGACCGATGGGGCACGCTCCCGCAGCGCCTCGGCAAAACTGAGAACCGTTGCTCCCTCCGGGAGATCCGCCAGGCGCGAACGAGTCGGCCGGTATCGGCCGTTTTCGAAAACCAACAAGTTGGGCGCTTGGGATCCCAGTCCGCGCGCCAGCAACGACTCGGTCGACGAGAGGGTCCGGGCTGAAGCGGAAATTCGAAACGGCACCGAAGCGATCGGAGCGACGTTGGTGAACCTCCAATCCTCGAGCCGCGGCGTAGGAAATCCCAGTTCGCGAAAGCGGTCGATCGCCGAGCGGCGAATTCGCGCCAGCCAGTCTCCACCGCGGACCAACTGTCGCTCCGCCTGCTCAAACTGCGAGAGGTAACTTTCGCGGCTATCCGTCATGGCGCCCGCGCCCCCGCTTTCGGTGCCTTGGAGCCTTGCTGCTCTTCGATCCAGGAATAGCCCTTCTTTTCCAGCTCCAGCGCCAGCTCTTTTCCTCCGGAGCTCGCGATGCGGCCATTGGCCATCACGTGCACCCGGTCGGGAATGATGTAGTCGAGCAGCCTTTGGTAGTGGGTAATCACCAGCATTGCCCGATCCTTGCTGCGGAGGCTGTTGACCCCCTTGGCGATGATCCGCAGGGCGTCGATGTCCAGTCCGGAATCGGTCTCGTCGAGGATCGCCAGCTTCGGCTCGAGCACCGCGAGCTGAAAGACTTCGTTGCGCTTCTTTTCTCCGCCGGAAAAGCCTTCGTTCACCGAGCGATTCATGAAGCTCTGATCCAGCTCCACCCGCTTCATCCGCTCCTTCGCGAGCGCCAAGAAGTCCATCGGATCCAGCTCTTCCAGGCCGCGCCGCCTGCGGATCGCATTCAGAGCGGTGCGAAGAAAGTAGAGATTGCCGACGCCCGGAATCTCGACCGGGTACTGAAACGCCAAGAAGATGCCGGCCACCGCGCGTTCCTCTGGCGGCAGCTCGAGGAGGTTTTTTCCCTGGTAGAGCACCTCGCCGGCGGTGACCTGGTAGCTCTCGCGGCCGGCAAGGACTTGCGCGAGCGTGCTCTTGCCGGAACCGTTGGGTCCCATGATCGCGTGCACCTCGCCGGGGTTGATCGACAGGTTGATCCCCTTGAGGATCTCCTGGTCGGCCACGGTGGCGTGCAGGTTCTTGATTTCCAGCATCGGGACCTGGGTCATTACCCCACCGCTCCTTCCAGGCTCACGCTGAGCAACTTCTGGGCCTCGACGGCAAATTCCATCGGGAGCTCCCGGAAAACCTCCTTGCAGAAGCCGTTGACGATCATCGACACCGCGTCCTCTTCCGAAAGGCCGCGCTGGCGACAGTAAAAGAGCTGGTCCTCGGCGATCTTCGAGGTGCAGGCTTCGTGCTCTGCCGTCGAGGAATTGTTGCGGACCTCGATGTACGGGAAGGTGTGGGCGCCGCAGTGGCTGCCGATCAGAAGCGAATCGCACTGGGTGTAATTGCGCGCGTTGGTCGCCCCTTTGAGGATCTTCACCAGGCCGCGGTAGGTGTTCTGCCCCCGCCCCGCCGAGATTCCCTTGGAGAGAATCGTGCTGCGGGTATTTTTGCCGAGGTGGATCATCTTGGTGCCGGTGTCCGCCTGCTGGCGATTGTTGGTGAGCGCGACCGAGTAGAACTCGCCGATCGAATTGTCGCCCTGCAAGATGACGCTCGGGTACTTCCAGGTGATCGCCGAGCCGGTCTCGACCTGGGTCCAGGAAATCTTCGCGTTGACGTGCGCCAGACCTCGCTTGGTGACGAAGTTGAAGATGCCGCCTCGACCCTCGGAGTCCCCTGGATACCAGTTCTGGACCGTGGAGTACTTGATCTGCGCGCCCGGCAGCGCCACCAACTCGACCACCGCGGCGTGAAGCTGATTCTTGTCCCGCATCGGCGCGGTGCATCCCTCGAGGTAGCTGACGTAGCTGCCTTCGTCGGCGACGATCAGGGTCCGCTCGAATTGCCCGGTGTCCGCGGCGTTGATCCGAAAGTACGTCGACAGCTCCATCGGACAGCGCACGCCCTTGGGGACGTAGCAGAACGAGCCGTCGGAGAAGACCGCCGAGTTAAGGGTGGCGAAATAGTTGTCGGTGTAGGGGACGACCGAGCCCAGGTACTTCATCACCAGCTCGGGGTGGTTGCGCACCGCCTCGGAGAACGAACAGAAGATGATCCCCTTCTCCGCGAGCTTCTCCTTGAAGGTGGTCGCTACCGAGACGCTGTCGAACACCGCATCCACGGCCACGCCCGCCAACCGCTTCTGTTCTTCGAGCGGAATGCCGAGCTTCTGGTAGGTGGCCAAAATCTCCGGATCCAGCTCCTCGAGGCTGCCGAGCGACTTCTTGGGCTTCGGCGCCGAGTAATAGATGATGTCCTGGTAGTCGATCGGCGGGTAGTGCACGTTCGGCCAGCTCGGCTCCTGCATCTTGAGCCAATGCCGGTAGCTCTTCAGCCGCCACTCGAGCAGGAAGTCCGGCTCGTTCTTCTTCCGCGAGATGAACCGGATGATTTCCTCGTTCAGCCCTTTGGGGGCCGACTCGGATTCGATGGGAGTAACGAAACCATGCTCGTACTCGCGCTTGGCGATTTCTTGGACAGCGGCGTTGGCGGTCATACCGCACCTCCGGCGACGCGGACGTCAGCTGCTTGCTTGAGCGGGTTGAAGCTGCCCATCGGCGGCGTTGGCCGAATCATGTCCGTCAGCGACAGGCTTTCGAGCGCCCCGCGGATTGCCCGATTGATGTTCTGCCAGCTGCTTCGCAAAGGACAAAGGGACTCCAAGCCGCACTGCCCGGGAACCTCGGTTCCGCACTCCGTGACCGCGATCGGCCCTTCCAGTGCGGCGATCACCTGCGCCACGGAGATTTCCGCGGGGTCGCGCGCCAAGCTGTAACCACCGTTGGTGCCGCGGTGCGAGACGAGAATGCCCGCGTGAGAGAGTTTCTTGAGGAGCTTGTTGACGGTTGGACTCGGTATGTGGGCCGCGTTCGCCAGGTCGCGAGCGGAATGCAATGCGGTTTGGCGATCCCTCGCCAAGTGCGAGAGCAAGACGATCGCGTAGTCCGTGAGCTTCCTCATCCTCATCATTGCAGGACCCCTTATGGGAGCACGGCGCTCCTTCACCTACACCCAATATAGTACCACCGCGGTACTTTATAACACCGCCTTCTTCGGGCGCCAAGGTTCAACTCCGAGGCTTATGCGGGCGTCTGGGCGACCGTATGCTCCCGTGGCGCCGGAACTTTTGCCGGGAAAAGTGCCGTGGATTTTGCCGGAAAAATTTCCCGACGCCGGGAAATCTTCCCGGCAAGGTTCCCGGCGGTCAGCAAGCCGCTTGGCTGCGAGCGTGCCCAGGGTAGGTCAAAGCTGGCCCGAGTACGGTGGGTTGGGACAAGTCCTCAGGGTCTCTGGCCTTGAAAAGGAAGCTGCAGGAGCATTGCAGAGACAGATTCTCTGCGCAGAGAAATTGTCTCTGCATTTGTCTCTGCGGCAGCGTCACTGGGTCGCAAGTTTTGGGCACAGGTAGCGAAGCGACTCATCGTACCGGTAGTTCGTCCCCGTGTGCCCGTCCTCGAATTCCTCTTCCAGGAACACCAACTGCGCTCGCCGCAAGGCCTCCGCCAACATCCGGGCGCCCCATTGGAGGTTGTACTCATCCTTGAGTCCGCAATCGATGTAGATGGAGCGCAGCTTCTTTAAGCCATCGATGTGCTTGGGGACGAAGCGAACCGGGTCCTGCTGAAGCCACCGTTCCCAAACCTCCGGAAGGAGGCGTGCCGTTTGAGGTTCGAACGGCAACTCGAGATTGAGCGGCTCGCCCGGCTTGGGCGAATAGGCTGCGGCCATCGCCAGCGTCTCAATCACCGGAAAGTCCTCCTGGCGCATCCGCGTCTCCCGGACCCGGACCAGAAAATCGTCGTACCAGTCCTGGATGCCGTCCGCGCGCAGTAGTCCAG
>Ga0126384_10002910_pt1 | contig 10366 bp, 7 predicted proteins | sample PanSoiMetPlot_36_FD_92543 | JGI IMG/M metagenome (GOLD analysis project Ga0126384, IMG submission 92543) | Tropical forest soil microbial communities from Panama - MetaG Plot_36 | ecosystem: Environmental > Terrestrial > Soil > Tropical forest > Bulk soil | place: Panama | collected 2016-02-17 | reverse complement strand
GCGCAGAAGCGGCGAAAAACGCAGGCTACTATTTTTTGTCGCACGGTTTGCAGTCGCTGGCAATTGAAACGGCGGAGGCGTGCGCGGAATGGCTACACAGGAGAATCCGCGAAGATTGGGGATTTGCCGATCCGGCTGGCATGACGATGGCGCAGAGATTTACGTCACGCTACCGGGGGAAGAGATACAGCTTCGGCTATCCTGCGTGCCCGGAGCTTGGGGATCAGGCGGGAATCTGGAAATTGCTGAGGCCGGAAGAGATTGGAGTGCAGCTTACTGAGGGATTCATGATGGACCCGGAAGCGAGCGTGAGCGCGCTTGCGTTCATTCATCCGGACTGTGCTTATTTTGGCGTGGCTGAGGCGGGTGAATGATCGCGTCTAATTAAACAACGAATTACTTGCGATCGCGCGAAGTGGGGCTCAGGCGGAAACGGGAGAGAGCCTCGCCGAGATTCTGAATAAAAGATTCGGAATTGTAGACGTCAGTATCCACCCTTGCGCTGCCAGAGGGAGGAATCGGTTCGACCTCATCCAACTGGAATTCGCGAGCGACTTCTTCCACGGTCGGTGGCTGGATTGGGCGAATCTGCTCGGCGAAGCCATTTACGAGTGAGTGCTCGCAGAGAAGATTGATCACGCGCGGAATTCCCATGGAATACATGTGAATGGCTTCGATTGCTTTGGGGCTGAAGATGGGAGCGCCGGATGCCCCCCCGATGCGCAACCTCTCGTGAATGTATTCCTGAGTTTGTTCCTGCAGAAACGGCGTAGTGCGGCAACGAAGCATGATGCGCTGGCGAAGCTGGCGGAGTTGAGGCAGTTTTAGCTTTTCCTCGAGTTCCGGCTGGCCTGAGAGAACTATCTGCAGAAGTTTCTCGGTCGATGTTTCAAGATTCGTAAGCAGGCGAATTTCTTCGAGAACCGGATAGGTGAGGTTCTGCGCTTCGTCGATGATGAGGACAACGGTTTCGCCGCCGCGATAGCGATCGAGAAGCCAGCTGTTTAGCTTCATGAGCTGCTGGCTTTTGGATTTGGAGTCGCACTGGATTTCAAATTCGGCGAGGATGAAATCAAAGAGCTGGCTGGAATTCATCCGCGAGTTAAATAGAAAAGCGGTGCGGGCATTACGGTGATGGAGCCAGTCGAGGAGACGATTGACGAGAGTAGTCTTGCCGGTGCCAACTTCGCCGGTGAGCGTGATGAAACCCTTTCGCGTCTGAATTCCATACATCAGGCCAGTGAGGGCTTCCTCAATCTGCTTGGTGAGATAAAGGAAGCGAGGATCCGGATTGACGTTGAAGGGATTCTCTTTGAGGTTATAAAAGCTCTTATACATTGACCCGGTCTTTGGCTCCTCGACGCACCCTTATTCTACGCGCAAAACACGGCATGGGATTAGGGCAAAACAAAGGGCCGTGCGCGCCACTGCAAATTAAGACTAATGAAATGAAAGACACGATTGCTGCTGCAGGTTGGTCCAGTGCACACCGCGCTGCTGTAGTCCGGAATCTGGGCGGAGTAGTTGAGGGCGAAGTTTACAGTCCTGCCGATGGGGCGACTGAGACCACCGCCAAAGGCCCAGGAGGTATATACGAGCGAACCGAGGCTTGCGGGCGTGACGATGGAAAGCGATGAATTGCGCCCGTAGCCGACGTTAAATTGGCCGGACCAAAGGCGCGTCAGTTGGTGACTGGCGCTAAAGTTCACCTGGTCGGCCGAGGTGCCGGTAAGGACCCCGCTGCCGCCAGAGATACTGTGAGAATAACCAAAATTCAGCCCGCCATTGTGTACAGCGTAAGTAAGATTGGCACCAGCGTTGACACCATGAGAAGAGGAGCTTCCATTGGTGGCAAGGCGCGATACGGTGAAGTCCGGACCAACGTAAAGTTGCAGGGCGGCGCGGCCAGTGATTTTTCTACCGAAAGCCAAGTTAAAAGAGTGGTCGCCAAGAGCTTGAGGCTGACCGCTGAAGTGATAGGCGGAAAACCTGTAGAAAGCGCCGAAGGTGTTTTTGCGAGTGAGGGAATAATTGTAGCCGACTGTACCGGTGATTGAATTATTGTCGACATTTCCGGCTTCAACAAAGTTGAGCAAGCCATAGGAGCCGGAAAGAGTGATGGAACCGCGTGTCGATGTCATGTAGTTGAGCTGAACCGCAGAGGCGTTGCTGTAGCGCGATCCAATAGCGGCAAAGACGGTCTGGTTGGGAACATAGGTGTTATTCAGGCCGGGAATCACGGGCCCGAGTGATCCGCCGCTTCCGGGGGCGCCAAGACCAGACGCACCGGCAAAACCAAAAGAAGATTCAGGCAGGTAGGAAAACTGATCCAGCAACTGGAGCTGCCAACGATTCCATTGAAATGACTGCACGAGAGCAAGCTGATGGAAAGAGCCATTTCCCTGACTACTGTCGGTCGAGAAGAAACCACCGGCCGTGTAATTGAACGAGAATTGAGACTGCCGCCAGGCTTTGAGAAGGCTGAGGTTGCCAGCCAAATAGTTGGTCATCAACCAGTCCGTGTTCTGCGACTGGTTGTAAGAATTGGACTGGATGGAACCGGACCAGGTTGCGCCGGGAACCCAATAGCTGTGTGTGAGCTCGGGAGAGCCGAGTGTGGGAGTCTGGATTCCCGTGAGCGGAGTCATATCGGGGACGAGTTTGTTGTCGTTTTGATCTTGCTGGTCTCCATTGCCAATAACAGGGATAGGGGAAGTGGCACCAGCCGGCTTTGTTTTTCCCCCTGCAGGAGGCTGCTCATCCTGGGCTGAAGCAGTTCGCGCTCCCGCAAAGAGGAGCAAACAGAGCAGAAGAGTTAATTTAGAGGTAACGCGATTCACTCTATTTTCCTACGGAACAACGATGACGTCGCCGGGTTGAAGCAAAATGTTTTGATCCTGGAGATTGCCTTTCACGACTTCCTTGTAGTTGAAGGGGTGCTTAACCTGTTTCCCTTCTTCCGTTCTCAGAACGTAAATGTTCTTGGTCTTTGCAAATTGAGTGAAACCGCCGGAGCTGGAGAGAGCCTGCAGGACGGTCATGCCAGGAAGAAGGGGCAACGCTCCGGCGCGGACGACTTCCCCAGTGATGTAAACGCGGCGGCTGTTGATTTCGGTGACGGTAACGGTAACTTGGGGATTTGTGAGGTATTTGGAAAAGCTGTCGCGCAACAAAGCGGCCAATTGCATAGCGGTCATGCCAGCCGCCTGCACGTCATTGAGGAGAGGTAGAGTAATCTTGCCGTCAGGGCGAACAGGAATGGTGCGGGAAATATCCGGCTCCTTCCAGACATCAATGCGCAAGACATCTTGCGGTCCTATCTTGTAATCGGCATCGACGGAAACTTGCGAAACTGTCTCGGAATTTTTTGGAGGAATCTGAGTTTTGCTTTCTGGCTCCTGCGCAAACAGGGGGGCCACCATAAAAGCCCCGATCAACAACAAAACTTTCGTTTTTTTCATCGCCGACCTTCAGTCCACCAGAAACTCGAATCCTTATCCGAACAGGGTCTATAATCGCTAGCGAAGCTGCAACTCCTTTACCACAACACAACATTCATAGAATCCGCAAATTGATCTAATGCATTGATAATAAGCTACTTAGATCAAGTATATTCCAGCAGACGACTTCCCCATCGGCCTTTATGGTCCCAAGAGATGCCACAAAATGGCAAAATGTTCCCCCTACCTATCCAAACCATTCGAAAGTGCGGCCAAGGCTGACCTTAGTCTTTAGTCACCATTCGCGCTGCTTCAAGCAAAGATGGCGCGGAAAGATCGGCTTGTACTTGGGAGACTATGCTGTCCCTCAGAATGCGCACAGTTCTGCACCCCGCTTTCTTTCCGGCTTCGATGTCGACATCGGAATCGCCAACCATCCAGGATCCGGGCAAATCGATAAGATGCTCAGCTGCTGCCTTTAAAAGCATGCCGGGCGCTGGCTTCCGGCAAGTGCAGGCTGGCACCTGTTCATGAGGACAATAATAAACGGCATCGATGGGAGCGTTACGTCGGGAAAGGTGGTCTAGCATCTGGCGGTGGAGTTGCTCGAGTCCCTCTACAGAAAGCAGTCCCTTGGCAACGCACCGCTGGTTGCTGACAACGATAACCATAAACTGGTAGTCGTGCAGGAGGGCGATAGCTTCGGCGACGTCAGGGAAGAGTTGCACATCTTCCCAGCGCGTAATGTATTGGCCCTCGGGAGCTTTTTGGTTGATGACTCCATCCCGATCCAAGAACACGGCTTTGTGCATGAAAGAGTTCCCTGTTACCAACCCAAACCCAAATGTAGCCCACCAAGAACTGGCCCTTGCTAGTACTTGCCAAAAGACACAGAGAATCAATCAAAGTGGAGCTGTGTCCTTCCTCTCGGCCGAAGGGGATCCTATCAGGCCACGAAGCAGATTTACATAAAACGACCTTTGATCAAATACAAAAACGAGAACTCCCAGATACACCACAAGCATAATGCCGCTTTCGAGTCCCAAGCGGGTCAAGGCGGATGCTGATGAGGTCCAAGCAGTTCGTACTGCAAATGCGAGCGCGGCCGCCACTATTCCTGAAACGAGTGGCCACTTCACGGTCAAAAGAATGTCTCTAAACGAGATTCCAGTTCCGCGCACCGCCCAAGCAATGGCGGGGAAGATCCAAAGCATCATGCCCACCGAATAAGCCGCAGCGACACCCTTAGGTCCATAACGTAGTCCAATGAGGTAGGCAATAATCATTATGGGTGAGCTAGCCAAGGACATTAACGTGGATCGTCCAACGCGGCCAGTCGAAAACAGCAGCCAGGACAACGGATTTCCCACGGCAAACCCTAAGACAGTTGGCGCCAACAACCGAAAGATCGGCGCTGCTGCTTGCCACTTGGCTCCGAGAACCACGGAAATCAAATCGTCCGCAAACAGGGCGCAGCCTATTGCGATAGGCAGCGTCATCGCCAAAACCAGTGTGTAACCTTTCAGGAAATAATTCTTGAGACGGACGAAATCGTTTTGCACCCGGGAGAGTGCCGCAAATGCGACCTCGCCGGCGGCTGAATTGATGTTATCGGTCGGGATGTTAATTAGCTGATAGGCCCTTCCATACAGACCAAGAGCGTCTACTCCCCAATATCTCCCAAGCAAGACCTTGTCCAGGTTAATGGCGACATACCAAATCAGGCTATTCAGGGTTACGGCACTACCAAACCGCATCATGGAACGAACACCGGATCCTTTTCGAGGCACGCCCGGAGTCCAATTGGTAGTCAACCAATTTCCGGCTGTCGAGATCAATGGAGAAGTCACGGCCATGATCACGAGAGACCAATAGCCCCATCCCTGCATGGCGGCCACAATTGCGACAGCCGTGCTCAAAACCAGAGCTATGGTATTTATGAGCGACAGCGCAGTGAAACGCATCCGTCGCTGGAGAATTACACCATGTTGCACGCCTATCGCGTTGAAGAAGAAGGCAGTGCCCAAGGTAGCAGTCACTCCGATGAGGCGGGGCTCGTGATAGAAAGCGGCAATCAGGGGCGCCATTCCCAAGACCAGAACCGCGAGAAGAAAACCAAACAGGACATTAATCCAAAAGAGTGTCGAAAGCTGCTCATCCGTGACTGTTTCGCGCTGAATCGCGGCCGAAGAAAGTCCGAAGTCGCGAAAGAGAGCCAGCACGCCCGTAAAGGCGGTCACCATCCCGACAAGTCCGAAGTCTTTGGGGTCCAGAAGCCGAGCCAAAACCATCAGAGATACGGTGCGAATTGCAAAGTTTGCGACTTGAGCGCCTAAGCGAGCGGCTCCGCCGCGAATTGTTTTTTCCTTAAGGTCGTTCATCTGAAGTTTTTGTATTTGGCCAAATTTTCTCCGAATATGCAAAGATTCGGGAAAATCAAGTGAAGCAGAACCTTTTCGACCAGTGCTCTTGGGCGAATCAGCTTACTCGTTGTTTGAATTAAGTCTCGATCGACCTATTGAGTCTTGGCATCAGATCGTGGGCTGTCTTCCTGAGGTCCTACTCTCTCTAGCCAAGCTTCCCTCCAATAGGGATACATGCTTTTGGGGCAGAACATCCGGCAGGGACTGTACCGTGCCTGGCAAACAACCGAATCCAGAACTATGCAAGGATTTTTCATTTCCAACATCTTTCCTGTGCGCTCGCTAATGAGCCTGCTGACGCGCTTGGTGACCTTGTAGGTTCCCCCGCAATAGGGAACCAGTTCGGCGTCCCAATACATTCCTCTGTTCCTATTGCTGTTATCGACGGTCTTAAGGATTTCTTCGTGAGATTTTACGCGTACCAACTCGCCAGGTTGAAGATTCAACTCGACCAATGGAGTGGACTGACCGTCGGGAATGCAGCCTGGGGTTCTTGGAAAGAGCGATTGCCCCCAAAGAATGCAGATCTTGTTATAAAACCAACGCATTGCGGGGCCTAACCCAATACCTGCCTGGCTCAGCCCATAATAAATCCAATATATGAATCCGGTGAATACGCGCTTCAAATTGACGTTTCCGGAAAAGTAGTCCTGCAGATACTGGCGAGGGTCCCACCAGGCAAGAGGTGTGGTTGCCGTCGGTATTTGAGTCATCTGACAAATATACGTGGGGGATTCATCAATAGCGTGCTGTTTTGCAACGCAAGCGAAAAGGAGACTCTCCTTATGTTTTCCCGGGAGAAGATTCTGAACGCTAATTTCAGCTTGATCCCCAGTTTTCGAACTTCTTCCAGCGAAGGTGTGCTCTTCCACAGACCTGAGCCAATCCTCTTTCCAGTACAGCAAGCATCCTGCTTGGCAGCCACCGTGCGCATGGCCGTCGCACCTGGTTTGAAGGTGTACCGTTCGAGCAAGCCGCCGTACCTTGTAAGGAAAACTGCTGTAGTCGCAAGTTTTGTGGGCTATTCGGTAAACTTGAAACTTCTTACCGCAGAAGGCAAGCATTTCCGGCATAAAGGGCATTCCTTCAAGTAGACCGTCAGCGTCGAGCGTTTGGAGAATCTCCTCTTTACAGCGGACTTCTACCCAGTCGCCAATTCGAAACTTGTGTTTATCTTTCATTGTTTCGTACCGAATATGCCTTCACGAAATATGCGCCGTCGAAAACAACGGCAAACGAACCCGGACTATGAACAACGTCTTTGTCGCTAAGAAAAAGAATAACTGGTCATTGGAGGAAGTTGGATATAATCCACCGCTGCCAGCGACCAAAATGGAAATCTCGGCTAAAGTCGCTTGATTCATAAGTGTCAATACTCGATGTACCGAATCGGCGATTAACGCAACTTATGAACGTCACATTCCGGCTGCGTCGCATAGGGACACTGTCGAATTCAGTGTATGTGTGGTGGATAGCCTGCCTTCTCGGCGTTTCCGTCTACGCTTACGTCGACCGACACGGCATGAACGCCGACGGGATGAGTTACCTTGATATGGCGTCGGAATCCCTAAGGTCCGGCCCGAAACATCTTATCAATGGGTACTGGAGTCCTCTGTATCCGGCTCTGCTCAGCGTTGTCCTAAGAGTCTTCCGTCCCGCCCCGGCCAATGTGTTCTCTGTGGTCCATCTAGCGAACGTCCTGGTTTTCGGGTTCGTGCTGCTCAGTTTTACGTTTTTCGTTCGGTCATTCGCCGCCGTCCATAATGATGACGATAAGGGGGCACCAACAGGAATCCCCTATTTGATTCCATTTTGCTTCGGTATCTTTTCCTGGTTCACGATGGAGTTTACGCGGCCTAGTTCCGAGAGGCCTGATCTATGTGTGACGGGCATCGTATTCCTTGCTGCAGCACTCTGCTGCCGCATCAGTGTCGATCCTAAATGGCGATACTTTCTTGCTTTAGGGTTCGCGCTCGGCCTCGGCTACTATGCAAAAGCTGTTATGTTTCCATTGGCCTTGATCCTGCTTGCGGTTCTGTTCGCGCTGCCACCTCCGGGAGAAGGGGCCCGGCTCAAGGTTGTGTCGACTGCTCTCGTGTTTCTGATTGTGGCCGCACCGCTCGCAGCGTTGATCAGCAAGCGAGTGGGTCACTTAAGTATCGGTGAAACTGGCTCCATCAACTATGCGCTGTATGTTAATGGACTTCCCATTCCACCGAGTTGGGTCACGGGCAACGGAGCGCCCGCACACCTTCCTCGCACGGTTTTGAGCAAACCCATCATCATGGAGTTCGCCACGCCAGTGAGGGGCACTAATCCCCTTGGATACGATCCATCCTACTGGTTTGCCGGGGCGCGACCTCACTTTGATCCTCGGCAGCAATTGGCAACCATCAAGGTCAACGTCCGTCTGTATGTCGAATTCTTTTCACAGATGGTGATGATAGTCTCGGGCGCATTGATGCTCTACCTTCTAATTCCGCGCGGAAGTCTTCGGCTTCCTGACAATATGTTCTGGTGGTTTACCTTGTGGCCGACAGCCGCTTGCTGTATTTACGCGCTTGTTCACGTGGAAGCACGGTTTCTTCCCGGGTTCCTGGCGCTCTTCTGGCTCGCGCTCTATTTTTTTCTGTTGCAGGCTGTAGATACTCCCGCGAGAACCGCAGTGTTAGGGACGGTACTTTTCTCGCTGCTTATCCCAACGATAGGACACATAGCTAAGTTGAGGGCCAGCGGCGCTGCAGATAAACCTGAATACATTCGCGTTGGTGATGCGCTGCGGGGTGCAGGTATCGGTCCAGGCGACTCAATTGCCGTGGCGGGCGGGCGTACATACGAGACCGGCGGAAGAGTCTACCGGGAAAGCAGCGCGTGGGACGCCTATTATGCACGCTATGTCGGAGCCCGAGTAATAGCCGCCATTGTTGACGCAAATGACGGTATAGATATGCCCCAAAGGCAAGCCCCGGAATTCTGGCATCTCGACCCGGAAGACCTGAGTCGCGTGAAAGATTTGCTCGCCGGCATCGGAGTGAAAGCCATCGTGGCTCTGGATAGGCCCGACGACTCAACTCCCGCAGATTGGCGTCAAGTCAATGGAACGCCATACAGTATTCTCGTGCTGAAGGTTCCCGGCTCGGAAAATCCCATTGCCGAGGGTGATGCGTGGATAAATGGCGCTGCAGTGGGGTTGGATTGGGCGAATGTGCGCACCTTCCAAGGGCTTGCGTTCGGGGCGCAGCCCGATTTTGGTGCCCGGTACGCCGACTCGACCGCGCTGCTGACGGGGACGTGGGGCCCAGACCAGACCGTCGAAGCCACCGTACATACAGTGCACCAAAATAGCAGTGCATATGAAGAGGTCGAGCTTCGACTGCGAAGCACGCTTTCACCTCGTCGCAATACCGGATATGAGGTTACCTTCCGATGCCTGACCAACGAGGCCGCCTATGCGGGCATCGCAAGATGGAACGGGGCGTTAGGGAACTGGACATCACTGGCACTTTCCAAGGGCGCCCAGTACGGGGTTAAGGACGGGGACATAATCAAGGCCAAAATCACTGGCAATGTAATTACGGGCTATCTCAACGGTGTCCAGGTCGTTCAGGCCACCGACAGCACTTACACAAACGGGGCACCTGGCATTGGATTTTACCTGGAGGGTGGCCCTTCTTCGGCTCAATCCGATTACGGATTCACGACGTTTAGTGTTACGGACGGAAGAAGGACCTACACAACGCAGTTCGGGCATAAACCTCGTTGATGGCATATTTTACTTGACTCAGGGAAGTCACAAAGAACTGTGGTCGCAGTCAGCCGTTAGCGGCCCGGCTTAACCTTGGAATTGCACGGTGCCCTTCGGTACGCGCCCTTCAAGCCGCGTCCAGCGATTGACGGCGGATCACACTTCCACGACTGCTGCTCCTGAGAATCAAGCCATAAGTTGGAGAACTGAACCAGCCAGTGGCTCCCGAAGCGCGCTCGTCAGTGGGGCTACTGTCATCCTCGAAACCACAATTCCTGGACACATGAAGTGACAAGAAGTGTGTGCATCGAACGGGGTAAACAATCCTGTACCAGAATTGTACCTTTGGACAGCTCCCCTTTGATCTCTTAAGAGCTCTAATTGCAGTTAGGTCTTTGCAAACGCGCAGCCCCGCGGAGCGAGTTCACTTAGCCCATTCGCCTTGTAGAGATTGCGGCCAATCGTAAAGGGCGCCTTGATTCTTGATTAATGACAGAGGTCCGAACTCGTGAGACACGACAACAGGAAGATTTTGAACCCAGGAACCATCTGCAAGCTCATCCTGGGTCTTGGACCTATTTTTTCCTTCGCTGGCTGTACTGGTTTGGTTGGCAGTCAAGGAAACTTGGGGAATCCGTCTGACGTTCCCGCCATCGTTACACAACCGACCGCAGTGTCAGTAAGTTCTGGCCAGACCGCTACTTTCTCTGTCTCCGCTTCCGGTACCGCTCCCCTCTCCTACCAGTGGCGCAAGAACG
>Ga0126384_10002909_pt1 | contig 10366 bp, 9 predicted proteins | sample PanSoiMetPlot_36_FD_92543 | JGI IMG/M metagenome (GOLD analysis project Ga0126384, IMG submission 92543) | Tropical forest soil microbial communities from Panama - MetaG Plot_36 | ecosystem: Environmental > Terrestrial > Soil > Tropical forest > Bulk soil | place: Panama | collected 2016-02-17 | reverse complement strand
GAAATTCCTCCGAGATCACGCTGGTCTTCATGATGGCGGAATCGAACAGATTGCCGCGCAGCACTTTGAATCCGGCTGTCGCTTTCAGCGGCCTATCGTAAGGCCGGATAACGTCGGCGTTGCAGGCCTTCGCCCGCGCGACATTTGCAGCCATTGTCTTGCCGTTGATCGTGAGCGCTTTACCATGCAACCGAGCCGCGGCATTAAGTTCGTGCATCACGGCGGGAAGGCCGCCGGCGCGATAATAGTCCTCGCCGAGATATTCGCCGGCCGGCTGCATATTGACGAGCAGCGGCACGTCGTAGCCGACCTTTTCCCAATCCTCGATGGTCAGATCGACGCCGATATGCCGCGCCAGCGCATTGATATGGATCGGCGCGTTGGTCGAACCCCCGATTGCCGAACAGGCGACGATCGCGTTCTCGAATGCCGCACGGGTGAGAATATCGGAGGGCTTGAGATCCTCGCGGACGATTTCGACGGCGCGCAGCCCGGTCTCATAGGCGATCTGGCCGCGTTCGCGATATGGCGCGGGAATGGCGGCACAACCCGGCAGCGACATGCCGAGCGCTTCCGCCATCGCATTCATGGTCGAGGCGGTGCCCATGGTGTTGCAGTGCCCGGCTGACGGCGCCGAGCGCGCAACGATATCAATGAATTCCTTGTAGTCGATCTTGCCGGCGGCCTGGTCCTGGCGCGCTTGCCAGATCATCGTGCCGGAACCCAGGAGTTTACCGTTCTCGACATGGTTGAGCATCGGCCCGCCGGACAACACGATCGCGGGCGTGTTGACGGTCGCCGCTGCCATCAAGCAGGCCGGCGTGGTCTTGTCACAGCCGGTCATCAGCACCACGCCGTCGAGCGGATAGCCGTAGAGCACTTCGACCAGGCCGAGATAAGCGAGATTACGGTCGAGCGCCGCGGTCGGGCGCTTGCCGGTTTCCTGGATCGGATGCACCGGGAATTCGAAAGCGATGCCGCCGGCGTCGCGAATTCCAGCGCGCACGCGTTGCGCCAGTTCGAGGTGATGACGATTGCACGGGCTCAGATCGGAACCGGTTTGCGCGATGCCGACGATCGGGCGGCCGGAGGTCAATTCGGCGCGAGTGAGCCCGTAATTGAGATAGCGCTCGAGATAGAGCGCTGTCATTCCCGGATTGCCGGGATTGTCGAACCACAATTGCGAGCGCAATTGCTTTTGCGAGTTTCTATCTTTCGGCATCATCGTCTCCGAACTATTCCAACACTAGAGCCGCACTGCCAATTGCACAGGACCGCCATCACTGTGCAGTAGATATATCGCCTTTCCGCGATGCGAACGGCGTACACCGGGAAAAGCTCGCAAGCGGCATCATTGTCACTCGGCTGCGGCCGTCGCTGTCTTGAATTAAGCCATTGAACTCACAAGTAAACACCCGGCTATTGTCATCCGGCTTGTGCCGCCATGCGCAGGTTTGCATTTGCCGGAAGATTGCGCTCAAGTGTGGGTCCGATTGGGGGAAATGCCATGCTGAAAACCATCGCCGCTTTCGATCGCATCGGCGAGGAAAGTGCATTCGCCGTCTTGGCGCGCGCGATGCAGCTTGCCGCGCATGGCCGCGACATCATCAATCTCGGCATCGGCCAGCCGGATTTCCGCACCCCCGATTTCATTGTCGAAGCGGCGGTCAAGGCGCTGCGCGATGGCCACCACGGTTACACGCCGGCCGTCGGCATTCTCCCGCTGCGCGAAGCGGTGGCGGCCGATCTGGGCAAACGTTTCAGTGTCAAGGTCTCGCCCGACGAAGTCATGATCATGCCTGGCGGCAAACCGACGATGTTCATGTCGATCCTGATGTTCGGCGAGCCCGGCGCCGACATTCTCTATCCAGACCCCGGATTCCCGATCTATCGCTCGATGATCGAATATACCGGTGCGCGGCCGGTGCCGGTGCCGATCCGCGAGGAAAATAATTTTGCGTTCTCGGCCGAGGAAACGCTGAAGCTGATCACGCCGCGCACCCGGCTTCTAATCTTAAACTCGCCGGCCAACCCGACGGGCGGCGTCACGCCGAAGGCCGAAGTCGACAAGCTCGTCGCCGGGCTTGAGCGCTTTCCCGACGTCGCGGTCATGTCGGACGAGATCTATGACCACATGGTCTACGACGGCGAAAAGCATGTTTGCCTGCTCGCTTATCCGTCGATCCGCGACCGTCTGATCCTGCTCAATGGCTGGTCGAAGACCTATGCGATGACCGGTTGGCGGCTCGGCTATGCGGTGTGGCCCGGAAAGCTCTACGAATATGCGCGCAAGCTTGCCGTCAATTTGCATTCCTGCGTCAACGCCTCGGCGCAATATGCCGGGCTCGCCGCGCTGACCGGGCCGCAAGATGAGCCGGCACGCATGGTCGCGGAGTTCGATAAGCGCCGCAAAATCGTGGTAGTCGGGCTCAAGCAGCTGCCGGGAATTTCCTGCGCCACGCCGAAGGGCGCGTTCTACGCTTTTCCGAATATCAAGGGCACCGGCTGGAAAGCCAAAGCGCTCGCCTCTGCGCTGTTAGAAGACGCCGGTGTAGCGCTGATCGGCGGGCCCTATTTCGGCATTCTCGGCGAGGGCTACATCCGCGTGTCCTACGCCAATTCGACTGAGAACATATTGCAGGCGCTGGCCCGCATCGGCGAGTTTCTCACCTCGCGCAAGGCGGCCTAACTGCCCTACGCCCGCTGCGTCAGCCGGAAGCCGGCGAGGACGATGACCAGGCCGATGAGTTGCGAGACGCTCGGCGCTTCGCCGATAGTGAAGTAGCCGATCAATAGGGTGAACGGCGGCACCAGAGACGGGAACAGCACGGCGCGGCTGGCGCCGAGATAGACCACAGACCGAGTGAAAAAATAAATCGCGCCGGCGCCGGCCAGCGCTCCTTGCACGACCGCTTGCATCGCGTTTTCGTAGAAACCGGCAGCGACCATATTGTCGAAATCAAACAACATAATCGGCAGCCCAGCGAGCGACAGCACGCTGGTGACCGCGGCGGCGCGAATCGCCCCGAGCCGCCAGCGCCGCAGCAAAATGCCGAAAACGGCAAAGAAGCTTCCCGCAGCGACGAAGAGGAAATCGCCGACGAGGCCGTGTGTGCCGATGGTTCGCAGCGCCTCGGCGCCGATCACTATCAGGCCAATGACGATGATCGCGGCGCCGACAATACGGCGCGCCGGCAGCGGCTCCTTCAGCACGAGCCGCGCCAGAACAAGTCCGCCCAAAGCAGCGCATGATGGCTGAATAACCGCGCCGTGCCCGAGCGGCACCAGCACGTAGCCGACATAGCTCAACAGCGCGAGCGGCAGGCCGCCGAATAGCGCCAGCGCCGCCGCGCGCTTGATGCCGATCATCCGCAGGTCGGCAAAATTGTTTCTGGCGACCAAAGGAAACAGCGCCAATCCGGGCCAAGCAAACCGGTGCAGCGCGATGACCAGCGGCGACAGCCCGGACGTGACGCCCTGGCGGGCGGCAACAAAGCCCAAGGCCCAGAACAACGCCGCGCCGGCACCGCAAGCGATGCCAAAGGCGGTCGGATACTTTTCCGTCAGCGACCGGGCGCTTTCCATTCGCCTTAGGATTGCGAACTCAGCTTGCGCCGGCAAGAAGCTCGAGTCCGCCGGTCGCCGTGACGCGCCCGTCCTCAAGCCGCACCACATGCGTAGCGATCTGACGCACTTCTGCGGCGATATGGCTGACATAAACCATCGGAATCCCCGCCTCGTCACGCAGGCGTACGAGATACGGCAAGATTTCTCCCTTGTGACCGGTATCGAGCGAGGCGAGCGGCTCGTCGAGCAGCAGGAGCCGCGGCTGCATCAGCAAAGCCCGCCCGATGGCGACACGCTGCCGTTCGCCACCAGAAAGCAGGCGGGGCCGTCGCGTCAGCAAGTGGCCGATGCCGAGCAGGCCGACGATGCGCTCGAATTCAACAGGCTCGCGCGTTCGCCGGCTCATGCGCCGGCCGTATTCGAGGTTCTGCCGTACGTTGAGATGCGGGAACAGCCGGCCTTCTTGAAATACGTAACCGATAGAGCGGCGATGCGGCGGCACATTGACCCCGCTCTCCGACGCGAACAGGAGCGTCTTATCCAGCGTGATGACACCGCGGTCCGGCTTCAGCAGACCGGCGATCATATTGACCAGCGAAGTTTTTCCGGCTCCCGAGGGGCCGAACAAAGCGGTAGCGCCGCCGGCGGCATTGAAGCGAACCGCAAGCTGCAACGCGCCAAGTTGTTTTTGCACGTCGACCGCCAGCACCGATCAGCCTCCGTGAAAACGCACGGTGGCACGCCGGCCGAGCCATTCGGCGGCGATCAGTGCGGCAAGCGACAACGCAATGGCAACCAGCACGAGCCGGCCCGCTGCGGCATCGCCGTCCGGAATTTGCAGGAAGGTATAGATCGCCGCCGAAATGGTTTGCGTCTCACCGGGAATATTGGAGACGAAGGTGATCGTCGCGCCGAATTCGCCGAGCGCGCGGGCGAAGCACAACAGCACGCCGGCGATGATGCCGGGCAGCGCCAGCGGCAACGTGACGGTTACGAAGACCAGCACCGGATTGGCGCCAAGCGTTGCCGCCGCATCCTCGAGACGGCGATCGATGCTTTCGAGCGCGAGCCGGATCGGCCGCACCAAAAGCGGAAAGCCCATGATTGCCGATGCCAGCGCCGCGCCGGTCCAGCGGAAGGCAAAGAGGATGCCGAAATGATCGTAGAGAAACGCACCGAGCGGCCCCTTGCGGCCGAACCAGATGAGCAGGAGGTAACCGGTCACGACCGGCGGCAGCACTAGCGGCAGATGGACGAGACCGTCGAGGACGGTCTTGCCCCAGAAGGTGCCGCGCGCCAAGAGCCAGCCGATGGCGATGCCGAACGGCAAGGCGCATGCGGTGGCGACCATCGCGATGCGCAGCGACAATCCGATGGCGATCCATTCGGCGGAAGAGAGTTCGAACATGCTCACGAGCTCGGCTTGGCGAGGAAACTAAAGCCGAAGCTTTCGAAGATCGCTCGCGCCGCCGGCGAACGCAGGAAGGCGAGATAGGCTGTGGCTGCCGGTTTGGCAGTCATGGTTGCGGCGGCGGGATAGACAATCGGACCGTGGGAGTCTTCGGGAAAGACGCCGATGATCTTCACGGCCGGCTCGACCTTGGCGTCCGTCGCATAGACAATCCCAAGCGGCGCCTCGCCGCGCGCCACCAGCACCAACGCCGCGCGCACGTTGCCGACCATCGCCAATTTCGGTTCGACTGCGCTCCACAGTCCGAGTTTTTCCAACGCGGTCTTGGCATAGATTCCGACCGGCACTGCGCGCACGTCGCCCGTTGCGATGCGCCCGTCGCCGGCCAGCCTGGCGAGATCGAGGCCGGGGCCGACGGTCACCTCGCCGACTTTGGAGTCTTTGCCGGCGATCAGAACGAGCTTGTTGCCGAGGAGGGTGACCCGTGTCCCGTCGTCGATCAGTTTCTTCTGTGCGCCGTAATCCATCCACTGCCGATCGGCGGAGATGAAAATCTCCGCCGGCGCGCCCTGCTCGATCTGTTTCATCAACGCCGAACTGGCGTCGTAGCTCGCAACCACATCGATACCGCTTTGCTTGGCGAAGGCGGCATCGACCGCATCGAGCGCGTTCTTCAGCGAGGCGGCGGCGAAGACCAGGATTGATTTTTCCGGCGGCTTGCCTTGCGCATGTGCGGCAAGCGGCAATGCAACAAGGCAGAATGCGGCCGTTAGCGCCGCGACAAAACCATTTCGTTGCAACACGACGGTCTCCAAATCCATTGCGCGCGCAACAACGCGCAGCCATCACGCGGATGCTGACGTAGATTGCGGCTGGCTTTCGGGAACCGTCGTTCCGGGCCGTCTTTCGGCGCGCGCCCGGCGCACCGTCGGCCGCATCCTGATGATAGGGTGGCCGAGCGCGGCCGACAAGCGATGGGCAGACAGGCTAATCTGGCTCTTTCCCCTGCGTCCGACACTGCTATCTTGCCGGCCGCTATTCGGGAGCGGATGGTGACGCGACAGAACGGACAGGCGCAGCAAGAGCAGCCCATCGACGGCGAATACGACTACGTCATCGTCGGCGCGGGCTCGGCCGGCTGCCTGCTGGCCAACCGGCTGTCCGCCGACCCCGGCACGCGCGTGCTTATCTTGGAGGCCGGCGGCAACGACAATTGGATCTGGTTTCATATTCCGGTCGGCTATCTGTTCGCCATTGGCAATCCGCGCTCGGACTGGTGCTTCAAAACCGAACCCGAGCCGGGTTTGAACGGCCGCGCGCTCAATTACCCGCGCGGCAAGGTGATCGGCGGCTCATCGGCGATCAATGCGATGGTCTATATGCGCGGGCAATCGGCCGATTACGATCATTGGCGGCAGCTTGGTCTCACCGGCTGGGGTTGGGATGACGCCCTGCCGTTTTTCAAAAGACACGAAAATCACTTCATGGGCGAGAGCGCCGCGCATGCGGTCGGCGGCGAATGGCATATCGAAGCGCCGCGGGTGCGCTGGGATCTGCTCGATGCATTCCGCGCTGCGGCCGAGCAGGCCGGCATCAAATCCGTTTCCGATTTCAATTGCGGCGACAACGAGGGCTGCTGCGCCTTTCATGTCAATCAGAAGCGCGGCCGCCGCGTATCTGCCGCGGGTGCTTTCCTCAAACCCGTGCTCAAGCGCGCCAATTTGCGGCTCGAGACCGGCTGTCTTGTCGAAAGCCTTATCTTCGACGGCCGCCGCGCGGTCGGCGTGCGCTGGCGGCAAGGCAGCGGCAGAAGCGCAGTGGCGCGCAGCGCGCGATGCCGCGGCGAGGTCGTGCTCGCCGCCGGCGCGATTGGTTCGCCGCAAATCATGATGCTGTCCGGTATCGGCCCGGCGGAGCATTTGCGCCAGCTCGGGATCGACGTCGTGCTCGACCGGCCGGGTGTCGGCGCCAACCTGCAGGATCATCTGCAACTGCGGATGATCTATAAAGTCGAGGGGATCACCACGCTCAACGAACGCTATCACGCGCCGCTCGGCTTTGCCCGCATGCTTGCCGAATATGCGCTATTCCGGCGCGGGCCATTGACTATGGCGCCGTCGCAGCTCGGGCTCTTCACCCGCTCCGATCGCGATCAGGCGCGCGCCAATCTGCAATACCACATCCAGCCGCTGTCGCTCGACAAGTTCGGCGAGCCGCTGCACAAATTCCCGGCCTTTACCGCGAGCGTGTGCAATCTGCAGCCGACGAGCCGAGGGACGTTGCGGCTGCGCTCGCGCGATGCGGCGGAGCCGCCGGTGATCAAGCCGAATTACCTCTCGACCGACGAGGATCGCCGCGTTGCCGCGCGCTCGATCCAGTTGACGCGGCGGATTGCGGCGCAGCCGGCCTTGGCGCCGTTTCATCCGCAAGAATATTTGCCCGGCCCGGCAGTGCGCGACGACGATGAACCCGGCTTGATCAAAGCCGCGGGCGATATCGGCACCACGATTTTCCATCCAGTCGGCACCGCCAAAATGGGCCTGCCGAGCGATCCTTTGGCGGTGCTCGACGACCGCCTGCGCGTGAGCGGAATCGAGCGCTTGCGCGTGATCGACGCTTCGGTGATGCCCACGATCACCTCCGGCAATACCAACGCGCCGACGATGATGATCGCTGAAAAAGGCGCGGCGCTCCTGCGCGCCGACGCCAAGGCGCTGGCGGCATGAACCCGGTCGCGCGCGCCAAGGCGATCCTGCTCGATCCGGCTGCGACCTGGGCTGTGATCGAAAAGGAGGCCGACGACCCGGCCTATATCCTCAGCCGCTATGTCGCCGTGCTGGCGCTTATCCCCGCGCTCTCCAGCTTTGTCGGCGCGACGCTGATCGGAGTGACGGTACCCGGTAGCGCGATCATTCGCGCCGACCTGGTCGACGGGCTGTTCGGCGCCGTTTTCAATTACGTGGCGAGCAGCGCCATGGTGCTCATACTTGCGGTCATTATCAATTTTGCGGCGCCGCTGTTCGGCGGGCGTGGCGACTTCGAAGGCTCATTCAAGCTCGCGGCCTACTCGTTTACGCCATTGTGGCTCGCCGGAATATTTCTGCTGCTGCCCGGATTGCGGTTTCTGCTGCTCACCGCTTGTTACGCAATTTATATTCTTTGGCTCGGCATTCCCCGATTGACGAAAGTGCCCGAGCAGAAAGCCATCAACTTCGCGGCGCTGATCATCGTATGCACCGGCGCGCTCCTTTATGGCGCCGCGCTGGCACAGCGCATACTATTTCACAGCCCGGGATTATAATCAGGGCGCCTCGACGATCTTTTTGCAGGTCGGCGGCAAGCCTGCCAGCGTGAGCGGCGGCTTCGGCTTGGGCGGAATGAGCGGCGGGATCGGATGCAGTGTCGAGTCCTTGAACCAGTAATCCAGTTCGTGGCCGCAGCCGTCGCTCTCCTCCGGCGGCGGTTGCCCTTTGCATTCGGGACTGTCCGTCGGGCAACCAAGGCGGACATGAAAGTGCTCGGCATGTCCGTACCACGGCCGCACTTTGCTCAACCAGGCGCGATCCGTGCCGGCCTCGCGGCATAGAGCCTTTTTGATTGCGGCATTGACGAAGATGCGAGTGACCGAATGATCCTCGGCCGCGACGCGAATGAGCTCGGTATAGGTGTGCGTCCATATTTCCGGATCGACGTCGAGCAGGCTGGTGGCAACGATGTCGGTCGCCGAGGTGAACTCGCGCTCCTCGCGGCTCTGCACGTGGTTCGGCATCGGCGTGAACCAGATATCGACATCGAGGCCGACCTGGTGACTGGTGTGGCCTGAAATCATCGGCCCGCCGCGCGGTTGCGACATGTCGCCGACCAAGAGCCCGTTCCAGCCGATTTTTTTCGCATGACCGGCAAAGCGCTTGATGAACTGGACGAGATGCGGACTGCCCCAATTGCGGTTACGCGACACCCGCATCACCTGCCAAGACGGCCCGGTGATCGGGAGTGCGGCGCCGCCGGCAAGACAGCCATCGGAATAGCCGCCGATCGAGTGCGCCGGACCGGGAAACGGCGTCGGCTTGCGGGCGAAAAACTCCCTGGCCGGCGTCGACGCCTCCGTATGTTGCAATGGCGGCAGCAGCTCGGGAGTGAGCGAGCCCGGCGGCGTCGGATCGATCAGATGTTTTTCCTGCGCGCCGGCAGAACCGGCGGCGAGGATAAAAACAGCGAGCAGGCGAGCGACAGCGCGCATCAGCGACTCTTGTTTGTGGCGACCGTCGCCCTGTGGGCCGCCTTCTTGCCACGATCCTTGTTGGTACGGTCCTTGTTGGCCCGATCATTGGCGCGGTACGAAACCGCGCGAGCCCGGCGGCGATACGCTGCCGCGAGTCGCTCATTAAGTCCAGTTACGAAGAGGTCGCCGGCGGCAGGTTCGACCAGTTCGATCAGGCGGCGCTCGGTAGCGGCGTGCGCCTCGATCGCACCATCGGGCAAAATGTGGCCAATCGTTGCGCCACGCTCGGCGAGCGCGCGGGCGACCAAGAGACAGCGATGACAATCGAGCGGCTCGCGCTCGGAACACATCAGGCAAAGCCGGTGCTGCGCCGCTTCGGCAAGGACGCGATCGATCCCGGCCTTGAAGCTCGGCGCCTTCGCCATGGCCTCGTAGTCGGCGATTCCGTCGCAGTAGAGCGCCGGATCGCGCGGTCGCCCGCCAAGCGTTTCGCCAAAGAACAGATAGCCGACGTTCTCGCCGGCGAGCAGCGGCACCAGATTTTTCTGCGAGAACCAGGGGCAGAATCGAGACACCGGCAGCGAGCGCACGTCGGCGATCGCATCGACGCCGGCGGCCCACAACATCGCGGTGAACTGCGCCGCCGCAATATTGGAATGGCCGATGCTGAACAGGTCGAAGTCCGTCATTGTCCAACCTTGGTTAGTTCAACCTTGCTGCAATCGTTTGTTTTTGATGTGGCGTAAAGCGCAAGCCCGGTAACCGCTTTACAAGCACTGTGCGCTACATAGTGACTATGCGATCACGGCTGGCGGGCCATCCCATGCGTTATCTGTGCTGCACTATCGCCGCGTTGCTGCTTGCCGCGCTGTGGAGCCGCGCCGAGGCCGCCGTTGTCGTGCAAATCGACCGCGCGTCGCAGCGCATGGCGGTGAGCGTCGACGGCGCGCCGCGCTACAACTGGCGCGTATCGACGGCGCGGCGCGGCTATATCACGCCGCCCGGCACCTATCATCCGGAAATGCTGGCGCGGCGCTGGTTCTCGCTCAAATATTACAATTCGCCGATGCCACATTCGATCTTCTTCTACGGCGGCTTTGCTATCCACGGCAGCTACGAAATCTCCCATCTCGGCCGCCCGGCCTCGCACGGTTGCGTGCGGCTTG